>Ga0247732_10001076_pt1 | contig 11413 bp, 14 predicted proteins | sample UWRJL163409C2_FD_180940 | JGI IMG/M metagenome (GOLD analysis project Ga0247732, IMG submission 180940) | Plant litter microbial communities from Arlington Agricultural Research Station in Wisconsin, United States - UWRJ-L163-409C-2 | ecosystem: Environmental > Terrestrial > Plant litter >...
GGCCCCGAGGGCTTTCAGGCTCTCGCGGCGGCGAACACCGACCCGGTGCGGGCGGACACGGGGAGCGCGTCCGTCAGTTGGACCGTAGGTTCAACGTCGGCGGTCCACAGCTGGTCTGGCCCGCCGGGGCAACCATCACGGTCCCGGCACAGCGACGAGCCCCGGATACCTTCACAGGTCCGGGGCTTCGTCGCACTCGGGGCACGGTAGGTTGCAGGAATGGGCAGGAGTAACTGGTATTGGGACCGGCGTCACGAACGTTTGCCGCATGAGCCCTTCTGCCTTGAGTGTCGTAAGTCGATGGATTTTGACGGCAAGCGCTGGACCTGCTCGCGGTGCGGGAACGTGGTTCTGGCGTCTTGGGTGGACGAAGTTCCCGCACCCAAGGCTTGATTAGGAGGGTCGTCGGCCCCTCCGCGCCTCTCCCGCGACCTGAGACCGCCGGCACGCCCTCTAAGGGCTCCGGCGGTCTCTCGTGTCCAAGAAGACCCCACGACGGGCGGCATTGGTACCTCGGTTCGGTATGGCCGCTGCGGACACGTGGTCCGGTCTCGGTACCCTCGGTTCCATGCCTGGAGATCGCCGCGAACAAGTCTTCGTCAGTTCGACCTATCTCGACCTGCGCGAGGAGCGGCAGTCGGTGATCCAAGCGCTGCTAATCGCGGGCTGCATACCCGCTGGCATGGAGCTGTTCCCCGCCGGGAACGACGAGAAGTGGCGGCTGATTCAGCGGGTCATCAACGAGTGCGACTACTACGTGCTCGTTATCGGCGGCAAGTACGGGTCGCTCGACCCGACGACAGAACTGAGCTACACCGAGATGGAGTTCGACTACGCCGAGTCGACGGCAAACCGGTACTGGCATTCCTTCACGGCACACCCGGCAAGCTGACAGGCGACCAGATCGAACTCGACGCCGAACGCCGAGAGAAGCTCGATGCCTTCCGGGCGAAGGTCGAGTCAACTCGCGTCGTGAAGTACTGGAACACGCCTGCGGAGCTTCCCGGTCACGTCGCACTCGCCCTGATGGAGACCCGCGAGCACTACCCCGCTGAGGGCTGGGTTCGGGCTAGTCAGGCGATGACACCTGAAACCAAGACCGAGATTGCGGAGCTACGCGCCCGAGTCGCAGAGCTGACGCAGGAAGCTGAGTCGAAGGGGAATCGGAATTTCGAGTCTCCCGCTGACCTCGCCCAGGGTGACGACGTGTACGACTTGGTGATCAAGGTGACGGGCTACCAGGCCGAGGACATTCTGAGAGACGGCACCCTCGCACCGGGTGCATCCCGGTATGTGTGGACCGTCCCAATTCCCGTGACGTGGAACGAGATACTCCAGGCGATGGGGCCGACCCTTCTGCACGAAGCGAGCGAGCCGGAACTGCAAAAGTCGTTGCTCGCGTTCGCGCGTCAGCAGTGGGCAGACCGCCGCAAGGAGCTCAAGCCAAAAGATCTCGGTGGAACCCGAGGCGAGGCAGACACGACACCGAGTGCGGTTGAGGATGTAGTCGTCCAGTTCTTGGCGCTGGGTGTCATCTCGCGTGGAGTGAAGAAGCGCACGGTCTCGGACCGCGGAAAGTACTGGGCGCTCACGGACCTGGGTGAAGACCAGATGATGAAACTACGCGCGATCCGCCGGGCCTGACGCTTACTTGTCGGACTAGCGTTCGAGCACGAGCTTCCTGGGTCGATAACATCGCCGGATGGATGCAGTTGGCTTGGGGTGGACGATCGCGGGAGTCATTGTCGCGGGAGCGATCGGGTTAGTGAGCCTCGCGCTTTGGGCCGTTACCTATTTTCGCGCGAACCCGAAGCGTCGCATCGAGTGGAAGCACACCAGCCGCCCGGTGATCGGCGGCGACATACCGGCGTCGGACGTCGAGTTCAAAGTCCAGGGGATCGAAGTGAAGAATCCTCACTTCAACGAGTTCACGATGCGGTCGCGGAGCCGCGCGGACATTGGCCACGCGTCGTTTGACGGTGGGAAGCCGATTTCGGTCCATGTTTACGGCGGCGCAATCGCAGTGAGCGTCTTCTCGGGTTACTTGCAACTGACGGACTTCACAGTGCACAACCCCAACGCGTCGACATTTGACTACGGGCCGCAGCTGATTCGCAAGGGCGCATCGACTTCGTTCTCGTTCGTGTCTAACGGTCCGGCGAAAGTCACCGTTTCGCGGCCGCTCCTCAACATCGACGTCGAGCCAATGGGATCGGGCATTTCCGACAAGACACTCAGGATCGTGACGCGATGGGTTCCCCTCGTCGCGGGAGCCGCGCTGACCTTAGGCGTCACCGTTCTAGTGACGGAAGCCTTGAACTTCCGCCCGGGAGGTTAGCGACGGAGCAAAGAGAAGTCGGATTCGACAGATCGTCGGATTCGGCGGTGCACGCTGCTAGAGCAGGTTCACCTTCCGTCCTTCCTCGATCAAGTAAGACACGAACGCGGAACACGTTACGAGCGCGTACTTGGCAAGCGCCTGATCCGCGCTGGCGGCGTCAATACCTGCATGCCGTATGCCGTCTTCATCGGAGGTCCAGCCGTACATCTTGGACCAGGCGCCCTTGAGAGCGGGGTGGATCTTCAAACCTGCCGCTTCCAGCTTGTTGAGTCCCGCTCCGAGTGTGCCTTCGCCGGTCACCTTCTTGACGACCGCCTCGACAGCCGAAATCGACTCCTTGATCGAGTTCGGGTAATCCGGCGTCTGTCGGTCAGCGAGTAGTTCGACGGCGCGGTCGAGCGAGTGCCGAGCCCCCGCGATGGAATCGGAGTTCGACAACGCAGCGACGATCGCTTCGCTCTCGGCACTCGAGTCGACCGGCGTAATCTCCAACCCGATGAACCGGTAGCCGACGAGCTCCGACTCGAAGCGCGCATTTAGGGCCTTGAGGAACGCGTTCTTGAGCCCTTCGGACTTCGAAGTCTGCAGCCGGTCCCAGTGCTTCATGAACTGCTCGATTAGGTCGAACACCTCGTTCCAGTCGCGGGTCAAGACGGCATCCTTGATCATCTTCCAGACGACCCCATCGAAGGGCATCTCGTCGCGCGCCCTATTGAAGTACCAGAGCCACATGGCTTCGAGAACGGCATGCTCTGTCGTGTCCTGGTACCACTTGCCAAGCTCTTTCGGCAGCACCGCGAGGAGGTTCCAAAGTTCGAGCCGTGTCGCATCATCGAGACTCTCGCGCTGGACGACGGAACGGATCTCTTTGTAGCCATGCCGCTCGGAGAATGAAGCCATGGTTCAAGGCTACTGGTGGGGTAAGCCACGTCCCCGGCAGGGTGGAGGCTCGACCCCAAACGGGAGGCCCGGGCGAAGGAGCGCGCGTACTTCGAGCAGCGCTCGCGGTCTGAGAGCTTTGCGCGCCGGGCCGGGAATGCGCGCAAGAGTTGGTGGCAAGGGCGGACGCGGCGGCGTGTAGCTTCCCGCAGGCGGGGGGATCGGCTGGAAGCCTAGCGACGAATCGCCTCCATCTGCGCTATCCACGGCGCGACATCGCATCCCCTTGCGCTCGCCGCCCCACTAACGGGCATTGCCCGCAAGGGGATCCACCTGGTGATCAGGTCGTGGCGACTCAGAAAAGTAGCAGCAGCGGCGGCACCTTGTTGCTCGGCGTCACATGTTCGGACATGACAATTGTTGCGGAGACCACCACTAACGACTCAGTCCCATGAGCGTTCTCGTGCCAACGCCGAGCGTCCAGCGAAATGCGTCGGACGAGATTGTCATTGTCGAGTAGGCAGTATGTCGGGCCACCGTCGTCTGGTTCACGATGCGCCTGGAGTTGTTGAGAGTTAGCCGGTCTCGTCAGGCCATCGATGAGTGTTTTCAGGCGATTATCCGAGTCCGCAGCACGCAGATCGGGGGCGAGCAGCAAGACGTCAAGGTCCACGGCAGTCCCGTAGAACGGATGAGCGGGGGCGAGAAAATCGTGGCCGTCGACAGTAGTGATCACCTCGCGACCGCGGTCGCGCGCGAACACCCGTTTCTGTATGTCAATGGGCTCACCTGACGAATCCATTCAACTCTCGGCGCCGCTAGTGACACGGCAGGTCAGCGCAACCTCCGAACCGGTCTTATCTGACAGGCTGACGGCGTGACCGAACTTCAGTTCTTCGAACGCATGCAGAAGGCGATGACCGCGCAGGCCGAGGACGTCTGGAAAATGGTGCACCACTCGCGCACACTGGGATATCGGCTGCGCCTGGGCGAGGTCACCGCAACCGAGCACAGCTTCTTTCGCCTACGCGAGTTCTGGACTAAGCGCGTCTACATCGTGACCAATGAGCCGGATGAGCTCGCGACGGGAGCGGATTGGGAGTGGCTCATTGGCCACGGCGAACACTGGATCCAGATTCGTGTGCAGGCCAAGATTCTCAACAGGAGTGGTCGCTTCGCTGAACTCGGCCATCCACGCAGCACCAGGCAACAGTTGGACCGCCTCATTAATCCAGACCCTGCTGACGTCCTTTGTAGATGGTTGCCGTTGTATGTCTTCTACTCGGCCGAACCAGTTGCTGGCGTCGCGGTGCCTCGAGACGCGGGCTGCAGCGCGCAACTCGCAAGTCGCGTCCGCGACGTTTACGGGAAGCCTCCAGCTGGTAGGGCCACGCTCAAGGCAGATGCCCACCTCCCAGGGAGCATCCCGTGGGCGAGCATCTTCGACGGCCTCGTCTCCCAACTCCATTCCGGAAAGTCGCTGGCTGAGATCGTAGCGGTTCTTGCGAATCGTCCCCTTCCAGCAACTGTCAGTCGGATCGAAGACTTCTGGGACGTGAACGTCTCCAACGGCACCTGCGATAGGGAGCTGCCTTCCTACGTGCACCAGATCGTTCGACGCGACAACGACGACTTCGATGACGCGAGGGTGGCACGCCTCGAGGTCGACACCAGCGCTCGCAGCCATGACCGATCGCCCGGGCTTCCATCCACAAGCTCGGCAGATGTTGAGATACGGTACGCGCGACGATCGGACGAGGACGATTCATCTGCCCTCCTGCCGTCCCGGTCTGTCGTGCTCGAGCGGTCTGACCGTGATCGAGCCCACACCTCGCTTCCGAGTTTCGTTTCAGTCATCGACATTGACCGGGTTGACTCCTTCTCCGATTGACGGAGGCAGTTTGCGATCAGTCAGATCGCACGCACGGCGACCGCAGGCGTGGTGAGATTCACGGGCCACGGCCCCAACGGGCTACGGGACCCACCGCCAGCGCGCCCGCAACGCCCTGCCAGCGTGCAGTGCGCGTAAGCGGATGGATACAGTGGCGCCGTGACCGCCATCCTTACCCTCGACCTCGAGGACGTAGACAGATACGCCGACGCGCTCAGCGCAGCGGCGGGAGCGATCGTGAGCGGCGACCTCGAGGGCGCTCGGAGCGGCATCGAACCGATCACGTTCGAGCGTTGGGAAGGACGGCTTCGCTACGCAGCGGAAGCTGGACCAGCGACCGACCCCGCCGAACGCCGGTCTCCGACGTCACCGATCCCATGCGCGCGCAGGTCTTCCTGCGTGATGAGATGACCTGCACGTATTGCGGTGGACGATGCGTCCCGCGGAACGTCCTCGTCGCGTTCAGCGACCTGTTCCCTGATGAGCTGCCGTACCACCCCAACTACCGTCACGGAGCGATCCACCCGATGTACTGGGCACTCGCTCCCGAAGCGGACCACAAGTTCGCCCACGCCCGCGGAGGCACCGGCGACATCGCGAACCTCACGACGCTCCACACCATGTGCAACGCCCGCAAATCCGACGCGCTCGTGACCGACTTGCCAGCGGTTGATCGGCCCGAGCACGTGATCGGATGGGACGGGCTTCTTGCGGCTTACCCGAGGATCATCGCCATGGGCGATTCCCACGGACTACGACACTCGGCTGCGAGCTACCACGACCGCTGGCTACGGCACTTTTCGCGGAAGCCTGAATAGGCGAGGTGACCGAGCCGCTCGGTTCAGGGCGCCGGTCGGGCACCTCATGGCCCGCCCACGACGCCCCACCAACGGACATAGCCCGGATGGGGATGCCTCTCGCGCACCGCGCGCAGGCGACCCCGCTAGGGCGGTCCCGACGCACCCATCTCCGGAATTGGCGATACGGTCGGTCGCGTGGATTCACTCCTACCTGAGATCATCGGCGCCGTGGCGCTCGTCGGAATTCCGGTCGGCGCTTGGCTGACTCGCCGGTTTACGAAGGAGTCGCGGATCCTGCTCCGGATCGAACGGCTGAGCGCCGCACACGCAGGAGTACCGGAGTCGCAGCAGCGAGATGCCCTTGGCCGGCGAATCCTCATCCTCGTGGAAGAACTCAACGACTGGATCGACGTACCGAAGGAGAACCTCAGGGTCCTCCAACGCATTGTCTCGAGTGCACTATTTGTGGTCGGCATCGTTGGTGTCGTCGCCCTAACTGCACAGGTATCCGATCCCACGACCTACATCGTCACCCAAGTAGCAGGCGGATTCGTCATTGCGGTGCTGGCCATTGGATCGTCGGCTCTACTTGAGCGGTGGACCTCTCGGCGAGCGGATTCGAGCAAGTCAGCCGCAGCGGAAGCGGAAGAGGCCGCCCGGTTCGATGCCTTAAGGCGCGGCGAGGCACCACCGCCGGCCCGAGCCTCGCATGACGAGCAAACTTCAAAGTCCACTCGCTGAACGGCCGGTTGCTGGCTATCTCGTCGTGGAGTCAGCGTGCCGCTGACATGATGTGCGAGTGGAATCTCTTGCCGACTCGGCTGCTGTAGAAGTCAATCGATCCCATGCATCGCGGGCAATTGCGGAGGCGCTGAAGTGCCCGGGCAATGCACTAGTTGGAGCGGTCATAGCGCGCGGGGACACCATCCTCGCGACTGGATTCAGAGGAGAACTCGACAGTTCTCACGCCGAGCAGGTTGCACTCGTCAAGGCTGAGACACTAGGCGTCGATGTGAGAGGCGCTACCCTCTTCACCACGCTGGAGCCGTGCGCAAACTCCCGTACGACGCGAGTCCCTTGTGCTGAGCTGATTGCCTCCGCCGGCATCGGCGAGGTCCACATCGGTCAGTATGACCCGAACCCTCAGATATACCGCCGCGGTTGGAAACACCTCCGCGATCAGGGTGTCGTGCTTCGAGACTTCCCGGCAGATCTCCGTAAGAGCGCCCGCCAGGCTGGACACAACTTTACGAAGCTCTTCACTCGCGGTTACGGAATGAGCGCGGGCGCGAAGTTCGACTTCACGCAGAACGGCGGACGCTTCACTATCGCTGTGGACGAGGAAGGGGGCTCGCCAGCCTGGGGAACGATGTGGAGCAACTGCGGAGCTCGCGCGATCTACCTGTATGGAGGACAGGCTGGGACTGTGGCTCTCGCACGGTACGCCGAGCAGTTCGACGAGATCGACGACCCTGACGCGCTTGACTACGGTCATCATTCGCCAAAGATTGCCGTCGGGTCTATCGGAGTGATGCGAAACGAGCACGGGCACGTTCTGTGCAAGGTCATTGCGATCGAGCCAACCGAGGATTACGGCGGCACGGGGCATGTGTCAGTCACGATCAATTGGCAGATCCGTCTGCCTAAACCTGAAGAACGGTCCGCGCACGAGCGATGAACGGACGCGCCGGAGCCGCGTAGGAGTCCGCCTGAAGCTTGCACGGTCGTATTGAACGACAGAGCGCTGACTGGCGCCACAACCACGCGCCACGCGCCGCACGGAAACCATGCGACCTCGACCCATTGCCGCCGCCGTAGGTCCCGCCCCATATCACCCCACATCGGCGGCTTCGGCGGACCGCGGCGGCCTGGTCACGCAGACCATCGACCTGACAATCGCTCGGAAACCTCAGAGCGAAATCCTCGCGCTGCGCATGTCTCAGCTTGCGCACAATGACGCCTTGGACGCGCTCCGCATCCTCATCGACCCCTTACAGCGCGGCGATGCGTAGCGAGATTGAGGGTGAGGCAGGAACGATCCGTGACTGGCGCCGCCCTGTGGGTAACGAGTCCGATCATCGAGCAGGGCACATCGGAATCCTGAGCGAACTGCCGGACTCCTCTGCTCCGCCGACCCGGTTGCCTAAACGTCGACGCCGAAGGCGCGCAGCAGCGGTACGCGGGGGATCATCCGGCGCGGTCCCAGTTCGACCGTGGGGATGGTTCCGTTCTCGATGCCGAGCTTGATCGTGCGGTAGTCGACGCCGACGAGTTTCGCGGCCTCTTTCATGGTTAGCGCGAGTGAGGTGGATGACGTGCTCATGACATTCTCCTTCGGTGGGCAACTAATGACATCACTTGCTCACGCACTGTACACCTGTGAATGCCCGATGTCACCGGTTGCTCAGCGTCGGATGAACTGGCACACTCGCACCATGCCCGAGGTTGCCATCGAACAGGTCGACGCTGAGATCATCGACGCGGGGGACGGCATCCACATTCCACGCTCCTGGCGCGCGGTCGTCACGGGCCTCCCCGGGATTCCCGGCGCGGTCCATGCGCGCATCGTGTACGACCCGATATTGCGGCGCGCGGTGGCTGAGTCGGTTCGGGTCGACCGCAACGCGGTGGGGGATGAGGTGACCACGACGCTGTTGCGCGATATCCGCGTGCAGGCGATGGTGAAATGGGGTGCGAGTCGCGTCGTCCGCATCGACCGTGAGGGGGGAGACGCCGAGTCGTATAGCGACTACATCAGGCGCCTCCGCCGGGAGGAAGAGCGCTCGGAGGAGCAGAACCTGCGCGAAGCGGTCAAGCTGTATCGACTCGGATCGGTGATCAACGACGGCCCCCTCAAGATGGTCTCCGAGGAGCTCGGAGTCAGTATCAGCACGGCAACCCGGATGATGAATCGAGCCCGCGTCGCCGGTCTCGTCGACGAGGAGACCGGTCACGAGGTCTACCTCCAGGCCCGAGAACAGCAGCTTCGCGAGCAGTCCACCGGGCCTGTCGTCGGCCCGGGGTCATCCGGTCCGTCGATCGGCCTCTGAACACAAAGTTTCTACGATTCGTCCGCGCTATGTTGGCGTGGGAGGAGCCGCACCGTGATTTCTCGAGCTTGTGCACTTCTGGTCTTCCAGCACTCATGGGCTGGTCAATGTGCGCAGGATTATCGGTGTTCACGGATGCGGGCAAAAACGGGTCTCGAGAATGCCCCATCTAGCCCCCCAAACACGCGGGTTTTCTTGCCCGCAATTTGCCCGCATCTCATCTGCAGCTCGGTGTTTCTGCATGTTCCGCGATGTGGTCGTACTCTCGAAAACCCGCGTAAGTCCGCGGAAGTTGCACCTAGATGCAGCGAGGTGCAGCTCGCGAAAACGCGCATTTTCGGATTCGAGTCCCTCCAGGGTTTCAGACATTGAGCGCACGATGTCGACGACCTCATTGGGATGAGGGTGGCACCGTCCGCGGGATGACTGGCTCGGACTCGACACGGGGTGCCCCACGGGCTCCGTCGCCTTGGCCGCGACCTAAATCGGACGCCGCCTGCCTTGGAAGATAGTCGGATTGATCGCCGCCCTCGTCCTTCCGGTGCGGCTAATTTCAGCATTATCGCCGATCGACCTCCGACGACGGCGCCGCCCCTGCGAACCGAAGCGACGCGACCGTCGCACAAGCGACAGCCCCGTGTGCGACGCTGGTGGGGCACACCGACCGCTCCGCGAGTGAGGAACCCCATGGCGGAATGGGCCGAACGGCACCAGGTCGCGCTCTACATCGCGGCGATCGTCGCCGGGGCGGCGATCGGGCTCGGCCTCCCGTCTTCCGGGCCTTTCCTCGAACCCGCGATCACTCCCCTGCTCGGGCTGCTGCTGTTCGCGACCTTCCTCGGCGTTCCCTTCGCCCAGGTCGTCCGCGGCCTTCGCAACACGCGGATGCTCGCCGTCCTCGTCGCGGTCAACTTCGTCATCGTGCCGGCAGTCGTGTTCGGCCTCAGCCGGTTCGTCGCCGATGAACCCGCGCTGCTCGTGGGCGTGCTGCTCGTGCTGCTCAACCCTTGCGTGGACTACGTGATCGTCTTCGTCGGCCTGGCGGGCGGAGCCCGCGACCGCCTGCTCGCCGCCACTCCCCTGCTCATGGGGCTGCAGATCGTGCTGCTCCCCCTCTATCTGTGGGGGATGACGGATGCTGACGTCCTCGGTGCGTTCGACGCGCGGCCGTTCGTCGAGGCGTTCGTCTTCCTGATCGTCGTGCCGCTCGCCGCGGCCGCCTTGGTTCAGGCGCTCGCTCGACGTCGGCGGCCGTTCGCCGCGATCCTACGGGCGGCACCGACCGCCATGATCCCGCTCATGATGCTCACCCTCGCCACGGTGGTGGCCTCTCAGGTATCGGCGGTGAGCGCGTCGGCGGCCGACCTGTTGCGCGTCGTTCCGATCTTCATCGCGTTCCCCCTCATCGCCGCTCCGCTCGGCGTTCTCGCGGCGCGGTTCGGCCGCCTGGATGTGCCGGGTCGCCGTGCCGCGGCCTTCAGCGCGGCGACCCGCAACTCCCTGGTCGTGCTGCCTCTCGCGCTCGCTCTCCCCGCGTCGTTCGCGCTGACCCCGCTCGTCGTCGTCACGCAAACGCTGATCGAACTCGTCGCGATGGTCGTGATGGTGGCCGTCGTCCCCCGCCTCATCCGCGCCAGCGACCCGACTCAGCCGCGACCGAGCCGGTCCTGAGCACGGTCGCGTCCGCGTCCGATCGGCACCGACGACGTGGCGCGGGCGAGGCCACGCACCGGAGAGTCGACGTATATCGACTCGGCACGCTCGACGACGTACGTCTCGTGCCAGACGCCGACGGCACCGGGCACCTTCCGCGCTCGACGGTTGAACTCCGCCCATGCCGGCCGGTGCGCCGCCTCACGATCGCTCGCGTACCGGTAGAGCTTCTCGACCGACGACCAGTACTGCACGAGCAGCGGGCCACCCCTGCCCAGAGTCATCCGGTACCCCATGAGACCCGAGTCCTCGTCGCGCGTGAGCTCCTCCAGCATCCGCGGCATCGACATGAACGCGGGCATCCAGACGTCCGCGCGCCAGGGGCGGTTGAGAGTCATCCCGATGAGGAAGACGACGAGCTCTCCGTCGTGATCGTGGGTTCGTCGACCCTGTTCGACAGTCATGCGTGGGCTCCTTAGAATTGGAAAGTACTGGTAGCCATAATTGGGTATCTCTACTTTCCAGTCAAGGAGGCCATCCTGAGAATCTCGCAACTCTCGGCGCAGAGCGGCGTCCCGGTCGGGACGATCAAGTACTACCTGCGCGAGGGCCTCCTGCACGACGGCACCCTGACCGCGGCGACACAGGCCTCCTACGACGAGAGCCACCTGGAGCGGCTCTCGCTGATCCGCGCGCTCGTCGGCCCGGCAGGGCTGTCGATCTCGGCGACCCGCAAGGTGTTCGAGACGCTCGACGATCGCGGCACTCCCCTGTTCGAGCTGCTCGGGCAGGAGCATCA
>Ga0247732_10001079_pt1 | contig 11393 bp, 18 predicted proteins | sample UWRJL163409C2_FD_180940 | JGI IMG/M metagenome (GOLD analysis project Ga0247732, IMG submission 180940) | Plant litter microbial communities from Arlington Agricultural Research Station in Wisconsin, United States - UWRJ-L163-409C-2 | ecosystem: Environmental > Terrestrial > Plant litter >...
ACGGACACGAGGGTCTATGGCTTCCGTCCTTGAAATGATGAGCGTGACACTGGCAGTCATGCCGTCCTCGTCCACGCACAGGGGCCCGGTTCCTCTCCGTGAGTGCATACCGGTGGTCCATTATTGTCGCTGACAGGATATATTGAATCTAGAAACCGAGAGTCTCGATGATTTGACGGCTACCGAGCGAGCTGCACGAACGCACCCAGACGCCCCACCACGTCTCCCACCTTTGCCGTTCACCGACCATGCAGAGGAGATGGCAGGGATCCTGTACGCGCCCGAGCTTATTGCACCACCGCCCATCATTTGGTTGCCCAACGACTCCGCGGGTGTTGCACGATCGGAAGCGGTGGATCTGCAAAAGTACCACAACCTTGAAGTGACGCTAGATGTGCGGGCGAAGGAAGATGTGATGCCACGACGTTCATCATCGTCACGACGGTGATAATTTGGACTAGACATACGAGTTGTTTAATCTCCTGGACATTTACATATATTTTTCCGTACAATGATCTTGTCTGATGGAACAAAGGCCTAGACCAAATGACGTCCTGAAAATGACGTCAAGCGGCCGCTTCCTGTAGTGTGCAGCTGGCGAGCACGACGGGCCAGCGGACACGGCAGTAAATGTGTGCGCCGGAATGTCTTGGCGGAGGCTGCCCCTAATGCGTGGTGGACGGCATTAGTGATCCGGCAGTTTGTAAACAAATCCTGCATTTTTCCCTTGAATCTAGCCCTTGTCTTTAAAGCTCGCATACACGACCGAAGCTTGAATTCCCCTTGGCCAGCAACTCTGACGCTCTCTACCTTACAACCTGGATAAATGTCGCAGCAGACGCCCCAAGATAATTCCGTCGATGCGTTTGTCGTCTACACACGCTCCTTGCACGATTATACCCTGGCCCTTTGGGCAGAATCCAGGAGGATAGCAGAGGAAAAGGCGCAGCCTGGCCTCCCAGCACCTCCGTCGTCCTCGAGGACGAGCACAGGCAATTCCGCCTCCAGCGACAGCAGCACCAGCAGCAGCCAGCAGCCGACCCCGCACTCTCCTACAGTCGACCGCCAGTAATCCTTTCGCGAGAGGCTGGTTCCTCTCAGTTACCCTTGCTTCTACATTCTGCATCCTGGTCCGTTGTCTGTCTCCGCGGTCAATTCCAACCCATTCATCGGTTCTTATCACAGATACATCATCTCTGCAAGTCATGCGACCTCGGCGCACGAGGCCGCGCACCTTTTACGAGTCTACGAACACCCCCACGACACTTACGCCTCTGGAAGTATGGTTGGCTCGCATGTGTTTGTATAATGGCGCCCAATATCATGCTGTCTTTGCTTTCGTTGCTCACAGCGTCTTGTCCTTCGTCGTCTCGCCGCGTGCTGGTTCCAGCCCTGGGGCCGAAATTTTCGCGCCATAATGTCGCCCACCTCATCCCCTTGCCTCGCATCGACGGTCCAACACAGAGCCTCAGCGGCAGTTCGACCCCCGGCACGCGCGATCGCTGATCAACGGTGAGAAACATGACGTCAGCTCGAAGCGTCGGTCGCCGACCTGGACACCGCGCTCGCGACGCGTAGGCCCAAGCGCACCGGTTTGGCGGGCCCTTTCATCGTATATAAAGTGGACATGCGGCATGGCTGTATAGTCGATGATTTCGCGTCGTCTGCTTCTCTTCACTTCCGTCGGGTTCCACACCGCCCGCGCGGTCCTGGAATACACGGCACCTGGTGTGTTTCCAGTCACTGCGTTTTCAAGCTACTACGCCAGCCCCACTGCTACTTCGGCTCAAGTGCAGCCTGTTATCTCTGATCCAGTCAACGTGAGCAAATAATTAATACAATCGAGCCATTCGCTGATTTATCTTGCCCAGCACGTTGTTTATCCTCTCGCATTGACCGACCCTGACAAGATCCCGACGAATAATACAATCGACCCGCACCCACTTCCAGCCGCTGCATCTCCAGCGCAGCTCCTCGATGCTGCCATCGGCCAGCTGAGATCGCTCGCTGTCAGTCCGTCATTCAGGAACAACACCTGCGCACAGTGCCAGGCAGGTCTCCAGCTCGCTAAATTACTCACCCTCTCCGCGCCCGTACATGGTCCGACGTTTTTCGTCGAATTCTGCTCCACCTTCAATATTTCCTCAACCTGTAATGTGACCTACGCCCTTTCGGACACCGGATCTGTCATTACGCAAGTCGTGGCAAGCGCTGATGTGGGAGGATACGACGGCCAGGTCAGCCAGCAGTACGCCCCCCAAATCACACAACCCTCATATATTGTGCAGGCTCTTTGTCAAAACTTTTTCAGCATGTGTCCAGCGCCGCCAACAGTAGAACTCGATCTCGGTACCTGGTTCGCCAAAGCCAAGCCTTCCCCCCTTCCATTGCCGAAGGTTCCCAGTGGCAAGCGTCTTAAAGTCCTGCATATTTCCGACCTACACTTGGATCCAAGTAGGGCTTTTGATTGCCTTGTCCTTTGCTCTCACAACCCTATTCACAGGGTATGCAACCGCATCCGAGGCCAATTGCAGTGGATCAAGAGCATGCTGTCGAAGCAACATCTTTAATCCGCAAAGTCCGCACTCTGTACTGGTTCCAGCCCCACGTTACGGTGCTTTTCAATGGTGTGTATGCGCTTTCTTTGAATGGATTCGCTTCCTCATCGGTTCATAGTGATAGTCCACTCGCTCTCGCACTTGCGGCTGTGCAAGCGATCCCTGTACTAACGGGTACTAACGGGACAGGATTTGAGTGGATGTTGTATACCGGAGATTTAGCATCGCACGAGCCCGACAATCAAAACTCCAGGTATGACCGTATCCGACCGTTGGCATGTCTAAACTTTGCCTAAGGGCCTATGTGGAATATGCCGAGGTAGAGTTACGGATGCGACGCAAATCATATCGCTCATCATCCTAGACCATTCTCTATGACCTTTTCAAGCGGATGCTCGGGCCTGGACCCATATATGCCACATTGGGAAACCATGACACTTATAGCGTGTATGGCTTCCATGTTAACGAGGCACGCTGGTGATACAATCATTCTAACAGGGCGCAAGATGCCCCGCACTCCCTGGGCGGAACCCCTGGCCAGCAATTTACGTGGTACGTTCTTTCATCCAATCGCAGAAATGGCTCATTTCAGATGGGGTTCAGGAATTACGACCATCTGGCTTCGCTTTGGGAGTACGAAGGCTGGCTAAACAGCTCTACTGCGTCTTTTGCACGATCGCATTACGCAGCCTACATGGTTCGACGCGTCGAAGGCTTGCGAATCATATCTCTCAATACAGACCTTTGTAAGTCCATGATATCTATCTCTTCATCAACTCTGACGACTTTTCAGGGTATAGGTAGTGTGGTGGTGGCTTCTGTTCAACGGACCATAGCTGATGCCTTGATAGGGCAAACTATTTCAGCTACATCAATATGACGAACCCAGATGTTTCCGGCATGTTGCGCTTCCTTACAGATGAATTGCAGGATGCAGAAGATGCTGGCGAACGAGGTCACATTTGTCTTCATGACATGATTCATTGCTGATCGTTCCTCCAGCCTGGATTATCGGCCATGTGCTCACAGGCTGGGATGGCACAAACGGGCTGCGAAACCCAACCAATCTATGTGAATACCTTGCTTCATTGATGTGGTACAGTGAAACTGACCTTCACAGTTTATCAGATGTACGTTTCTCTCAGCGGGACTCGCTCCACCTTACATCCCGCCTCCCAGAGTTGACAGGTTCTCACCTCATGTTGTGGCTGGTACGTCTCTATCACGCCACCCCTTGATCTTCCTGGACCTGCCACTTACTTTAGTTCTAGGAATATTCTTTGGACAGTACGAAATGGCATTCGTTCTACATCGCAATGCGTTAACTTCGTCATAGCACTCATGAAGATCAACAAAACGTGCATTCATTAAAGAGTTACCAGCGTGAATTGACCAAGGCCTAGATATTTTACGCCGATAACGCGACTGAAATCTCTTCAAACACCGCAGTTGCCACATCTTGGGTCAGTCTTGCGTTCGAAATTTTACTTCATGACCGCTCATTAACAGAGCTTAGATCGGCCCTTCCCTGACTCCCATTACCAACCTGAACTCGGGCTTCCGAATGTATGAAATTGATTCCAGTGTGGGTGGCATCTTCACCATTTGTGTCGATTTTGCTCATTAACGAGCCACGACACAGACATTTGAAGTTCTGGACGCCTACACGTACGTTCACCCACTAATTTGCTCCGAGTGATCCTTGCTCACGCATGAGTCGGTATCCAGATGGAAGAGCGACGTGAATTCGTTTTCTGACCTCGATTCGCAGACGGCGATCGGGCCGACCTATTCATTTGAGTACAGTACTCGAGAAGCATATGGAGCAAGCATTACGCAGTGGGGACCCAATGACCCCCTAAACGCTACCTGGTGGCATCTTGTCACTGAAGGTGAGTGCGAAGATCTACCAGTTAGGCAGGAGTCGGCTTAAACACTGGATTCAGCTATGGAAGCCAATTCCAGCCTGGTCACTGTGAGCGGGCCCTTGCGTCATTTCAAATATGGCTTGCTCATTAATTCCTCCTGATTTCACAGACGTTTAATACCTTCCAGGGAAAGTCGTCAATTCTCACTCCACCTTGCACGGGTGACTGTATTGCGGCAAAGATATGCTACATCCGCAGTGGGTCTGCTCCTATCGCGATGAAAAATTGCAAGCTGGGATATGGTTCTGTGCAATAGATTGGGGCTGGGGTAAGGTGTTAGGGTATATGGCTTCTAGATTACTTGTTTCAGTTGCTTGTTCTAGACGAAGCCTCCTCACGTTGACGAATTATTTGATTTTGCACAATCAAAAGCAGGGCGTATAACGTTTCGATGCGCTGAATACGACGTGAGATAGAGCATTTTCACAGGTGCGTGCGACTTACGGGGACGCTGACGTTGTATTGCTTAGCCAAACGGACCACCTCCCCGACAATGACCTCCACTTCAATCGGCAGGCCGTTCTGAGCATCCAGAAGCATGCTCGGAACATGTTTGCTGTCTGGACGTGCGTGTGTCGCTCTGACAGATTCGATTATGGTCTTTGGGGTTCCCCCCTCTTCGCTGAAGCCGATTGCTTCGCCTGTCGAATGGTCGTGGGTGAGAGTGTAGGTGCCAAATGAGGAGAGTGCGAACCTAATGTTACGAGCTCGTTCATGACCTCCTCGATCACAGGAACAGCGTATTCCTCAATAAGCTTTGCAGTGCTTGGATGTACGTACGGGGCGTACTGTTGGTCTTGTGTAGGAGGAGGTCGATAAAAGGCCGGAATAGTAAACCTTCCTAGATGTGAGAACCGACTGCCCAAGTAAAGTCTGCACACGAACCGTGTCAACGTCGTGAATGAAGAAAAGGCAACATTCCAAAAGTTCTTTGTGAACTTGAGACGTTGGATGTCGGGGACGATGGTGAGGGTCGTGCCTCCTGTGCCGAGGATGTTCCCGAAATCATTCACGATTTCCGTCTCCTCTGGTGTACCCTCTGTCGCAGTGTAGGATTTGTATTTGTACAGTCCAAGGTTCACGCGGTCCTGTGTAGTCGAGTTGGTGTCAGAGGAAGGTTGTGGGAGCAAGGGGACGCACGAAATCGGAGTGCTCGACGACGTTTGGCGCACTCAGGTTGGTCCCAATCCAAACGGCACAACTGAGGATCGATGGTTTCCCCTTGCCAAGTTTTTCCACGGCTTCATAGAGATCCATTTCGACGTTGAGACCATTTTGCATCAGGACATAGGTGGGTTGCCGGAACTGTTCAACGTATGGTTGTGACAACAGAGGGGCGAGTATTTTCGGTGTCCTGTTGAGCTCTGGAATGCACTTCGTCGCTACAACGACGTAGGAGTATTGTGTGTCTGCTGCCTCTGCGACGGATTTGCAAACTAAGTCGCCGTATTAGTACCTTATGCCTCAGACCAGATGAGAGAACAGCAACACCCACGTCGATCTGGTCTCCACCCTTGTATAGTGCCATATTTACCACTTTTGAAGTGCATCCCTTCGTCTGACCATACATTTAATGTCCTGTCTGTCAGCAGACGCGTTTCAAATGCTCACTTTGTACAATATCATAGTTGCTTCGCGCGACGGCGGTCACCCGGGCCAATCCGCTGCGTTTGAGGATGAGCGAGTCTGCGAGCCGTGTCAAACTGGACTCCAGGAGCGAGATTTAACTGACATATTGACCCAACAGCTCCGAAGCCTACCAACAGGACTTCTCTGAGAGGTTTCGTAGCGGTGGACATGGCTGTAGGCAAGATCGATTAGGCGAACCAATTGGTAAGCAAAACTACGCCACATTTCGCAGTGTCTAGGGGTACTCGCAGAGTAATCGCTGTGCTCGCAACCCAATTTTCCTTATCATCATTTAGAAGTGAATATAGTTGTCTAGTGCTTTTTCTGCCTCGACGTCAAGCGATAGACGTGCGGCAGCATATATCGCTGCGTAATTGCATAGTTTTCCGCCCCATCTTTGATGCTCAATGTTCTAAAGGAGAGACGGCGTCGTTAGACTTGAGTCAGAGAGGGGAATACATGGAACATACAGATCTAGCGAAAAGTCAGCAATTGTTGATATGAGATATAGTCCGACCGAACTTACAGTGGTTTCCGATCACCTGGTAGTAGCTGCCGAGAGCCTGGGATCGACAAGTCAGAGCGGACCAAAGGAACATCAGGAAAGAGTCTAACGGTGAAGATGTGCCACCACGAGTGCCCTTTATATAGAAATCAATGACTCAATATGCGTCCATATCTAACAAGCGACCAACCTTCAAGAAGAAAGGCCACAGGCCAGCCAACCTTGACCTTCAGGCCCGTAAGTTGCTTGCAAAATATGTTGTCCAGATTCCAAACGAAGAAGCCGAAGAGGAAAAGTGCCGCCCCTTTCACAAAGGTCCTAGAAATAGTTTTCCTCCTCTGTTCCGAGAGGATCTCTTTGTGGACGCCGAGGAGGTAGTAAATCCGGGACGCACTGCCAAGCAGTATTGACGCGAAGACGACTTGGTGATAAACCGGGTTTCGCCATTTGATACTAGGAAATCAGTCGGGATGTGGGGTAAATAGAAAATAACGCGTCGCTCACTAGCTCCAGGTAAATAACACGTCGAAAAGGACAACAGAAGTAAGGATACGACGCGTTCGAGCGCGTCCCAAAGAGAATCCGGGATCGGTGTCGAGCAGTGTGATTGTCAGAAGCGAGGCAATGTATATCATTGGGAGTTCATCTGCCAACTGCGCTTCAAAGAGAAGCGTAGAGTGGAAGAAGAACGAACCCAACCCAACGAGGGTCATACCCTGCAAAATTCAAATGTAGCATTTAGTCAACCAGTTTACTAGAACACTCGTCTGAAAACACGCACCAAGAAGCCAAGTGCATAGCGGGTCGGCAATCCGTGCTTTCGAGCCATTGACGCGCCAATGAGCGAAATGGTGATTTGGAACAGGTTAGAGAACGAGTTGGCCATTTCCGCAATGTACGGGGACCATTGGTGATTGGGCTAGTCATAGGTGCTCAGCTCAAGTGTAGTAGGACTCCAAATGTAAAGGTTACCTCGCACCAGTCCAGCGTCGCGGTGACTGGCCCATACACGCCTTGCCTTGAGAGAAATGGGGCCAACGCGGTCAAGTTCATGGTCGAGAATAGGACAGGAGCAGGTCGATGAAGCAACGGGAGAAAGGTGTAGTCCGGACGTGGCGGTTGATGTCTACAACGCAACGATCCATGGGAGCCAGGTTGGAGCCGGGAGTACCATCAGAATAACTTGTGCAGTAGAAGACGACGGGCACATTGTCAAAATGTTTGGATCGCGGCTTGATTGATTGATTGCAAGCGGGCTAGGGATCGGGTCGGGTCGGCGGGAACGCGCGGATCGCGGAACACAAATGAGCCCTCTCGGAATTGCTGGGCAAATACAAAAACATGAGCCACGGCATTTCGACCTTCATAATCCTGAAAGTCATGTTTCAAACACCATTATGGCGTTCTACAAACGCTGCTGGCGTGTTGCTGCCCGATTCTGTATCCAAATCAAGTAACATTTCCCCATACCTCTGAGTAGAGTGGCCGTTGCCTTGCCATAACGCCAGTGGTCAGCAATAAACTGAGATCATGTTAGCCAATCCTACAGCTGTTGCACGCAAGGTCTCGGATCTTTTGCATATTTTTGAATTGTGTAGCCGCTGTCATGAATCCTCCACTCTCCCACGTTCAACTCATCCTGAACCTACGCTGACGATGCTTAATCACTCAGACAATTGTCGATGGGCAAAGGAAAATGGCTATCAAGCGTACGCGCAAGGCCTAAAGACTATATACTAGTACGCTGGCGTAGATTTATTGCGAAACTGTCGCACTTAAGCTTTGTTGTTTGTCACTAGGGTCGCCGTTGTGGTCTGGTCGCGATTCCCATGACCGTGTCGTTGAAGACACAATTCACGCCCAAGAAACACCTTCTTTCTGTCCTTCACCTTTGGCCTGTCGCTTTCCTATTCGCCACCATGAATTTGACCGAGGTGGCTCCATTTCTCTCAAGGCAAGGCGTGTACGGGCCAGTCACCGCGACGCTGGACTGGTGCGAGGTGAGCCTTTCCATGGTTGGCTTTTCTACTACACTTGAGCTAAACACCTATGACTAGCCCAATCACCAATGGTCCCCTTACATTGCAGAAATGGCCAACTCGTTTTCCAACCTATTTCAAATCACCATTTCGCTCATTGGCGCGTCAATGGCTCGAAAGCACGGATTGCCGACCCGCTATGCACTTGGCTTCTTGGTGCGTGTTTTCAGACGAGTGTTCTAGTAAACTGGTTGACTAAATGCTACATTTGAATTTTGCAGGGTATGACCCTCGTTGGGTTGGGTTCGTTCTTCTTCCACTCCACGCTTCTCTTCGAAGCGCAGCTGGCAGATGAACTCCCAATGATATACATCGCCTCGCTCCTGTTGATTACTCTGCTTGACACCGATCACGGCTTCGACTTGGGGCACCCTCGAACGCGTCGCATTCTTACTTCTTTCATCCTTTTTGATGCATTCTTCACCTGGAGCTAGTGAGTGACGCGTTATCCTCCGTTTGCCACACGCCCTGACTATGTTCTAGTATCAAATGGAGGAACCCAGTTTATCACCAGGTCGTCTTTGGGTTGTTAATGCTTGGCAGTGCGGGTCGGATCTATTACCTCCTGGGCGTCCACAAAGACGTACTCTCGGAACAGAGGAGGAAAACCATCTCTTGGAACTTTGGTAAAGGGACAGCATTGTTCCTCTTCGGTTTCTTTATCTGGAACTTGGACAACATATTTTGCAAGCAACTCACGGACCTGAAGGTCAGGGTTGGCTGGCCTTTGGCCTTCCTACTCGAAGGTTAGCTGCTTGTCAGACATGAATGTACATCGAGTCACTGATTTCGATACACAGGGCACTCGTGGTGGCACATCTTTACAGTTCGGCTCTCCTTCTAGTTTCTTTAGCTCCCTCTGACGTTACTCCAGGGTCTCGGCAGCTACTATAAGGTTGTCGGAAACCACTGTGAGTCGACTCAACGCATACATTCCATTCCATTCATTACTGACCTTTCTTTAGATCTGTATGTCCCACGTATTACTCGCCGAATGATGTCTAACAGGACTGTCCGCCTTTCTAGAACCCTGAGCATCAAGGACGGGGCAGAGAACTATGCCATTACACAGCGATATATGCTGCCCCACGTTTACCGCTTGACACCGAGGCAAAAGAAGGACTAGCTGGGCCTGTTCACTATCAGATAATGATACAACACGTCCCAAAGTAGCTTGGCTTTTAAAACTGCAGACCAGATGCAGGCCGTAAAGATTCCAAAGTTCATAATTTGAGCGTTCTGACTGGTTGTGACTGCAAATCAGCCATGAGTAACGAGAACTACTGCCTGATCAGGACTTCACAATACGTGCGGCATCGGGGCAGCTTGGAGCAATCCTTTCCCTTGCAAGATGCAGCCCAAACATTCAAGGCTCCAGAGACGCAACATTAATACAGCTTCAAAGTTACAACCGGTATGAACATATAGTGTCTTGAATTGCATCTCTCTGCAATCTTCCAACGACAGCCCAACTGCTTGCTCACTGTTCCTTCCTGCTTTCAGCTTGGTGGCGCCGCACATGAGGTAGCATGTAGCGATGCATGATGGAATAGTTCTCTGGCTGATCCTTTTTGCAGAGCGTGCTAGTAGCAAGTCATCGTCATCAGAGAGGATTGCTAGAAGAGGGACGAGCATACACATCTGAAGTTGGGGATCGGTCAGAAGTTCGTGTGGAGTCGGTGAAGGCTTACATTGATTTCCAATGAACATGTAATATGTCCCGAGACCCTAAGCAGACTGTCACCGAGTGGTCAAAGTGCGACGAAGGAAGAAATGTCATACCGTGAGTACATGCCACCACGAGTGCCCTTCGAGCATTTGATTTAGCGATTCAAAAATAGACAAAGCATCAGAACGCGACCGACCTTCGAGGATGAATGCCAAAGGCCATCCAATCTTGACCTTCATTTGAACAAGTTGATGGCATAGGACATTGTCTAGATTCCACACCAAGAAACCGAATGCAAACATGGCGGCTCCCATCCCAAAGAAACGAGCAATCTCCTTCTTTTTCTTCTCCGGAATCGGTCGCTTGTCATCATCCGCCCTAAGAAGATATGCGACGCGCAACGCAGTGATCACAACTGTCAGCCCAAACACAACTTGATGATAGATGGGGTTTCTCCATCTGATGCTGTAGGTGTGATTAGTGTCAAGTCGCATCAGAAAACAAAGAAAAACTTGCTAGCTCCAACTGAAGAAGATGTCGAACGCAACCAATAGCACCGTAAGCAAACGGGTCCTCGTCTTCGACAACCCAAATCCAGGTTCAGTGTCGAACATGATCCAAAGGCTCGTTGAGCCAACATATATCATCGGAAGTTCGTCTGCCAATTGAGCCTCAAACAAGAGGGTAGCATGAAAGAGGAAGGAGCCGAGGCCGACGAGCACAACGCCCTGTCGAGGATGAAGTCAATTACTCAAAGCGTCTTCAAGCATAACCGATGAATGGTAACACACGAGATATCCGAAGAGATAGCGCGTCGGTAGTCCTTGCTCCCTTGCGACCATTGCACCGCAGAGAGCGATTGCAACAGTGAATAGGTTGGAGAATGTGTTCGCCATCTCTGCGATGTACGGTGACCATTGGTGGTTGCACTGATAATGACGGCGAGAGAATGCGTGACTTGGCGAGATTGTAAAACGCCTAAGAGACGCACCTCGCACCAGTCCAACGTCGCTGTTACTGGGCCATAGATACCTTGTTTTGATAACAGAGGCGCAACAGCGGTCA
>Ga0247732_10001082_pt1 | contig 11361 bp, 14 predicted proteins | sample UWRJL163409C2_FD_180940 | JGI IMG/M metagenome (GOLD analysis project Ga0247732, IMG submission 180940) | Plant litter microbial communities from Arlington Agricultural Research Station in Wisconsin, United States - UWRJ-L163-409C-2 | ecosystem: Environmental > Terrestrial > Plant litter >...
AACTCCAACTGGTCGAGATTGAAAGGGAGATTGGGGAAGGTGGGAATAAGCTTGACGTCCAAGGTCAGACGCTTGAGATTGGTGAGGGTGTTGGGCAGCGCGCGCGACAACCAATAAGGAAAGGGGGAGTACACGGACAGACTGCCGACCTGGGGTGCGACCGAAATCGATGTCAGAAGAGTTGATAGGCCCACAATGGCGGATGGATCCCCTGAGAAGAAGAAAAGGGAGAGCGGGAGAGCGCCGGCGCGCGAAAGCCAGTATTTGGTGAGGTTCCCTGTGTTGATTGGGACTGGATATAGAGGTTGTATCCCAGGGCGACCTGGTAGCCAAAGGGATGTCCAGAGGGCCGGTGTGTTGATAGCAACTTGTCTCCAAAACGAATCAACTTCGCAAAGGACGAGTGGTGCTTGTCGTCGGTTCGGATATGGATGGTCTGGAAGGCAGCGAATGAAGATTTCACTGATGATTTCGGTGGGTAGTGCTCTGAGATTGAGCGGAGAGTCCAGGAGAGACTGTGCCCTCTGTGCATAGTGCACCTTCTGTGTCCGCTGGCGCTCAACACGAACCAGCTGTTGGCAAAGGTTGCTGATGGTGTCGAGGATGGTGTGATATGACTTGAGAAGCCCGTCTGCGTCTGTCTCACATCTAGCCTTGAACAGCTCGAGGTTCAATGTGTCCTTTTCAGTGCGCCGTTGGCCCGAATATCCTTCCATCCGCATATATGCGTCGTAAAGCTGATCGGCGACCGGTTCTCCCTAGAGTAACGAGATTGAGTCAATGCCCGTCAAAAGTGGTCAAGGCATAACTACCGGTGTAGCGTCAACTGAGAACTCGGCGATTGTCCTGTCCACAGCTTTGACGGTCACAGAACCGCATTGTCGCGCTTGCCCGTAGTGAATTTCTACCCGACAATTAGCCCGATGTTGAGATTGCACATTGGCAAGATACCGATAGCTACAACAGAAATGAGATTGTCTTGTATTCGAGATTGAGTAGACTTACAAAAGCAAGGATCCAAAGCCATGGTAGAGAATGGGTTGCGGACAAGCCTTCTTTTCCACGGCCGACAGAATCAATGGCTTTGAAAGCCTTCTCTTAGTAATGACCATCATGTGTTGAGATTCCTAATCTTAGGTCCGTCTTAGGTTGACCAATGATGATATTGTAGAGCGTGTGCGTAAAGTATAACTATTCCCTGAAATGTCCCTCTGATGATGATACAATGATATTCGATTCTACTTTGATTCCGAGTCGGGTTGGATACCGCTACTTTTCCTTTCCTCCAGTTGGATGTGCTCGGATTCCGGGAAGACCGGTGTAATTCTTGACGATGTTCCCGGCGCAAAGCAGAGAGAAGGATGACGAGGTTGGCTACTACCAAGACTTGATCCTCTCCTCCACTGAGCTCTTCCGTTGAGGAGTACCACCAATGAGCAAGAGTACGACTTGGATAGCACGGTACCCATGGGACGAAGGTAGAAAACGCCGTGTTGTGGACGAGGAATACTCAATACCACGACAATGGCAACGGCAATGATCGCTGGAGACTCTAAGTCTCGCACCCAGACGCGAAATTAGCTCGACGCACCACTAAGAACACCCGTGCCTACGCAATGCTTCGTTAATTTCGTAAGAATGTTGTTGGTTTCCGGGACTTTGGTGTCGTGCCCACGTAACTGAAATTTACGTCAACATACCGCCCGAATTCAAGATGCGGTTTAACCTACCCCCATTGTCATCGTCACAGCTATCAGAATGTCGCCAACGACAATGCCGCCTTCCCACATCTGCGAATTATGAGTTCCTTCCAAAAAAAATTTAGGGTTTAAAGTTGACTCACGGCAGCGAGTGGAAATACCGCCCCAGTGAGGGTATTGGCAATCTGGTCGTGCTGGCTGATTTGGATCGCCATTCCAATCATAGCAGCAAGCTGAAGTACGGACAACTAGATCAAAAGGGTTAGCGCAGAGCGACTACAGCCCAAGCCAACAAAGAGACGACTTACAAGGACAATAATAATCGGCACCTTCCAGCCTTGCGTTAGGGCTCTTATCCGGTACGCATACACGGTATGGGTGATGCAGATAACTAATCGGCGATGCAAAAGAATTAGTTTCTCGATGATGGAGGTGTTTTGGACAACACGTACTTGTGGAAGTTACCAAGAGTATGCAAGGCCAAGTTGGGCGATTGGCGTAGATAGCCTCGATAGTGCCAATATTCGCAGAGAATTGGTTTACAGCTTCTATGATGCAGGCGGTGGTTTGTGTGGTTTCAAGAGTGTAGATGACATAGACGGTCAGTCGTAGAAAAAGAGGGTCGTGAAAAGCGAAGTTGTGGTAGGTATCTGTGGAGCCCGTCGTGAACGAGTCGACGTCAGCGCCCATTGAGAGGTTAAACGCGAAGAGAACGCACACAGCTGGATAGAAAGAACGCCAAAGAAGAAAAGGTTGCCAAAGTGGGCCAAAAGCTGTCCCAATCGCGTCAAACTCGAGCATGCACCAGGGTTACACCCGTGTGACGCACCATAGGTGTAGCACTTGAATCGATACCGTCAGATGCCTAGCTTCAAGAGCCACAACAACAAGACTTACATTTTACCAGGAGATATAGGAAAAGAGCTCATCTCCGTCACATTTTCGAGCATGCTGTGGAAGTGGGGCATTGCGCGAGGAATGGTGGCAAAACGATGGAGGTACTTAAGCATTGCCCGACGACCCTGACATGTCAAAGTCGACTTCTTCGCTAGATTGGTCTACGACCAATGGAACTGGTTTACAACATGCCGCCCCCCCGAATGGTGGGCGGGCAACTCCCGTGCGAAGGTGGACGGTGGAGTATTGAATGGTTGTCCTGCCGTTAGATATGGGTGCTAGAGACAGTTGACCAGTGGAATTCACTCAAGGAACGGTTAGGGGACAAAATTTGGGCATATCGGCTCCTTGATCCGCCGGTCGGGACCTGGAAGCCTCCACCATTGGGTACTATGTGTGCTAGTACTTTGCAAGAAGAATCCGCTGACCACCGAATGAGCAATGTCAGCATTCGCTAGACGTAATCTTCAAGTCAATCGCAGCAATGGCATTTGGGCAAAATGAGAGCGACGCTACTAGTTTGTCACAGAATAGATGGTTGGTAAGCTCGAACAGCGGGAAAGGGAGACATTGGCATAGGCCGTCCTGGAGGCCCGACAGAAACGCCTAGGTCAGAGACAATCCCCGTTTCCACGTCGTATACCCAGCCATGAATGAAGACCTCCGAAACGATATCATTAGGGCAATCAAGAATTTCGGACTGAGCCAAAGCAGTATAATGCTGGAGCACGTTATAATTAGATCAGAACGACAGAAACCTGGGGAAACGTACATCTTGCATGATAGCTGACTTTGCAATGCGCTCCACGTTGGCTTTCACATTTTCCTCGACCAAAGCGCGGAAGGCGGCTATTTGGGCGTGAGTTATAGGCGAATCCCTCAGAGTCATGCTTACGATCGTGTAGATGCGGAAGCTCTTTCAGAGGCGCACGCTGGGTAGCCAGCCGATGAACGACAAGCTCTTGGCTATAACCGAGGGTAAGTGAAAGATATCGTAAGTTACTCAAACATACCGCTGAGATGTTTGATAGATTCGGCGAATGGGACTAATCCAGCCATCGACTGCGACATCCGCAGACTGAACAGGAGGTGTAGTCACAGGCATCATTGAGGCTGCAACCCCTCCACACCCATAGTGGCCAAGGACCACGACATGGCGAACTTTGAGTGTACCAACAGCGTACGCCAAGACTGCGTTCCTGAGCTCGGATTCAGTAAAGAAAAGGAGGGGGATGACTCGACGCACGAATTTACATCCCTCTCGTCAAACTGGTTGGCGATGTTGCCTGCTGTGAAGAGCGTACCCGGCTGAGCGGAGAATATGCCTTGTTCGTTGACTCTGATGGGTCGAAGAGGTTCAATATGTGGACAGGTGGAAACAGGATGTTGGGGCTACCTGCTATCCGAGCAGTCCACTAGCATGAACGGGGGTTCTTGAAAAATGGTCAGTCAAAAGCGAAAGGAGTTCTGGAGAAATACGAACTTTGGCCCTCGTTCGCGAGCTCGTACAAAAGACGCGGGTTCATTGTTGACATAGTGCTGACGAACTCCTTGTTGCCACGAAATAGTTCGTCGATTTCCGGGAATAGCGGTGTTTGGAGGTGGGCACAGTAGGACCTGCTGCCCGCCTTGGCCCCGGTTGGCTTCTGCGTCATCGGAAAGAGCAAGGCAGTCGAAATGCCGCGAGCACCGAGTGATTTGAACAACTGCCATGTCAAGTTCTCCGTCGTCGAGAGATGATTTTGAAAGGGAAGCGCAGGTCCGGATCTTGAATGACGCGCGCGCTGGCTGCTTTTGGTGTGTAGCCCGTGAGAGCACTGACCGTTCCCCTTTGCTGTTTGTCGAGCAACGACGGAGAAAGCGGTAAACTTGGGAGCTTTTGCGAGGAGCGAGAGTGGCATTGTGGTGGTGTCAGGCCAGTTCGGATCCAACCAAAGGCTTGGCAGACGAGCCAAAATTTGTGATCGGACACTATGTGCCTGACACGTGCAGAGAATCTTATCTTATCTCCCAGAGAGCAGCAGAAAAGGTTGAGGAGGAAACGACTACGTACAAGATTCAGACTAGATTTTGGGACTGTAATGTAAGTAAGCTACTACAGCTTGTCCAAGTATAAGACTGCGTCTATAAAAGATGATCTCGACGAATAATATCGGCGGCCTATCGCAATCGCTTTATTAACCAATGACGACTTTTTTGTATTTCAAAAACTTACTTTTTCCGCAACGGCATAGACAGAAGACATCTAGAAAAGAATAAAGTCAGATTTGCCCATGCACAAAACTCTGAATAAAAACGTACGATGTGAGCACTGATGGGCATCGGGATCACGGATGCATCTGCAACAAAGATGAGTTCGACACTCGGAGCACAGAAATTAAAGGGCACTGACCGACTACTCGGAGGTTCCTGATCCCATAGACCCTCAACTTGGTATCTACAACACCTCCAAGGCTCTGAGGCATCATGGCCAGCGTTCCCACAACATGGTTATCGCTAGCAGTCACCCTTCTTGACCAAGTCTCGACGTCGCTGTCCGTGACACGGTCAGTTCCAGGTTCGAATTCGCCTTCATAAATCGAATCCAACGGGGCCGTGCGCAACACCCTCCTACCCACTTGCAAAGACTTGACATGTGTGATGACGTCCAACGGGTGAGCATAGTAAGCTGGGTTGACAGCAGGTGGCTTGAGAGGGTCAGAAGTAGTAATGTGAGTCTGTCCTCGTGCCAAAGGGGCGTAGAGAACGGCATTGATGGTGCTAAATTTCCGTTGCGGTCGTGCACTGACAGCGGTAGGACCAGAGTATCCGGGCTCTGAACAAAGAAGTAAGAACACATATGGTCCGAATTTGTAGGGTAAATGCATACCAAAGTTGAACTCGACCGGACCTCCCTTGTTGGTCTCCAATCCACGCAGCATTAATCGGTGCTGTGCTTCTATTCCGCGACGGAGGTTGGCATTCCCATTTGAAAAGATGGTGGCAAACTCCGAAATGCGGTTTTTGGCATCCTGGATGACTGAATTGAACTGAGCCTGTTCGAATAGATGCGAAGGATTGGCAATTCCAAGCGAGCGGGGTGCAGCCGATAGAACGCCTGAAAGAAGGGACATCAGTACAGCTTAAAATCAACGACTTTGCCTGACTTACCGGTTCTGTTGGCATTCCATAGCTGGAACTGCTCAGCGGCAAAGGCTGCGTCTGTCCTGAGCATATCTCTCGTCAACGACGCATTGGAGAAAGCATTGACCCATCCATGGACATGATCTACACGAGGATCAATTTCTACAATTAGGAATGTTAGGGTCTTCACATACCAGAAAGATTCTCGCCGACGGTTGGGAACTCTCGCACCACCGGGACACCAGCCTGCTCAAGAATACTGTAGTATTTAATATTCAGATGAGCGTACAACGATGAATGGACTCACGTCTTGTTACCAACTCCAGAAAGCTCAAGTATTTTGGGGCTTCCAATGGCACCGGCTGCGAGAATGACCTCCCTTGAGGCAAAGATCTCAACAGTCTCGTTCCCGGTACGGAACTCAACACCGATAGCCTGAAGGGGAGGTCGGGTGCTCCAGAGGATTCGAGTCACCGTGACGTTGGTGAGAACGCGGAAATTGGGACGAGAAGCGTAAGGGGTATAATAACCGCAAGCAGCGGAGCATCTACACCAATGATCCGTGAGTCCCTAAATCTGTACAGCTCTGTTCATCGTACCGGGTATTGTTCGCCGCGTTCAGTGCGTTGGGACATGGTCCAGCAGTACCTTCCGGCTCTCCATTGCTGAGATCTGATGAAAGCGCAAGGCCGGATGCTTCTCTCCAGAGCAACGATTGGGGGTAGAAGAAATTGGGGAACCCGACTTCAACACGTCCTTGATTGGAGAAACCGTGGAACTGAGGCTGATGTCTGCTGCCTTGGGACGCCTGGTAGGGATTGGGAGGTGTGAAACGCTCCGTACGCTTGAAGTAAGGCAAGAGAGCATGCCACGACCACTCGCGATCGTTGTTCAAGCTACTCCAGTCATCGTACTGGTGCTTCATCGCGCGAGGCTGATTCGGATGAATAACTGTCAGTGTTTGAATCATCTTTGGTGAAAATTAACGCACAAAGATCATGCTGTTGACTGATGGGGGAAAGAGAGGATCATTTCAGCAAAGCCCCGGGGATCGACAAGCAGGTGAACTTACTGACACTCCCTCCACCCAGGGCCTTTCCTGCGCTGACTGTAACAGTGCGGTTATTGAGATGTGGCTGGGGAGTAGTTGCGTATCGCCAGTTCAAAGATGCGACACTGGTCACGCCTCCTGGGATGTAGACCTATGTTCCGTGAGCTCGGCCACAGTCCTTGCAGAAGAAGCCGCGTACATCTGGCATGTGTTCGGCATTGATACCAGCCTCGAGAACAGTTACAATCACCCTGGGGTTCTCCGTGAGGCGACTGGCAACAGCGAGGCCTCTAAAAACGCAAATAGTTCATTGTGAGCTTCCCTTGGATCCTTGTAGACGACGCACGCTGTTCCTCCACCGATGACAATAAAATCGATACGACCTGGGTCGGTAGGGCCAGGGGGGCACCAGGAAGCCGGTAAGACGGGGAGCAAAGCGCAGAGCTTTGAGAGAAGCATCGTCAAGAAAGAAACGAATGTGGGTTTGGTTTAGAAATGAATGTGAAGGGGAATAAAGTGGTTCTACTCGGCTGATGTACCAGAAAAGCGATATATATGGACTAGGACTAGGTGACAGCATGTCATTTGCCGTGCGAAACGGGTTTAATGTCTATGTTTCAATTTTCAAACCCGTACAACCTCCAACATATTTTATGTACATTTGAAGGAACGGGGATGTGTCGATGACGTAAATCGCCAAAAGCAAGATTCAGCCAACATCAAACCGAACTAGCTTTCTTCAAGCCAAAATTTGTTAAAGAGCAACTCGCAAAATTGACTCTTCCTTTGGAAGTTGGAACAGTTTCCCTCAAGACCAACCCAGAAACTCCGCGTCCCGATTTTGTCTCACATCGACGTGCGACAGAGACCGAGACCTCCACTGTATCATTTGAAGGTGTCAAAAACGCGCTCTCATTGGCTGAATGTTTATTTTCATTCCCTTAGGTAATTAGTACACAGATGATCGCCACCTATGTCTGCTTTCTTGCAGTCTACGTATGTCGGCCGTCTTTCCAGCTAAAGCTCTGGACTTTCTTGCGGTTGCTGATGCATAGGAGGGATTCAGATGACAGGTACCCAATGTACAGGACCTTTTGCTGATTTTCAGACTTGCCCACACGTACCCGTCGCAAGCCCGTCCAACTCCCATACTACCCGCAATGTAGGTTCACAGGTGCGGAAGCCCGCGGGTTTCGAATGATGACGCGCTTTCCAACACGTTTTTGTGATGCACGTCAGAATGAAATCTGACATGGACACGGCGGAGGGATTGTGAAGAACGGCTCATTGCGATGAACTGTACAGTTGAGAAATCTGAATGCGGAGATTGACTTGGTAAAGTGTGGGTCAAGTTGGTGTTGGGACGGTCGTCAAAAGAGCGTCAGTAAGATACAAATCGTTTTCCGTCAGCTCATCGCCAAGTCTTGGGTTTGATCCCTGTGAGCACTGTCGGATAGGAAAGATGTACTTCCTGACGACACCCGGAAGCCACGGGCAAGGGATAATATATACTCATTTCGGAGCCAGATACAGGGTATACAATACAACGTTGGGAATCTCAGGTGCTTGCTTATGTTCACAGCCGATAATCTTGTCGAATGAAGTCCGCTGCCTATGGGAGCGCCACATCAGTCCGGAACTGAAACCCGATGTCATTGGACGTACTCGTTCGGCTATTGCGTACACTGTCGACATCTGGAGCAAAGACATGAGCGTTAATTTTCTCCAGGACTCGGCCGATCTTTGCTTGACTTACAAGATGTGCACTGATCGGCATTGGGATGATTGAGGCATCTGCACAACTTAGAATGCAGTAGGTCGGATGGAGGTACCTGATGAGACGTACCAACGACACGAACGTTCCCGGTCCCGTATACCTTCAGCTTCGTATCCACCACGCCGCCCATCGGTCTTGGCATCATTGCCAGCGAACCGACAACATGGTTATCGCTCGATACCGTTTTTCGGGCCCATTCCTCGAGCGACGCGTCTCCGACAACACTCGGACCAGGCTCGTATTCTCCCTCGTAGATACCTACTAGCGGTGGAGTAGCCAGCATCTTCCTTCCAAGCTGAATGGCTCTGACATGGGTAAGGATGTCGAGGTGGTGGGTATAATAGGCCGGGTTCACCGCGGGCGGGATTAACACATCGGACTTCACGATATGTGTTCTCCCTCGTGAGAATGGAGAAAATAAAACCGCGTTGATGCTCGTGTATTTCCTTTTGGGCCGTTCGTTGGCAGGTGTGGGGCCCGCGTACCCTGGTTCTTTGCCATCATGTCAATAACTCTGTAAACAGTCGTGGTAAGGATATGAATGTCTTACCCAGATTCAGTTCGACCGGACCTCCCGAACCTGCCTCTAACGCGTCAAGCATTAGACGATGCTGGGTTGTAATGCCCTTTGCCAAGTCATCATTACCGTTCGCAAAAGCAGAGGCGTAAGTTCCGAGGTTTTCTCGAGCTTCTTTAATTGCATGACGGAGGTCGTCGGATGAAAAGAGATCGTAGGGCGATGCAATGCCCAATGAGCGGGGAGCGGCCGAAAGTAAGCCTGATAGAGATTCAGCTCGATGTTCCTGAGTCGTAGGAATGGACAAAAATACCGGTCTGGTTTGTTTCCCAAAGATGCCTTTGTTCGTTCGCAAAAGTGGGGTCAAGCCGTAGTGAATCTCGTGTGTATCTATTGTGTATGTCAAACCTAAGAAGAAAACCAACGAAAATTTCACTTACGAAGCGTTCGTATACGCATTTGCCCAGCCGTGTACATGATCTGGACAGAAGTTCGTGAGTGAGATCGCGAAAGGTAAGATAATCATACCTGCGAGATTTTCTCCAATTGTTGGGAAGTCTAGGACAACAGACACTCCCGCCTGCTCCAAAATGCTACGGAGTGAGTCAGTATTCAGTATGGCTCCGACGATCGTGCGCTACTCACGTCCGATTTCCAATGCCAGATAGCTCCAGAACCTTTGGACTTCCAATAGCGCCGGCGGCAAGGATGACCTCCTTTCCAACCAAGATCTCTCTCTTCTCCCCATCCGCAGTAATGAACTCGACACGATCCGCATGTAGATCAATGGATTGGCGAGGTTTGGGTAACCATCGAATCCGGTTGACTGTCACATTAGTTATTACCCTAAGATTCGGTCGTCCGCTGAATGGGGTATAGTAGGCACACGTTGCAGAACACCTGACTGGTATGTCAACGTTGAGGCGATCCGCTGAGGTTACCTGAGCAAACCTTGTATTGTTATTCGCATCAAGTGTGTTTGGTGATACACCAACGAATGCTTGCACGTCGCCATTTCCAAGATCGGGTGATTCCTTGAAAGCGGACGCCATTCTCCACAGTGTGGACTGCGGGTAAAAGTAGTTCGGGAAACCAACTTGTATCCTTCCTTCGTCGCTGTCTCCGTGATATTCAGGGATATACCTCGCACCGTTCTCAGCCTGGGTCGGGTTAGGAGGCGTAAAACGTTCCGATTTCTTGAAATAAGGGAGAAGGCCTTCCCATGTCCAATTCGCATCGTCATTGTTGAGAGCGCTCCATGCATCGTACTGCGATTTCAGGGCCCGAGGCTAAACCGATGTTAGTAATCATACAGAGAAGATATGGAGGAAGAGTACGAATATCATGCTATTAACTAAACGTTTGTGGTTCCTTGATCAGTACGATCGTCAGAAGTGGGGATGTTGGGTACTCACTAACTGTACCCCCTCCGAGGACCTTTCCCGCATTGACAGTCGTAACTCGTCCATTCAGCTCTGCCTGTGGTGTGGTTTTGTACGCCCAATTGAGTGTCGAAAAGGATTGTCCAGTTCCAATAAGACCTGGAATGTAAACCTGCATATAATAAGCAAAGAACCAATCGCACGTGGGCCAATACGACATACCTCTGGCAAGTGCTCTGCGTTGAATCCGGCCTCGAGCACGGTTACCGTTACAAGGGGATTCTCTGAGAGACGACTTGCAACGGTTAGGCCACTAGAAGGGTCAACACGTGGCTGTACTATGGTAGAGAAACATACGCGTTCCCCCCACCCACAACCACAAAGTCTGCCATGTCCTGAATGTCGATTCGGTTCGGTCGTAGAACTGCCTGCCCTCCTGTCGTCGTCGATCGCGGTGTATCTGCTGTCGCGCACCAGTACGTCCCGAGTACACTCGGTGGCGCAGCAGAGCACAGTGAGAACGAGAACAGGCGCGATAGAAGCATGGCTGGGAGGCGAGTCGTCTTGAATAGGATCTCCTGTGCACTCCTCCACTTATACGCCAACAGGTTAGGTTTTAGGCTGGGGCGCTGAGACCTTGACTGGGGCCTTGGATCAAGAATGAGTGAAGGATGTGGTCATTCGGAAACGTGCCCCCTTGCACTTCTTCGGCTAGTCAGGGATCCCGTCCAGTTGGGGTAACTATGAGCACGATGCTTGCGAGCATCTCGAGTCTCGACGCCTCGATCGAAATATAAGCGTGTCTTCTGCATGAACATCAGGCGGAAAAGTAACAGGTAAGTGGTAGAGCTACTCATTGCCCGTGTCCGTTCAAGTAGGGCGCGTTTAAGCTTCTTGGGCGCGCGTCGCAGGTA
>Ga0247732_10001083_pt1 | contig 11352 bp, 9 predicted proteins | sample UWRJL163409C2_FD_180940 | JGI IMG/M metagenome (GOLD analysis project Ga0247732, IMG submission 180940) | Plant litter microbial communities from Arlington Agricultural Research Station in Wisconsin, United States - UWRJ-L163-409C-2 | ecosystem: Environmental > Terrestrial > Plant litter >...
GCACCGACAACGGTGCCCCCGGCATTCGCGAGCATTACCACCCGAACTATTACGGGGCGTTCGTACTCGACCCGGATGGCAACAACATCGAGGTGGTCTGCCACCACCCGGGCTGACCGCCCACCGCTGCAGGGATGGCCGCTTTGCCACCCATCCCGCGTATCCCCCTTTCGTGGCCCGCCGGGGACCGTGGGCCGCCTTTCGTCTGACAGGACTCTCCGTGATCTCTACCCCACCCCGCCCCCTGCTGGTCGTCCGCTGCTCCGTTCGTGGAGCGCTGGCACATGGATGATTTCGTCCGCATCGTCGAGGTCGGCCCGCGCGACGGGCTGCAGAACGAGGCCCAGCCGGTCGCCACCGCCGACAAGATCGAGCTGATCCGCCAGCTTTCGCTCACCGGCCTGCGCACCATCGAAGCCACCAGCTTCGTCAGCCCGCGCTGGGTGCCGCAGCTGGCCGATGCCGCCGAGGTCTACACCGGCATCACCCGTGTGCCGGGCATCGCCTACCCGGTACTGGTGCCGAACGAACAGGGTTACGACCGTGCGCTTGCGGTGGGAGTGCAGGAAGTGGCGGTGTTCACCGCCGCCTCGGAGACCTTCAACCGCACCAACACCAACGCCGGCATCGACGAATCGCTGGCGCGCTTCGCGCCGATCCTGGAACGCGCCAAGGCCGATGGCGTCAAGGTACGTGGCTATGTGTCCACCGTGCTCGGCTGCCCCTATCAGGGCGACGTCGCGGTGAGCGAGGTGGTCCGCGTCGCCCGCGCGCTGCATGAGATGGGCTGTTACGAAATCTCGCTCGGCGACACCATCGGCGTCGGCACGCCACGCAAAGCGCGCGCGATGCTCAAGGCCGTCGCCAGCGAGCTGCCGATGGACGCGCTGGCCGTGCATTTCCACGACACCTATGGCCAGGCACTGGCCAACATCGATGCCTGTCTGGAAGAAGGTGTGCGCGTGGTCGATTCGGCCGTCTCCGGTGCCGGCGGCTGCCCGTACGCCAAGGGTGCCAGCGGCAACGTCGCCAGCGAAGATGTGGTCTACATGCTGCACGGCATCGGCATGCGTACCGGCATTGACCTGCCCGCGCTGGCCACCACTGGGCGCTGGCTGGCCGCACGCCTGGGACGCGAGACCGGCAGCAAAACCGGCAAGGCCCTGGCGGCGACATGAAACAGGGCGGCCCGCGCAAGGACGCTGCGGTCGGTGATCACCTCACCGCCCACGTCCACGCGCTGGCCGCCCTGGATCGCGCACTGGCACGCTCGCCCGGCGAGCTGCATGGCCTGCTGGAAGAGGTCCAGCAGGCGCTGCAGGAAGCCATGGATGAGCGCCAACTGGCGCTGCGCCGGTACGCTGCCCTGTTCGACGCCGTGCCCGACCCGGTCAGCATCCTGAGCGAAGATGGCGTGGTGCTGGATCTCAACAAGGCGGGGGTGCGCGCGTACGGCCGCCCGCGCGAGGAGATCATCGGCCAGCCGATCGAGCTGTTGAACCCGGACCTGCCGAACGATCATCTGGATCCGGTCTGGGAGGCACTGCGCCAGGGCGAAACCTACGTCATTGAAGTCACCAACATGCGCGGCGATGGCAGCCGCTTCCCGGTCGAAGTCCATTCGGCCGGCTTCGAGCACCAGGGCGAGCACTGCATCGTGGCCGTGGCCCGTGACCTGAGCAGTCGCTGGCAGGCCGAGTCCCGCTACCGGCTGTTAATGGAGTCGATCGACAAGGGCGTGATCCTGTTCGACCGTGAGTTGCGGGTCGTGTCCGCCAACCCGGCCGCGCACCGCATTCTCGGCACGGCCGGCAATGGGGGCAGTCTGCAGGCGATGCTGGCGCCGGAAGACTGGATCAGTGTGGACGAGCACGGCCACCCGCTCACCCGCGAACAGTGGCCGGCCGCCGTCTCGCTGCAGACCGGCCGCATCGTGCGCAGCACCATCGTCGGCCTGTACCACCGCCCGCGTGGCCGGATGATCTGGATCTCCACCACCAACGTGCCGGTGTACGGCAATGGGCGCGATGCACCGGACCACGTGTTCGGCTTGTTCAGCGACATCACCGAACTCAAGCGCAACAACACCCTGTTCGACCGCGCGCAGTCGCTGGCGCACATCGGTGGTTGGGAATGGGATCGCGGCCTGCAGCGCCTGTACCTGACGGACGAGGCGACCCGCATCCTTGGCCAGGAGCTGCCGATGCGCGACATGGCCGAGCTGCTGGAATGCCTGCGCCTGGATGACCGCGCGCAGCTGCAGCAGGCACTGCTGGAGGTGATCGACAAGCAGGTCTCCTTCGAGCTGGAGCTGCAGGGCCAGCGCAGCGATGGTCACTCGTTCTGGGTGCGGATGATCGGCGAGGCCGAGGCCGGCGATGTCGATGCCGCGCGCATTGCCGGCACGGTGCAGGACATCACCGCGCGCAAGCAGGCCGAGGAGACGCTGCGCATCCAGGCGCGCACCGATCCCCTGACCGGCATCATGAACCGCGATGCGGTGCTCAACGACCTGGCCACGCGCATGGCCAACCCGACGCACTGCCGGGTCGCGGTGCTGTACATCGATCTGGACCGGTTCAAGACCGTCAACGACCTGCTCGGTCATAACGCCGGCGACGAGCTGCTGATCGATGCCACCCGCCGCATCGCCACGGCAATCGGTACCGAGGGGCTGCTGGCCCGTTTCGGCGGCGACGAGTTCCTGGTGATCTGCGATACCCGCGACCAGGCCGACCAGCCCGAGCGGCTGGCTGCGGCGATCACCCGTGCCTTCAGTACCCCATTCCGTTTCGGTGCCGACGAATTCCCGGTGACCACCAGCATCGGCATTGCGCGGGCCCCGCAGGACGGCCTGCGCCCTCAGCAGCTGATCCAGAGCGCGGACATCGCGATGTACGACTGCAAGCGGCGCACCCGCAACGGCTGGCAGGTGTTCTCCCCCGAGCTGGCCCAGCGCCAGCATGACCGCCTGCAGATCGAAAGCCGCCTGCACCGCGCGCTGGACGATGATGAGTTCCATCTGGTCTACCAGCCGCAGGTCAACCTGCACAGCGGCCAGCTGGTCGCGGCCGAAGCCTTGATCCGCTGGCGCAACACGCAGCTGGGCGAGCTGCGTCCGGATATCTTCATCGCCCATGCCGAAAGCACAGGCGACATCGTCCGGATCGGCCTGTGGGTGCTGCGCGAGGCCTGCCGTCAGGTGCGCCAGTGGCAGGACGAGGGACTGGGCATCGTACGGGTGGCGGTCAATGTGTCCTACCGGCAATTCGTCGGCGAAGACCTGGCCCGGCATGTGCGCGCCGTGCTGGACGAATTCCACCTGCCCGGCAGCGCGCTGGAACTGGAGTTCACCGAGCGGGTGCTGATCGAGGACGCCCCGGACACCCTGCAGACCTTCGCCCGGCTGCGCGAGATGGGCGTACTGCTCACCATCGACGACTTCGGCGAAGGCTACAGCGCGCTGAACTACCTGCGCCGGCTGCCGATCCACGGGCTCAAACTGAGCCAGCTGTTCGTGGAGGGCGTGCCGGGCAACCGTTCGGACGTGGCGGTCTGCGAGGCCGTCTGCGGGATTGCCCGCAGCCTGGGGTTGGGGCTGGTCGCCGAGGGCGTGGAATCGGAGTCGCAGCGACAGTTCCTGCAGACGCTGGGGGTCTCTGTCGGCCAAGGCTTCCTGTTCGCGCCGGGGCTGGCACCGGATGAGTTCGCCCGCCGCCTCGCCCTGCGCGCGAAGGTCGCGGTGGGCAGTGCACAACGGTGATCGCGGCCGCTTCCGTTAGAATCGGCGGTTCTTGAACCAGCGGGATCGTGCAATGCAGCTGTCTTCTGTCCGCGCCGTCATCACCGGCGGTGTCTCCGGCCTCGGCCTGTCCGTGGCCCAGCACCTGGTCGCCAACGGCGCCAAGGTGGCCCTGTTCGATCTCAATGACGACAAGGGCGCGGCCGCCGTGGCCGAGCTGGGTGAGGTCAATGCACGTTACTACCGCACCAACGTCAGCGATGAAGCCGCCGTCGCCGCGCAGATCGATGCCGCCTGCGACTTCCTGGGCGGGCTGAACACCGCGATCAACTGCGCCGGCATTCTCGGCGCCGGCCGCGTGCTCGGCAAAGAAGCACCGATGCCGCTGGCCAACTTCCAGGGCACGGTGATGGTGAACCTGGTCGGCAGCTTCAACGTCGCCAAGGCTGCCGCCAACCGCATGCAGCACAACACCCCCGGTGACGACGGCGAGCGCGGCGTGATCATCAACACGGCCAGCGTGGCCGCCTACGAGGGCCAGATCGGCCAAGCCGCGTATGCCGCCTCCAAGGGCGGCGTGGTCAGCATGACCCTGCCGATGGCCCGCGAACTGTCGCGCTTCGGCATCCGCGTGATGACCATCGCCCCGGGCATCTTCTGGACCCCGATGGTGGATGGCATGCCGCCGGCCGTGCAGGAATCGCTGGCCGCCTCGATCCCGTTCCCGCCCCGCCTGGGCAAGCCGGAGGATTTCGCCGGCCTGGTCGCCTATATCCTGGGCAACACCTACCTCAACGGCGAGACCATCCGCCTTGACGGCGCCGTGCGTCTGGCGCCGAAGTAAGCGAGCACGCAACCCGCTGGGTGCCCGGTTACGGCACCCGCCACCTCCACGAACCGACCTTCATTCCCATGAAAGCCAGCGACATCAAGAAAGGCAACGTCGTCGAATTCAACAACGGCGTCTACCAGATCCGCGACATCGAACGCAGCTCCCCGCAGGGCCGCGGCGGCAATGTCCGCTTCCGTTTCATCATGTACAGCGTGCCCGGCGGCAACAAGCTTGATTCCAGCTTCGATGCCGACGACAACCTGCCGGAAGTCGAGCTGCTGCGCCGCCAGGCGACCTATTCGTACATGGATGGCGACGCTTTCGTCTTCCTCGATGACGAGGACTACACCCCGTACATGGTCGATGCGGACGTGCTCGGCGATGATGCCGGCTACATCACCGATGGCCTGACCGGCATCTATGTGCAGGTGATCGACGAAACCCCGGTGGGCGTGCAGTTGCCGACCAGCGTGGTGCTGGAAGTCGTCGAGACGCCGCCGGAGCTCAAGGGCGGCACCGCCACCAAGCGCCCGAAGCCGGCCAAGCTCAACACCGGCATCGAGATCATGGTGCCGGAGTACATCGCCAACGGCGAACGCGTGCTGGTCAACACCACCACCGGTGAATTCGCCGGCCGTGCCGACTAAGCGGTCCGTACTGATCGTCCTGCTCCTGCTGCTCGCGGCGTGCTCGCCGCGGGCAGTGGAGAGTGAGACGCTGGATGCGTCGGCCACGGATGCGATCTCCGACAGCAGCGACGGCAATGCCCGCTGCGAAGTTCCCGCGCAGGTGTTCGTGGCCGAGGACATCCGCATGTACTGCGCGATGCCCGGCGACGTGCAGGCCTTCCTGACGCGCGAAAGCGCCTGCCAGCACTTTGCTGGCGAAGAAGCGTACGACGAAGACCGTGCGCGCGAATTGGCCTATGCGATCCACGAGTACTGCGACGACCGCGCCGGGCTGTTCAATGCGCTTCTGCGGCGTCATGCCGACAACTGCCTGGTGCACACCGAGCTGATGCTGCTGGGCACCCGCAACGAACTCGCATTGGATGCCGACAGCCGGGCGCTACCCAACCCCTGCCCGCGCGGCATGTAACGGTACACCGGACGCGCACGCGCGCATCCGGTGCCTTCAACTGGATCAGGGCTTGGCCGCCAACGATGGCGCGCCGGCGAAATCACCACAGCCGTGGTACTGGCGCGCGCCGACGGTGAGCATGGCCGTGGCACCGAAGGCCTGTCCGCTCATGTCGTCCTGGCACACCGTGCGCTGGAAGGTCAGCTTGACCGGCGTGCCATCGGCCGCAGTGCCGGACCAGCCGTCTCGGCCCTGCGTGGGGCTGGCAATCTCGAGCGTGCGCTCGCCGTAGTCCATTTCGATGTGCAGCGCCGGCGAGGCACCCGCCGCCACCTGGGCCAGCCAGCCCGGCTCGTTGCCGGTCGCACGGAAGCCGCCTGCAGCATCAGCTGCATCAGCCGTGGCGTTGGCCGGCGGTGCTTCGCCGCCCTGCTCGCCGGTGCCGGTGCAGGTGCGGTCCGGCTCGCCGTTGAGGATCAGGCTGCCTTCGGTGGTGCCCTTGGTCCAGAACTCATTGCCCTGACCATCGCCGTACTTCGCGCCGGACGCTGCAGGCTGCGAAGACATCGGGAAGGTACGGTCGCCCACCACTACTGTTGCCGAATCCTGACCGCGGTAGGTCGCATGCACCTCCAGCTCGCCACAGCGGAACGCATACGCGCGCTCTTCGGCGGTGGACGCATCGATCGGCGGGGGCGCTTCACCGCCATCGGCGGCGGGGCCGCTCTGACTGGCCGGCTGGCAGGCGGCGAGTGCGCCGGTGACGGCCAGGCTCAACAACCAGGGAGATGCGCGCATGAGGGACTCCTTGCGATAACGTCAACAACACTTGATCGTACCTGCCGCGCTGTGAGAGCAGGTGAAGCAAGGCTGACCTCACGCGCATCACTGAACGCGCGGTTCAGTGCGCTGCACCCTGTCCTTCGTCCTCTCGCGCCAGCCCACGCATGCGCGCGCCAAGCCGTGCCAGGTTGCTGTCGATCAGGGCCAGTTCGTGTTGCTGTGCCTGTGGCAGGCGGTGTTTGAGCTGTGTCTGCAACGCCTGCCAGGCCGGCACACCCCGGGCGCTGAGCTGCGCCGCCGCCGCGCTGGCCTGCACCCGCTCGTCCGCCGAAGGCAGCCCGTAGCCGTCCCCCTGCACAAGCGCGGCCGGACTGATCAGCTGGCCGGTGTCTTCCAGCAATGCACGCAGCGCGTCGCGCGCCGTGCCATCGGCGTTGCCCGGATCGCCCAGCAGCCGTTTCAGCACATCGCGCGCACGCAGTTCCTCGCGGCGCCGTGCTGCCTGTTCCAGCAACAGCAGGGCGGCCGTCGCGCGCAGATCGCCCTGCTCTACCCAGCGTGCCCGCTCGCTGGCCGGTTGCCGCAACCAGTTGCCGACGTCTGCCGTGCCAAGTGGCAGCTGCTGGCGCGCCGCATCGAACAGCTGCTGGTAGTGATCTTCGGCGGAGGCGAAGTAGTAGCCCTGTCGCGTCGCCTGCCCGCGATCGGCCAGCACGCTGGCATCCGCCACGCCCAGGCGCTCCAGACGGGACAGCAGCCCGCGCGGCGTGAGCCGGTTCAACCCGGGCGATGCCAGGCGTGGCACGCCTTCCTGCAGCAGCTTCCCGGTCTCTACCGCGCAGTTGTTGCTGACGAACAGATAGCGGCCGTCATAGCTCCAATGCACCTGCGCGACACGCTCCAGCAGGCTGGCGATGTCCGGCGCATCCATCGCCAGCGGGACCGATGAGAGCCCACGCAGTTCCACCTGGGTGTATTCGTTGATGACCTGGTTGAGCGGCAGCACGAACAATCGGGAGGGATAGGAGCCGGTCAGCCCGCGCCAGCTGGATATCTGCACATCACCCACGAAGGCGCGGTAGGACAGCACGCGATGATGGGACAGATCCATCCGGCAGGCCGGCCCGCGTGGTCGCCCCGGCGCGCAGATCACCAGCCGCAGCATGCTGTGGCCCCAGCGGCTCATCAGCTGGTCGTTGCCTTCGGCGAGCAGGTAGTCGACCGCGTAGACCCGGGCCGGATCCAGCTCGAGCAGGGTCGCGGCACCGGCCTCTTCTTCGGCCTGCATCAACGGCAGGCGGGCATCGCAGTCGGGTGTGCGCCCAGTAGCGCCCAGGTGCTCGGTAAACCACGCAGCGACGGCCGGCCGGCGGCAGGCGTAATCGGGATCGAGCAGCAGGTGCTCGGCATTGACCGCCAGGAACTCCGCCGGGCTTGCGCGCTCGTAGGCATCCGGGCTACGGCCACTGAACGCGTTGCCGGTGCGGCCCAGCTTCCACGGCCGGCGCTGCCAGCCGGCCAGATCGCGCCACCGCCCATCGCGCGACCAGCCCCCTTGCGGCGAGCGGTCCAGCACATGGGTCAGTTCATGGATCAGCGCTGCTTCGAGTGGCTGCGGCAGCGGCTGACCCTCCTGCACGGTGTCCAGCAACGCGCGCTGCAGGGTGATGCTGCCGTTGCGGGCACGGCCATGCACATGCGATGGCAATGAATCCGACCAACGGACCTGCACCGGCCGCTGGAAGCGCGCCTGCCACGCGTCAGGAATACGCGTGGTCACCTGCTGCAGAACGCGCTCGGCGGCCACGATCTGCGCTGCGCTCAATCCCTGCGGCTGCACCTCCAGCTGCAGCGCCGCATGTGCGAACGGCGCGGCGAACCACGCGATCAGGACCGCCCAGCGCCAGCGGCGGACCTGATCGACTGCGTGCATCAGCGGGCCAGCAGGGTCCTGGCCAGTGCCATGTCACTGGCCTGCTGCTGTGCCACGCTCTGCTCGCGCAGGTGCAGCAGCGCCGCCTCCAGGCGTGCACCGCGGATCGCGCCGTCGCTGGCCACGAAGGCTGCGGCGTCATCGCGCGCATCGAGCACGATCTTGTCATCGCCCGAGCTGGACGAACCGGCCGACGACGCGCCAGAGGCGGAACCGGCAGAGCTGCCGGCAAAACTGGAGGCCATCGCCGACAACGGCAGGGCGAGCACGGCAAGAAGCAGGATCGGACGCATCATCAGGGGGTTGTTCACGGTGGAAAGGACAGAGCGTATAGGCTGCGTGAAACGCTGTCTTGCCTCAGAGGTCGAACACCTTGCCGGGATTCAGCAGCGCTTGGGGATCAAACGCACGTTTGACCGCCTTCATCAGTGCGATTTCCGGCGCGCTGCGCGTGCTGTCCAGGTAGCCCTTCTTGACCAGACCGATCCCGTGTTCAGCCGAGATGCTGCCGTCAAAACGGGCCAGCACACCGGCCAGCAGTTTGGTGACGTGCTCGCACTGGGTCAGGAACTCCGCATCGGCGGTATCGTCCGGCTTGAGCACGTTGATGTGCAGGTTGCCGTCGCCGATGTGGCCGAACCAGACCACCTCGAACTGCGGGTACGCCTGCCCGATCAGCGCCTGGGTTTCGGCAAGGAAGGCCGGCATCGCCGAGATCCGCACCGAAACATCGTTCTTGTAGGGCTTGTAGCGCGCCACCGCTTCGGTGATGCCCTCGCGCAGCCGCCACAGCTGCGCGGCCTGCGCATCGCTCTGGCTGACCACGCCATCGCTGACCCATCCATGCTCCATGCAATCTTCGAACGCCGCCATGGCGGCTGCTTCCTGCACCTCATCGCCGGCCGCAAATTCGGTGACCACGTAATACGGATGAACCTCGTCGAACGGTGCCTGCGCGCCATGCGCCAGCACATGTTCAAGCGCGCGGTCGGTGAAGAATTCGAACGCCTGCAGCTGCAACCGCTCGCGGAACGCGGCGAACACCTGCATCAGCACCTCGAACGAGGGCAGCGCCAGCAGCATCACGTTGCTGGCCGGCGGCGGATCGGTGAGCTTCAAGGTGGCTTCGACGATCACGCCGAGCGTGCCTTCCGAGCCGATCAGCAGCTGGCGGAAGTCATAGCCGCTGGAATTCTTGATCAGGCCCTTGTTGAGCTCGACCAGTTCACCGGCCATGGTCACCACCTTAAGGCCGGCGATCCACTCGCGGGTGTTGCCGTAACGGATCACGCGGATGCCACCGGCATTGGTGGCGATGTTGCCGCCGATCGAACACGAACCGCGCGCGGCGAAATCCACCGGATAGATCAGGCCGTGTTCGAGTGCGGTGTTGTGCACCGCTTCCAGTGCCATACCGGCCTGCACGGTCAGCGTGCGGTCGACCGCATCGAAGGCCAGCGGCTTGTTCATCCGCTCCAGGCTGAGCACGAGCTCGCCGTGCGCGGCCACCGCACCGCCGGAGAGGCCGGTACGCCCACCGGAAGGCACCACGGCCACGCTCTGGGCGGTCGCCCAGCGCAGGATCGCCTGGACGTCCTCCACTGTGCCCGGCAAAGCGATCGCCAGCGGCGCCGGGGTCCAGCGCCGGGTCCAGTCGCGGCCGTAGTGCTCCAGATCGGCTGGATCGGTCTTCAGGCGCAGCCCGGGGCAAGCGAGCAACAGCGAATCGAGGCGCGGATCGGTCATGGGGCGTCTGGCGGTGCCGGGGGAGCCCGCAAGCCTGCCAGCCGCTACCGGCCGCGTCCAGTAGCAGGCGCGCCTGTGACGGCCACACGCACTCACGAAAATAGGTGCATCTGAAACCGTTCGGACGTTGATTGGCGCACCGCACCATCGCCGCCCGCTTCTGGCATAGTTGGGGGCTCCACCGCCATACGTCGCACGCCGCCCATGTCGCCGAAAAAGACCTCGTTCCCGAAGCAGGATATCCGCGTACTGTTGCTCGAGGGGGTCAGCCAGACCGCGATCGACGTGTTCACCGCGGCCGGCTATTCGCAGATCGAACTGCACAGCAAGGCGCTGCCGGAAGACGAACTGAAGGCCCGCATCGCCGAAGCCCACATCGTCGGCATCCGCTCGCGCACGCAGCTCAGCGCCGACGTGCTGGCCAACGCCAAACGCCTGATGGCGGTCGGCTGCTTCTGCATCGGCACCAACCAGGTCGACCTGGAGGCAGCGGAACTGGCCGGCATTCCGGTGTTCAACGCGCCCTACTCCAACACCCGCAGCGTGGCCGAGCTGGTGATCGCAGAAGCGATCATGCTGACCCGCGGCATCCCGCAGAAGAACGCCGAATGCCATCGCGGCGGCTGGTCCAAGTCGGCCGCCGGCAGCCATGAGGTGCGCGGCAAGACGCTGGGCATCATCGGTTATGGCCACATCGGCACCCAGGTCGGCGTGATGGCCGAAGCGATGGGCATGCAGGTGATCTTCCACGATGTGGAAACCAAGCTGTCGCTGGGCAATGCCCGCGCGGCGATCAGCCTGGATGACCTGCTGTCGCGCGCCGATATCGTGACCGTGCATGTGCCGGAAACCCCCGCCACGCAATGGATGATCGGTGCCGATGAACTGGCCCGGATGCGCCCCGGCGCGCACCTGATCAACGCCGCACGCGGCACCGTGGTCGACATCGACGCCCTGGATGCAGCACTGCGTTCGGGCCACCTGGGCGGTGCGGCGCTGGACGTGTTCCCGGTCGAGCCCAAGGGCAACGGCGATGCGTTCGTATCACCGCTGACCGCGCACGACAACGTGATCCTGACCCCGCACGTGGGCGGCAGCACGCTGGAAGCACAGGACAACATCGGTGTGGAAGTGGCGGCCAAACTCGTGCGCTACAGCGACAACGGCAGCACCCTGTCGGCGGTCAACTTCCCGGAAGTGACGCTGCCCGAGCACGCCGAGAGCCTGCGCCTGCTG
>Ga0247732_10001084_pt1 | contig 11335 bp, 11 predicted proteins | sample UWRJL163409C2_FD_180940 | JGI IMG/M metagenome (GOLD analysis project Ga0247732, IMG submission 180940) | Plant litter microbial communities from Arlington Agricultural Research Station in Wisconsin, United States - UWRJ-L163-409C-2 | ecosystem: Environmental > Terrestrial > Plant litter >...
GTGACGTAGAGCGAGAGAGCGATGTGAGTCAGCACCGTCCCGGCGACGAAGGCCCGTCGCGTGCTGCCGAGGGACAGCGCGAGCGGGAAGGTCAGCGAGACGGTCTGCACGCCGATCCAGCCGAAGAATCCCGGGAGCGCCCAGATGGCGGCGGGGTTGTTGCGGCTGTTCGCGACCCATTCGGCGCTGCCGGGCTCGGAGCCGAGACGCCAGAAGACGACCGCGATGATCGCGGTGATCACGAAGACCACGAGCATGATGCCCGGAGGGGTGAGCAACAGCATGGCCCGCTGGACGAAGTGCAGTCGGAACACGTCGACAGGGCCGGAAGCGCGGGAGGGGGCGAGGGCGGTGGCGGTCATGCGTGCGTTCCTTCCAGGGATTCGGCCTCGACGCCGTAGGCCGCGACGAGGTCTTGCAGGGTCGCGGGGGAGACCTGCGCACCAGCGCGGGTCGCACGCTCCGTGATGGTGTCGGCGTCGGTCGCCTCGATGACCACCGAGCTGAGTCCGCCGACGGTCCGGCGCTGCAGCACACGATGCCCGGTGGCGAGGTCGTCGACGGCGTCGGTCAACCCGCTCAGGGTGATCGCGCTGCCCCGGAGCTCATCGGCGGCGGCTTCGCGCACCAGCCGGCCGCCGTCGACGATCACGACGTGCTCGAGCAGCGGTTCCATCTCATCGATCAGGTGGGTCGACACGATGATCGTGCGGGGGTGGTCGATGTAGTCCTGCATGAGGGCGTCGTAGAAGAAGCGGCGGGCCGTGGCGTCCAGCCCCAGGTACGGTTCGTCGAAGATCGTCACCGGGGCGCGGGAAGCGAGCCCGAGCACGATGCCGAGCGACGACGTCTGGCCTCGTGACATCTTCTTGACCGTGGTCTTGCGAGGCAACCGGAACCCGGCGACGAGCTTCTCGGCGACGTCGGCGTCCCAGCCGGCGTGGAAGAGGGGCGCTACCTCGAGCAGGTGACGGAGCGTGAAGTCCTCCGGGTAGCGCTGGTTGTCGCGCACGAAGCTGATCGACGACATGATCGGGGCGCGCTCGAAGGGATCGGCGCCGAGCACCCTCACCGAGCCGGAGTCGGCGCGGTCGTGCCCCGCGATGATCGACATGAGCGTGGTCTTCCCCGCGCCGTTGCGACCGAGCAGTCCCGTGATGGCGTTGTGGGGGATGTCGACGGTGACGGAGTCGAGGGCTCGGACGCGGCCGAAATGCCGGGAGACCTCCGACAGGCGGATGGCGGGCTGTGTCATGACGCGGACCCTTCGTGATCGATGATGCGGTGGACGTCTTCGAGGTCGAGGCCGAGCGAACGCGCCTCGCTGAGCAGCGGCACGACGAACACCGCGCGGAACGCCGCGGTGCGCTCGTCGCGCACGCGCTGGCGGGCGCCGTCGCTGACGAACATGCCGAGACCGCGGCGCTTGTGCAGCACCTCGCGGTCGACGAGCACCCCGAGGCCCTTTCCGACCGTGGCGGGATTGATGCGGTGGAACGCCGCGAGCTCGTTCGTCGAAGGCACCTGCGTGCCCTCGGGGTACGTGCCGGTCAGGATGCCGTCGGCGATGCTCTCGGCGATCTGCTGGAAGATCGGCTTACCGTCGTCGAGCATGCCACCCCTTTGGTTCGTTACTTGAGTAATGAACCTACGAGGGTGGGCGGCCGGTGTCAACTCCCGGCGGCGGGAGTCGAGCAGCCGGGGCGGAATGGTCCGGCGATGCGCGGTCCGACGTCAGGGGTCGGCGAGGTATCCGGTGGCAGGGTCAATGCCGGCCAGGAAGTCGCGAATGGCGCGCGTGTGCCACTTCTCGCCGACCGGCGCGCCACCGACCGACACGCTGAAGCCGTAGCCGTTGTTCGGTCCGGATATCCAGTCGTAGTGGTGTGACCCGTCGCTGTCGCGTCGGCGCACGTCGAACGTCTCGCCGCCCACGACGACCGAGCCGAGATCCGTGTAGGTGTCGGGGTCGGGTGACGCCGATGACGGGACGTACGTCCGGACGTCGTCGGGAGGGCCTGCGTCGCTCGCCATGCGCCCGACCTTACCGAGCGATCGGCGCGGCCTATGCGGTGAGGGTAGCCGTCTTCGACGTCCATCCGAGGGCTGGGGCGACGTACTTCGCGAACGACTCGACGATGCGGAGGTTGAACTCCACGCCCAACTGCGAAGGGATCGTGAGCATGAGCGTGTCGGCGGTGCGGATCGCTGCGTCGTCCAGCAGCTGCTCGACGAGCACGTCGGGCTCGGCCGCGTAGGTCTTGCCGAACGTCGAGCGGGTGCCGTCGATGATGCCGACCTGGTCGCCGTCCTGCCGGCCGCCGAAGTACATGTGGTCCTCGGCCGTCGTCAGCGGAAAGATGCTGCGACTGACCGACGTGCGGGGAGTGCCCGCGTGCCCGGCGTCGCGCCAGGCGGCGCGGAAGGCGTCGATCTGCTGCGCCTGCAGCTCGTCGAACGGCAGACCGCGGTCCTCGGTCAGCAGGGTCGACGACATGAGGTTCACACCCATGCGACCGGCCCATTCGGCGCTGTCGCGGTTGCCCGCACCCCACCAGACGCGCGACTTCAGGCCCGGCGACTGGGGCTCGATGGCCTGACGGCCCACGCCGCCCCCGAAGGGGCTGTGGGGGTCGCGGTCGGCCAAGCCCTCGCCGTCGATCGCGCGAAGGAACGTGTCGAAGTGCTCACGGGCGATATCGGCGCCGCGCGGGTCGGTCGATCCGGTGTAGCCGAACGCCTCGTAACCGCGCACGACCGACTCGGGTGACCCGCGGCTCACGCCGAGCGCGAGCCTTCCGTCGCTGATGAGATCGACCGCGGCTGCCTCTTCGGCGAGGTAGAGCGGGTTCTCGTAGCGCATGTCGATCACGCCGGTGCCGAGCTCGATGTGCTGCGTCTTCGCGGCGATCGCCGCGAGCAGCGGCATGGGCGACGCCTGCTGGCGCGCGAAGTGGTGCACCCGGAAGTAGATGCCGTCGGCGCCGAGCTCGTCCATGCCCTGGGCGAGGTCGATCGCCTGGTGCATCGAGTCGCGGGCGGTGAGCTGGTGGCCCCCGCCGAGCGGGCCGTAGTGACCGAACGAGAGTGTGCCGAAACGTTCCATACCCGCGACAACAGCCGCCGCCGGCGGAGTATTCCGATGAATGGATGCTGGAATAGCCGCGGGTCCCGCGCGTTGACCCAGACATGTCTCGAATCGGTAACAGCGACCTCGACGTCCTTCCCCTCTCCCTCGGCGGCAACGTGTTCGGCTGGACGGCCGACCGCGACACCTCCTTCGCCGTCCTCGACGCGTTCCACGCGGGCGGCGGCGACTTCATCGATACCGCCGATGCGTACAGCGCGTGGGTGCCCGGCAACTCCGGTGGCGAGAGTGAGACCCTCATCGGCGAATGGCTGGCCTCGCGCCGGCCCGAGAACGTCGTGGTCGCCACGAAGGTCAGTCAGCACCCGCAGTTCCAGGGTCTGTCCGCCGCGAACGTCCGCGCCGCCGCCGAAGCCTCGCTGAAGCGCCTCGGCGTCGACACGATCGACCTCTACTACGCCCACTTCGACGACGAGAGCGTGCCGCTCGAAGAGACCGTCGCCGCGTTCGGCGACCTCGTGAAGGACGGACTCGTTCGCTACACGGCCGTGTCGAACTACACCGGTCCCCGTATCCGGGAGTGGATCGGCTACGCGCAGGCCGCGGGGAGCGCCCTCCCCGTCGCGGTGCAGCCGCACTACAACCTCGTGCATCGCAACGAGGTGGAGGAGGGCGTGGTGCCCGTAGCCGAGGAGTTCGGCCTCGGACTCGTGCCGTACTCGGCGCTGGCGAGCGGCTTCCTCACCGGCAAGTACCGCTCGACCGACGCGACGGGCCAGTCGTCGCCGCGCGCTCAGGGCGCGGCGAAGTACGCCACGACGCAGGGTCTGAAGATCATCGACGCCCTCGAAGGCATCGGCGCGGCCCACGGCGTCTCGATCGCGTCGACCGCGCTCGCGTGGCTGCGCGCCCAGCCGACCGTCGTGGCGCCGATCGCCAGCGCCAGCCGCGTAGACCAGGTCGGCGGCCTCCTCGACAGCGCGCGCGTCGACCTGACCGCCGCCGAGGTCGCCGAGCTCACCCGCCTCTCGGAGTGGACCCCCGACCAGGGCTGACCCCACCGGGCCCGATCCCGCTACCGCAGGTGGTCGGGCCCGCCCCAGCCGCCGACGTACGGCTCCACGCGCGGGTGCGCGCGGAGTGCGAAGGCCTCGTCGATCGCGATCGAGCCGACGCGCACCGCCGCCTCGTCGCCCCACCGGGCGCGCCGCTCGCGCGAACGTCGACTGACAGCGCGAGCGAGCATGTCGCCGTCGACCGAGACGATCTCCAGCTCGTCCTCGTCGCGGGTGCCGAGTGCGCGCAGGCGTTCGACCAGCCCGTCGTCGGCCGAGAGCACGATCGGACGCACCAGGTCGACCTCGACGCGGGCGACGGGTGAGGCCGGGTCGATCGACACGACGCGAGGGTCGGCGGCGAAGACCGGCGCCTTCGCCCCGTTCTCGAGCTCGACCCTGGCGCGCGGGAATGCCGCGAGCAGCGCGTCGACGCAGACGAACACGGCGGCGTCGTCGAAGCGCCCGCGGAGGCGGAACGCGATGTCGGCGACGGGGGAGAGCACTCCCGTTCCCCGCGAGCCGTCGACGGGGATCCTCTCGACCAGCAGCAGCGTCTGCACGTTGCCCCGGCGCACGCGTTCTTCGTCGTCGGCCATCCGCCCCGCCCACTCCGGGCCGTCGTGCCACGCCACCGCGTCGGGCACGTGCGCGAAGATCGCGCCGATCTGCCACGCCCGGTGAGCCCACTCCCAGTCTTCGCCGCCGTACTCGTCGAAGCTCTCGTCGAGCCCGCCGATCTCGTCGAAGAACCATCGGGTGCAGGCGAAGGCCGCCCCGATGACGTAGCGGTAAGAACGGTCGTCGGCGTCGAGCAGGTTGCGCGAGCGCTCGTACGCCTCGGCGAGCCACGCGGGTTCCGGTAACCCGTTCGCCGGTCCGACCGTCTCGATCGGCGCGTCGACGGGCTGCTCGGCGAGTTCGGCGTGGCGGCGCCGGCCCACCGTGACGGTCTCGGGGAGCAGAGCCGGAAGGCGCGTCATCCGCCGCACGTAGCCCGGCTCGGGCGACGTGTCGGCGTCGAGGAAGCACAGCACGTCGCCGGTGGCCCGCGTCACGCCGAGGTTGCGGACGGCCGCCGCGCGGAACCCGCGATCCTCCTGACGGACGAGTTCCACTCCGGCGGGCACGTCGGGCGCCACCGCGGAGCCGTCGTCGGCGACGACCACCTGCATCCGATCGGCGGGATAGTCCTGGCGCGCGAGCGCGGAGAGCGTTCGGGCGAGCTCCCCGGGCTGCTCGAAGTACGTGACGACGACCGTGACCGTCGGCAACGGGTCGGGCGCCGCATCCGACATCACGTCCCACCGATTGCCGGGCACCGTCGTGCCGAACGGCGGCCTCACCACGGGAGCCTCGCCCACCAGTCGAGGTAGGCCTCGGCCACGTCGCGGCGCCCGTGCGGCACCGTCGCCGTCGACAGCCAGGTGGATTCCGGATACTGCGCAGCACGGCCGACCGCCGAGGTCAGCGCGTCGGGGTCGGCGACCGTCACCGTGCCGGGACGCAACGCCGCCATCTCCGCGATGTAGCGGTTCGCGCTCGCCACGGGGCGGCGCCCGGCCGCGATCCACGAACCGAGCGAGCCCGAGGCCGAGACGTGGCGGTGGGCCACGACGGGAACGCCGGTCGTGCGGCAGCGCCGCAGCAGCTCGCCGTCGTCGAGGTAGCCCGTCACCTCGACCGCGACACCCTGGGACGCCGCTCCCCGCACGAAGGCCTCGAGGTCGGCGGCGTGGCCGTCCGAGGCGCGACCGAGGATCGACAGCGATGCGATCCCGGCACCGGCGGCCGCCCGCAGTGCTTCGTCGTGGCCCTTGCCCGGGTAGAAGAACCCGAGCACGCCGACGCTCGCATCGGTCGCGATGCGCTCCCCGCCGGCGGCGAGGTCGACCGGCAGCGGGATCACTCCCACGCGCTCCGGACGCACACCGTGCTCGCGGAGCAGCTCGGCCTCGTGCCGGCTGTTGACCACGATCCCCACCGCGCTCTCCGCCACGGCGCGATAGCACGCGAGACGACGCGGCAGGTTTCGCTCGCCGTCGGACGGCTGCGGCACGTCGTGCAACGTGACCGAGAGCGGATGCTGCGCGGCCAGCCGTCTCACGGTCGTCGCCGCGTCTTCGGGGGAGCCGGCCCACAGCCGATCGGTGAACTGCAGGTGCAGGGGAGCACCGACGGCGAGAGCCGCCAGCTCGCCGCGGAGCACCGACGGATCGGAGTACCCCGCTTTTGCGATCGCGTCGGCGACGTCGCGTGCGTAGGTCGCGACGCCGTGCTGATCGACGTCGTGCACCACGACCCGGGGGAGCGTCGTCGTCATCCGCGCCATCTCCGCAGCAACGGTGCGAGGCGGCCCACGGCGCGCTCGACGTAGATCGGGTGGTCGCGATACCAGGCGCCCTGCGCCTCGCGCACCTCGGCCGCCGCCACCCGCTCTCCCGCGATCAGCCAGAAGTCGGTGGGCTCGTCGTCAAGGTCCCAGGCATCGGCGACCCACGCCTCCCGCGGTGCCTGCACGCCGGCCAGCAGCGGTCGGCCGGGGTCGACCGGAGAGTCGGGCGACCCGAGCGCGTCGAGCACACGCGCTCCGAGCGCGAGCCAGATCGGGTTGCCGGGATGATTGACCGTGCGCATGTGATCGAAGGTCGGCCGGGCGAACAGGTCGGACGCGACCACGTCGAGGCCGCTCTCGCGCCGGCGCAGCTCGGCCACCGCGTCGCCGGCGACCGCGCGCACCGCATCGCGGTCGAGCCGCGCCGGAAGGGGGAGGCCGGCAGCGAGTGCCAGTTCGCGGATGTCGAGGTAGTCGACGTGCGGCGGCAGCTCCGGCACCTCCGGCACGCGGAGCACCCACTGGAAGGGCTGCAGTCCGGTGTAGCGGACGATGGGCACGGTCACCGCACGTGCGCCGACCGGCAGGAGCGCGCGGAGCTGCCGGGTGCCGAGGGGCAGGTCGTGGTAGTCGTCGCGCACCGGCTGAGCGACGAGGAAGGACGCCCGCGCGATCAGACGGTGCAGGAGTGGCACGTCGCTCGGGGCGATCTCGTGCACGGGCGGTACCCGCACCGTGGGGGTGCCGGGCCCGTCGACGACGATCCGCAGCGACTCCGCCTGGCAGTTTCCGACGACGACTCCGGCGCCGTCCGGAGCGTCTCGAAGGCCGTAGAACTCGCCGTAGTGGAGTCGCCGCCCCTCGTCATCGGAGGCTTGTACCACCGGGGTCGCCGATACCGCAACCGCCGGATGGGGAAGTGACGCCGGACTCATAGTGAGAAACGTATATCGTCGGAGTCGTCGCCTCCCTCGCCGAGGGATTGCGTTGCGAGGACTCCGCCCGTGCGGTAAGTCGCACGCGAGAGCTTCACAGCGAGGAGGACGACCATCGGTTCCCAGGCTCAGCCGTTCGTCCGCGTCGCCGCGGTTCCCGCGCAGCATCCGTACTCCCGGGCGATCATCGACACCGATCGGGTCGCCGTCCTCGCCGACCCGCCTCCGCCGGGCGCGAGTGCCGGGCAGTGGTGGCCCCCGCAGATCCTCGACGCCGGGTGGATCCGTCGGCACCGCGACGACTTCGACGTGCTGCACCTGCACTTCGGGGCGGAGTCGTACACGCCCGGTCACGTGCTCGCCGCCGTCCGCGCCGCCCAGCAGGCCGGGAAGCCCGTGGTCTACACGGTGCACGACCTCGAGAACCCGCAGCTGACCGATCAGTCGGCGCACGTCCGCATGCTCGATGCGATCATCCCCGCCGTCGACGTCCTGGTGACCCTGACCCCCTCGGCCCGCGATGAGATCGCCGAGCGATGGGGACGCGAGGCCGTGGTCATCGCCCACCCCACGCTGTTGGAGACGGGCGCCGCCGCAACCGGGCGCCCGCGCCACGGTCGACGGATCGGCGTGCACCTGCGCGACCTGCGTCCGAACATCGACGCCGTCGGAGTGGTCACGACCCTGGTCCGCGCCGTGGCCGAGCTGCGCGCGGCCGGAGGCGACGTCGTCGGGATCGTTCGGCTCAACGAGCGCGTGCGCGACGAGGACACCGCCCGCATCCTCGAACACCTCGCCGGCGACGGCGTCGAGATCGTCCGCACCGCGCGGCTCTCCGACGACGACCTCGCCGCGGCGCTCGCCGATCTCGACGCGTGCGTGCTCCCCTACGCCCACGGCACCCATTCGGGGTGGCTCGAGCTGTGCTACGACCTGGCCGTACCCGTGATCGGGCCGCGCGGCGGGCATTTCCGCGATCAGCATCCGTCCGACTACACCCGTTACGACATCGGCGACCCGCTCTCTCTCGCCGCCGCGATCGAGCACGCCACGCTTCCGGCATGGTCGGCTCCGGGTTCGACGGCCCGCGCCGCCGAGGTGGCGGCGCGTGCTCTCGACCGGGCGGTGCAACGCATCGAGGTACGGGCGGCGCACACCGACCTGTACCGAGAACTGACGACGCACAGGTCCGCCGCGTGACGGGGCGGGCGCTCCGCGTCGCCGTCATCGCGCCGTCGCGGCATCCCATCCGCCAACCGCACCCCGGGGGCCTCGAGGCGTGCGTGTGGGAGCGCGTGCGGGGTCTGCGCGCGCGGGGCCACGACGTCACGCTCTGCGGGCCCGACGGGTCGGACTTCCTCGACGGTCCGCCCGAGTTCGTGCTGCCGCGTCCGCACTGGGCGAGCGACGAGGAGCCCTCCGACACCGCCTACCCGCGGGGCTATCTCGGTCGCATCGACGACGCGATGGAACGGGCCATGGCCCACCTCGCGCGCCACAGCGACCGGTTCGACGTGATCGACAACCACAGCCTCCACGGCACGCCGATCGCGTGGCGCGATCGCGTGGGCATCCCGATGGTCACGACCCTCCATACGCCTCCGCTTCCCGACATGATCGCCGCGGCGCGATCGACGACCGGCGCCGAGCACCGGTTCCTCGCCGTCAGCCGGCACACCGCCCGGGAGTGGGACGCCGCCGGGGTCGAGTCGATGGTCTTCCCCAACGGCGTCGACACCGACCGGTGGACGGCGGGACCCGGCGGCGACCGATGGGTGTGGTTCGGGCGCATCGTGCCCGAGAAGGCGCCCCACCTCGCGATCGACGCTGCTCTCCTCGCCGGCAAACGCATCGTGCTGGCCGGCCGTGTCGGCGACGCCGAGTACTTCGAGACCGAGGTGCGGCCCCGCCTGGGTGCGCAGGCCCGCTACGTCGGGGCGCTCCGGCAGAGCGCCCTCGCCCGGCTCGTCGGCCGAAGCGCCGTCGCGCTCGTCACCCCGATGTGGGACGAACCGTTCGGCCTCGTGCTCGCCGAGACCCTCGCCACCGGCACTCCGCTGGCCGCGTTCGATGCCGGCGGCGTGCGCGAGGTGGTCGCCGCGGCACCCGGGGCGATGGTCGTCTCACGGGGAGACATCGACTCGCTCGCGCTGGCCGCTGCGGAGCTCGCCGAGCGGTCGGCCCTCGAACCGGGCCTGCGGGTGCAGATCCGGGCGGCCGCGGTCGCGCAGTTCTCCCTCGAACGGCGCCATGCCCAGCTCGAGCGGCTGCTCGCCTCGGTGGCCGTGGGCGCCCAGCGTCTCGAGGTCGCGTGAGCGGAGTCGGCTGGTACGTGCACCATCACGGGCGCGGCCACCTCACGAGATTCGAGGCCGTGCGTCCGCACCTCGCCGGTCCGGTCGTCGTGTTCTCCTCGCTCGACGCGCCGTCCGACCTCGCGCCCGACACGCGGTGGGTCGTCCTGCCCCGCGACGACGCTTCCTACGTCCGCGACGGCGTGAGCGTCGACCCTCGGTCGTCCGACCCGACGGCGGGGGGCCTGCTGCACTGGGCGCCGCTCGGCCACCCGGGGCACCGGCAGAGGCTCGCGGCGATCGCCGCAGCATCCGTCGATCTCGACGCGTTCGTGGTCGACGTCTCGGTCGAGGTCGCGCTGTTCGTCCGGCTGCTGGGTCTTCCGACCGTCGTCGTGACGCAGCCCGGAGACCGCACGGACGGGGTGCATTCCCTCGCGTATCGCGTGGCGGACCGCATCCTCGCGCCGTGGCCCGAGGGGGCGGTGCCGTCGGTCGCCCTCGACGAGTCGCGCGACCGCGTCGCGTGGGTGGGCGGTGTTTCACGGTTCGCCGGGCGCCCCCGCACTGTCGTACACGAGCCGCGGTCGGTGCTGGTGCTCGGTGCCGCGCTCGGCGGCGGGGCGCTCGAGCAGGCGCGCGCCGAGGCCACGGAGGCCGGGTGGACGTTCCGCACCGTCGGAGCGGATGCTGCGCAGTGGAGCGCCGACCCCTGGGACGCCCTGTGTGCGGCCGAGGTCGTCGTCAGTGCGGCAGGTCAGAACAGCGTGGCCGACCTGGCTGCCGCCGGCGCACGCGCCGTGGTCATCGCGCAGGAGCGCCCGTTCGACGAGCAGGCGGCGACCGCCGCGGAGCTCGACCGCACGGGACTCGCCGTGGTGTCGCACGTGCCGGAGCCCGGCGGATTCGTCGCGCTGCTCGACCGGGCGCGCACGCTCGAGCCGCGGTGGGAAAGGTGGCGCACCGATGGCGCGCCCGAGCGCGCCGCGGCCGTGATCGCGTCGGTGATGCGGTGACCACCGCGGTGCTGACCGTGGCCTCGCGAGCGAGGGCGGCGCACGTCGACCGCCAGCGCGCGTTCCTCGCGCAGCTCGAGCGCCCCGACGTGCTGCGGGCGGAGGCCTGGCTCGACCCCGAACCCCCGACCGGCGACGGCATCCTCGTGCACGTCCCGCCGGGGGAGTTCGGTCTGCGCGTGGGCGAGGGGCGCAACGCCGCCGCCGCCGCGGCGATCGCCGGCGGTGCCGACCTGCTGATCTTCCTCGACGCCGACTGCCTCCCCGGCCCGGGTCTGATCGAGCGCTACGAAGCGGTGGCTCGCGAGCCCGGCCTCTACGCCGGACCCGTGACGTACCTGGCCGAGGGCAGCATGCCCGAAGACCTCCGCTCGCTCGAAGCTCTGACGCGGCCGCACGCGGCGCGACCGTGGCCGGCCGAGGCTGAGGTGCTCCGCGCAGACCCGGCGGCCTACGACCTGTTCTGGTCGTTGTCGTTCGCCGTGTCGGTGTCGACCTGGGAGGAGATCGGAGGCTTCTCCGAGGCGTTCCAGGGATACGGCGCCGAAGACACCGACTTCGCCTGGCGCGCGCGCGAGATGAACGTGCCGCTGCTCTGGGTGGGGGGCGCAC
>Ga0247732_10001085_pt1 | contig 11335 bp, 24 predicted proteins | sample UWRJL163409C2_FD_180940 | JGI IMG/M metagenome (GOLD analysis project Ga0247732, IMG submission 180940) | Plant litter microbial communities from Arlington Agricultural Research Station in Wisconsin, United States - UWRJ-L163-409C-2 | ecosystem: Environmental > Terrestrial > Plant litter >...
CGTCGGCGTTGTCGCTCCCCACTATCGCAAGCCACGGCCACCGACTAACCGACCATGCTTCGAGTTCGTCAAACTCGCTATCTGTCAATTCAGGGAAACACTCGATGCGGTAGGCGTAGTTATGCCAGAGCAAGAGATCGTAGGCATATGCTTCATGGATGGCCTCAAAATTCATTCCCGACAATCCAGCCACCAGGGAGAGCTGACAAGCTGAATCTAATCTCCCCTGGAAATCGGGAAACATACCATCCTCAGCATGTGCGGTATCGCCACTACCAAGCTACCAACGTGTCTTAACAGCACTTGGTAGTCACAAGCCATTGAGACTGAACAAACTACATATCCACTACCAAGATACCAAGTAAAAACCTCTGGCTTGACTCTATATGAGAGCTAAAAAACAACATTAAATTTTTCAGCCTCCTATATGTATAAGTGAGCATTTTTACTTGGTATCTTGGTAGTGATTTAAAGACATAGGTTTAAATGTATGATTCTCAACGAATTACAACGAATAATCCACTACCCATTTGCTACCTAGTGCGTTAAGGGCACTTGGTATCTTGGTAGTAAACCGACTGGAAAGCAGGATTCACCAGTATTCTAGCAGTATTATTCATGTGATTTTATCGCACATCGCTTGACAGATAGATATAAAACTGTAATATGAGTATGTCAGCCTGTTGTTTCGCTAGCACATCCAGCCGGATAATCACCGTAATCCGGCCCAAGATGGAGATATAACAGGCTGACACACCAACCAAGAAACACACATTCCAAACAGCAAACCAACATGAAAGACTATATCCCGTTTATCCTTTTAGCCGTCGTTCCCTCCTATTTCATCATTACCTGTATGATGGTCGTTTTCTGCTTCTCAGGCACTCAGGGAAGCATCGAAGTAGATGCGCAGCTCTCCAAAAAAGCATGGGCGCAGTATCTGGCACGTTAACCTTCTCCCTCTCTCTCACACACCTAGAATAGCAAACCAACATGAAAACTGAAAACACACCATCCGAAACACACATCAAAGCAGGTCAGACAATCAAACTGGAGACCCGATTCGGCAGCTTATCCCGTGGCAAGTGCTGGGGGAAGTTCTTCCCAGGTCAGAAAAGCGCTAAGGGGGCCTTTGAATGGGTGGCTAAATCCGGGGGAACGCTCCTACTTGAGGGAGCTGGATACTACGTTGTCGGCTCCGGGGACGGGTACTCTCGTCAAGCCACAGGAGAATTTTGCTTGCTCCCAGCCACGCCGGAAACCGAAAAGGCTGCAAAGATCATAGAACTGCAAGAGTCTATCGCCGCATCCCTCGCCAAGGGCAACATGGACGAGATCCTCGAAGTTAAGAAAGAGGGAAACTCTAGCGGGCTGCCTATCGGCTCCTATACGAGGCGACAACTGATGGATGCACGCTGCGCCATCTTGGCAGATCTCACAGGCAACGTGGATGTCACCGGCCTCCCAACAGCGGAGCAAGGGGAATAACCGAAACTATGAAAGTCCTTCTCTACATCTTGGCAATCCACGTTTTCTGGCTCTTCCTTTGTTACATCTTCACACGTTAACCGACTATCCTATGCTTCTCGTAAATCACACCCATTCTTGCACCACACCTAACACCTAACACGAAAAAGCTATGAATTATACCGACATCATCTCAGACCTAATGGATGCACCAGCCACCCTTCCACACATCTTTGTGATCGAAGAGAAGAATAAAAACGCTGGTGGCTACATGTGGGCAGACACGACCAATCGTGCTTTCAGAGATAAAGCTAGCAACTGGACGCCCCATCGGACGAAGGACGGGAAACTTGTGATTCAGCGCAATGGCGCAAAAGACAGCTCCCCTAATGGCAAGCATTCTGCCCACCAAGTGCGGGGAGTATATCCCGACTGGAGAATCTCCAGCCCTGTTGACGATGGACCCGAACAAATCGACTACCCGAAGAAAGCACGGAAAACCAAAGCCTAACCGTCATGCACACCACACCCTTGGAAAATTGCCAATTTGAGATCACATTCTGTGAAACGAATTTGCGCTATTTGTTAGGTGATGAAAAGCCAGACACTACCAAGATTGAAAGCATGCGGGAACGTATCGCCACCTTGAAGGAAAAAGAAAAAACCCTCTCCCCGCACACCTAACAGCAAACACGAAAAAGCTATGAATCGCGCAAACCCGTTGCAAATCACTCTCACGTTCAAAAATGCGGAGGACCTGAAAGACTTCCGCCGTTACAAGGAAAAGACAGACCAGACAGACAGCACCGTTGGCGGCCCCATTCACGGGGTCATGTGCTCCGCACTGAAGCGGGCCACCATTGACAAGCTGCCGGACTCTCCCTAACCCTTTCTCCTTCACGCACTCACACCTAACAGCAAACACGATAATTGTATGAAACTTATTTTTACTAAAGTAATCCCTGCCACGAATACCAAACCAACTCGCATCCGTGCTAGCACGAGCGAGCGCAACGCACAAGGAGAGAAAGACACACTTATAGTTAAGACAACAGATCATGACTACGCAGCTTCCCTTCTCATGCAGCGCATAGGCTGGGATAGCTCGGGAAAAGCTGAAATTTCTCAAGTGGGAGAGACCGAAAAGCACGGTGGCTATGTCTATGCCGTCAAAATGAAGTCTGGCCCAACGATCACACAAAAGGACGGGAGCCAATGGACAAACAAAGATCATTCGGCTTGTATCAAGATGGCGCACAAGTTGGGATATGACTATGAAGTCAGAGGGGAAAACCTCCTGAATGGTGCATGGACAAGCGGTAGCGGCATGCATGGTTTTTTCTGTCATGCGTTCAATCCAGAGCATAACCCCGGAAAACCGACTAAAGGTGGCTGCATTATTTCAACGGTGGAGTTCGGGCCTCTTTTTGTTCAAGACTTTGAGGACATCACTGGCTATCACCTAAAAGACGCTGGCAAAGTAGTTTAACTGCCTCCCGTCCTGTCCATGTGTGCTAGTGGCACGTGGATAGCGGGGAGGCTGGAAAGCCACCACACACACCTAACAGTAAACACGACAAAGCTATGAATATTCACCGGACAAAATTGCAGACTGAACTCGCTGAAATCTCCCCCCTTATCCGCATCCGCACAATCTGGGAAGCCGATCCTGACGCCAAGCGAGAGTGGAAAGAACTGTCGAAACCCGGAAACTGCTTTGAAGGGGAAGAACGCAAAAATTGGAAGTCTTGGCAGTCTGAAGTAGAGGCGCTGGCAATCGTGGATTTTGAGCAAGTCAAAGCAAGCGCATACTTGGCTGGCACTTGGGAGAAGGCAGGCGACAAGCCACACCTATCTAACCCCGACATCTCGGGTTATGAGAATCAAATGACGGTTGAAGCTCTTGAGGGTTTGTTAAAGGCAGTAGGAAAAGGCGAGGCTATCCGTCTCGGTATCCCCCAAGCACTCGCATATTGTGAAGCGCAATAACCATCTCCCCGCACACACACCTAACAGCAAACACGAAAAAGCTATGAGCACCAAACCAGTCGAGTATAAAGGTTACTCCATCAAAGTCTCTCAAGATATAATGCCCGAAAACCCTTTCGAGGCGTGGGATTGCGAGCCACCGTTGCTCTCTTTTGACGGGGATACTTTCAAGGTATACCAGGGAGCACCCGAGTCTCTAGGGGAACTCATTCGCTCTTTTTGCTCCGGCCTCTTCGGTCGTCACAAAACACTCGCAATGCTGAAGGAATACCTTCCACAGATACCACTTCGGGCATTTGTCGAGGAACGCCAGCGGCTCGGGGAAGATGATGCCAATACGTTCATAGCTTTCATGGAAGAGAGCTACGGAGGAGAGCCGGAAGGCTGGCAAAGTGCTATTGCATGGTTTGACGCTGTGGAGTCGTTACTCACAAGAGCCGGGATTCCATGTTATAATGGCCAAAGTAATGGATATACCCAAGGGGACTCCGCACTTGTGCTCGCTATCGCCTCGCCAGCATGGGCCGCGACAGTAGGTGCTCCAGAGGAAACCCTGAAGGCTCAGTGCAAGGGTGCGTTTGATCTTTTCTCTGCATGGGCCTGGGGGGATGTCTACGGTATCCAAGAGATTACTGACCCGGAAGGCAAGGAAGTAGAAGACGGGAGCATATGGGGATTTTACGGCTCAGATCATGAGGCAAGCGGCCTTATGGAATCGGCACGAGGTAGCATAGACTACCATGCAGAGAAGGCAGCCAAGCAGTATGTAGATCTTGAGGCCGCCCTTTGCAGCGCAGAATAACCAACAACCATTTTTCAAAAGCTATGGACACACGCCTACTATACACACGCCCACTATATCAAGTTCTCGCTTCACTTATCACGGCTCGCCAGAATTGCGAAGCTACAAAAAATCACGAATGGTTTGAAAAGCACGAATCCCGCATACTCTCCCTAGTTAAAGAACACATGCCTAACGGCTCAGGTTTTGACGCAGGGACGCAGATCGAATTAGCCGAATGCAGTGAAAACAAGCTGACCTTCAAAACGGCATTCCATCACATGGATGAGCAGGGGGGCTATGACGGCTGGACAGAGCATTTCGTAAAAATCACCCCCTCTTTTCATGGATTCAATATCCGGGTGACAGGCAGGGACAGAAACGAGATTAAAGAGTATATCGGAGATACTTTCAACTATGCTTTGAACTTGGAGATTGCCTAACAACAAACACGCAAAAGCAAACCTAACAGATCAAAAGCTATGAGCACTCAGAAACACACGCTCGGGAAAACACACATTACCCGGTGCCCCCCTTGGGACACTAATGCACGCAATGGCCATGCCGTGCTTTGTTCGGATGGTATCATACGCGCTTGCACGCTGGCAGCCACAGCCGATACGTTTTTCTCTACCCCTGCCAGCATTCGCATCAAAGGCAAGTCTGTGTCGGGATACGTGACAGTAACAGCTAAAGATGATATGAGCACAGACACAGAGCTGGCCACCTACTGTTTCAGGCACCACACATGCCACAGTGACAAACTGCCAGACTGGCCAAGCTATGACAGCACACCCGCCACAGACGCAGAGAAGGCAGCCCTTGACAGTGAAGGGGGCGGGATAGGCGCGATGGTGGATGGCAGGTATGAGCGAGCACGCGCAAAGCTCAACAGCATTTTGACCGTGGCACACACCTAGCCGTGCTCCCCTCTGGTCATGTGGCAAGGGTCACATGGCTAGCAGGGAGCACGGAAGGCTCCGCCTAACCAAACGTATAACAGTCAATCCAATAAAAGCTATGAGCGCAACTGAAATTGAAATCACGTCCCTACTCGAAAATGATATGTTCGAGTTCTCACACTCTGTCAACGAAGGCGGGGAAAATGCTGGCACGAACACATGGAACGCAGCACTCCAAGGCCCGCGCCCTCTGCTTACTACTCCAGAGCAGTTTAAAGCCTTCAGAGACTTTGTGAAGGAATCGGGAGGCTGGAGCAAGAAAGAGATTGCAGCCTGGGACGAGAACGAATGCCAAGCACTCTTTCTGCAATGGATAGCAGGTGACACTCGGGAGGCTCCAGCCGTCATAGAAGAAGTGTCGTTTTATGAGCGAGAAAACGAATGGTGGTATGATCACACGTCTACGCCAGACCTTGAGAGCGGGCCGTATGAGAGCCGTTCGGAAGCATACCATGCGGCAGCTAGTAAGCACTACCGAAACGGATGTTACCCAAGCGCAGACAGCTTGTCAGAGATTGACTGGCTTGAATACGAGGCGATGGCACACGCAGGCCAGATCTCCAGTCGCCTTTTCAAGACGGAAGAAGGCAAGGTCTACTTTCAACTCGGGAGCTAGGATCTAAAGCTATGAGCACCCAACTCGCCTACGACTACGCAGCCACAGCCCGCATCATGAGTGCGGGGGGCTATTCTGACCAGGAGACTAAAGACTTCCTGATAGCAAGCCAGAATGCTTCCGGCTACATCCTTTCATCACTTATCCCACCACCGAAGAAGCTATGAACGTGCCCGAATGCCTTTCGATCGTCGCTCTGACCTTTGTATCCTGTTTTTTAATCGACATTGGTTATCCCACTCCAAGCGGGGTGCTGTTGTCATTCGCAATGGGCTACTCTGTTGGCCGTCTCGTGTCTTCCATACCCCGTTAACTAAAACTATGAACGTAAAACTCCCCGTGCACTATCATGATGCACACATTCAAGATCACGCCGACATCAAGCGGCTAAGGGAACTCTTCCAACAAGCGGCTGGGCTCCAGAAATGGTGGAAATACAGCCTTGAGAACTGGGCATGGATTTATGACGGAGCAGAGCCTGGATGGAGAAGACGGCTTCCGTTAAATCTGCGCATTGCACGCATGGAACGCTACATCCGATACTTGAAAGGAGGGTCTAACTAAAGCTATGAACGACATACCCGAGTGGGAAAAGCTGAGGCTCATTCTCATTGAAATGACTTATGTGCACCCCGAGAAGGCAGCTTTCATCAGTAAAGTTAAAGGAGCGATCAAAGACTTTGCCGAGCCTCCGCCTGGAGTGCATACCCGCATACATCACGTCCCCGATAAGCATGTTCATGAAGTCTTTGAAGAGGCTCATAGAGCATTGCCGAAGAAACTTCAAACGCGCTTCACTAACCCTTTTAAGAATCCCAAAGACCCCTGGTCTGACTACGTCATCTAATTTCAGTCTAACTAAAGCTATGAAAACCGTATACAAATATCCTCTCGTCATCACGGATCAATCCTCTATCGAGACATCAGTAGGAGCTAAGCCTTTGCACGTCGGTCTCGACCCATCGGGCATGCCTTGCATCTGGTGTGAAGTCGATCCTAAAGCCAGATGGTGCGAGAATACCGTCTACATTGTCGGCACTGGTAACAAGATCCCAGCGCAGACCGAACATTTCGGCAGTTTCGTAGATGGCTACGTTGTGTGGCATGTCTACTTGCCAGCATGGCAGTGAGCTAGTCCCTAAAGCCTAACTAAAGCTATGAAAAGGAAACGCACCGCTAAAATGACCTCCGGGGAACTGTTCTCAGCCGGTGAATTTGTCCTCGCTCTGGTCTTGAGGAATCGGTTGAAAGAGTCAATCAATAATCCCCGACGCAGGAAATACGGCTACCTGGGAGGCCGGAAGATCCGGGGGCAAATGTTTATGTATCCCGAAAACAGCTAAAATTCAGTTATTGTAATTTATTTGTTGACCTTCCCCCGGCTCCCGATTAAAACCGTCAATCGCAACTCCCATGCCTCCCCAACTCACAGACGATCAATGGCGCTCCATGCCGTGGCGAACGAAGAACAACGTGCAGATTGCTGCACTTGCCCGGAAGCTAGGAATGGCCTCATGCGCAGCGCCAACAGTCTGGCACAAGCGCAGGAAGTTTGCCCCTGGCAGTGAGTCAGTGGTGCCGGGGAGAGGTCCTGAGTTCAGATTCCGCAAGATCGACTGGACGCAGCACAATAGCGTCATCGCCGAAAAGATGGGCTGTTCTGAATCGACCGTGGCGAAAGCTCGGTCTGCGGCAGGTGCATGCAAGGCTCCCCGCAAGCCAGGGACCGGCAGACCGGTGCGGATTGACTACGAGGGCTATGATCCGAGGCTGAGCAATAAGGAGAACGCCCACCGCATGAAGTGCGCTCCGGCCTACGTGTCTGAAATTGCTCGTCGAGTTCGCTCGGGCCGCATTCAACTCAAATGGAAAAAGTCAGAGCTATGAACACGGAGCCTACGCCTAGCCCTGAGGATGATGACATGATCTATAGTGTCGTGACTTGCCAGATCTGCCGAGCGCATGAAGCAAACATGGAGAAAGGTGGGCACCGGAGACCCGTGACGCATATCTCCGGCCCCATGTATGACTCTATCGTTAGAAGGCTGGAACGCACAGGGGCTTTCAACCACTACAGCTTCTCGCATAAGGCAATCAACGAGTCGGGCGCAGAGCTTCGCGGCAGCCGACTAGTGATCATTCCTTCCGACCGTTATTTTGCAGTCACCAAGATCTGAAGCTATGAGCACAGAAACATTTATCCATAAAAATTTCAAGCCAGAGGCCCTGGCTATGATTGGCACTATAGTCGATATTCTGGACTCTTATGAGCAACAAGGGTATGACCTCTCCCTGCGGCAGCTATACTATCAGTTAGTCTCTAAGAATCTGGTGGTCAACGATGAACGGTCATACAAGAACATCGGCAATCTGGTGAGTGATGCCAGACTGGCCGGTCACATTGACTGGGATATGATCAAGGACCGTGGCCGGGAAACCATCCGCAATCCCCACTGGGGGGACCCCGCAGACTTCCTTGAGTCGGTGGCTGAACAGTATCGGTTCGATCTCTGGCATAACCAACCGTGCTACGTGGAAGTCATGGTGGAGAAGCAAGCACTTGAAGGGGTGCTTGAGCCGGTGTGTCGCAGGCATGATGTGCCTTTCACTGCGAACAAGGGCTACTCATCCAGCTCTGCTCTGTATGAGACCAGCAAACGCTACATTAACGCATTTGAAGAAGGCAAAGAGCTGCATGTGATCTACCTGGGGGACCATGACCCCTCTGGCATTGACATGAGCCGGGACGTGGAAGAACGGCTGGATCTGTTCGTCAAAACTTCGACTAACAGAGAAGATGAAATTGGCCCTAATGAAGATCCAGCAGTGATTATGCACCGTGTGGCGCTCAACATGGACCAGATCAAGAAGCTGCGGCCACCAGAGAACCCCGCCAAGTTGACCGACAGCCGGGCCGATGGCTATATTGAACGCTTTGGCCGGAAGTCGTGGGAGCTGGATGCTATTGAGCCTGCCCAGCTTGCCCGTCTGGTCACTGATGCCATCTATGGTGTGATGGATTATGACAAAATGCAGGTCCAGATTGACAAGATGGACACAGGCCGCGCTGACATTCTGAAGTTTGCCAAGGAGTATCGCAAAAAGAAGAAATAGCCATGAGCCTAACCAAATACCCACCTGAGAAATTCAATGCCCCAGACCTGTGGCAAGTGGTCAAGGATTTCACCGGCACGAACAGCGCCACCCTTGAGCAGACATTGGATGCCTTTGAGCATGTTGGCATCCCTGAAGGAGCACACGATGGGGCCTTTGAACTGATCGAAGAGTCTGGGCTTGTCACGATGGATGATGACTGTGGCTTCACTGAAACCCCATGAAAAAGCAGCCCCCACCACCAGCCCCGTTTGTCTGGGAACGCGCAGACCCTGCCGAGCTGGCCAAGTTTGACCCCCTCACCAAAGTGTGCACCATGAACTGCGGCCAGGGCAGTCATGATCCTCGTTCTAGGACTGAAATCATGCTCATGTGTGATGACTGCAAGGTGGTGCCAGCTAATACAAGCCAAGCTGACCGTATCGCAGCAGGCTACAACCACATGATCTATTACCCTTAACCTTAGATGCCCAACTCCATCATCATCATGCTGCAAGAGCGGCACCGTCGCATTCGTGCTGCCAGCCGGGGAGCCCGCATATCCCTGGTCAACGACAACAACGGCTTCCAGGCCATCCTTGGCTGCGCCACCACGGTCAGAGAGCTGGCTGGGCCTGTGGGAGTCCTCAGTGACCTCGCAGACATGGATCTGGACACCATGGACGAGGCTCCGGTGCTCTTCATCCCTTACAACGAGATGACCCCTACTCTGCGCAAGCTGGAGGGTAAGGCTTCCGTGGCTCTGCTGGACCGTGCGCAGCACCGAGCCAACACCATCGTGTTCGAGTGCTTCCATGTGATCCCTATGGGTGCTGTAAAGACACAGGCAGTGACAGATGACGGGCTGGATGACTTGGAAGATGAGGTTAGCACGCTTTGCGAAGGCTGCGGCTTTTCTTGGTGCGAATGCTCTTCACTAGACGACCTATGATTGACCACACTGACTTCGACAGCAACGAGCCTGCTCCGCACAACAACGGATGCTTTAGCATCATCGGCGCGGCTATCATTTTTTGGATGATTATCAACTACGTCGCAGCCTACTGGCGCTAGGACTAACCAATAAAGATAAAAAGAACTATGAGCCTCAACGACTACCGCGATCAATGTCACGCTGCTTCCGATAAGTGGTGGAGAAATCCTACTACCGGGGAACGTATCACCCGCAACAAGGCCGAGCTTATCTGTCTCATCCATTCTGAGCTTTCCGAGGCAATGGAAGGTGAGCGCAAGGACCTGATGGATGATAAGCTACCTCATCGCAAGATGGCCGAAGTTGAGATGGCTGATGCCCTTATCCGCATCATGGATTACTGCGGGGGATTCGGCTACGACATTCAAGGGGCTTTCGAGGAGAAGATGGCCTACAATGCTACCCGAGCGGATCATACTCATGAAGCCCGGTTAGCAGCTAACGGAAAGCAGTTCTAACCAACTATACTCTCTTATGAACAAAGACAACGCACACCTATTCATCCCACTCATCCAAGCCCTCGCCGAGGGAAAGAAAATTCAAATGCGCAGTGGCAATCACTGGAAGACCCAGGTTGACCCTCGTTTTACGAACGAACCTGACTACTATCGTATCAAGCCAGAGCCGGTATACAGACCCTGGAGTTTCGAGACCGCGCCTAGAGACCGTATGGTGTGGTTGCGGGGTAAGAAGGGCTCTCCCAGAGACTGTCTGGTCTCCCGCTGGGAGATCGAATGGGTCGGCCTGAGCAGCTTCATCTATAGATATGTGGACCTTTTTGAGAACTGGGTGCAGCTCGATGGAACACCCTGCGGTGAGCTTGTGCCAGATCCTTCACAGGAAAGTTCGGCACCGTGGGGCAAGGCAAAAAAGGCTGCTCCTGAAGAGGAAGAGGACGAAGACTAGGGGTAAATTTACCCTGAACTTGTGAGAGTCTAACCAAGTATATGCACGAATTAAACCTAGCCTACCGTCTCGTAGAATTTCATGATGCGCCAACGCAAATCATGTTTATCGGACATGACCACCCTCGCGGATGGTCGAGAATCTCCCTCGGATACGACACGGTGGAGAAGCTGAAGGAAGATTGTGGCGTGCCAGACGAGCCGTGTCGCCTATGTGGCCAAATGTTCCAGACTGACTACATGGATGAAGTGAAGAAAGTCCTTCTTGAAAAGAACATCTGTTTTACCTGTGACTACTGGGAACGTATGATTGCGCGGCCTGATCAAGACCGGTGTGTCAGGATTGAAGGCAGGCACTACACCATCGCTGAAGCAGAGTCTGGGCCTAGTATGTTTAAAGGTCACGGCGGCAGATCGTTCAGCATCGAGTTTTTTGATGGGCGAAGCGTGGCTACGAACAACCTCTGGCACCAGGGGGCTATCCCCGCTCACTTCAAAGATAAATTGCCTGATAACGCGAAATTCAAA
>Ga0247732_10001087_pt1 | contig 11322 bp, 8 predicted proteins | sample UWRJL163409C2_FD_180940 | JGI IMG/M metagenome (GOLD analysis project Ga0247732, IMG submission 180940) | Plant litter microbial communities from Arlington Agricultural Research Station in Wisconsin, United States - UWRJ-L163-409C-2 | ecosystem: Environmental > Terrestrial > Plant litter >...
CCCAGAGCGGGCCTGACGCCGTTATCCACAGATCGCGGTCGGGAAGCCCGGTGCGCCATCGACTTTCCTAGTGTCGGAGACCGGCGCCGGACATCCGTGCGCATCCGTCGAGGGGAGTTCTGATGTCAGTGCCGAGTCGCCCAGATCGGTCGCAATCGCCAGGTTGTTCGCCAGCGCCAGCGCGACGTCGACGGTCGCGCATCGCGCTCTGGATCGCCACTGTCACTGTGCTGGCCGTCGCCATGCTCACCGGAGTCACGGCGCTGCCACTGACCGCGCAGGCCGCGACCCTCGGGCCGGGCTACGAGTGGCAGGGCCAGCCCGGTTGGCACCTCGGCGGCTATCTCGACCCGGATGGGAGTGTGAGCTACTGCATCGATCCCGGTAAGCCGAGTCCCGTTGGCAAGCCCACCACCGACGCGGGAGTCGTCGGTCAGGTCAACGGCCTCAGCGAGACCGCCATGATCCAGCTCAACTCGCTTCTCTCCCGCCACGGCAACACCGGCGACGACACCACGGCGGCCGCGGTGGCGATGGCTGTCTGGAGCATCGCGAGCAACGCCGGCTATCAGGCGGAGGGCGGCGATCCGTACGTGCTGCAGCGGGCTCCCGCCGAGCTGCGTCCGTCGATCCAGGCCCTCGCCAACCAGTTTCGAGCCGAAGCTGCCGCCTACGTGCCTCCCGTCGGGGCTGCGACGCTCACGCTGAGCATCGACGCCACCAGCGACTTCACCGGCTACCTCGATGTGGTGACCACACCGGCGGACGCGACCGGAACGATCACGCTCAGCAACGGCGTCTTCGCCGACACGGGCAGCGCCACGCGCAGCGCGGTTCCGGGCGGAGCCCACCTCGCGGTGAAAGCCGTCCCTCCGGCCGACGGCGCCCCGTACCGGATCAGTGCGCAGAGCGACGACTTCACTGCCGCCGGCGGGCCCGCGGCGACCGTGCACCTCTACTCGACCCCGGGCGCGCAGACGCTGACTGCCTCGGGTGCCCAGCGCCCGCTGGTGTTCTCCGCGACGGCGACGGATGTGCGCGACCGCCTGGTTCCGCCGCCGCCCGCGCCCCCGGCTCCCCCGCCGACCTCTCCCCCTCCCGCCGCAGTGCAACGCCTCCCGATCGTGAGCGGCTGAGCCGTGGGGATCTCGCGCGTCGCACTCGTGGTCGTGCTGGTCGCTGCCGGTTCCACCGTCGCCCTGCCGAGCGCCGCCGTCACCCTCGCGCGGCATGCTTCCGCCCTGCCGGTGCCGATGTCGGCCGATTCCGCCGCAGCGACGACCACGTCGGCTTCCCCGGCCGCCAGTCCGTCCTCGCCGTCGGCGAACGAGCCGTCGACCACATCGGCACCGGTCGACCTCACCACGTTGCCGGAGGCCCGGTACGACGCCGTCATCCCCGGCCTGCTCGCCTACTCGTCGCCGATCGTCGCCGAGCTGTCCCGGGTCGCGTACTCGCTACGCACCGATGCTCCCCTGGCGGCCGAGCCCGGTGGTGCACCCGTCGCGCGATTCGCCGCGAAGAACTTCCTCGGCCAACCCACGGTCGTCGTGCGGGTCGCCCTCCAGGGTCGGTGGGTTCTGGTGCTCACCCCCGCGCGCTCCGTGCTGCCCTCGCAGAACGGGGGCACGGCTCCGCCCCAGACTGCAGGCTGGATCCCGGTGGACGCGCTCGAGCGTCCGGTGGCGCTGCCGAAGCGGATCGTGATCTCCGTGTCGCGACAGGAGCTGTCGATCGAGGCCGGCGGATCGATCGAGCAGAGCTTCGCGGTGGGAGTCGGCTCGACATCCACCCCGACTCCGCAGGGGGTCACCGGATACCTTCAGGCCCGCTACCTCGATCCCGAGCAGAACCAGGACCGCTATCCGGTGCAACTCAGCTCGCTGCATTCCGCGGCCGCCGATGAACCCTTCGGGGGCAGCGACGGTGGACTGATCGGCATCCACTACCAGCGCAGCGCGGCCGGGGCCGTCTCGCATGGCTGCGTGCGGCTGACTGCCGACGCGGTTCGCGTTGTCGACGCGCTTCCACTCGGCACGCCGATCACGATCACGGAATGACCCGCCGATGGAGGGCGCGCTCAGCCTCGCGCCGACCGGCGTCGTACGCTGGATCAATGCCTCAGAACCCTCACCTGCCCCGCGGCCGGGCGAGCCTCGAGGTGCTGCGTGCGGAGGCGCACGAAGAACTCGACACCGTGATCCACGAGCGACTGTTGTCCGGAGAAGATCCGTGGGCCTTCATGGAAGAGCTGCCCACGGTCGACGAGATGGTGGTCTATCTGCTCCGTGCCGACGCCATCAATGCCAACGACGGGGTGCGACCGTCCCCGGCTCGGGACTATCGGGTGCTCCGGCAGATCGCGCTCGAGCATCCCGCGCTCACGCCGACGGTCTGGCGGCTGATCGGTGAGCACGGGGTGAGTGCGCCGCATCCGCTCCGCACCTCGCAGTAGGCCGTCCGTGCGGTGCTGTCGCACCCCCGTGGGACGATAGACGGATGTCGCCCGAGGTCGCTCCGCTGGTGGACGTCGTCGACATCTCCCGCCTCGTCGGCCGCACCTCGTTCCAGCGCGGGCAGGGCTACTCCCGCGGCGGCGCCGTCGACGAGATCGACTGGGATCCCGAGAGCCGACGGCTCTCCGGTCGGGTGCGGGGCAGTTCTGCGGAGCTGTATCGGGCGCGGGTATCGCTCGCCGAACCCGTCGGCGACTTCGCCGCACCGAGCAGCAGCGCGTGCAGTTGCCCCATGGCCTTCGACTGCAAACACGTCGCGGCGCTGATACTGGCGAGCAACGCGGCGATCCTGCGCGAGCGCGGCGGGATCGGAGAGCTGCGCGAGCGTACCGGCACTGCTGTCGAGCGCCCCGATGACGCCGCGGCCGATGCGGTCGGGGAGGCGGTGCGCGAGGTCGATCGCCTGCCCGAGTGGAAGACGGCCATCGCCGCGCTTGCCGGGCCGACCGGCGGCACCGGCTCGCACTCCACCGAACTGGGGCTGCTGTTCGAGCTGCGGGAACTCATCCCGCGCTCGCGGAACCGGTGGAACGGCCCCGTGGCCCGGTCTGCGACCGCCGGAACCGCAGACGGTCCGTACCGCCTGGCGGTGCGTCCGGTCATCCGCAGCGCCACCGGCAACTGGGTTCGGGCGAACATCACCTGGAACACCCTCGCCTACCAGGTCAACCGCCTCGAACTGAACGCGGATGCCCTCCGCTGGTTCGCGCAGTTCGCCGCCCTGCACCGCTCCACCCGCGAGACCTTCACCGCTCAGGAACCCGACTGGCTCTACCTGGACGACTTTCAGAGTCCGCTGCTCTGGCGGTTGCTCGCCGATGCGACGACCCTCGGCCTCCCCCTGCTGACCGGCAAGAAGGAGACGGCCGTCGACATCGGCCAGAGTGCCGCCCTGGGCATGGACGCGCGAACGGACGCCGATGGCACCCTGCGTCTGAGTTCGGCGGTGACCGTCGACGGGCGCGAGCATCCGGTTTCCGCGGCCGGCTCGATCGGCGACCATGGGGTCTACGTCTGGCGACTCGAACCCCGGGCCGCATTCACGCTCGCACCCACTGCGGAGCCGCTCACGGAGCGCCAGCGCGGGCTGTTCGCCCGCACCGAAGAGCTCGTCGTTCCCCCGGTCGATGTTCCCGAGTTCCTCCGCGACTACTACCCGGCCCTCAGCCGCAGCATCGTGGTCAGCAGCTCCGATGGATCGGTCTCGTTGCCCGAGGTGGCCCCCGCGACTCTGGTGCTCACGGTCGCGTTCGGCGCGCGTGCGCGACCCGGCGGCTCGGCAGACGACTCGGGAGAAAGCGGGCCAGCGGCGCGGGCGAAGAAGAAACCTGCCGCCGACCACGAACCCGATCAGGTGCTGAGAATCGACTGGTCTTGGCGCTACGGCGACGTCGACCTGCCGTTCGCATCGACCGACTCCGCGCGCGATCTGGATGTACGCGACGCCGCCGAGGAGGCTGCGATCCTCGACCGAGTCCACCGCCTGTTCCCGGTGCGGCCCAAACAGCTCTCGGGCGTGGAGGCAGCGGAGTTCGCCGACCGCATCCTCCCCCACTTGGAAGAACTCGACGGCGTGATCGTCGACACCGTAGGGCAACGACCCGACTACAGCGAGCTGACGGAGGCGCCGAAGCTCGTGCTGAAGACGGTGGAGACGGAACACCGCGACTGGTTCGATCTCGGGGTCTATGTGACGGTGCAGGGTCGCGACGTGCCCTTCACCAAGCTGTTCACCGCCCTGGTGAAAGGCAAGAAGAAGCTTCTGCTGGTCGACAATTCCTATCTGTCGCTCGAGCAGCCGGTGTTCGACGAACTACGCCGACTCATCGACGAGGCCGGCGAATTGGACGAATGGGAGACCGGCCCGCGCATCAGTCGCTACCAGGCCAGCCTCTGGGCCGACTTCGAGGATCTCGCCGACGAGACCGAGCAGGCCGTTTCCTGGCGGGAGGCGGCAGACGGTCTCCTCCGTGTCGAGTCGGTCGGTCGCACCCCCCTGCCTCCCGGCGTCGCCGCCACTCTGCGGCCCTATCAGCAGGAGGGATTCGACTGGCTCGCCTTCCTCTGGCGCCAGCGTCTCGGCGGTATCCTCGCCGACGACATGGGGCTCGGCAAGACTCTGCAGACCTTGTCGTTGATCGCCTATGCACGAGCCGACGCCGCGACACCAGCCCCGTTCCTCGTCGTCGCCCCGACCTCCGTGGTCTCCACCTGGCAGGCCGAGGCCGCCCGGTTCACTCCGCACCTCGTGGTGCGGGCGGTCACGGAGACGGAGGCCAAGTCCCGCACGACGGTGGCCGAGCTCGCGGCCGGCGCGGACATCCTGATCACCTCGTATGCGCTGTTCCGCCTCGACTTCCGCGCGTACAGCGGGCTGGAATGGGCGGGGCTGATCCTCGACGAGGCGCAGTTCGTGAAGAACCACGCCTCGAAAGCGCACCAGTGCGCCGTCGACCTGAAAACGCCGTTCAAGCTCGCCATCACCGGCACACCGATGGAGAACAGCCTGCTCGATCTGTGGTCGCTGCTGCAGATCGTCGCGCCCGGTCTGTTCGCCTCCTCGCGTCGTTTCACCGAGGAGTACGTGCGACCGATCGCGGCCGGTGCCGGTCCGGAGCTGCTGGCGAAGCTGCGTCGCCGCATCCGCCCGCTCATGATGCGCCGCACCAAGGAATTGGTCGCACCCGAGCTGCCCGCGAAGCAGGAACAGGTGCTGCAGGTCGAGCTGGCACCGCGGCATCGTGCCCTGTACGACACCTTCCTGCAGAAGGAGCGGCAGAAGCTGCTCGGACTCATCGAGGATCTGGATCGCAATCGCTTCATCGTGTTCCGCTCGCTCACGCTGTTGCGCATGCTCAGCCTCGACGCATCACTGGTCGACGAGCAGTACGCGAGCATCCCCTCCTCGAAGCTCGACGTGCTGTTCGATCAGCTGGAGGATGTGATCGCGGAGGGGCATCGCGCACTCGTGTTCAGCCAGTTCACCTCGTTTCTCGGCAAGGCAGCCGATCGCCTGGCCACGGCCGGCATCGCCTACGAGTATCTCGACGGTTCGACTCGCAGGCGCGCGGATGTCATCCAGGCCTTCAGAGAGGGCGACGCACCGGTCTTCCTGATCAGCCTCAAGGCGGGCGGCTTCGGCCTCACGCTCACCGAGGCCGACTACGTCTTCCTCCTCGACCCGTGGTGGAACCCGGCGGCCGAGAACCAGGCGATCGACCGCACTCACCGCATCGGGCAGACCCGTTCGGTGAACGTGTACCGCATGGTCGCGACCGACACCATCGAGGAGAAGGTGATGGCGCTGAAGGCGAAGAAGTCGAAGCTGTTCGACGCCGTCATGGACGACGAAGCGCTGTTCGGGTCTGCCCTGACCGCGGAGGACATCCGCGGACTACTCGAATGATCAGGCGGGGCTGAAGACTGCGGTGAGCGCTCGGCTGAGCGCGTGCGGATCGTCGACGCCGCAGAGCTCGCGCGCGGAGTGCATGCTGAGCAGCGGAATTCCGATGTCCACAGTGCGGATGCCGAGGCGCGTGGCCGTGATCGGCCCAATGGTCGATCCGCATGGCACCGCGTTGTTCGACACGAACTCCTGATACGACACCCCTGCCCGCTCGCAGGCGGCCGCCCATTCTGCGGCGCCCGCCGCGTCCGTCGCATAGCGCTGATTCGCGTTGATCTTCAGAAGCGGCCCGCGATTGACCACCGGTCGGTTGACGGGGTCGTGGCGGTCGGGATAGTTCGGATGGATGGCGTGGCCGGCATCGGCGGAAAAGCACCAGCTGGCCGCGATGGCCCGTGCCCGGAGCACCGGATCGGGGCTGAGCCGTGCGAGCACGTCGGCGAGGAAGGGACCAGCCGCACCCGAGCGTGTCTCGCTGCCCACTTCCTCGTGGTCGAAGGCGGCGAACACCGAGATCGAGTCGACCGGTTCCGCCGCGGCGATCAGGGCGACGACCCCAGCATGCACCGACCCGAGGTTGTCCAACCGTCCACTGGCGAATAGCTCGCCGTCGAGCCCGAAGACCTGGCCGGGGTTGGTGTCGGCGACGACAACGTCGTACCCGCCGACCTCGTCGCCGCGACGGCCGGCGAGGGCCGCGAGGGTGCCGACGATGTCGGAATCACCCGCGCCACCGACGCCGATGACCGGGTTGAGCTGCTGCTGCGGGTTGAGCTTGAGGCCCTCGGAGTTGACACCACGGTCGAGGTGGATCGCCAGCTGCGGGATCCGTAGGAACGGACCCGTCCGCACCAGAGCCGTGCTGCCGTCGGTGAACACCAGGCGTCCGGCGAACTCGAGTTCCCGGTCGAGCCAGGAGTTGTACAGCGGTCCGCCGTAGACCTCGACCCCTGCCTGCAGCCAGCCGAACGCCGACGTCGACGGCTTCGGCTTGAGCTTGAAGCCGGGCGAATCGGTGTGCGCTCCGACGATGCGGAAGGGCGTCGGGGCGGTGCCGTCATAGGCGGCGGGGGTGGACCACGCGATGATGGCCCCGTCACGCATCACATAGTGCCTGCCCGAGGCGGAGCCCCAGTCATCCGTCTCCGTCAGAGCGGTGAAGCCGGCCGCGTCGAGCCGCCGGGCCGCTTCGGCCACCGCGTGAAACGATGACGGTGAGGCCGAGACGAAGGCGGCGAGATCGTCGAGGTGGGCGCGAGCGGCGACCCTAGGTGTTGCCGTGCGGTCGATTGCCATACGGACATTGAAACATCTTCGCTCCCTCCCCGGCCGCCGCTAGCCTGAAGGGATGACCGACGACGCCTACCTCCAGCTGCCCATCGATGTCGAATCGGCAACCGGCCTCTCTCGCCAGGGACTGCGGATGTCGCTGCTCGACACCGACGACTCCGTGCAGTTCTCGCACTGGTTCTCGGCCGTTGGGCGGGGGTTCCTCGATGGCAGGGTAGCTGCGGAGGTGATCGAGGCACGCCGCTTGACCGCGGGAGAGCGACGCAACACGGGTGTCTGGGACGATCGACTGCTGGACGCAGATGTACCGGTGGCCACCGTCGCAAGTTGGCCGATGGATCTCACTGTGCCGGGTCATCAAAGTCTTCCGGCCTGGGCGATCAGTGCCGTCAGCGTCTCTCCTACCCACCGTCGTCGCGGCATCGCGGGCGCGCTTCTGGAGGCGGAGCTGCGCACGACAAGCGCGCTCGGCTTGCCCATGGCAATGCTCACGGTGACTGAGGCGACGATTTATGGACGGTGGGGCTTCGCTCCAGCGGCAGCCGCCGCCGAGTGGCGCATTGACACTTCCCGCCTGCGCTGGACCGGTCCGATGGTGCCAGGACGTGTCCAGTTCGTGGAGGCGGATCGACTGCTTGCCGACGGCCCCGCCGTGCTCGAACGGGTGCGCCTTGCGACTGCCGGACAGGTCGATTTCCATGGGGTTCTCTGGGAACGGCTTATTGCGGTCGGGGCGGGAAACGAGGAGCAGGCCAAGACCTACCGTTTCGTGCGATATGACGACGAGCACGGTGTCATGCAGGGATTCGCGGTGTATCGCCTCGAGGAGGTCACGGCGGTGACCAAGCGCGCCCTGGTCGAGCTCCGTTACCTCGTCGCCGCGACCGACGACGCCTACGCCGCCCTGTGGCGATTCCTGATCGAGCTCGACCTGGTGGGCGAGATCCGGGCACCGTTGCGCTCCACCGACGAGCCGGTGTACTGGCAGGTCTCCGATGCGCGCGCCGTGCAGAAGCACGAGGAACGCGATCACCTGTGGATCCGCATCGTCGACGTTCCCGCGACGCTGACCGGCCGGCGCTATCACGCTCCCGGTCACTTCGTGCTCGACGTGTCAGACCCGCTGGGATACGCGGCCGGGCGGTTCCTGTTCACCGTGCAGGCGGATGGAACCGCCGTGGTCTCCGAACTCGAGGGCGACATCCCTGGCGATGCGGATGCCGTGGCGCTGAGCGTGAACGAACTCGGCTCGCTCTACCTCGGCGGCGTCTCCGCAACCACGCTGCACCGCGCCGGACGCATCCAGGAGCTGACGCCCGGTGCCGCGGCGGTGCTCGATCGCACCTTCCGCGCAACGACGACGCCCTGGCTCAGCATCTGGTTCTAGCAGAGGCTGAGCCGGCGCCGAGGGGCAGGCTACGCCCGCGCGAACCAGGGCGGGTAGACCGCGACCTTGGGCTCATGGACGGCGGTCTGCAGAATCTCGCGCACGGCATCCCGAGCCCGGTCGTTGGCAACGCCCACAAGAGCGATCTGATCGAACGGGAAGGCGTCGCGCACCAGCAGCTCTCCCTCGAGCAGTAGCGCGTCGTCGGCGCGCAGCTTGCGCAGGGTTCGGTCGTTCGTCTCCGACGTGGTGCCGAAGCGGGTGTAGATGCTGGACGGGTCACCGTCGGACACCGAGATCGCGTTCTCTAGGGCGGTGGCGACCTTGACGGTGCTCACCAGGATGACGAACTCGGCGGGCGGCAGATCGCGTACATCGCGAGACAGTCGCGGATCGTCGGCGCCGGCGCGGATCTGCGACCAGATGGTCGAGTTCGGCGAGAGGAAGAACGGCACGTAGTCGGCGATGGTGGCACCCTCGAGGGTGATGTTGCGCCGGGCTTCCCGGTTCTCGGCCGACGACGCGTCGACCTCTGGAGTCGCGGGGGCGACGATCGCACCGGCCTCGATGATGCCGGCGAGATTCGAGATATGGGTCACGTGGTACAGCCGCTGCTCACCGACCTTGTGATCGGGAGTGCCGACGCCCGCGGTGCGCGGGACGGCGGGAGAGCGCCGACGAGTGGTCGTACGGGTGGTGGGCGCCACCGGGGCGACCTCCGGTTTGGCCTTGGGGAAGCAGAGGTCGCACAGACCCGCCTCGAGACCGTGGATGCATTCGTCGGGCACTGGTGTCCTTGCTTGAAAGTGGGGATGTATGGCGGCGGAACGTCTCGACGCCACACCCCACGTTACGCGGCTGCGTAGGCTCTGCGGAGCCAGTCGACAAGTTCGTCGTCGATGAGGTCGGGTTCGGTGAGCCCCACGCGGTGCGTCACCATGCTGTTCCAGCTCCCGGATGCCGCGAATCGGTCGGTGGGGTCGGCATCCTTCAGCTTGATCCCGACATCCAGTCGATCGGCGGTGACCGCTACGATGGCGAACTTCACCGGGCCCTTCTCCGTCGGCTTGGTCAGGCTGATGTAGGTGTTCGTCGGGGCGAGGTCGACCGGTCCCCCGACCTGGATGACCGTGGCCACCAGTTCATCGAAGGTCGAGCGCCATTTCGCCTTGCCCCCGGCGAACTGGGTTTCGAGCTTCTCGTCCGCCGACTTCCCGGCGCCCTCGTGCTTGCCGAGCACCGCGACGATCGCCATCGCATGCCCCTTGCCCAGGCCGAAGTCTTCCTGCACCCAGGCGATGATGTCCGCCGGACGTGTCGTGTCGGAGAGGTAGCCCTTCTCCTTCGCCAGCCGGCGGAAGTCGTCGGGCCCGAGGCCGGTCTTCGCCTTGATCGTGTCGAGGTATGCCTGAAACGTCATGACACGAGATTAGAGCCCCGGCACATGCCTGATGTTGGATTTCACGAGCGAGACGGCCTCACCGATCCCGCCGTTCAGCACCACCTTCGACAGCGCCAGCGAGAACCCCTTGACCTGATCCCCGGTGATCGCCGACGGGAGGGAGAGCGCCAACGGGTCCGTCACGATGTCGACGAGCGCCGGCCCATCGTGTTCGAGGGCCGCGGTGACGGCCGAGTCGAGATCCTGCGGGTCTTCGACCCGTCGGCCAAAGATTCCGAGCGCGTTCGCCACGGCCGCGTAGTCGACGGCCGGCACGTCCACACCGAAGTCGGGATAGCCGTCGACGAACATCTCCAGTTTCACCAGCCCGAGGGTGGAGTTGTTGAACACCATCAGCTTCACCGGGAGGCGATATGCCGCGACCGTCACCAGCTCCCCCATGAGCATCGACAGCCCGCCGTCACCGGAGATTGTGACAACCTGACGGCCGGGGTAGGCGAGTTGCGCGCCGATCGCCTGCGGGAGGGCGTTGGCCATCGAGCCGTGGAGATACGAGCCGATGATGCGGCGTCGGCCGTTCGGGGTGATGTACCGGGCCTGCCAGACGTTGCCCATGCCGGTGTCTGCGGTCACGATCGCGTCGTCGGCGATCAGATCGTCGATCGTGGAGATGGCGAACTCGGGGTGGATCGGGGTGGTGTGGGCGGCATCCGTGTATTTACCGACCGCGCCACCGAGCAGCTTCTCGTGCCGCTTGAGCGTCTTCTCGAGAAAACCACGGTCGCTCTTGCGCGCGGTCAGCGCGGTGAGGGCGGCGATGCTCGGCAGCACGTCCCCGTGCACCGGGTGGGAGACGCTCGCCCGCCGACCGAGATGGGATGCGTCGGAGTCGATCTGCGCGATGACGACCTTCGCGGCGTCGGGCAGGAACTGCTCGTAGGGGAAGTCGGTGCCGAGCAGGATCACCAAATCGGCGTCGTGAATTCCCGCGTGTGCCGCACCGTAGCCGAGCAGTCCGGTCATACCCACATCGAACGGGTTCTCGTACTGGATCCACTCCTTACCGCGCAGCGAGTGGCCCACCGGCGCGGCCAGATGGTCGGCGAAAGCCACGACCTCGTCGTGCGCACCCTCCACCCCGGCGCCGGCGAAGATCGCCACCGTCTTCGCGGCATCGATGGCGACGGCGAGCGAGCGGATGTCGTCCTCCGCCGGCACCACGGACGGCCGACCCGGCCGCACGAACGCCGGCTCCTCCCCCACCGCATCGAGCAGCGGGATGTCGCCCGGGATGGTCACCACGGCGACGCCCCGGAGCCCC
>Ga0247732_10001088_pt1 | contig 11318 bp, 11 predicted proteins | sample UWRJL163409C2_FD_180940 | JGI IMG/M metagenome (GOLD analysis project Ga0247732, IMG submission 180940) | Plant litter microbial communities from Arlington Agricultural Research Station in Wisconsin, United States - UWRJ-L163-409C-2 | ecosystem: Environmental > Terrestrial > Plant litter >...
TAGCGCACAAAGAGTTCAAACTCAGAAGAAGGGCGGATTGACCGATGCTCAGCTCATGCCACCGCCATTATTTCCTGCCTCCGCATCTCGGACACAAACCGCACCGAACGGACGAGTGACATTCTCCAATTCGTCTTTGGGTGTCAAAGGGTCTTCCCAGAACTCGAGCTCGTCCCCATCTACACTTGCGCTCCCTCCTACTACGATCAAGGCGCCGACTAGCCTTGATCCGAACAAGAAGAAGAAAGGCAACAAGGTTGCCCTCGCACCTGGTCACTCTGCTCTTGATTGGGCCGCGTTGAAGAGCTCTGGTGCGGATCTAAGGGTGAGGGAATCTCCTTTGGAAAATCCTATCAGGTTTCTCATTGATTATAGGGAGTGGATACCCTCCTACGGATACCCCCATCTGTACTCAAAAAGCACAACAAGAAGGATGACGCCTGGAGTGCTTTCAATGGCAAAGTCTACAACATGACTGCCTATTTCCCATTTCACCCTGGCGGAGAGAAGGATCTGATGCGCGTTGCTGGAAGGGATGGTACAAAGCTTTTTGGTACGTTTCATCTTTGTCTTTTTTGCGGGTTTCTTTGACTGACGCTTTATGATTTTAGCGTCTACTCATGCATGGGTGAATGTGGACTTTATGCTCGATGCATGCTTGGTCGGTTTCCTAGTTCCGGAACCGGACCACGCAGACGACTCGGACTAGCTTGTATAGACGTTGGGATGGTTTAGACGGTATGTTCGGGTGTTTGTGTTTCCTATACCACTAGTCCTCGCTTAGAAGGTGCGAGTTGTAATATCGCCAGGAACTGGCTTCAAATCCGGTCACTTAATAATCATCTGGTGGCCACTGGCCACTGAATTCTGAATTCTTCGTGTCTGGGCTACAACATACTAATATACTGCAGTCCGATTGCCTGGCATCCGGAATGGATTTGTCGGTTCCGCTAATGCAGATTCGTCGGCTTTCAGCACTCAGCACTCAGCGCTCAATTTCCCATGAGAGCTTATTGGATCATCGACGTACTTCTGCGTGCAGTGGCAAGCCACACCAACGGATCAAATGGGTGTGCAAATAATTAACTCTCGTCACGGTTCTCACCCAGAGCTATGTAACTTTAGAGACGTGGATATATTTGACACAAGCGCGCTGCGCTCCACCAGCACTCAACTTCTTTTGCCCATTCTGGGAACACAATGCAGGACTCTCGCGCTTCCGGCGTGGTGTTTTATAAAAAGTCTTATGAATTAGTTGGGATAGGCTCCTAACAGTCAAGAGTTGTTTTCCCCTTGTTAGATTTGGCAGTGCAGTCTTGTAACTGGGGCCCTGTCGCCCTACGACTTAGTGAAAATGCTCTCAGACTCAGCCGACCTGCTGCCAACTGATGTGAGCGGTTATCAGAACCACCCTACATGCAAACACCCGATAGATTTCTTGAAGGATGGCTACAACGTAAGACAAGTACTTGAAATTGCTCGGTGCCAGCCTCTCTGGCGCCGCTGATACAAACCTGTAAAACGGAATTAGTACTTCAGGTGAACACGGTCATAATTACAGACAAAATACCAGCATGATGCGAGTCTTTGACACTTTACCCTCCAGGGCATCCCGCCGTGCACCAGAAGCCCCCGTCGGGGTCTGGATAGCAATGGCAGGGGGGTATGAGAGGTGAAGGTTCCTCCACCGGAGCGGCAACGGCGAGCGCAGCGAAAAGGAAGACGATATACGATATGAAGAGCTTCATTGTGTCGTCTTGGATGCTTGGAGTTCCTGTGCTTGACAGTCTTTTATAGTACTTCACCCATATCTACGTAATTTTAGAGACCTAGATATATTTTGACCTTCCATGCGGCGCTCAGCTGAGCGCTCAACGTCTTTTGTCCTCTTTGGGAATCCAGAGGAGCACTCTCGGACTTTGCGGTATTGTATAAAAAGTCGAATGTTCGATACTATCAGGGATGCGATGAAACGGCTCTCCGCATCAGATAGCAGGATTGGCTCGCTCTGACAGGGTCCGAGTCGACACTGCAATCCTCAGAATCCCGCGCCCTGGGACGATGGATCCAAGGAAGGCTTTCCGGGTACACTGCAAAGGAGAAAAACCTACGATACAGAGAGCTTCTTCACCTTCGGGAGATTTGAATCACTTCGTCTGCCTTACACGAACCTTATCTATTGTAGGGTACGCCAATGAAGACAAAATTTATTTAATTCTCATAAGAACACAGACAAAGACTTTGGGAATTGAGTACAAAATGTGGAAATAAATTGGAGGTGGATCCCCGGCCCAGCTTTTGAGCTCGTCAGCACTTGTAGTTTAATATTTAGTAGATATCGACTCACGTCACGGTTACAGATCAAATAGTAGGATTTGTATATGGCGAACATCCTGGGCCCACGCAGAAGAATCCATCATTGAAGTTCCTACAAGTGCATGCTGAGGGCGCAAGTGAAGGGTTGTTTACCGGAGCAGCAACGGTGAGCGTAGCGAGAAGGACGACAGCGCATGCAATAGAGAGGTTCATTGTGATGTTTGGGGCTTGGTTGAGATTTGGTTTCTGTCTAAATTCGTCTGTTTTCTCCGCCTTTTATACCAGTGAGCCTTGGGTAAACGGCGTCCAGCCTTACGATGTTTCAAATTCGTCGTCTTTCTTGCTCTGAGTGCTTCTTCTCCATCAGCGCCCTGCGCTAAGAATCCAATTTGCTCAGCTCTCGGGTTTTACTGCTCAGCGCAAGACGCTCTGTGAACCAGCTGGCGCGAGCGGCCATCCAAAACACCATCTGACCTGTTAATTCAAAGAAGAGATCCATCAACACCAGCCTGAGTGACAGGCTCGGCGCCACGCCTGGTGAGCAGAAAAAGTCAGTTTAAAATCCATGAGCTGTCCATGACGCTACTATTTCTCATTCGATAAAAAACGCTGTCGACCGGAGCCATCACACATGCACACATGATCCACGTTCACCAAATCTATTAAATTCGTTGGGCGTTGACTCGTAAATACAAAATCAACAGTTTCTGTGGCATTTCTGTGGCTCCGCTGATCCAAACCTGTATATCATAATTAAGTATTTTGTGGCATCGTCACGATCACAGAACAAATACCACTATGTGAGCCTTTAGCCTGACGGGCATCCCGGCCCTGCGCAGATAACACTCCCACTGGGGTCTTTAATGCAGTGACAGGCGTTCACTTGAGGCGAAGGATCGGCCACTGGAGTGGCAGCGGCGAGTGCACCAAAAAGAAGTATGGTGAACGGTGTGAAGAGCTTCATTCTGCTGATTTGGTGGCTTGATGTTAAGTTTGTGTCTTGAATTTCTCTAATTTGCACCCTTATATGCCGGCGAGCCCCGCAGCGCATCCGTATATGGCATATGAGGTTCAAAATAAAGATCAGTTCTCCATCGGCGCTCGACATTAAAAGTCTCCTTGACACAGCTTTCGGGCTTTGCGGCGCTTTATTAAAAGTTTGGTGGGTCAGTTGACGCGGGCGGCCCAAAAGTCCAACTTGATCTATGGGAAAGATGTCCACTGGGTGTCCAATGGAGCCTAGATAATCTTTGGAACCAGTTTGGAACTCGGCACAGCACTTGCTGACTCCACCGCCATCTTACCTGGAAATGGAAGCGCAAGTGTTCTATCTTATCTGTTTTTCACAGAAGCTGTCAGTTGCTCCGGATAAAAAATGGCTTCATTTCTCTCCAGCGGCATGTGAACCTCCCGGGTCGAGCATAGCTATTTTTCTGCTGTAATAACGGTCGTTCGGTGGTGAGGTTCGTTGATCAAGCTTTCAAGGGGGGCGTCTGAGTCTCTCGTCCAGGTTTCCTTTCCACCACATTGTTAAATTCTTTGAACGTTGACAAGTACGAAACACTAAAGTGCAGCTCCCTCATTGATAAGTAAATGTTTGAATTTACTCTAAGCTAGTATCACCATCTCCGCGCCGCCTTGGATGCAAGCTGTATGCCACAGTCAGTACTTTTCGTCAACATCGAGATCACAGAGTAAATACCAGTACGTGAGCTTATCTTTAGCATCTGACACCCAACTAGACGCATGCTCCCCCTCCACAGCTTACACTCCCATCGGGATCTTTAACACAATGGCAGGGAGGGTAGGCGGCCTCTACTAGGGGAGCCGCAACGGCGAGTGTAGCAAAAAGGAGGATGGTATATGATATGAAGAGCTTCATCGTGTTGCTTTGGTTCATCCAATCTAGGCGCCATTTATACCTGTAAACCGCAGGTATGTGTTTGAAGTCCAAAATAATTATCGGACTGGGCGTTGATGGAGAAGCATTGCTCAGCGCTCAACATCCAAATCTTTTGACCTTTTTTGGAACCAAGAGATATGGTGATACATTTGCCGGGTTCTGCGGCGCTATAATAAAAGTCTTCTGAATCTTTTGACGCGGGCGCTGCTGCAAAGCCAACTTAGGCTGGTGTAAATTTATGGATTACGGTTCCAATGGAAGCTCAGATGACCTTCATGAGCCCCTAAAGTACATGCTGGAAGTCCGTTATCTTACCTAGTAATGGAAAGTGCAAGCGTCGAACATGCCGTCTTATCTTCTGTCACAAAAGACCGCGGCGTAGATATGCAACTTGGGCTATCTCAGTGACAACGGCCCGAACGAAGGTCAGAAGTGAATAACATAAAGTGAGTCTATGTCCATCTACAAATGATACATCAAACCGATACATGATTGAGCAAATGGGGGCCCAGTCACCTAGGTACAACACAGGATGGATTGGCGAGGAATCAATCAAGCCACCCTACATCAACCGCGCGTTGGATCCAAGTCGGATTAGCTTCGGTTAGGACCTCGTCCTTCAAGTTGAGCATGGATTCTCCATTGCCGCTGAGAGATTTACGTTTCTTCTCTTTGCGTGATAAATTGTCGGCTACGAAACCGCCCTGCCGAGAACCCCGTGCAAACACGATAAAGATGCAGCCTATCAGAGGTGCAAGCTGGATAATGCGAACTGTGTTTGGGCCCTGTCGTATATGAGGTGCGAGTGGAATGGGTTTCGAAGGATCCTTGAGCAGATGAATGAGGGAAGCCCGAGGACAGGAAAGTAGGAGAAACGTACGAAATCCATTCCTAGATAAACCGCCTGACCATCAGACTTGCCATTGGGTGAGAAGTCGGTCTTGATAGGTTCCATCTCTCTCGCAAGGTCGGTGTCCTCATTTACCAGCACCAACAATTCTCCAGGTTGGGGCCAGCGCTGCTCGAGTTGAGATAAAGCTTCCACGAAGGCAGTCTGGAGCGCAATCCTTGAAAGTTTCGAACAATCTCTGTTTGGGACGTCAGATATCACAGGTTTTGCCTTCAAACCTCCTCTAGACTGTGGCGCAAACTCTGCAAACTGAGGCGCAAATGTGTCCCAGATGGTCTCCACGTCTTTCAGCTGAACGCATGCCAATTCGACTTGCAAGTGGCTATATTCTGTCCTTGGTTCTTCGCTTTCCTCCTCTTTGCCAGCCTTGCGGGATCTTTTCCTGTTCTCGTCCGATTCGACCACCGGGACAAGAATAGGTCCAAGGCCCAAGTCCAAACTCGTTTTTTCCAACACGGATTCGTCATGAAGTCTTGAGTTATGCAGTCCTCGGCGACGAGTTCCCCAATGAGCACCCATCTCATCAGCGAGATGGAATACGAGTGGTCGCTGACCAACTCTTGGGAGACATTGAGCAGAAGCCCATACTCCGGGCACATCTTTGCGACCAGCTGCCAGTGCTTTTGTAGACGACGCTGGATTGGCGGGAGGTTGGGTGATTTCCGAATAGCCGAGAGATTCTTCATTTGTGCGAAGGACATCGAGAAATGGACGCAGCGCGGAATAGATGTCCCCGGCCTCGGGTTCGTCTGTCTCTTCTGGAAGAGGGCGAAACATGTCCAGTGTAAACGTCGACGAAGCGGAATCTGGCAATTGTCCTTCTTCTGAGTCTGAATCCCTTGATTCGTCGGTGGATTCAATACTGCCGTCTTCATGGTCCGAGTCTGCCACTGCTGTCAACTCAGATGAATGAGGTGTTTTTGAGGAGTCAAGAGCAGCAATTTCTTTTGATAGGAGGGCAGTAGGATTCCCGTCGTCGTCAGAGGAGTCCAAATCCATGTCAACGGGGGGTGTCGATAAGCGCTCTGCGCGATGTGATAGAGGGGAAGATGTGACCATGTCTTCTGACTCTGGAGAAGTTCCATCTACTCGAGATGTCGTAGGAGAAACGTCCATATCGGCGCTTGAGGTTGGTGGCGAGATATGGATTGTGGGAGGAGTGTTTATTTTCGTTTCAGCAGAGGAACCAGATGTATCCGTTAGCGAAACATCTGGGGGGATAGTTACGACTGAGTGTCGTTGGTCGTCCGATTGCGGCAGGTCATCTCTATACGTCTTTGGGCTAGGCGTGTAGAGAAGGTCGATCAGAGCTTGAGAGTCCTTGTCGATGGATAGGCGATTAACTGCTAAAGACTTTGAAAGGGGTACGAGCGAGGGTGGCATCTTGGGTGGATTCGAGGAATTTCCAAGATATTCACGCTTCTCAGCATCCAGTCTCCGCTTCCTCAGAGCTTCCATCTCCTCACCAACTCGTCCAACAACGTCTATGAATTGGCGGCAAAGAGAATTGGACGCGGGTTCGCCGTCGAGGAACTGCACCACCGTGCTTCTGTCTTCAGACTGGGTATATTCTTTTCGGCGAGTCGTGGACGGACCGGGCGATGAAGTTGCGTTGGGCGAGTTCTCCCTCCGTCGCGCAAGGTTTTGAGCGACGAGGGTTGCAAGTATGTCTTTGCTTCGGTCCACGGAAAGAAGAGGACGCAACTCTCCGTCCTCTGTCGATAGTACGGATGCCAGCCTGTTCTTATTCGGGTTCGCGTTGTCAGCTTTTGACGAAGGCGGTGTGAGTTTCGGAGCACAATTGGAAGTGATCGCAGCTGGTGAAGAAAATGCGCCACTCTTTCGAGAAACGGGCATGGGTGGCGTTGAAATCTTGTGATTTGCCGCATCGGCTGCGGGATCAGAATTTCCGTTCTATGCTAAATGAGCCATGTTCAGATTCCAAGCGAGAAAACACACCGCGCTACGCCCGAGCTGTCTGTTTTTCCGTGATGGAGTCGTAGTCACTGGTACTGCCTCGCTTCTCTGATGACTCTGCCATGGTCCTTTGGTTCCCCCAGATGCGATGCGATCGACCAGCCGGTACCCGTGATTAGAGTCATCTTCGTGCCGATCGTGACTTGTGTCTTCGTCCCCGATCGGTTCCATGCGGGCCAACAACGAGGGAATGCCCGAAGTAAATTCACCCGTGGTGCTATCTGCATCCAATACCCCATCTGTCTCCATGTCCTCGTCCACATCCATGGCTTCCTCATGCGAGTGTCTAGGCTGGAAAGCTTCCAAAAGTGGATTCCGGCCCTGCTTGGAGTCGGTGCTGGAATATGACCCGCGACGGCGACTTTCTTTCTTTGGGCTCTTGTACATGCTTTCAAGCCCGGGACGCACCCATGTTTTATGATGGTATATGTGCCCCGTAACCTTGGGTCCGATACGAGAGGTAAGGTCGAATCCTTGGCTGATTGAGCGTGACCGAGACTTTGAGCGGCTCCGTCGTCGATGTGGAGAAGGGTGTAATGAGACCGAATCGTAAAGCACCGTTGCGGTTGACATGACGGTTAAAGAATAAAGAGGTATATGTGGGGGAGAATTCAATCAACCACCAGGTGCAATGGTGGTCGGAGGCGAAACATGTCGGTGACAGCATCCGTTTTGTTTGCCTGCCCCGGAGATGCCGAAATGATGCCGATGGCTGACAAGAGATATTCTCACACTTCGAATTGCCGACCAGACTGGTCGAACTTGAGACTGCCTCCAACTGCCTCAGTCGTTCACAAAACTTCAAGAAAGGGTATATACTTATTTTTATATCTTTCAGATGCTCAAAAAATGACCCAGTCACAATTATACATCTACAGTTGCACTGGAACAATCGCTTATCCAGTCCGTAATGACAAGTGCCAACTTCATTATTCCAGCGACTCCAATAATGCGGTGAACATATACAATGACACGGAGCTCATTTTTTGCTTAGGAGCGTCGCACCACTTCGTTCCTTTTATAAACATACGTTTCGTTTACATTGATGTTTGATCATTCACTACGTATAGACTACGTATAGCTATCGCTAGGCTCTGGGTAATAAAAATGCGGTGAGCTACGAAAAAAGTTTAGAACAAGCAAAAGATACTTACAGAGATGCATTCAAGCTTGGTTAGAGCGCCTGGACCGGTTCGAGCTCGCGTGCGCATCTGGGGCCAGTGCAAATCCATTCTCCTCCGATCTTCTTGCAGCTGCACTGGCGACGGTCCAAGTTGACAGCATCCACGGCGGGAGATGGCGCGGCGAGCGAGAAGGTAGAGAAGACGAGGACGAAGAAAGAGACGGAGATGAGCTTCATATTGCAAAGGTGGTGTGTGGTTGAGATGAGGCTGTTAAAGTTCTCTGTCGCTCCCCAACCAAGTTATGCTGCTTTTATACGCCAATTTCCTCTTCTTATCTCACAAAGCGGCTTGCATCACATGCACGAGAAAAATATGCACCTTGTGCTTCATGTGTAGTCGGACTTGTCGAGTGGCCAGAATCATTCCCAACCTGATCAAACTGCGACCGAGCTTATGGAGCGGTCCTTTTGATCCCCTCCTCCTATCTTTGTTGGTACCTCAGGCTGTGGATACTCTGCTAGTTCCAAGATCACCACGATCACAAACCCTAGTTTTCTTTGGAAAATACCAGAGCCATTTTTAATGGCTTAATGAAGTACGAAGTAAACTGGAAGCGAATCCGCAAGTACGTAAGTCCTGCAAGACTAAGGGTTTAGGACTATAAAGCATACGCGAATGCCACCAATCATACAACTGATCCTTGTCATCATTAGATGGAGAAATAGCCTTAAGATCGCAACATATCAGAATCATCATTATAATCAGATTCTGCGGGGCTATCTGCGACTTGAAACACTTGATGCAAAGCATCGTCCCTTGTTAATCACCCCAAACCATGAGGGTCAACCCCCGTTTACTCCGGGAGCCGCCCCCCGTACTCCTGTATGTGCGTAGGCGTAGATTCATCCCACATGGTAGGGTTGCTCACGGCAGTCTGGAGCCTGGACACAGTAGAAGCTGACTGACCTGGACCCGTACGGACTTTTCTCGTTCCCTGAAGACACTATCGTCTGCTGTGATAGTCGGAGTGAATAGTCGAGCGGTTACATCGGCCACGGTTGCAGCTATTGTAATACGCGAGATGTCACCTCGCTTGATTTCCACCCTTGCACGGATATGTTTTCACGAATCGGTATGATTTCCGTTACAGACATATTTAACAGCTATCCTGAGACAGACTGGCGCCTGGGCGTGGGGACTGCAATATAGTCAGCTATCGGTACGCTCTAGTAGTACTTGGTAACTGGCTTACTTGATTGCTAGGTCGCGCTTCACTCGGGTCACAGGTACGAAGTCACCGTGACCGCGTTCACCAAGACCTTGGATCTGGGTCGCACGACCCACCCACGCAGGTTAAAACGCCATTCGCGTCTTTCGTGCAATGACAGACACCCGGGGGTACGTCGACTGATGGAGGCGAGGGCTCTGCTACTGGAACAGCAATAGCGAGTGTGGCAAAAAGGAGGAAGACGAATGAGGTAGCTTGAAGGAGCTTCATGATAGTGTCGAGTTCTGTGATTTGGACTCTGAACCTTTCCTTCGTATTCCCCGTCTTTTATACTGTTATAGTCGAACTATTTCAGCCCTGCTCAACATATCCCTTGCTCTCGGGCGCTAGGGCGCTAACTCTAGACTCCGTGGGTACTCGACTACTTTTGCCCTTTTTCGGAAACCAGCGTCTTCGTGGCACGGCCCTCAGGAGTCCCGTGAATTAAAAAGGCAAAACGAAGTAAATCTGGCACATTTTAGGGGCTATGCACTATTCCCAATGCGCCTCGTGTACGCCAGCCATTCGTAATCGCAACGGTAAAAAAACGACGGCCTGTTGCAGCCTATTCTTGGACACTGGGTTTGACATGAAGTGCAGCGATACATCTGAAATCGATACCATCTGTGAGGATTTTAAAGCGCAAAATTTGACGCTCGTCGGGTTGCTCGGTCCAAATACAGAAGCACCGTACTGCGTGTATACGACGTATCTAAGCCTCACCATACACCCGAGGTTGATAAAATTTAGTCACCAGGTCTGACCAGGGTGCAGAAGCTCTCGAGCCTTCGCCCAAGATACAAACAGAAATCAGGTAATATCAATATAACCTTGGACCCACGGTTTTCAGCAGGCAGCAGGCCCGCTGGCTGGAAAGCCCAACCTATATAACCATCCTTTGTAGATAAAGCACTTTGTGGATTACTCGAAGGATGCTCCTTGAATGCTTTATGGCATCCGATCAGGAGCACTGGCGATCCTCCAGGTGCTTGGCCACAAGGCATATCAACGAGTTTCTTCCAAGGTACATCCGGGGCTCGAAAATAATATATAAGAATGCCTCTTCAATCGGAAAGAAAGATCATCTCTCCAATACGATGGTGAAGACACCCACCATAGTCCTTCTCGTTATTTCCGCTGGGCTCGGCGCCGTGGCACAGCCTGTGCAGACATGCCTTCCAGCGTGCTATCGAGAAAAGCCAACCTGTACCTACCCTGTCCTATATATAGGGTGCTGGACTTGCTGCAGTGGCCCCAGTCCTACCACAACTGCAGGATTGCATGCGGAGACGGGCCTTGGCCAATAAACACAAATTCATTCCCTCGTAAGATGGGTCAAATTTGGTTCTAACGGTACGAGTGTCCTGACCCTTCCTGGCAGAGAAAGTTTGAAATCATACTCGCTTGTACTCGGTGACGTTGGATAGAATTCAAGGATAAACCTGTACTATTATATAGTGCTGAATGCTACAGAGTGCCCCAGCATCGGGGCCCTTGAGAATGATTGATGACATCAGCACGGCCAGCACTTCATTTCTCGGAGTCCAGGGTTGCCTTCGTTTCTTCGAGGTAATTGCTCATTTACCGGGCGGTAAGCATATATCCAGTGGCGTTGCTCTCTCAATAACTCTGTACACCTTTACAGAGAGCAGGCCCATACTTTTACGCATAGCGAGCCACGTCGCCCAATTGCGGCAGACGGTTTGCTGACACTGACAACGAAGGCAGTGCCGATCCGTGGATTCGGAGGTTGCAAGTTTCATCAGCCCTCGTATCTAGCTTCAAGTTCTATCAAACACAGGACAAGCAGCTCCTACCATC
>Ga0247732_10001089_pt1 | contig 11307 bp, 12 predicted proteins | sample UWRJL163409C2_FD_180940 | JGI IMG/M metagenome (GOLD analysis project Ga0247732, IMG submission 180940) | Plant litter microbial communities from Arlington Agricultural Research Station in Wisconsin, United States - UWRJ-L163-409C-2 | ecosystem: Environmental > Terrestrial > Plant litter >...
GAAGGCATAGGGCTGCCCCCGGCGATGGTCGAGCAGATCCGGTCGAGCCCGATGTTCGCCGGCCTCGTCGCGCTGGCGCAGTCGACCGTGTACGACGCGACCCTCACCCGACAGGTGTCGACCCCCCACGGCGGCGATGCGCGAGGTCGGCGTGCCCGTTGTCGTGCTGACCGGCACCGATACCTTCCCCTTCCTCCACGCGGCGTCGGAGCGCCTCGCCGAGGAGGTGTCCGGTGCGGTGTTCGTCGAGGTCCCCGAGTCGGTGCAGCACCGGCTCGATCCCGAGGCGACCTCGCGGGTCGTCGCCGCGCACCTGCGCCCGTGATGCCGCGGCCCCGCAGCATCCGCTCAATGAAGGAGACGACATGTTCACCACAGACAGGGCTTTCAGCGGATTCTCCGTCGATGACATCGACGCTGCGCGCTCGTTCTATCGCGACATCCTCGGACTCGAGACCGTCGATGACGAGATGGGCTTCTTCAGCCTGAGACTCGCGTCGGGCGCCTCCGTGTTCGTCTATCCGAAGCCGAACCACGAGCCCGCGAGCTTCACGATCCTGAACTTCCCGACCGACGACGTCGAGGCGGCGGTCGACGAACTGAACGCGCGCGGAGTGACGACGAAGATCTACCGCGACGACGAGATCGCGACCGACGAGAAGGGCATCCAGCGCGGCCGGGGTCCGACGATCGCGTGGTTCCGCGACCCGGCCGGCAACGTGCTCTCGGTTCTCGACGCCTGAGCCGCCTCCCGTCAGAGCGTCGGCCAGCCCTCCGGGGCGATGGAGCCTGCGGGGTACTCGTCGAGCGGTACCTTGCCCGCCCGCCACGCGTCGAGCACGGGCTGCACGATGCGCCAGCACTGCTCGGCCGCGTCGCCTCGCACCGACAGCATGGCGTCGCCGTCGAGGATCCCCGAAAGCACCTCGGCGTAGGCGACGCGGCCGCCTTCTCCGAGGTCGGCCTGCAGGGACACGCGTTCGAGCACGAGCGGGTCGACGCCACCGTTGACGTTGAGGCCGAGTGACATCGTGTCGGGGCTGAGCGAGAAGCGCAGTTCGGTGGGGGCCGTCTCGCCCGTGAAGCCCTGCGGCATGTGGCGCACGGGCTGGAAGGTCACGATCACCTCGGCATCCTTGTCAGCGAGCGCCTTGCCGGAGCGCAGCGTGATCGGGACTCCCTGCCAGCGCGCGGTGCGGATCTCCACCGTCATCTCGGCGAGGGTCTCGGTGTCGCGTGAGGGGTCGACGCCCTTCTCGTCCACGTACGAGGGGTACTCGCGACCATCGACGGTGCCGGCGGTGTAGCGAGCGCGGCGTGACGAGGCGACCGGGTCGTCGCCCAGCACGTGCGTGGCGCGGAGGATCGCCGCGGTCGCGTCGCGGAGGTCGATCTCATCGAGGGACGACGGCGGCTCCATGGTCACGAACGCCATCACCTGGAGCAGGTGGCTCTGGATCATGTCGATGAGCGCGCCGGCGCGGTCGTAGTAACCGGCGCGACCCTCGAGACCCAGCGATTCGTCGTACTGGATGACGATCGACGCGATGTCGTCGGCCGACCAGACCGGCTCGATGAGGCGGTTCGCGAACCGCACGCCGAGGAAGTTCAGCACGGTCGAGCGGCCGAGGAAGTGATCGACGCGGAACACCTGGCGCTCCGGCACCAGCTTCGCGAGCACCTCGTTCAGCTCGTGGGCGCTGGCCTCGTCGGTGCCGAACGGCTTCTCGAGGGCGAGGATCGTGCCCTCCGGGATCTCGACCGACTCGAGCGCCTCGCAGGCCTGCTCCGCCACGGCCGGCGGAACCGCGAAGTACAGCGCGGGGCGCCCCTCCGCGGCGTTCAGCAGCGCCTGCAGGTCGTCGGGCTTGGTGATGTCGGCCTGCGAGTAGGTCGTGGCCGACACCGCGGCGAACGCGCCCTTCGCATCGGTCGTCTCGAACGCCTTCTCGACCACCTCGCGCCAGTGCTCGTCGGTCCAGTCGTCCATGCCCGCGCCGTGCAAGCGCACCGACCGATCGGGCTCGCGCACGAGCAACTGACCGAGCGCGGGGAGCAGGAGCCTCGAGGTGAGGTCGCCCGAGGCGCCGAGGATGATCAGGGTGGTGTCGGCGGTCATGAGCCCCACCCTAGGACTCGCCGGGCGCTCCGGTACGGTCGCGCTCCGGAGTTGACAGAATCATGCCGTGCCCGCAGCTATCGAGGACTACGCACTGCTGAGCGACTGCCGTACGGCGGCCCTGGTCTCGGCGACGGGCAGCATCGATTGGCTGTGCCTGCCCCGCTACGACTCGCCCTCCATCTTCGGCGGCCTGCTCGGCGACGATTCCCACGGGTCGTGGAGCCTGCGCCCGACCGACCCGGCGGCGATCGCCGAGCGTCGATACGACGACGACACGTTCATCCTCGTGACCCGCTGGACGACGGCGGCGGGGACCGCCGAGGTCTACGAGTTCCTGGCCTACGACGATGCCCGCCACGACCTCGTGCGGCGGATCATCGGTATCAGCGGTGCGGTGGAGTTCGAGAGCGTGCTGCGGCTGCGCTTCGATTACGCGCGCGCCCTTCCCTGGGTGCGGCAGATCGGTTCGCCCGACGACCCGGCGCTGCTCGCGATCGCCGGACCTGCCGCCGTCGTCGTGCGCGGTCCGCTGCATACCGCTCACGACCAGGCGCACCGCGCTACGTTCTCCGTGGCTGCCGACGAGTCGGTCGACAGCACCCTCAGCTGGGCCCCGTCGTACGACGACGTTCCCGAGCCCGTCGACGTGGAGGGGGCGTGGGAGCGCACACGCGAGTGGTGGACCGACTGGGCCAGCACCCTGTCGCACGACGGCCCGCACCACGACCTGGTGATCCGCTCGCTCCTCGTGCTGCGCGCGCTGACCCATCGCGACACCGGCGGGATCGTGGCCGCGGCGACGACCTCGCTGCCCGAGCAGGCGGGCGGCTCGCGCAATTGGGACTACCGCTACGTCTGGCTGCGCGACGCCGCTCTCACCCTGCAGGCCTACATCGCGCACGGCTATCTCGCCGCCGCCGCACGGTGGCGCGAATGGCTGCTGCGTGCGATCGCCGGAGACCCCGCCGATATCCAGATCATGTACGGCATCGCCGGGGAGCGCGACCTCCCCGAGCGGGAGCTGCCGAACTTCCCGGGCTACGAGGGGGCTTCGCCGGTGCGGATCGGCAACGGCGCCGTCGACCAGTGGCAGGCCGACGTGATCGGCGAGGTGATGGTGGCGTTGGATGCTGCGCGCCAGGCTGGGCTGACCGAGACGCCGTTCTCGTGGGCGCTGCAGCGGGCGCTCCTCGTGCAGGCGGCGGAGACGGTCGATGAGCCGGATCAGGGGATCTGGGAGATCCGCGGCGAACCGAGGATGTTCACGCACTCCCGCGTCATGATGTGGGCGGCCTTCGATCGGGGTGTGCGCGCCGTCGAGCAGCACGGCCTCAACGGCGAGGTGGAGGAGTGGCGCGCCCTGCGCGATCGGCTGCGCGCAGCGATCGACGCCACGGGTGTCGGCGGCGACGGCTACTTCGTGCAGCACGATGCGACGACCGAGGTCGACGCATCGCTCCTGCAGCTTCCGCTCGTCGACTTCTGCGCGGCCGACGACCCGCGGATGCTGCGGACGGTGGAGCGCATCGAGGAGACGTTGATGCCCGACGGCTTCGTGCGTCGGTACCGCACATCATCGGGAGTCGATGGTCTGTCCGGCGACGAGAGCGCGTTCCTCGCGTGCTCGTTCTGGCTCGTGCAGCAGTACGCCGCCTCCGGGCGGCGCGAGGACGGCGGGGAGCTGATGACGCGGGTGTGCGAGGCGGCGAACGATCTCGGGTTGCTGTCGGAGGAGTACGACCCTGCGGGGCGTCGCCAGCTCGGCAACACCCCGCAGGCCCTCTCGCATCTCGCACTCGTCGGCGCGGCCGACGCACTGCACCGCTGAGTCAGCTGCGCAGCGCCTCGGTCAGCTTCACCCGGGCACCCATCCGCAGGAGGGTGTTCTGGTAGATGCGCGCGCCGACCCAGATCGCTGCGGCGCACGTGGCGAGCAGGATGACGAGCGACAGCAGAGGCTCCCACCACTGCGCGTCGCCGAGGTAGAGACGCAGCGGCATGCCGACCGGTGCCGAGAACGGCACGTACGACATGACCGTGAGCACCACGGGGTTGTCGTTGAAGAAGATGACGAGGAAGTACGGCGCCATCACGAGCAGCATGAGCGGCGTGGTGGTCGATCCGATGTCCTCCTGGCGCGAGACCATGGCACCGGCCGCCGCGAACAGCGCGGCCAGCAGCACGAAACCGAAGAGGAAGAAGACCGCGAACCACACCAGCGGTGCACCGAGCCCACTGAGCAGTTCGGATTGACCGGTGACCGAGAGCCCGACGATCGAGATCACGGCCAAGCCGATGATCTGGCCCATCGCGAGCACCGTGTTGCCGATCACCTTCCCCGCCAGGAGCGATCGCACCGGGATCGCCGAGATGAGGATCTCCACGACGCGGGTCTGCTTCTCTTCGACGACGCTCTGAGAGATCGTCGCGCCGAACGTCGTGGCGGCGGCGAAGAACACGATGCCGAAGCCGATGGCCACGAGGTAGCGAAGGGCGCCGTCGACAGCATCGGCCGGGTTCAGCAACTCGACCGACGGGGTCTGGGCGAGCAGGCCCAGCACGTCGCTCGGGGAGCTGTCATCGGCGACGACCTTGTACGAGAAGGCGCCGCCGGAGGCGTCCGGCACCAGGGCCGCCTCGACGGTGCCGTCCTGCACGAGGGCGGTCGCCGCATCCGCACTGTCGGCGACGGTGACCTCGAAGCCGTTGATGCCGCTGACGTCGGACTGGGTCTGGCTCGTCACGGCGATCGCGATGCGGTCGTCGCCGGCGTTGTTCGCGGCGATGCCTCCCCAGATGACCGCGGCGAGGGCGACGATCAGGAGGAATGCCGACGAGATGATGAACGACTTGCTGCGGAGCTTCGAGCCGATCTCGCGCTCGGCGACGAGCCAGACGCTCTGGAGCTCACCGGGCTTGGACCGGCGGGTGTTCGCGGGGGCGGAGGTGCTCACTGGATGACCTCCTTGAAGATCTGGGCGAGGGTCGGATGCTGCGGGGCGAAACTGGCGACGTCGCCGCGCTCGACCGCGCGGCGCAGCACCCGCTGGGCATCGTTTTCGGCGGCGTCGAAGAGGGCGTAGCCGCCGTCGAAGTCGACGACGGTGACCCCGGGCTCGTCGCGGATCCACCCGGCGTCACTGGCGGAGACGAGCTCGAAGCGGTGCCCGGCGTGCTCGGCGCGGAGGGCGTCGCGAGCGCCGGCGGCGCGCACGGTGCCGTCGGCGATGATCACGAGGTCGTCGCAGAGACGCTCGACGACGTCGAGCTGGTGCGAAGAGAAGAGCACGGCGGTGCCGGCGGCGGCACGCTCCTGCAGAACGCCCGCGACGACGTCGACGGCGAGCGGGTCGAGGCCCGAGAACGGCTCGTCGAGGATGAGCACCTCGGGGTCGTGCACGAGAGCTGCGGCGATCTGCGCGCGCTGCTGATTGCCGAGCGAGAGCGTCTCCACGTTGTCGCGGAGGCGCTCCGACAGGCCCAGACGATCGAGCAGCGACTCGGCGGCCGTGGTCGCCTCTGCCTTGCCGAAGCCGTGGAGTCGGGCGAGGTAGGCGATGTGCTCGCCGACGCGCATCTTCGGATAGAGCCCGCGCTCCTCCGGCATGTAGCCGAAGCGGCGGCGGTCGGCGGCGGTGACGGGCGAACCGTCGAGGGCGACGTGACCGCCGTCCTTCGCGAGCACGCCCAGCGCGATGCGCATGGTCGTGGTCTTGCCGGCGCCGTTGCCGCCGACGAAGCCCGTCAGGCGTCCTTGGGTGACGGTGAACGTCACGTCGTCGAGCACGCGGCGTCCGCCGTAGCTCTTGGTGATGCCGGTCAGTTCGAGCACGGCTCCTCCTCCTCCGGCACCCGTGGCGGGCACCCGAGAACGACGTTACGCACGCGGCTGTCGCGCAGCATCCGCCCCCGGGAGGGTTGGGCCTCTCCCCCTGACGGGGGAGGGCGGTCAGTCGACGACGAACACGTTCAGACGGACCGCGGCGGGAAGGCGCTCGCCGGTGCCGACGAGGAGGCGTGTGTTCACCCATTCCCACCGGCCGGCCGGCGCGATGATCCGAGGGTGCGAGCGGAAGTAGATCAGCGACGGATCGACCGCTTCGCCGCGCGCGAGGCGGTCGAGGTCCGCCGGCGTGCCCGACCGCAGGCCCCGGTTCTCGACGAAGAGCCGGTCGCCGTCGGTCGTCTCCAGTCCGTAGGTGGCGCGGAGCACCTGGCGTCCGTCGGCGTGGAGCACCTGCGAGTCGATTCCACCCGGGAGAACGTGCGCCTCGAACTCGGGTCCTCGGGCAGTGCCGCCGAGGATGGGGACGATGCGGCGGTGTTCGCCGGCGACGACGCCGAGATCGACCGGGTCGCCCACCTCGACGGAGCCTGCGGCGTTGCGGTCACGCGGTGATCGTACCGTCGGGTCAGGTGAGGCCGTGGCGGTGCGCAAGCACGACCGCCTGCACCCGGTCGCGGGCGCCGAGCTTCTGCAGCACGTTCGACACGTGCGTCTTGACCGTCGCGTCGCCGATGAAGAGGCGGGCGGCGATCTCGGCGTTGCTGAGCGCCTCGGCCATCAGACGCAGCACCTCGGCCTCCCGCTCGGTGAGGCTCGTGCTCGCCGGGTGCGGAGTCGGTGCGGCGGCGACCGCGGGCTCGGCGTCGGGTCCGGCGAAGCGGGCGATGACGCGCCGGGTGACCTCGGGTGCGAGCAGCGCGTCGCCGCCCGCGATCACGCGGACCGCCGAGACGAGCTCCTCAGGTCCCGCGTTCTTCAGAAGGAACCCGCTCGCGCCGGCCGAGAGCGCCTCGAAGAGGTAGTCGTCGCGATCGAAGGTGGTGACGATGAGCACGGCGGCCTCGACCGCGGGATCCGACACGATCCGTCGCGTGGCCTCCAGGCCGTCCATACCCGGCATCTGCACATCCATGCAGATGACGTCGGGGTGGAGGGCGGATGCGGCCGACACGGCCTCCGCACCGTTGGCGGCTTCACCGACGACCTCGATGTCGTCCTGCAGCGAGAGGATCGTGCGGAAGCCCGCGCGCATCATCGCGTGGTCGTCGACGAGAAGCACGCGGATGTCAGACATGGGCGGCCGCCTTCGTCGTCAGGGGTACGCGGACGCGCACGAGGTATCCGCCGCGGGAGCGGGGGCCGATCTCGATCGCCCCGCCCGACACCGCGGCGCGCTCGCGCATGCCCAGCTGTCCGAGGCCCGGTGCGCCGGATCCGACCCGTCCGGTGTTGGACACCTCGAGCTCGACGGACTCGTCGGTGTAGCGCAGGCGTACCTCGGCGGAGGCGTGCGGTCCGCCGTGTCGGCGGGCGTTCGTGAGGGCCTCCTGGGCGATCCGGTACAGGTTGACCTGTACGAGACCGGGCACCTCGCGCTCCTCGCCCACGACGAGGAACGTGGTCGGCATGCCCGCCGCCCTCGTCGCCTCCACGAGATCGGTCACCGCGTCGAGGCCGCGGGTGGTCGGAGCGGTGTCGGGCTCGGGGTCGCTGCCGTCGGGCGTCCGCAGCGTGGCGAGCAGCTGCCGAAGCTCGGCGAGCGACTGGCGAGCCGACGACTCGACGCCCTCGAGGATCTCGCGGGCGTGGTCGGGGTCCTTCGGCATGACCGAGCGCGCGGCCCCCGCCTGCACCCCCATGAGCGAGACGTGGTGGGCCACCACGTCGTGCAGCTCGCGGGCGATACGAACCCGGTCGAGGGCAACGGCCTGGGCCGCGGTGACCTCGCGCTCCTGCTCGAGCTCGGCGGTGCGCTCCTCGAGGGCGGCGCGCTCGCGCATCTGCTGGTAGGAGCGCTCGCCGAAGTAGTAGGCGCCTCCGAAGTAGAGGGCGTTGAGCAGGAACGTCAGGAGCGTGTAGGCGACGTAGGGGGAGAACGCGCCCGCGCGTGAGAACACCTCTTCGGTCGCGCCCGGCACCGGTCCGGTCGCGTCGATGAGCATGACGATCGTGAGCCACAGGAACATGCCCGCGATGATCGCGACCCGCACGATGGTCGCGCGACGCCTGCTCGTCGACCATGCCCCCACGGTGTACAGCGCGATGAACATGGCGACGTTGCCGGCGTAGATCTCGGGGATGCGGATCGTCACCGCGACGAAGTACGCGACGGAGACGACGACGGCGACGGTCGCCGGCCAGCGCCGCCGGAAAGCGAGCGGAACCGCCAGCACGAAGACGTAAGCGACCGTGATGGGCATCGCGGCCTGGCCGTCGCCGTACATCCCGGCGACGGCCGAGAGGGCGGCGCTGATCAGCGCGCCGACGAAGACGACGACGGCCAGGACGACGTCGGCGCGCCGCTGCGCGGGTGTCGGGGTCATCCCCTCACGTTACGAGACGGGGTGGCCGTGCAGCATCCGCCGGAAGGGGGAGCGTCCACTCGATTCACAGGAATACACCCGTCGAAGGTCGCGTTCGCCCGAGAGTACGGGCCGCCCCCGGCCGCGCAACGGAAAGGATCCCCGTGACTGATTACACGATCGGCTACATCGTCGGCAGCATCTCGAGCACCTCGATCAACCGGCGCCTCTCGAAGGCGCTGGAGACCGTCGCCCCCGAGGGCGTGACCCTCGTCGAGATCCCGATCGCCGACCTGCCGTTCTACTCGCCCGACCTCGACGGAGACTTCCCCCAGGTCGCCCGCGACTTCAAGCAGGCGATCTCCGACGTCGACGGCGTGATCATCCTCACCCCCGAGTACAGCCGCTCCATCCCCGGCGTGTTGAAGAACGCGCTGGACTGGTCGGCCCGTCCTTACGGTCAGGCATCGTTCGACTCCAAGCCCACCGCGGTCATCGGCACCTCGCAGGGCCCCATCTCGACGGCGGCCGCGCAGCAGCACCTGAAGACGATCCTCAGCCACTACAACGCCCCCGTCCTCGGACAGCCCGAGGGCTTCATCCAGTCGACCCCCGGTCTGTTCGGAGACGACGGGGAGATCACGAACGAGGGAACCGCGGCGTTCCTCCGCTCGTACCTGGACGCGTTCGTCGAGCTCATCGGTCGCTATGTTCCCGCGGACGCGTCGTCGTCGGCGAAGGCGGCCTGAGCAGCATCCTGTCCCACCCGACGCCCCCGGTCCTCGTGGCCGGGGGCGTCGTTCGTCGGGGCCCGTTGACAGTCGGTGCGGGGCGTCGAATCATGAGACGCAGACCGCGGCGTGTCCGGTCGACGACCCGTCAGGAGAGCCCGTGAGCCAGATCTTCGTCAACATCCCGACCGCCGACCTCGACCGCGCGAAGACCTTCTACACGGCTCTCGGCGCCGAGATCAACCCGCTGTTCACCAACGACGACGCCGCCTGCCTCGTCTGGGACGAGAACATCTTCCTGATGGTGCTCACCCAGGACTACTTCCGCACGTTCACCACGAAACAGCTCGCCGATACGAAGACGACCGCGGCCGTGCTCGTCGCCCTGAGCCGTGACTCGCGCGAGCACGTCGATCAGACCGTCGACGCGGCGCTCGCCTCCGGCGGACACGAGCATCGCGATCCGACCGACTACGGCTTCATGTACAGCCGGAGCGTCGAAGACCCCGACGGTACGATCCTCGAGTTCGTCTGGATGGATCCGGCAGCTGCCGTGGGCGGACCGGAAGCGGGCGGAGCGAGCTGATGAGCGGGCAGATCGCCATCGACCTCTTCACGACGCTCGACGGGGTCGGCCAGGCGCCGGGCGGGCCGGAGGAGGATCCGAGCGATGGCTTCGCCTTCGGCGGATGGCAGGCGCCTCTGTTCGACGAGACGGTCGACGAGCAGGTCGACGAGGGCTTCGACGTCATGGACGCTCTCCTCCTCGGGCGCAGGACCTATGACATCTTCGCGGCGTACTGGCCGAATCAGCTCGACGGGCCGGTGTCGGAGATCGCTCGAGCCTTCGACGCCGTCCCCAAGTACGTCGCCTCCCGAGGAGAGCCCGGCCTGCCCTGGGTAAACTCGCATCTGCTCGGCCCCGACCTCGTGGCCGAGATCGACGTTCTGCGGCAGCGGCATCGGAGCACGCACGTCATCGGCAGCATCGACTTCGCGCGCACCCTCGTTCGCGAGGGTCTTTTTGACGTGCTGAACCTCTGGGTCTATCCGATCGTGCTCGGTGCGGGCAAGCGGCTGTTCCCCGACGACGGGCCTCCGCTCGGGCTCGAGCTGCTGCAGCCGCCGGTCGCGTCGAAGAAGGGCGCCGTGCTGCTGCGTTACGGCCCCGGCGGCGAGGTGCGCACCGGCGACATGGACGACCTCGGGCGCGACTGAGCCGCGAGTCGGCAACCGATACGCGCGCGACGGAATGCCGGCCGGAGATGCGGACGCCGATCAGAACGGCGCGGTGTTCTCGCGTACGGATACGCGGGTCAGAAGGGTGCCGTGGCTTCGGGTGGGTGATACGTGTCGGGTGCGGGTCGGAAGACCGGGACTTTCCGTTCCGGTTGCACCACGAACCGTCTTCCGCCGGGGGATGTCCATTCGAGGGCGCCCCCGCTGTCGGGGATCTGCGTCACTCGCCACCCGCCGTGATGCTTGATCGTGTGATGCCCCACGCACAGGGGTGCGAGGTTCGACAGTTCGGTGGTGCCACCGTGTTCCCAGGCGAGTTGGTGGTCGATCTGGCACCGGTTTGCGGGGGTTCCGCATCCCGGGGCCATGCAGGTCTCCGCCCGCCAGGCCACCAGTTTCCGGAGTGGTGCGGGCGTGCGGTATTGGTCTCGGCCGACGGAGAGCACCATCCCGGTCTCGGGGTGGGTGAGCACCCGCATCCACCCGTCCGCACCGGCGCAGAGTTCCCGGGCCTGGTCGATGGGGATCGGCCCGACCCCCTCCACCACCGCCGGGGCCGTGTTCGCGTGCTGGTCGTCGAGCAGCGAGAGCACCGGCACGGTGACCGCGACGCTCGCGCGGATCCCCCGCGCCCCGCCCGGGTGGGCCGGGACGTCGCCATCCACGAGGAGGTCGACCATCACGTCCGCACGGAGTTCGTCGAGGGAGCGTTCTTCGCCGTCCTGGTCGGCGAGGGTCTTTGCGATCGCGGTTGTGCGGTGGTGGATCGCGTGGGCTTTCACGGCGGAGGTGTAGAGCATCACCCAGCTCATCCCGTCCTCCGCCGGCTGCACCACCACCCGCCGCTCCCGCACCGCCTCCGCATGCCGCTCACTGAGCGTCATGCGGAGGCGGTGCGGGAGCGGC
>Ga0247732_10001090_pt1 | contig 11306 bp, 7 predicted proteins | sample UWRJL163409C2_FD_180940 | JGI IMG/M metagenome (GOLD analysis project Ga0247732, IMG submission 180940) | Plant litter microbial communities from Arlington Agricultural Research Station in Wisconsin, United States - UWRJ-L163-409C-2 | ecosystem: Environmental > Terrestrial > Plant litter >...
TGTTCGTCTTGAAGTGGCCGTGGTAGACCGCGTCGAAACGAACGAGCGTCGTGAACAGCCGGATGTCGGCCTCCGTGATCGTGTCGCCCACGAGATACCGCCGGCGGCTGAGGCGGTGCCCGAGCCAGTCCAGCCGTTCGAAGAGGGTGCGGTAGGCGCGCTCGTAGGACTTCTGCGAGCCCGCGAAGCCGCATCGATAGACGCCGTTGTTCACATCGGAGAAGACCACGGAGTTCACCTCGTCGATCTCGGCGCGCAGGTGCTCGGGGTAGAGGTCGGGAGCTCCGTCGCGGTGCCAGGCCGTCCACTCGGTGGCGAAGTCGATGGTGATCCGGGGGTAGTCGTTCGTCACCACCTTTCCGGTCGGCACGTCGACGATCGCGGGCACCGTGATGCCGCGGGGGTAGTCGGGGTACCGGGCGAGGAAGGCGTCCTGCAGGCGCGGGATCCTCAAGACGGGGTCGAGCCCGTCGGGGTCGAGGTCGAAGCTCCAGCTGCGCTTGTCGTGCACCGGGCCGGCGATGCCCAGCGAGATCGTGTTCTCGAGACCGAGCAGGCGCCGGGAGATGACGGCGCGGTTCGCCCACGGACAGCCCCGGGCCACGATCAGCCTGTACCGGTCGGCCTCGGCGGGCCACAGCATCCGGCCCTCGGCGTCGTGGCCGGACTCGGTGCCCGAGGCGGTGATGCGGTCGTCGATGTAGTTGGTGTCGCGGGTGAACTCCGAACCGGGGGTCACATAGGAGCCGGCCGTGCTCAGGTCGTCGTTCATATCTCGTTCACATCCATGTGGCAAGGTTAACCGCCCTTGCCGGGGTACGTGCTGGAGAGGTGACTATGAAAAAGCCGAGTGTGTCGCAGGCCCTCCGGGTGATGTCGTCTCTTCGACCGGGTTCGCATGCCCCGACGCCTCCCGCGCAGCCGCCCGGCACCGAGCCGCATCCCAGGCACAACAGCACCGTCGACAACGCTGTGTACGCCGAGGGGCGTCGCGTGCTGTCGCCGACCAGCCTCGAGGACACGCTGGCCGGATGCTCCCGGTACCCCTCGTCGATGGCCTGGATCGGGCTCTACCGGCCCGACGAGACCGAGCTCGCCGCCATCCAGAAGGAATTCGACCTGCACCCACTCGCCGTGGAGGATGCCATCGGTGCCCACCAGCGGCCCAAGCTCGAGCGCTACGGTGACACCCTCTTCGTCGTCCTCCGGGCTGCCAGCTACTCCGATGAACGCGAGGAGGTCGACTTCGGCGAGCTCCACCTGTTCGTCGGCCCCAACTTCGTGGTCTCCGTGCGACACAGCGAATCTCCCGACCTCGCCGTCGTGCGCCAGCGCATGGAGGCGGAGCCGGAGCTGCTCGCCCTCGGCCCCGTCGCCGTGCTGTACGGAATCCTCGATGCGGTCGTCGACCAGTACCTGCCCGTCGTGTCGGGTCTGGAGAACGACATCGACGAGATCGAGGCCCAGGTGTTCGCCGGCGACGCCGAGGTGTCGCGAAGGATCTACGAACTCTCGCAGGAGGTGCTCGACTTCCAGAGGGCGACGCTGCCGCTCGTGGGGATGCTCGAGACGCTGCGGGAGGGATTCGACGCGTTCGAGAGGAACCTGGAGCTGCGACGCGCGCTGCGTGACGTGGCCGATCACGTGGCGGTCGTGAACGATCGCGTCGACGGGTTCCGCAGCACCCTGCGCGAGATCCTCGCGGTGAACGCGACCCTGGTCGCCCAGCGCCAGAACGAGGACATGAAGGTTCTCGCCGAGGCCAGCAACCGGCAGAACGAGGAGGTGAAGAAGATCTCGGCGTGGGCGGCGATCTTCTTCGCGCCGACCGTCATATCCGGCATCTACGGCATGAATTTCGAGGCCATGCCGGAGCTGCAGTGGCAGTTCGGCTACCCGGTCACGATCGGCGTCATGCTGGTCGCGATGACCGGGCTCTACGTGATGTTCAAGCGTCGAGGGTGGCTCTGACGCCACCGAGCGACGCGGGCGGCCGCGCACGATAGAATCGTTGGCAGCACAGACTGGGGCCGCCTGGGTACTGCTCAGAAAGGCTTGATATCTACTTGACCGGAAGCTCCGCCACTCACAACATCGACCTCGACGAGAGCGTCGAGGCCTTCACCCCCGAAGAGCTCTTCACCGCAGCCACGGGGGTGCACGGTGCACCCCGCTCGTGGCCCGAGCTGCACGGCAGGCCCGACGTCGTCGTCAAGAAGGGTCTCGCGACCCTCATCAACACGTCGCTGACCCCGCACCAGGCGCTCGTCGAAGACCTGCTCTTCATCCGCGACGCGTTCATCGCGGCCGGCATCGATTTCGTGCTGGTTCGTGGCAACGACGAACGGCCCGTGCTCGTGGTGGATGCTCCGCTGAGGCGCCGGGTCGAGAAGGCCCTCGCTGTGGCCTGCGCGAACGAACCGTTCTACTCCCGCACGGTCGGCGGTCGGCGCAGGCCGCCCGTGCTGCTCGGCGACGGACTGCTCTCCGAAAAGCGCAAGGCGAAGATCTTCCGACTCTTCCGCCCGAGGCTCGAGCCGCTCGGCGGCCTCGCCTACGGGTCGTCGACCGGCATCGAGCTTCAGTTCTGGAGCATCGAGGGCGACGACTACATCTGCCCTGTCGAGAACTCCCTGACCCGCCGGGTGCTTCCGCTGGTCGAGGCGATTCCCGCCACGGTCGAGCTGTTCGGCCGCCGCTGGGACACGTTCCAGGGCATGTTCGAACCGCACGCCACAGACGTGACGTTCGACATCGACGTCGTCTTCTCCTGGGTGGATGGCAACGATGTCGAGTACCAGAAGGCGCGCGCCGCGCGTATGGAGGGCGTCGTGGTCGGCGAGGGCGACGAGGCGGATGCGCGCTACCGCCAGGTCGACGAGCTCAAGTATGCCCTCCGCTCGGTGTACCTCTTCGCGCCCTGGGTGCGCAACATCTTCATCGCGACGGACTCTCCTCGACCCGCCTGGCTCGACGAGCATCCTCGCGTGCAGCTGATGCGCAGCGAGCAGTTCTTCGCCGATCCGTCTGTGCTGCCGACGCACAACTCACAGGCCGTCGAGAGCCAGCTGCACAACATCCCGGGGCTGAGCGAGCACTTCCTGTACTCCAACGACGACATGTTCTTCGGCCGGCCGGTTCAGCCCTCCCTGTTCTTCTCGTCGGGCGGCGTCACCAAGTTCATCGAGGCGACCACGCGCATCGGACTGGGATTCAGCGATCCGAGCCGCAGCGGCTTCGAGAACTCGGCTCGCGTCAACCGCGACCTGCTGCAGAAGAAGTTCGGCCACGTGATCACACGCCACCTCGAGCACACGCCCGCCCCGCTGCGCAAGAGCGTCATCCGGCGACTCGAGGCCGACTTCCCCGAGGAGTTCCGGCGCACGGCGGCGAGTCGGTTCCGCTCGAAGTCCGACATCTCGGTCACGAATTCGCTGTATCACTACTACGCACTGCTCGAGGGGCGAGCCGTCACGCAGGAGGATGCGAAGGTCCTCTACGTCGACACCACGCTCAAGAGCGGCCTGGGCCGACTGCCCGCTCTTCTCCGCCGCCGTCAGTACGATCTCTTCTGCCTCAACGACGGCAGTTTTCCCGAGGTGCCCGCGGGGGAGCGTGCCGCCCTGATGGTCGACTTCCTCGAGAGGTACTTCCCGATCGCCGCTCCGTGGGAGAAGACGACCAACTGATCGACCCCGCAGGTCGCCCGGGCGGTCTGCAGGCTCAGGGGGCCAGCACCGGCTCCTGAGCGACCAGCTGCGGAACGGTGAGGACCTCGTCGACGGGCAGCTCGACCGCTCGGGCCGGCCGGATGACGACGTTCTCGCGTTCGAGGATGCGCGCGGTCTCCTCCGCCGACGTGTACGAGGTCGTGCTGTAGGAGCCGATCGGAACGACCGTGTGCAGGATCGTGTTCTCGTACACGTGAACGAGGTTGAATCCCTGCGCCCCGTCGCGTGCCCGCGTGCCGCCGACGGGCACGTTGAGATCCTGCGTGTAGCAGGTCGCCGACGCGACCGAGACGGGGATGCCGGCGAACGTCGCCGTGCTCGAGTAGTGCAGGTGGCCCGCCAGGATCGATCGCACGTCGGTTCCCTCGAGCACCTCGGCCAGGGCCGATTGGTCGCGCAGCTCCACCAGCACGGCGAGGTCGAGAACGCTCGGAACGGGAGGGTGGTGCAGGGCGAGGATCGTGCCGTGGGGCGCGGGGGAGGAGAGCTCCTCTGCGAGCCAGTCCAGCTGCTCGGGCGCGATCTCGCCGTGGTGGGCGCCGGGCACGCTCGAGTCGAGAGCGATGATCCTGAGTCCGTTCACATCGTGCACCCGGTCGACCGGCTTCATCGAGGGCAGCTGACCGAGCAGGCCGGCGCGGAAGGACGCCCGGTTGTCGTGATTGCCCATCACCCAGATGAGCTGGGCGCCGAGCCTCGCGGCGACGGGCTCGACCATGGCGCGCAGCTTCTCGTACGCGCGGGGGTCGCCCTTGTCGGCGAGATCACCCGTGAAGACGATGGCCTCGGGGCGGGCTTTCGAGTTCTCGAGTTCGTCGAGCAGCTGCGCCAGGTGCGCCTCGGCGTCGACGGCCCCGTAGAGCAGGCCGTCACCGCCGATGAAGTGTGTGTCACTCAGGTGCAGGATGAAGTGATCGGGGCGGGCGTACTCGGCGGTTCTGACAGGCATGTCAACCTCGGGTGTATGCCAGAGGTTCGCTCGACCTCCGTGCGGTTGCACCTAATTAACCATGCTCGACTGAACGATGGGTAAACGGCGCGCAGATTCGACGGTATTTCAGACCGGCCGCGCGGCTGCGAGACCGAGTCGATCGAGCACCCAGGCGTATTCCTCCGCGACTTCCTTCCAGCGCTCGTAGCGTCCGCTGACGCCGCCGTGCCCGGCGGTCATCTCGGTGAGCAGCAGCACGGGTGCGCCCGCCTGTCGGAGCCTCGCGATCCACTTGGCGGGCTCGACGTACAGCACTCGGGTGTCGTTGAGGCTCGTCACGGCGAGGATCGGGGGATAGGCCACATCGTCGCGCACGTTCTCGTAGGGCGAATACGACTTCATGTATGCGTAGACCTCGGCGTCGTGCAGAGGGTCGCCCCACTCGTCCCACTCGATGACCGTCAGCGGAAGCTCGGGGTCGAGAATCGAGGTCAGAGCGTCGACGAACGGCACCTGGGCCAGGATGCCCGCGAAGCGGTCGGGGGCCATGTTCGCGACCGCGCCCATGAGCAGTCCACCGGCGCTTCCGCCCTGGGCGACCATGAGCTCCGCCGTCGTTCTGCCGGAACGGATGAGTTCGTCGGCGACGGCGACGAAGTCGGTGAAGGTGTTCTTCTTCGTCAGCGTCTTGCCCTGCTCGTACCAGTGGCGGCCGAGTTCGCCGCCGCCGCGCACGTGTGCGATGGCGAAGACCACTCCGCGGTCGAGGAGCGACAACCGCGGCACCGAGAAGCCGGGATCGATGCTCGCCTCGTACGAGCCGTAACCGTAGAGCAGCGTCGCCCGCGGCATCCGGGGCCCGTCGACGCGACGTCGCACAATGGAGACGGGGATGCGTGCGCCGTCGTCGGCGGTCGCCCAGACGCGCTCCTGCTCGTAGTCGAGAGGGTCGTAGTCGCCCTGAACGGCCTGACGCTTCAGCAGGGTCATCGAGCCGTCGGCCACGGAGTAGTCGAAGACGGTCGACGGGGTCACGAACGAGGTGTAGCCGAGCCGCACCGTGTGCTGCGTCCACTCGGGGTTTCCGCCGGTGCCGACCTGGAAGAGGGCCTCGTCGAAGGGGATCTCCTCGATGGCACCGAAGGGATGCTCTCCCTCGCCGAGTCGGATGATGGCCACGCGCGTCAGGCCGTCGCGGCGGTATTCGAGCGTCAGGTGATCGGCGAAGGCGTCGACCTCCTCGATGCGGCGGCCGGGGCTCGGCGCGACCACCGTGCGGCGTGCGGTCTCGTCGAGTGGGCTCGCCACGGGCACATCGACCACCTGGAAGTCCTCGGCGCCGTCGTTGTGCACGATGAGCAGGCGGTCCTCGCCCGACACCACCGCGTGCTCGACCTGGTACTCGATTCCCTCGCGGCGCGGCCACACGACCTGGAACTCGCCCTCGATGTCGTTGGTGTCGAGGATGCGCACCTCGCTGGTGATCTTCGAGGCGATGTCGAGCACGAGGTAGCGACCGCTGCGAGTGAGTCCGACACCGACCCAGAACCTCTCGTCGGGCTCGGTGAAGACCGCGACGTCGTCGGATGGATCGGCGCCGACCGTGTGCCGCCAGATGGTGTCGGGGCGCCACGAGTCGTCGACGGTCGGGTAAAAGACGACGCTCGCGTCCGGCGAGAACGTGGCCCCGGGGAAGGTGTCGGGCACCACGTCGGCACGGTTCACGCCTGTATCGAGGTCGCGGATGCGGAGCGTGTACCGCTCGTCGCCCGTGGTGTCGACCGAGTAGGCGAGGAGGCGGCCGTCCGTCGACACGTCGAAGCTGCCCAGCGAGTAGAAGTCCGTTCCCTCCGCCTCGATGTTGTCGTCGAGCAGCACCTGTTCGCGCTCGTCGTGCGCTGCGAGGTCGGGTGGCGTCCAATCGTCGTCGCCGGAGACGGGAATGCGGCAGTGGATGCCGTACTGCCGGCCCTCGACGGTGCGGGAGTAGTACCAGAACCGGCCATGACGCACGGGTACCGACAGGTCGGTCTCGAGCGTGCGCGCCTTGATCTCGTCGAAGATCGATTGCCGGAGTCCCTCGAGATGCGCGGTCGATGCACGGGTGAACTCGTTCTCGGCATCGAGATAGGCGCGAACCGCGGGATCGTCCTTCTGGCGCAGCCACTCGAACTCGTCGATGACCGTGTCGCCGTGGTGGGTGCGCTCCGAAGGGCGGCGCTCCGCTCTAGGGGTGTCGGGAAGGCGCGTCATATCAGGGCGACCAGCCTCGAGATGGCGGTCACGGGGATCGGCAGCCAGGCGGGGCGGTTGCGCGCTTCGTAGATCGATTCGTAGAGGGCCTTGTCGATTTCGAAGGCGTCGAGCAGAACGCGGAACTGCTCGATATCGACTCCAGCGCGGTCGGAGTACCCCTCGAGGAACGCCGTGCGCGAGGCCTGCGCCCAGCTCTCGGCGGATGCTCCGGGATGCGACTGCTCGAAGGACCCGGCCACATAGTCGAACGACCTGAGCATCCCGGCGACATCGCGCAGCGTCAGGTCGGGGCGCGATCTCTCCGCCAGGGGCCTCAGAGGCTCGCCTTCGAAGTCGAGGAGCACCCATCCTCGATCGGGCACGGCGACCACCTGTCCCAGGTGATAGTCGCCGTGGATGCGCTGGAGCCTGGGCCACTCGGCAGACTCGGCCCCCGCGATGATCGCGTCGACCGCCGATGCGTAGACACCGAGTTCGGGCACCTCGGCGACGGCGGCGCCCAGACGCCGGCGCATGCGGGATGCCACTCCCGCTCGTTCATCGGCCGTCGCGGCCACCGTCGGCATGATGTCGGCGAGTACGGCGTGCACCTCGGCCGTCGCGGCCCCGAGGCTGCGAGCCCGATCGGAGAAGTCCTCGTTCTGCTCGACCGCGTCGAGCGCCACGCGCCATGCGTCGCGCACTCCGGGGAGGAACCGCTGCGCGAATGCCAGGTGACCGCCGTCGACCGGCGAGTCGGGCGATGCCTCAGCACGCCAGGTGCCCGAGACGAATCCCACCGACGGCGGAACCAGTGTGCACCCGGCCTCGGCGAGCGCCGATTGCACGATGATGTCGGGGTTCTCTCCGTGGTGCAGAGTTCGGAAGACCTTGCAGATGATGGGAAGGGACGGCTCGCCCGAGGCGTCGACCGTGTCGAAGATGATCGAGGTGTTCGACTGCTCGCCCCGGAGCACCTGCGAATGCGCGAACGACGAGTGCGAGGCCGTGGGATGGCGATGACCTGCCGCGGAGGCTCCGGCGGACCGATCGTTCTGCACCCCGATGCCTCCGTCGAGGATGAACTCCAGAAGGGCCGCGCAGTACGCGGGATCGTGCGGAGCGTCATACACCCAGAGCGTGGCCGGTGCGTCATCGACGATGCCGTCGACCGTGCCCACGAGAGTCGCCTCGGAGGCATCCGGTCGCGGTGCAGAACGGTAGGCGAGCGGCACCTGGTACAGCGTGGATGCCGCGCCTGAACTGTCGCGCAGCAGGTGCGTCACGAAGGCGGTGCCGTCGGGCCCGGGCGGCAGAAGCCATTCACCCACCAGCACGAGGTCGGGACTCGACCCGGCATTCTGGTACCAGCGCTGACGCGCGACCCATTCGGGGAGGGTGTTCGGACGGCGATCAGGACGGACAACACCAGCGGTCATTCCATGACCCTACCTCGGGCACCTCCCGAGTCAGGGGGGGCTTGCCCGCACGGGATTAGGCTCGAATCATGACGAGTGCACCCTCACACCTGCTGGCCGATGGCAATCACCTTCCCTCCGTGGGGCTGGGAACCTACCCGCTCACGGGTCCGGATGCGGTCGCCGCCGTGAGCGCGGGGCTCAGGGCCGGCTATCGGCTGGTCGACAGCGCCGTGAACTACGGAAACGAGGATGCCGTCGGCGAAGCGATCCGCACCGCGGGGATTCCGCGGGACGAGATCGTCGTCACGACGAAGCTGCCCGGGCGGGACCAGGGCTACGAGAGCACGCTCGCGTCCTTTCAGTCGTCGCTCGACAAGCTCGGGCTCGAGCGCATCGACCTCTACCTCATCCACTGGCCGAACCCCGGCGACGACCGGTACGTCGACAGCTGGCGCGCCATGGTGCATCTGCACGAGCAGGGCCTCGCCCGGTCGATCGGTGTCTCCAACTTCACCGAGGAGTACCTGACACGACTCCAGTCCGAGACAGGCGTCCTTCCCACGGTCAACCAGGTGGAGCTGCATCCGTACTTCCCGCAGCTGGCTCTGCGCGAGTTCCACGAGCTGCACAACATCCGCACCGAGTCGTGGAGCCCGCTCGGCAAGGGCTCCGACGTGCTCGCCTCTCCGGTGATCGTTCGCGCGGCCAGGGCGCACGGTGTGACGGAGGCCCAGATCGTGCTGCGCTGGCACGTGCAGCTGGGCAGTGTGCCGCTGCCGAAGTCGGCCGATCCCGCGAGGCAGGCTCAGAACCTCGATATCTTCGGTTTCGAGCTCACGTCCGAGGAGATCGAGGAGATCACCCTGCTGGGCAGGCCGGACGGCAGGCTGTTCGGCGGCGACCCTGTGACCCACAACGAGCAGTGACCCACAACGAGCAGTGACCGCAACGGGCAGTGACAGCAACGGGCAGTGACGGCCGGCCCGCTCAGTCGAGCGATCCGACGATCGCCTCGATGATCGAGCGGGCCTCGTCGCCCGCCGCCCCCGGCGTCATGGCGAAGACGTGGTCGGCGCCCGTGAAACTCGTCAGCTCGAAGTCGAGACCGGCCGCGTCGGCGCGGGTCTCGAGTACGAGCGTGTCCGGATAGAGGATGTCGTTCGTACCGGCGAGCACGGTCGTCGGTGCGAGACCCGCGAGAGTGCCGTTCACCGGGCTCAGCCGGTACCCGGACGGATCGTCGCCATGAGCCCACGCGAGGCCGTTCGGCACCAACGCGTCGCGGTCGAGCAGCACGTCGGTCTGATCGACGGCCGGGATGGCGGGATTCGTGAGGGTCAGGTCGAGCCAGGGCGAGAGCAGCACGATGCGATCGGGCTGGGCGATTCCCTGCTCGAGCAGGCTCTCCGCGAATCCGAGAGCGAAGCCGCCGCCTGCGGAACCGCCCATCAGCACGATCGGCGAATCGGGATGCGATCTTCGGAGCTCGAGGTAGACATCCATGATCTGCTCGTACGCCACCCGGTAGCCGTGCTCCGGCGCCAGGGCGTAGATCGGCATCGTGATGGTCGCATCGACGGTGTCGAGGATCTGGTCGAAGAACGGGGCGTGCAGGGCCGAGGCCTCATGCACGTAGGAGCCCCCGTGAATGAAGAGCACCTGCGCATCGGAGGCCTCCTCCGCACTCGAGAAGACCTCTGACGTGACGCCGGCGACGAGAACCTGCTCGGGCGGCTGCGCAGCGGATGCGGCCGCGACCCGTCCGGCGTCGTCGCGGCCCTGCCACGCCTGCCCGCAGGCGACCACGACGAGCGCGATCAGAAGCATTCCGCACAGAGCGACGAGAAGACGACGCATCGGCAATCCCGTCCATCTGCTCGGGACCCGCCGCAGAAGTTGACCGTGCGGATCGAAGAATGCCAGTATCGACATGCCCGTCAACAGGGCAACCCTAGACACCCTAATAGTGTGTGAACTCATCGCGAACGAATGCGGTGTAATTCGCCTAACGCGAACGTGTGTGCACCTCTAGAGAGAGTCGCTGGTGGATCTCACCCTCATCGTTGTCCTGGTCGTCGTCCTGGCCCTCTTCTTCGACTTCACGAACGGTTTTCACGACACCGCGAACGCCATGGCGACGCCGATCGCGACGGGAGCCCTGAAACCCCGGATGGCCGTCGGGCTCGCCGCCGTACTGAACCTCGTCGGCGCGTTCCTGAGCACCGAGGTCGCCCGCACGATCTCGGGCGGCCTCATCCGGGAGGGCGACGGAGGCATCCAGATCACTCCGGAGATGATCTTCGCCGGGCTCATCGGCGCGGTGTGCTGGAACATGGTCACCTGGCTGTTCGGTCTGCCGTCGAGCTCGTCGCACGCACTGTTCGGCGGGCTCATCGGGGCCGCTATCGTCGGAGCCGGGGTCGGCGCCGTCGATTTCAGCGTCCTGGTCTCCAAGGTCGTTCTGCCGGCACTCGTCGCGCCCATCGTGGCCGGGTTCGTCGCCTTCGCCGCCACGCGGCTCGCCTACGCGATCACGCGCGACCCTGCGACGGGCCGCGGGCTCGGGCGGGGCAACTTCCGGTACGCGCAGATCTTCTCCTCGTCTCTCGTGGCGCTCGCCCACGGCACGAACGACGCCCAGAAGACCATGGGCGTGATCACCCTCACCCTGATCGCGACCGGCTCGCAGGCGGTCGGCACGGGCCCGGAGTTCTGGGTCATCGCGGCCTGCGCCCTGGCCATCGCCCTCGGCACGTACACGGGCGGCTGGCGGATCATCAAGACGATGGGAACCGGGCTCACGGACATCAAGCCGGCCCAGGGCTTCGCGGCGGAGACCTCGACCGCCGCCACCATCCTCGCCTCGAGTCACCTGGGCTTCGCGCTCTCGACCACTCAGGTCGCCTCGGGCTCCGTGATCGGCTCGGGACTCGGACGCAAGGGTGCCTCCGTACGGTGGCGCACCGCGGGCCGCATCGGGGTCGGATG
>Ga0247732_10001092_pt1 | contig 11284 bp, 7 predicted proteins | sample UWRJL163409C2_FD_180940 | JGI IMG/M metagenome (GOLD analysis project Ga0247732, IMG submission 180940) | Plant litter microbial communities from Arlington Agricultural Research Station in Wisconsin, United States - UWRJ-L163-409C-2 | ecosystem: Environmental > Terrestrial > Plant litter >...
CGATGTGCTGCCCGCCGCCTTTCCGAATCTGCTCGTCAACGGTGCCGCGGGCATCGCCGTGGGCATGGCGACGAACATGGCGCCGCACAACCTGGTGGAGGTCGTCGCGGGAGCGCGCTACCTGATCGAGAATCCCGACGCATCCATCGACGATCTGATGTCGTTCATCCCGGGCCCCGACCTGCCTGGCGGAGGAACCATCGTGGGGCTCGCCGGCATCCGTGACGCCTACACGACCGGGCGCGGAAGCTTCAAGACCCGAGCTCGCGTGAGCATCGAGAACCTCACGGCGCGCAAGGTGGGGCTCGTGGTCACGGAGCTGCCGTACCTCGTCGGCACCGAGAAGGTGATTTCGAAGATCAAAGACGGAGTCACCAGCAAGAAGCTGGCCGGCATCTCCGACGTCACCGACCTGACCGACCGCACCCACGGCCTGCGCCTGGTCATCGGCATCAAGACCGGATTCAGCCCCGACGCCGTGCTCGAGCAGCTCTACAGGTACACCCCGCTCGAGGAGTCGTTCAACATCAACAACGTCGCCCTCGTGAAGGGCGAACCGCAGACGCTGGGGCTGCGTGACCTGCTGCAGGTCTACATCGATCACCGTATCGACGTGATCACCCGGCGCACCCGCTTCCGCCTCGCCCGCCGCACCGAGCGCCTGCACCTCGTCGAGGGCCTGCTCATCGCGATCCTCGACATCGACGAGGTGATCCAGGTCATCCGTGCGAGCGATGACACCGAGGCTGCGCGCGTACGACTGATCGACGTGTTCGAACTGAGCGTGCTCCAGGCCGACTACATCCTCGAGCTGCGCCTGCGGCGTCTCACCAAGTTCTCGCGCATCGAGCTCGAGGCCGAGCGAGACTCTCTGCGCCGAGAGATCGAGCAACTCACGGAGCTCCTCGGCTCGCCCGCGCTCATTCGCCGGGCCGTGTCGACAGAACTCGACGCCGTCGCCGACGCACTCGGCACCCCCCGCCGCACCGTGCTCACCGAGGCGCGACCGGGCGACGCCCCCGCCTCCCGTCGGGCGCAGCCCGTGGTGCTCGAGCTCGCCGACACCGCCTGCGTGATCGTGCTCAGCACGACGGGCAGGGCGATCCGCGTCGACTATCCCGATGGCGTGGATGCCGCACCGCTGCCGGGCGCCGCAGCCCGCCGCGCGCGTCACGACGCCGTGCTGTCGCTCGTGACCACGACGACGCGCAGCGAGGTAGGGGCCGTGACCACCCTCGGTCGGCTCATCCGGATGCCCGTGCTCGACCTGCCCGTCGTGCCGGTCAACTCGGTGCAACTGGCGGCCGGCGTGCGCATAGCGGAGTACCTCGGTCTCGACACCAAGAAGGAACGCGTCGTGGGCCTGGTGTCTCTCGACTCGCCTCTGCCCATCGCCGTCGGCACGATCAGCGGCGTGGTGAAGCGCCTGATCCCCCAGGACTACGCCAACAAGCCCGACTTCGAGATCATCGCCCTCAAGCCGGGCGATCAGCTCGTCGGTGTCGCTCAGCCCGACGAGGCGAGTGAATTCGTCTTCGTCGCCTCCGATGCGCAGCTGCTGCGGTTCTCGGTGGGTTCCGTGCGACCGCAGGGCCGCACCGCCAGTGGAATGGCCGGAATCAAGCTCGGAGCCGGCGCCCGCTGCATCTTCTTCGGTGCGGTCTCGCCGAGCGACGACGCGACCGTGGCCACGATCGCCGGCAGCACGTCGGTGCTCCCGGGCACCGATCCGGGCAGCGGCAAGGTCTCGGACTTCTCGGAGTTCCCCGCCAAGGGACGGGGAACGGGCGGCGTGCGCGCACAGCGGTTCCTGAAGGGCGAGGACATCATGGTGCACGCCTGGGTGGGACCGAAGCCGGCTCTCGCCGTGGGAACGGACGGATCGGTGCGCCAGCTGCCCGACGGCGGAGCCCGACGCGACGCCTCCGGGCTTCCGCTCGAGGCCATCGTCGGATCGATCGGCTCCTCGATCCAGTCGAGGATGCCGCAGGGGCCGCGCGAGACCGATGCCGTGGATGCGGTCGACGTCGACTGACGGGTACGGCCGTCGACCGGCGCAGACATGAAGAGAGGCCGTTCCCCATCGGGGAACGGCCTCTCTTATCGTCGGGTCGGTGCGAGCGCGTCGCGGCCTACTTCTCGAGCAGACGGGCCGACTCGTCGAGCCAGCTCTTCGCGAGCGGCGACAGCTTGTCGTGGAACTTCTTACCGTGGTGCGAGCAGAAGAAGAGCTCGCTGCCCGACTCCATTTCGACTCTGACGTACGCCTGGGCGCCGCAGCTGTCGCAGCGGTCGGCGCCGGTCAGCTGGTAGGTGGTCTCTTCGGTGATGATGCCGTTCTCCGTTGCTGTTGTGTGCATGTGATGCTCCTCACGCCTCGCTGGTCGACAACCGGTCCCCTCATCAAATCACGTGTGTGTTTCGCGGGTGCGTCTTTCGCTCGTGTTTCGCTCTGCGCGTATGTCGGATCCGAGCAGTCGTGTCAATGAACGGGCGCACCCTCTGGGGTAACTACAGTTGAACGTTGGGCCCGGTTCCGTAGGCCTGACGCTTACTTGGGAGAACACGTGGCATCGGCCGACTATTCCGCACGGCACCTGTCGGTACTCGAAGGACTCGAGGCTGTTCGCAAACGCCCGGGCATGTACATCGGATCGACCGACTCCCGCGGACTCATGCACTGCGTGTGGGAGATCATCGACAACTCGGTCGACGAGGCGTTGGGCGGCTACGGCACCGAGATCGAGATCCAGCTGCACGCCGACTCCAGTGTCGAGGTGCGGGACCGAGCTCGGGGAATCCCCGTCGACATCGAGCCGAAGACCGGGCTGTCGGGCGTCGAGGTCGTCTTCACCAAGCTTCACGCCGGAGGAAAGTTCGGTTCGGGGTCGTACGCGGCATCCGGTGGTCTGCACGGAGTGGGAGCCTCTGTCGTCAACGCCCTGTCGGAGCGCCTCGACGTTGAGGTCGACCGCGACGGCAAGACCTACGCCATGTCGTTCCACCGCGGTGAGCCGGGCGTCTTCGACGACTCCGGTTCGGCACCGACACCGGATGCGCCGTTCACGCCGTTCGAGAACGGCAGCGAACTCCGGGTGGTCGGCAAGGTCAAGCGGGGCGTGACCGGTACCCGCATCCGGTACTGGGCCGATCGGCAGATCTTCAGCACGACGGCGCGTTTCCAGACGGAGGAGCTCTTCGATCGGGCCCGCCAGACCGCGTTCCTCGTTCCCGGCCTCTCGATCGGCATCACCGACGAGCGCGGCGAGGAGACCCGGCGCGACGCATTCCGTTTCGACGGGGGCATCGCCGAATTCGTCGAGCACCTCGCGACCGATTCCGGTGTGACCGAGACCTGGCGCCTCCAGGGAACCGGCTCGTTCACCGAGACCGTGCCCGTGCTCTCGCCGCAGGGCGCCATGGTTCCCACAGAGCTGACCAGAGAGTGCGAAGTCGACCTCGCGCTGCGCTGGGGAACGGGCTACGAGACCACGTTCCGCAGCTTCGTGAACATCATCTCGACCCCGAAGGGCGGCACGCATCAGGCAGGCTTCGAGGCGGGCCTGCTCAAGTTCCTGCGCCAGACGGTCGAGGCGAACGCCCGGCGACTGAAGGCGGGCACCGACAAGCTCGAGAAAGACGATGTGCTCGCCGGCCTCACGGCTGTTCTCACCGTGCGCCTGCCCGAGCCGCAGTTCGAGGGCCAGACCAAGGAGATCCTCGGAACCCCGGCCGTGCGCAACATCGTCTCGCAGGTCGTGACGAAGGGCCTCAAAGAGAGGTTCGAGTCGACGAAGCGCGACGACAAGGCCCAGACCGCCTTGGTGCTCGACAAGGTCGTGGCCGAGATGAAGTCCCGCATCTCGGCGCGCGCACACAAAGAGACCCAGCGCCGAAAGAACGCCCTCGAGTCCTCGTCGCTTCCTGCGAAACTGGTCGACTGCCGCTCCAACGACGTCGCCCTGAGCGAACTGATGATCGTCGAGGGAGACTCGGCGCTCGGCACGGCGAAGCTCGCCCGCAACAGCGAGTTCCAGGCTCTCCTTCCCATCCGGGGAAAGATCCTCAACGTGCAGAAGGCATCCGTCGCCGACATGCTCGGCAACGCGGAGTGCGCCTCGATCATCCAGGTCATCGGCGCCGGCTCGGGCCGGTCGTTCGACCTGTCGACCGCGCGCTACGGCAAGATCATCCTGATGAGCGACGCCGATGTCGACGGCGCGCACATCCGCACGCTCCTCCTCACGCTGTTCTTCCGCTACATGAGGCCTCTCGTCGAAGACGGCAGGGTCTACGCCGCCGTCCCCCCGCTGCATCGAGTCGTGGTCATGAACCCCGGCACAAAGCCCAACGAGACCATCTACACCTACTCCGAGGCCGAGCTGCACACGCTGCTCACTCAGCTCGACAAGGCCAAGAAGCGCTATCAGGATCCGATCCAGCGCTACAAGGGCCTCGGTGAGATGGACGCAGACCAGCTGGCGACGACGACGATGGACAAGCGGCATCGCACGCTGCGCAGGGTCGGCGTCAGCGACGCCGAGAGGGCGGAGCGCACATTCGACCTGCTGATGGGCGACGACGTCGCCCCACGCAAGGAGTTCATCATCGCCGGATCCGAAGGGATGTCGCGCGAGCGCATCGACACCTGATCGCGTGCTCGGTCGCCTGAGTGCGGCGCCTCAGACCGCGCGGCGGGGAATTCGAGGGCTCAGCCGCACCACGAGCTCTTCGGACATCGTCGACGTGGCGTCTCCCCACTCCTGCAGAGTCGGCTCCCCCGCGCTGCCGTCGCCCCAGAGCGTCACGACATCTCCGACCGACACCTCCGTGTCAGTGCCGAGGTCTATCCACGCGCGGTCGACCTCCAGCGGCGCGATCAGGGGGCGGCGTCGGCCATGGATCGCCACCTCGATGCGACCGGGGGCGAACGTCGAGAGGCCGTCGGCGTAGCCGAGGTCGATCGACGCCCGGCGGCGCCCATCCGGATCGCTCTCGACGGACGTGACTCGGGCGCGCAGGGTCATCGCCTGACGCAGGCCCATGTTTGCAGCGCTCGGACCGTCACCGGGCGGCAGGCCGTAGACGAACGCGCCGAGGCGCACCAGGTCGAATCGTGCGTCGGAGCGCGCGTACGCGGCTGCACTGGCCGCCAGATGACGAACGGGCGCCAGCACTCCGAGTTCGCTGGCTACATCGACGGCCGCTTCGAAGCGGCGGATCGACAGCGTGTCCTCGTCGTCGCTGGCCTCCGCGATGTGGGTCCAGATGGCCACGACCTCGACGATCCCTTGCCGTTTGAGCTCCAGGGCTCGCTCGACCAGCCGGGGCCAGTCCTCCGCCGTGGCGCCATTGCGGTGCAGGCCCGTGTCGATCTTGAGGTGGATGCGTGCCGCCCCGGCATCGGAGGATGCCGCGCCGGTCGATGCGGACACGGTCTCGAGCTGCGGCACCGTCGAGATACCGAGGTCGATACCCGCCGCGATCGCGGGGGCGAGGTCCTCCTCCGGGTCGATCAGCCAGGCGAAAATGCGTGTGGGCGGGGTGATCCCGTTGCGTCGAAGCTCGAGGCCCGTGGGCACATCGAGTGCGCCGATCCAGCTCACGCCCGCCTCGACCGATGTCGTGGCCACCTCGAGGAGGCCGTGCCCGTAGGCGTCGTTCTTGACGACGACCATGACCTCCGCCGGTGCGACCCGTGCCGACAGCGCGGCGATGTTGTGCCGCAGCGCGTCGAGATCGACGACGATCTCCCTTGCGATGTCGGTCATCGGTAGCTCCGAACGATCCTGTCGCCGAGCGAGGCCGTGACCTCGGCACCGGTCTTGCCGAGGGCACCGGCCCAGGCGATGGGCGACGGATACCCCTGCTGCTCGTCGCCGAAGAGCACGACCTCGTCGCCGGGCGACACGGGCGATGCGTCGACGTCGAGCATGAAGACATCCATGGCCACGCGTCCTGCGATGGGGTGGGTGGTGCCGGCGAACCACGCCCGCGCGCCGTCGCAGGCGTGCCGGTCTATGCCGTCGCTGTAGCCCAGACACACCATTGCCAGCGTGGTCGCCCGCGGCGTGCGATAGACGTAGCCGTACGACACGCCCTCGCCGGCGCCGACCCTCTTGACCGACAGAACGCGCGCCGACAGTGTGAGGGCCGGAAGGAGCCCCAGGCCCCGCGGATCGGCAAGCTCGGCGGAGTCGAGACCGAACAGCTGCGGCCCGAGGACTCTCGCCGAATCGGTCGCGACGTGAGATCGGAGGACCGCGGGCGTCGTCAGTTTGAGCTCGGCGATGGCCTGCGCGTCGGTCTCGTGCGAGACGAGGAATGCATCGAGCTGCAGATCGTCGAGCGCGGTCGCCACAGCGGCCGCCCCGTGTCCGTATGCGTCGCCCCGCAGATCGGCCACGACCCGCCCGGAGGACGGCTCGGCGAGGAGGAGGCGTGTGTTGCTGCGCACCGTCTCGAGACTGATGACAGCTCTGCGAGGCGGTGCCGGATGCACCTCGTGAGACCCGGACATCACTAGATCGTGGTGAAGACGCTCTTGACGTTCGCCACGATCACTTCACGGGACTTCGCCGCGAGCCGATCCAGTTCGGCGTGGGGGGCGGATGGCGCATACGCCTCGTCCCGGCGCTCCAGGGCCGCTCGAATGACGGCATCGCTGAGCGACGGGTTCAGTGGAAGGATCGGACCCTTCGTCTGCGTGGCCACGGATGCACCCGCGAGTACGCCCTCCCGGCCGTTGCCGTTGCCCCCGCCCGATGTGACGGCGCCGAGCGGAACGGCTCCGGTCTCGAGGTTCCATTCCGACGCGTTGTCCTCGAAGCCGACGACGGTGCCCTGTGCGGTCTCGACGACGATGTAGCCGACCTGCCGCGGGACTCCCCTGCGAGCGGAGAAGGGGAAGATGCCCACCCCTTCGAGGACGGTGCCGTCGGCCAGCGTGATTCCGGTGCCGAGAAGTTCGGCGCCGGCGCCTACGGCGAAGAACGGCACGCCGTCGTCGGCGAGAGAGCGGAGGGCCGCGGAGTTCTCGAGGATGTCGTCATGCACCGCGCGCACGGCCGAGACCGGACCGTTGCCGACAACGACGATGTCCGGGTCTTTCGGCAGCCGCCGGCCGACCGTGTGCTGCACGACATCGACTCGATGCCCGGCTCGCTCGAGCCTGGTCTTGAAGGCGGTCACGTTGCCGCGTTCGCCGCTCGCCTCGAGTTCCTCGGGATACAGCTCGAGGATCGTTACAGAGATTCCGGATGACGAGCTCAAAACGAGACCTCCATGTCGCCGTAGCCGATGATCTTTCGTGCGAGCATCATCTGCTCGTAGTTGACCACCCAGGTCTTGTGACCGGTCTGGGGTGCGGGCAGGGCACGCATCAACTCGATCGCCTTCTTGAGATCGGGCTCGATGGTGCCCACAGGGATGCCCTCGTGCTCGAGACGCAGCGCGAACTGCCAGGCCTTCGCGCCGGTCAGCACGTCGACGTGGTCGAGCTGGGCGAAGTCGATGTCGTAGAGCCAGGAGACGTCGGGGGTCCCCTCGTCGATGGCCACCATCACCTGTTCCGGCGCTGCGGGCAGAGCGTCGAGGTTCAGCTGCAGGCTCGCGGCGTTCTTGAACATCACGAACTCGACCTTCTCGTCTCCGAAGTCGAGCAGTTCGCCGCGCCCGTAGGCGGGCGTCATGGCCGAGAACGCGGCCGACGCCTTGGTGAGGTCGAAGTCGGCACCCAGCACCTTCGCCGCCGTGGCCAGTGCCGCCGCGGCGTCGACCCCGTAGTGCAGGCCCTTGGCGGGGAGTGAGATCTCGGCAAGGGTGCCGTCGACGCGGATGCGTGCACCCGTGCTGTCCCAGGATTCGAGCTCGGCCAGGGCATCGAGTGTCGCGCCGGACGCCTTCTCTCGATGGTTCGCCGCGTTGAAGAGCCCATGCGCCGAGCTCGCCACCAGCTTCGGGGATGCCCCGAAGTAGGTGACGTCGGGAACCCGAGCGCCCCTGGCCTCGAGGATCTCGCCGATCTTCGAAAGGTAGGCGTCGTCTCGATTGCTGATCACGTGCGATGTGGCAACGGCTGCGGTGTCGAGCATCATGTCGGCGACGACCTCGGTCTCGAAGAACCGGTACAACTGGTCGACCTGCACGTTCAGCATCAGAATGGTCGACGGCAGCAGCGTCTTCGACAGCTCGAGCGCGAAGGCTTCGTCGACCTCGAGGATGCCGATGTCGGCTTTCAGCTTTCCCGTCACGCTGACCTCGGAGAGCAGGGCAGACGAGATGCCCTGCGGCAGGTTCGCCCCGGACGGGTTCGTGAAGACCGTCAGGCCGTGGGCCCGGAGGACCTCGGTGAGCATGTGTGTCGTCGTCGATTTTCCGTTGGAACCGAGTACGAAGACGATGCCGTACTCGAACTGGGCGACGACATTCTTGATGAACCCCGGCGCCATCTTGTTGACGACGTATCCGGGCAGCGCCGACCCTCCGCCGCGCGCCCGGGTGACAGCCCGGACCGCGCGACCGATGAGGACGGGCGCGATATAACGCATCCGCGGCCTACTCGAGGTAGTCGCGCAGTGACTGCGACCGCGACGGGTGGCGGAGCTTCGCCATCGTCTTCGACTCGATCTGGCGGATGCGCTCGCGCGTGACGCCGAAGGTGTCGCCGATCTGGTCGAGCGTCTTGGGCATTCCGTCGCCCAGACCGAAGCGCATGCGGATCACTCCGGCCTCGCGCTCGGAGAGCGAGTCGAGAAGCGACTCGAGCTGCTTCTGCAGCATCGTGAAGCCCACGGCATCGGCGGGGACGACGGCCTCGGTGTCCTCGATGAGGTCACCGAACTCGCTGTCACCGTCTTCACCCAGGGGTGTGTGCAGCGAGATGGGCTCGCGACCGTACTTCTGCACCTCGACGACCTTCTCGGGCGTCATGTCGAGCTCGCGCGACAGCTCCTCCGGCGTCGGTTCGCGACCGAGGTCCTGCAGCATCTGGCGCTGAACGCGGGCGAGCTTGTTGATGACCTCGACCATGTGCACCGGGATACGGATGGTACGGGCCTGGTCCGCCATGGCGCGGGTGATCGCCTGACGGATCCACCACGTGGCGTAGGTCGAGAACTTGAAGCCCTTCGTGTAGTCGAATTTCTCGACGGCACGGATGAGGCCCAGGTTTCCTTCCTGGATCAGGTCGAGGAACTGCATTCCACGCCCGGTGTAGCGCTTGGCGAGGCTGACGACGAGTCGCAGGTTGGCGCCGAGCAGGTGGCTCTTGGCCCGGGCGCCGTCGCGGGCGACCCACTGCAGCTCACGGCCGTACGCCGACTTCTTCTCGGCCTCGCTCATCGTCGACATGGTGTCTTCTGCGAAGAGACCCGCCTCGATGCGCATGGCCAGTTCGACCTCTTCGGCCGCGTTCAGGAGCGCGACCTTTCCGATCTGCTTCAGGTAGTCCTTGACCGGGTCGGCGGTGGCGCCGGTGATGGCGGTCGAGTAGACCGGCACATCGCTGTCGTCGTCGGCGTCGGAGATGACGAGGGCGCCTGCCGGCAGCACGATCTCGGCAGCTGCCTTGGGGGCGCTGTCGTCGGACTCGTCGTCGGTCGTGGTCTCGTCTTCGTCGACGACGACCTCGACGATCACGCCGCCATCGGCGTCGTCGTCATCGGAACCGGGACCGTCTGCTTCGGCGGCGGCCTTGGCCTTCTTTGCGGCGGCAGCGGTCTTCGCCGCGGCAGCCTTGGTGGGAGCCTTCGCGGCGGCGGTCTTGCCGGCGGGCGCCTTCGCGGCTGCGGCAGCCTTCGCGGCTGCGGCCTTCGTCACGGGCTTGGCCGCGACGGCGGCAGGCTCGTCTGCTGTGGGTTCGAGTGTTGTGGTTGATTTGCGGGTGGCCATACGATCACCTTTCACGCCGGTCTCACCGGGTGGAGTCGACTTCGCGAGTCGATGCCAATTGGAGGCTGGAGTTGTTTTCTGACATTACTAAGACCCATGTCAAGTGCGGGATTTTGATTGCGCCCGGTTGACCGGACACCCTGCACAAGAACGGGTCTCGATTCTCAATTATTGCACGGAATGAGGGAGAGGCCTGCCGACTAGCGGCGCCGACGTGACCACTTCCCTGCAAGTGCAACCCATAAGGGGGCCACGGATATTCCCTCGTCCTCCTGCAGCCGCCGTCGCGTGTGCCGACGAGCGCGGAGCAGGAAGTACACCCCGGTGCCGACGACGAGATACTGCACAGCGAACGCCAGCCTGAACGCGTCCATGGAGTAGAGGGCGGTGCTGAGGCCCGAGTCGAACTGCACGTCGAGGATGAGCCCGATCAGGAACAGCATGACGAAGCTCGCCATGAACCCGCCCACGTTCACGACCCCGTTGGCCGACCCGAGCGATCGAGCCGGATTGAACGAGCGTGCGAAGTCGAATCCGATGAGCGACCCGGGCCCTCCGATTCCGAGGGTGATCGTGAGGATCGCGATCAGCCAGATCGGCGGAACGCCGGGCCAAAGGAGGACGGCCGCCCAGACGAGCCCGAGCGACGCGGTGATACCGAGCACGAGGTTCGATCGCCTGAGAGGGAATCGGGCGCTCAGGATGCCGAGGATCGGGCCGGCGATCATGCCCGACACCACGATCACGACGAGAAACGCCGCGGCCACCGCACGTTCGAGCCCGACGGCCGAGACCAGGAATGGGAAGCCCCAGAAGATGGTGAACACCGTTCCCGAGGACTGGCTGACGAAATGCGACCAGAATCCCAACTGTGTTCCGGGCCTGCGCAAGGTGGGCGCCAGCATCCGGATCGCCTCGCCCATGGTGGCGACGCGCCCGTCGTCGGACGCACCCGGCGGGCGGTTCCTGAGGAAAGCCGCCGAGAGCACGAGGGCGCAGAACGCCGCCGCCGCCGCGACCGAGAACGCGGGCGTCCACCCGAACCCGTGGAGGATCCAGGCGAAGGGCAGGGCCGAGAGCACCTGGCCGAGCTGGCCGATGTTGCCGACCCACTGGCTGAGCTGGGGAACGATCGGGCCGGCGAACCACGAGTTGACGAGCCGCATCACGGAGATGAACACCGCTGCGTCGCCGGCACCCACAAAGATGCGGCCCAGCACGGCCGTGGGGATGTCGGGCGCGATCGACAGTACGAGCTGTCCGATGACCATGAACGCGCATCCGACGGTGATCAGCCACTTCGGCCCCACGCGGTCGATGAGGATGCCGACCGGGATCTGAAGGCCGGCGTACACGATGAGCTGCACGACGGCGAGGGTCGAGAGCAGAGCGG
>Ga0247732_10001094_pt1 | contig 11279 bp, 8 predicted proteins | sample UWRJL163409C2_FD_180940 | JGI IMG/M metagenome (GOLD analysis project Ga0247732, IMG submission 180940) | Plant litter microbial communities from Arlington Agricultural Research Station in Wisconsin, United States - UWRJ-L163-409C-2 | ecosystem: Environmental > Terrestrial > Plant litter >...
CGCCTTGCCGCTGCCGATGTAGGTCGCCGGGTCGGGGTTGGGACGCCGCTGCAGCACACCGTCGAGCACGACCGCGCCCGCGGTCTCCGCGAGGGCGGAGAGTTCGCGCAGCGAGTTCTCGGCCTCTTCCTGCTGTCCTTGCGGGTGCACCCCGACGAGGACGACGTTCTCGAGACGCAGCTGCCGGTACTCGACCTCGGTGACGTCCTCGAGCTCGGTGGAGAGACCGACGACGCGACGCAGGGCGGCGCGATCCTCCCGGTCCCACTGGTCGCCGTCGGTATCGCCGTAGGAGACGGTCCTGTCGTCCTGGAGCGCCTGGGCTGCTCCGAACACACGCACCCCGGAGTGCGCTTCGGCGCGCGCGAGCACTCGATCCACCGGGTCGACCGGCATCTCGTCCGCGCTCTGGGGGATTGTGGTGTCTGTCATCTGTTCCTTCCATCGCGCCGCCCTCGGCCGAAGGCCGGGGCCGCAGCATCCGTAAACTCTAATCCTCCCCTCGGGAGGACGCTCTCTCCGATACGCTCTCCGCATGGGGAGCGACCACTACTTCACCGGGTCTCCCTCCAGCGCAGAGAATCTCCGGCGCCTGCGAGTGACCCTCGCCGGCCGCGATGTCGAGGTTGTCACCGCTGGTGGCGTATTCAGTCCCGACCGTCTCGACGCCGGCACCGCCGTGCTGCTGGCCAACACTCCGTCGCCCCCTGCGGGCGGCGACTTCCTCGACCTCGGCTGCGGGTGGGGGCCGATCTCGCTGTCCCTCGCCCTCGACGCCCCGCACGCCACGGTGTGGGCGGTCGATGTCAACGAGCGGGCCCTCGACCTCGTGCGCCGGAACGCGGAGATACTTGGGCTCGATAACGTCAACGCCGTGCGCCCCGAGGATGTTCCCTCCGACGTGGCCTTCCGCACCATCCGCTCGAATCCTCCGATCCGGGTGGGTAAGAACGAACTGCACGGGATGCTCGAGACCTGGATCCCGCGGCTCGAGGAGAGATCAGACGCCTGGCTCGTCGTGCAGCGCAACCTCGGCTCGGACTCCCTGCAGCGCTGGCTCGGCGCCACGCTCCCGCGCGGCTTCAGCGTCCAGCGTGCCGCGACGGGGCGCGGATACCGCGTACTGAAGGTGCGCCGCCACGGCACGCCCCCGACCGCGGCGATCGACATCGTCTCTGCGGACGACGGCGACGTTCAGGCCAGCGCGACCTCGCCCGAGTAGACGAGTACGGCCGGTCCCGACAGCAGGACGTGCTCGCCGTCCGACTCGTCGACGATGCGCACGCCCAGCGTGCCGCCGGGGACGTCCACCTGCCACCGCCGCGGTGCCGCAGGACCCGCCCAGTGCCGCACCGCCAGCGCCGCGGCGGCGACGCCCGTGCCGCATGAAAGGGTCTCCCCGACACCACGTTCGAACACCCGCATCCGCACTTCGCCGACCCCGTCGCGCACGAGCGGGTCGCCGGGCACGACGAACTCGACGTTCGCCCCGTGGCGCGGCTCGGGGTCGAGGATCGGGCGGTAGGCCAGGTCGAGCGCATCGAGCTCGGTGTGCGACGACAGAGCGACCACGACGTGGGGGTTGCCGACGTCGATGCCCGTGCCGGGCCGGGCGACGTCGAGTCCTCGTGCGCGCACCAGGATGTCGTCCGGCTCCGCGCGCCAGGTTCCGAGGTCGACCTCGAACCCGCGCTCGCTGCGGGTGAGCGTCTTCACACCCGCCCGCGTGCCGATCCGGAGGCCGCCGTCGATGGAGGCGAGACCGGCGTCGACGAGGTAGCGGGCGAAGACGCGCGTTCCGTTGCCGCACATCTCGGCCTTCGAACCGTCGGCGTTGCGGTAGTCCATGAACCACTCGGCACCGGATGCTGCGGCCTCGGCTCCTTCGTCGATCGCCGTGGATCGCACGACGCGGAGAAGACCGTCGGCGCCGATGCCCATGTGGCGATCGCAGAGCGCGGCGATCTGGTCGTCGGAGAGGTCGAGGGAGCCGTCGGGGTCGGCGATCACGACGAAATCGTTGCCGGTACCGTGACCCTTCGTGAACGGGAGGGTGCGCGACATGCGTCCCAGTCTACGAGTCGGCCGGGACAGGATCGGAAGCGTCGGCTGCGCCGGGCCGCGTCGCAACGACGAGAGCCGCCGCGTCGACCGTGCGCGAATCGACCCACGTGACGTCGCGGTATCGCTTGAACCACGACACCTGTCGACGGGCGTAGCGGCGGGTCAGCGCCTGCGTCTGCGCGATGGCCTCCGACTCGGTCAGTTCGCCGCGGAGCTGCCCGAGGGCCTGCGCGTATCCGATGGCGCGACGCGCCGTGACACCGTCTTCGAGCCCGCGGTCGCGGAGCGCGGCCGCCTCCTCGACGAGTCCGTCGCGCCACATGCCCTCCACGCGCGCGTCGAGCATGGGCACGAGCTCGGCCCGCTCGATTCGCGTTCCGACGACGGTGGTCGCGCCGTGCCACGCCACCGGCTCGTCGGGCAGTGCGGCGCCGTGGGTGTCCTGTCCCTGCGCGAGCACCTCGAGGGCGCGCACGATGCGTCGGCCGTTCTTGGGGTCGACGCGAGCCGCGGTGGCCGCGTCCTGCTCCTCGAGCCGGGCGAAGAGCATCCCCGGCCCGAGCCGGTCGAGCTCGGCCTCGAGCTCGGCGCGAACGGCGGCGTCGCGGGGCGGGAAGGCGAAGTCGAACACCACGCTGGAGACGTAGAGCCCCGAACCTCCGACGAGCACGGCGTCGGCTCCTCGATCGTGGATGCGGCGCACCACGTCGCGCGCAGCATCCTGGTACCAGGCGACGGCGGCTTCGTCGGTCACCTCCAACGCGTCGAAGAGGTGGTGCGGGATACCGCGTCGTTCGTCTTCACGCAGCTTCGCGGTTCCGATGTCCATTCCGCGGTACAGCTGCATCGCGTCGGCGTTGACGATCTCGGCGGCGATTCCCCGAGCGGCGAGCGCCTGGGCGATCGCGAGGGAGAGACCGGTCTTGCCGGTGCCGGTGGCACCGACGACGGCCCAGAGCCTCGGCGCGCGGCTCACACTCCGACGCGCAGCGACGGCAGGCCCAGGGAGATCGCGCGCGGTGCGCTTGCGTCGCCGGCGGGGGCCGGAACACCGCACGACTCCGCCTGCGATCGATCCCAGGCGTCGCCCGCCCGCGTGCGCCGGATGCGCAGCGACGCGCCGTCGGGCGCGTCGGCGAGGAGATAGTAGGGCGCCGCTCTGGTGATCCCGACCGTCACGATGTCGCCCGGGCGCGGGACGGCTGATCCGGCGGGCAGCTCGAAGTGCACGAGGCGGTTGTCTTCGGCGCGGCCGGTCAAGCGGTGCGTGGAAGCATCCTTCTTGCCCTCACCCGTCGAGACGAGCACCTGCACCTCCCGGCCCACCTGGCTCTCGTTCTCCTCGAGGGAGATGCGGTCCTGCAGCGCGAGGAGGCGTTCGTAGCGCTCCTGCACGACGGCCTTCGGAACCTGGTCCGCCATCGTCGCCGCCGGCGTCCCCTCTCGGATCGAGTACTGGAACGTGAAGGCGCTGGAGAACCTGGATGACTCGACCACCCGCAGCGTCTCTTCGAAGTCGGCCTCGGTCTCCCCGGGGAAACCGACGATGATGTCGGTCGTGATCGAGGCCTGAGGGATGAGCGCTCGTACCCGTTCGAGGATGCCCAGGAACTTCTCGCTCCGGTACGACCGGCGCATGGCCTTGAGGACCCGGTCGCTTCCCGACTGCAGAGGCATGTGCAGCTGAGGCATCACGGCCGGCGTCTCGGCCATGGCGGCGATGACGTCGTCGGTGAAGGCGGCCGGGTGCGGGCTCGTGAACCGGATGCGTTCGAGCCCCTCGATCTGCCCGGCGGCCCGGAGGAGCTTGCCGAAGGCGAGGCGGTCGCCGAACTCGACGCCGTACGAGTTGACGTTCTGACCGAGCAGCGTCACCTCGATCGCGCCGTCGTCGACGAGCATGCGGATCTCGTTGAGGATGTCGCCCGGGCGGCGATCCTTCTCCTTGCCGCGCAGGCTCGGCACGATGCAGAACGTGCACGTGTTGTTGCACCCGACGGAGATGGAGACCCAACCGGCGGCCACGCTGTCGCGCTTGGTCGGCAGGGTCGAGGGGAAGACCTCGAGCGCCTCGAGGATCTCGAGCTCGGCGTCGCCGTTGTGCCGTGCGCGCTCGAGCAGGCTCGGCAGCGAACCCATGTTGTGCGTTCCGAAGACCACGTCGACCCAGGGCGCCTTGTCGAGCACGGCCTGCTTGTCCATCTGCGCCATGCACCCGCCGACGGCGATCTGCATGCCCTCGCGGACGTCCTTGCGCGACTTGAGGTGCCCGAGGGTGCCGTAGAGCTTGCCGGCGGCGTTGTCGCGCACCGCGCAGGTGTTGATCACCACGACGTCGGCGTCGGTGCCCGCCTCGGCCGGCAGGTAGCCCGCGCTCTCGAGCGACCCCGACAGACGTTCCGAGTCGTGGACGTTCATCTGACATCCGAAGGTGCGCACCTCGTACGTGCGCGGCTGACCGTCGAGGCGCAGGGCCGCGGGCGACCGATCGATCACCGTCGGGATGCGGGAAGGCATGCTCATGATGGGCCCATTCTACGAGCCGCGCCCCGCGCGGGCCCGCGAACCGATCGAGTCGGCGCGGGCCCTCACGGGGCTGCGACCGGGCCCGCCGATGCCGTGCCGAGAGTGACGCGCGCGATGCTCGAGGGTGTCAGAGCGTCGGCCAGCCCGATCCGCAGCGCCGAGACGAGGTACTGCGGCGTGGAGTCGTCGGTGCCGGCGATGTACGTCGATCCCGGCGGTGCGCCGGGGCGGTCGGGTTGCACGTTGACCATCAGCGACAGGATCGACGGCAGCACGTTCACGACGGAGCCCACGCGAGCGATGATCGTGTTCACGGCGGTGGAGAACGTCGTGCCGAGTGTGGTGATGGCACCCAGCGCCGTGGTGGTGATCTGGTTCGCCACGGCGGTGACCAGCACCGACGAGAGCAGCTCGACCGAGGTGATCAACTGGGCGACGGTCGGGAGGCCGAGAGCGGCGAGCAGGGTGCTGATCGCCCCCACCGCGCCCGCGGCCTCCGCATCTATCGCGAACGTCGCTGTGCCGTCGAGGACGGCGCCGACCGTCCCGACGTAGTCGATGGACACGTTCAGCACGTTCAGACCGGGCAGGATGCCGATCCCCGGTGCGCCGATGACGGCGCTCAGATCGACCGACAGGGTCGCTGCACGCAGGTTCTGCCGCAGCGCCGCGACGACCTGTGACGTCCAGGTGTTCAGCAGGGCGCCGACCCTGGTGACGACCGGCGCCAGCACCGCGGAGTTGACGACGATCTCGGTGTTGGGCGGGGCGTTGTTGAGCGACGGGAGGAGCGCATCCAGATCGATGCCGACCATCCCCGACTGGAGATCGACCGTCACCACGCCGTCCGTCAGCGGTGTGGTGACCAGCGACGTCACCGCTCCCGCGAGGTTCAGTCCGGAGAGGGTGACGCTGCCGCCGATGTTCGTGGTCAGGATGCCGGGAAGGGCGAGGTCCAAGCGGGCTCCGATCGCCGACGAGATCAGACCCGACGACCCGAGGAGCGAGGCGACCGCCGCGTTCACGGTGGTGACCCCCGCCGTGGTGGTGCCCGCCAGCGCACCGACGGCCGGCACCTCGACGTCGAGACCGAGACCCGCGATGCCGTAGCTGCGCGTGCTCCCCGTGACCGTGCCGTCGCCCCAGGTCGACGATCTCAGCGCGGCGCAGCCGTCCAGCTGGGAACTCGCACCGACGGCGCCCACCCTCAGATCCGCCCCCGTGATCCCCGTGAGAACCGGCAACAGCTCGTCGAGGCTGATCGTCGCAGGCGACGGCAGAGCGCCGCTCGGCGTCGTTCCCACCGTCACGACTCCGCTGTCGTTCACCAGGCCCGAAGCACCGGCGGCGGCCCCGAACCCCGATACCCGCGCGTACTGGTTGGCCGCTCCCAGGGCGGCGCCCGGCACGGGCACCTCGAACCCGGTCATGTCGACCCCGGCGATGCCCAGGAGGTCCACGTCGAAGGGGTTGGCGTACGTGAGGGCCGCGAGGTTGACGGCGTCCGGAGGCTGGACCGACAGCGCGCCGTCCGCACCGAGCACGAGCCGCATCTGCTCGAGGTCGGCGACGGGGTCGAGGTCGGTGCCGAGGAGCTGCCCCGAGAGGAAGCGCCCGTACGACGTCGACGCGAAGCCCGTGTCTTCCCCGCACCGCAACGACGACGTCCCGAGATCTCCGTGCACCCACTCCTCATCGGTCCACGCGGCCGTGGTCGCCGTCACCGACAGCGGAACGACCACGACGGCGACCGCGGCGAACGCGAGGCCCGTGAGCGAGCGGCGCATCACCGCTCCCCTCGGGCCGGTCGCATCCGCAGAGCCGCGCCGAGCCCGAGGAGGCCCGCCGCCATGGACACGACCGCCACCCACAGCGACATGTCGGCGCCCGTCGCGGGAAGAGAGCCGCCCCCGTGCGACGGACCGGCCGGCGGGTCCACCGCGACGGCGGTGAGTCCGACGCCCATCGTTCCGACGAGGCCCATCAGCGAAGCATCCGCGCGAGCCGCGGCCGAGTCCTCGACGGCGAGCGTCACGAGCAGGAATGTCGGGGCGGATGCCGCGCGCGACCCGAGCTGGAACGTCGGGCTCGACGTCTCGTAATCGTCGGACGGCATCGCGACGGCGATCGGCGACACCGTGCCGTCGCATACCGGCACGTCACCCAGACCGCTCCAGGGAACATCGCATTCGTCCACGGTCATCTCCAGTCCCCGAGGACGCGACACCAGCGCGCCGGACTTGCGCAGCTCCACAGACAGGGTGGCGCCGACAGCATCCTCGAGGCGAGCCGCCACCTGCCAGTACGACGGATCTCCCGGGCTGAGATCGAGGAACTCCGCGGGATACGGGTCGGATGACAGCACCAATCGGCCGGGATGCCCCGTCGGCGGGACGTCGACGAACGCCGCGCGCGCGGCCGTGCCGGCGATGAGCCCGCCGCCGACCAGGAGAACGAGCGAGAGCACAGCGGTGACCGGTGCCGCGAGGTTCCGTCGAAGAGGGGAAGGCGTCAAGAGCATTCGGGGATTCCTCTACTTCTCGCGCGCGCGGCGGGGCGACGAGGCCGGCCACAGTGCCCACGCGACCGCACCGGCGACGACGAGAGTGATCCCCGCCATCGCGGCCGGGGTCTTCGCCGCGATCACCACCCAGCCCGCTCCCGGGGCACCGACGACGACACGACGGACGTCCTCGACGACGTAGGGGTCGGGATCGTCGATCGTGTTCGCGTCGCCTCGGAGTACGAGGCTGCGGGCGTCGACGTTCCCGGGGACGTCGTCGATCGCCACGATCCGGTGGGTGACCGGCGCCGGGGAGTTCGGTCGCGGCACCGTGACGACGTCCCCCACCGCGAGCTCGGACGCCGGCACCTCCCGCACCACGGCGGCCGACCCCGTCGGCAGGGACGGGCTCATCGATCCCGTCACGAAGACGATGATCGACAGCCCGAGCGCGGCCGATGCGGCGAGCCACACGATCGTGAGGATTCCGACGACACCGAGCACCGTGATGACGCCATCCCGAACGGCGCCTCTTCGGCGCACGTCCGCCGCCGCGTGCGCCGCGACCGGCCCGCGGACCCGCGCCTGGTGGGCGGGTCCGCGGGTCGGCGCCTCGGTGGGAGAGGGCATGGGTGATGCGTCAGGACGTCGCGGCGAACTGCCACGCCGGAGCGCCGGTGAGACCCATATAGTCCTCGACGGTCGAACCGGCCGCGGGGACGAAGGGATCGGGCAGCGAGACCTCGAAGCAGTAGTACTGCGTCGAGTCGGCCGCGGCGAGAAGCGACTGCGCCGCCGAGCCGCCGGAGGTGAGCAGCGGCCCGTCGGCGATCAGCGCGGGCGCACCCGGTGCACCGCTGAAGGCGGTGGCGTCGCACGTGAAGGGGGCGTCGTCGGTGACGACGCGGACGGCGAGGGCAGCGAGGAGGAGGTCGTCGGGGTCCGTCACGGTCACGCCGGCCGCGGGGACCGCGGGCTGAAGCTCCACGTCACCGGCGACCGATGCGACCGTCGTGCGCAACGCCACCGGCGCGTAGACCGCGTCACCGGGCGAGAGCGCCAGCGCGGCGATGCCGAAGACGATCTCCCCGCCGGGATTCTCCTCCTCATCGGTCCAGGTCGCGTCCGCGAAGGGCGGCACGGTGTTCTGCTGGACCTCGAACGTCGAGGTACCGATCCCGGGACCGCCCGCACCGTTGCCGCCGAACACCCACTCGGTGTCGGTCCAGGCCGCCAGCGTGGCCGAGACCCCGAGACCGAGCACGGCGGCACCCGCCGTGATCGCGAAGATCTTCCGTCGCGTCGCTCGACGCTGCTCCTGTATTTCCATGTCGTCTCCCGCTCGTTGCTGTGCGTCCGGCGGGCCATCCGCTCACCGGCGATCCTTCGATCTGTCAGGACGTTAGGGCGGAGCGCGACGACGGACGGATGGAGCGTGACATTCCCCGTGAAAGACGCGAAAACCCATCTGCGTCCGAAGTGCAACCCCTTGGCGAGAGGCGAGAAAGCCGAGTATTTTGCCCGGTACTGGTGTCGTACCCCAGTAGTCGGGCGTGCGTTTCGCCCGGTACCGGGTAGTGCGGGATCGGTAGGGTGAAGACCCTCGCGGCAGGGCTGAGCCGCGACTCTCTGTAGCAGGTGCACTAGTGGGGGGCCGCGTGAGCATGAGGAACATCAGGGATGACGAAGGCGTCATCGGCGACGATCGCGATGTGGCGCGCGTCATCGATCTGCTGGAGACGGGGACGAGCATCGTTCTCGTCGGTCCGCTCGGGAGCGGGAAGAGCCACTTCCTCCGGCAGGTGATCAATCGTCTTTCGACGACGGAGGGAGAGCCTCTCGTCCTGCGCTCGATCGGTCCGCATGCCTCCGTGCCGCACGGGGCGTTGACGGCATCGAGAGACCCCCGCGCCGCACGACTACGCGATGGTCAACCCGAGGAGACCGAGCGCCCGATCGTCATCATCGACGACGCGCAAGAGCTCGATCCGGCCTCCGTGGCCGCCGTCGTACGCGCGGTCTACAGCGCGCACGCCACCGCGCTGTTCGGCCTCACGGTCACGCGCGAAGGATCGACCCGTCCGGTGGACGGGAGCCCCGACGCGGCTCAGATGGCCACGGACCTGTGGCTGCGGGGCCTGGCGGAGCGGATCGATCTCGCCGCTCTCACTCCTCGCGACGCGGATCTCCTCCTCGATCTCTTCGCCGCGCCCGAACTCGACGCCATGACACGGGCGGCGATCGTCGCCCTCGCCGACGGTTCGCGGATGCTGCTGCGCGAACTCGCCGCCGAGGCCGGCCACGCCCTGCGGCACGGCCGGGACCCGATCGACGCGATGCGCGACAGCTCGCCCAACGGGCGTCTGTCCGACGCGCTCGCGGCGCACGTCGCGCAGTTGACGGCCGTGGAGAGGAGCACGCTCGCCACGCTCGGCAGGGTTCCCGGCATCTCCCGGGCCGATGCCGCGCGCTTCCTTCCCACGGGTGCCCTCGACTCGCTCGTCAACGCCCGACTGGTGCACGATGACGCGACGCCGACGCACCGCCTGACGGCCAATGCCGCTCTCGCTCACGAGGTGGAACGACGGATGGGAGCTGACGCGGTCGCGCCGCTGCTGGACGGTGCGATACGACGGATGTTCGCACCGTCGAGCGAATGGTGGTGCCCGCCGCTGGCCATCCTCGCCGCACGATCGTGGTTGCAGGAGAGCCCCCTCGGACCCGGCTACGACTCGGTGGCGCCCCAGATCCGAGCCAAGGCCTCCCTCGAGGCGGCCCGACGTGCGAACGACGAGGGCGAGCCCGCCGAGGCGATCGCCCACGCGAGCCTCGGGCTACGCGACGACGACGACGCCCTCCTCCTGCTCGAGCACGCGTTCGCGCGAGCGGCGCAGGGCGGCACCATCGACGTCGACGCGCTGATCGAACGGCTCTCACGCACGCCGGTCGACGCGGCGACACTCCTTCGCTGTGTGCGGGTTGTGGGGCTCGCCGGACCGACGAACGCGGATGCGCTCGACGCGGCCGTCGACCGCGTCGCGACGCTGGGGTGCCCCGATGCCCGCGGCTCCGCGGAGCTCGAGATGATGCGCGCAGACATTCTCGGCGCACGGATGGACTGGAGATCTGCTGTCGCGATCGCCGAGGCCATCTTCGCCCAGCAGAGCAACTCCACGTCCTTGCGCGTTCGTGCGGCCGGTCTCGCCGGCTTGGGCCACGCCTGCCTCGGAGCCGTCAGCAAAGCCCAGACGTGGTTCCTGCGCGCTCACCGCACGGCCGGGGAGCGTGGGGGCATCACGCCGATCACGACGGTCGAGCGACTTCGGATCGCCTGCAACGAGATCGTGGCGGGAGCCGTCGCCGGTACCGACCTCGGTCCGGTGCTGGCAAGGCTCGGCGGCGAGGTCGACGCGGCCGCCCGGCAGGGCGACGCGGAATCGGCGGCCACCGCAGGCCTCGTCCTGTCGTGCGCATACGCCGTCACCGGTGAGCCCGATCGTGCCGCGCGCGAACTAGACGCCGCGGTGCGGCGGGCACGACCTCCTGCCGCCGCCGACATGGTGCCGCTGGCGCAGATCTCGGTCGCGCATTCCCTCGCTCTCTTCGATCATGCCGAGGAAGCACGTCAGCTGCTCGATCGCATGGACCACGCGGCTTTCGACGGTCTGCCGACCCTCGAGCACGCGCGGCTGGTGGCCGAGACCTACGTCTTCACCGCACTCGGTCGACCTGCCGAGGCGCTCGACGCCGCGCGATCGGCCGCCACGGCATCCGAGGCGGCGCCGCCACTGCAGGCGCGCGACCTCTTCCAGATGGTGGCGCTGGGCGACGGCGACGACGCCCTCCCCCGGATGCAACGGATGGCTGCGACCTCCGAGGCCCCTGCCACGCAGCGGCTCTCCGCCGCTGCCGAAGCGCTGTCCGACCACGACGGCTTCGACCCGGATCTCGTCGCCGCCATGCGACGGGCCACGACGTGGGGCGACAACGGCACGACGCGCGGTATCGGGATCGCACGCGAGACGTCCTCGTCGAGCTCGACGCTCGACTCCTCGACGTCGGTCACCGACCTCGAGCTGACGCGCAGGGAACGCGAGATCGCGCTGCTGGTGGGCGAAGGCCTCGGCAACCGCGAGATCGCCGAGCGGCTCTATCTCTCGGTGCGAACGGTCGAGTCCCACGTCTA
>Ga0247732_10001095_pt1 | contig 11273 bp, 12 predicted proteins | sample UWRJL163409C2_FD_180940 | JGI IMG/M metagenome (GOLD analysis project Ga0247732, IMG submission 180940) | Plant litter microbial communities from Arlington Agricultural Research Station in Wisconsin, United States - UWRJ-L163-409C-2 | ecosystem: Environmental > Terrestrial > Plant litter >...
GGAGCTACAAGACCCCTATCTCCCATCAAGGAGAAAACATTAGTCCAGAAAGGGTATGACCACTAAAGTCGTTATATCATACACGACTTTCTGTGTTGCTATGTTTACGCATCTCACCTAGAATATGTTCACACACGTCCGCACATTCATCCTAACTTATTTTTCCACGCTTCTCTTTGCAACTAATAGTAAAACATACTCTTCTATTACTTTGCCGCTAAAAATTTATTGCGCCAGATTAAAACTATTCAGAAGAACAGTAAATTACCTGAAGCTGCCTCCATCTTAATGGCGGCGCTCGTGCACTGGGGCGTCTGAGCGACTTTGGGACACAAAAACTGCGCGTTATGCTCTGTCGGAGTTTCAAATGACTTCAACGAGAATTGCTGAAATGCGACTGGTGTGCGCAGCGCACTGTGCGCGTGACTCACGGGGAAACGGCGAGGTGATTCCCGGTGTGCCTCGCCACCCAACCGATTAGATTTGATTATCATTTTAGCACTGCCACATGGTGACTCCTATCATAAGTCATGATACCATCTGGCTCTGGCCGCTGGCGTGGCCAGGCGTGGCGATGGTCACCTCCCTCACCCAGTTCAAGATTTCGCTTCTTGACAACGTGGCACAACGTTTGGACAACACAAAACTGGCAGGTCATGGTCACTGGTGTGTAGGTATAGGTAATCTACTGGTAGAACTTCGACCTTTCTTAACTACTGCCTTCTGCGACGATTCGCGGCCCTCCTGGGAGTCGTGAAAGCGGTGTAGCGCTCTATTTCAGGGCGCCCGAAATGAGGTGCAAGGTTGGTGAACCAAGACATTCCCGAAGCGTGTCTCCTGAAATGCCTCGCTTGTACCTATTAGCTACTGGGTAAGCACGAGGCAGGTGAGAGGGGAAATTCACACACCCTAGTAACCCACTCGTCGAAATCGGCCTTTTTCATCCCTGAGAAGCGCTGATATACCCGCTGCACATGTGTATATCCAGGGGGATAGCGCCAACGGCGCGGGTTAGCCGGTACACTCAGCTCGACGTACGCACGCAGGAGCTGCTGCGCCGGCTTGATGTACTCGAGCTGAACATACCCCCGATTAAAGGGGAGGCCTCGATGAAGCAGCAGAATCTGTAGCAAGATTTAGCTTGAAGGGAAGAGAAATTGAGTGCGAAAGAAAAGACATACCATTTCTTCTGAAAGCTTCGTCACCTCCTCAAGCATCCACCTGTAGGATACGCCTCCCTCGCCATCGACAACCTCTTGGAGTTTCTTTACCGCTCCAAGAAACTCGATCTCGTCCGTCCTGAATTCGAGGAACTTGGGCCGCATGCTAGAGTGGACACGTTTCGTCATTGGATTTGAGGAAGGGTGTCGCAGTGGTCGTAATATGTGGAAGGAGGGGTCAAGGAGCGTTGCAAAAAAATCGATATAGTTTGTCCTTGTATATGTGATCCCCCTGAAAAAATAATCACTGGAGCGAATGATAAAAAGAACCGAGTGCAATGATATCGCACTGGCTATAAGCTCTATAAGCCACTATGCTTCTAACAAGGATAATTCACATTGGAAAACAACTAGTTTTGGTACCTTGCTCCCAGGGCAAACCGATCACGCTTGATGGACATCAATTATTTAAGCGCTGCCCAATGTCAAATGATAGCATTCGGAAAATTAAAGAGAATGATGGTAGCAAGCAATGCGATCCGGTGTAGCTCATCACATCACCGTGGAAAGTGAGCATTTTTAAAGGGCATCGATTGTGTCGCACGGTACACCCTTTCCAACCTTACACCACACTTTGCCTGACTGGACATGAGTGACTCGGAGTACTCTGACTACGATTCCGACACTGGCGATGCTTTCGCTGAGCATCCCCAACGGCTGCCACAAGACCAACTGTGGCAGGACAGCATGTACGCGCTGTACATCACAATGGGAGCGCCGGCAGCCGACTTTGACGGCTACCTTATGACGGCAAGGAGATGCGTGCAACAGACAGTGAGAAGAGTCGAAATTGGTCCTTCATATACAATATCTGACACAGACACTACAGATCCGTGTGTACGACGCCGACGAAAGCCTTAACAACTTCAGGCGGTTCGCCAGAAAAATTCTCTGCGCCTTCTTCGAGCTTAGCGTCATGGAGGGTGATGTTCTCATGGATCCGTATTACCTCGAGATCGCACGACGACTCCAGGTTGAATTGGGCCAATCGGATGCAGAATTTGGGGAATGGAAAGCACGGGTATGTTGGTTTCCCTTTGGTTCAAGTGTTGGAAATTGCTGAACCTCTCTTCTCAGAAGCTGTCAAAGATTCTTCATGCCAATCGGTCCGGTCAAAGGCGTCTTACACGTCTGACCTCTATCGAGTATTTACATTAGGTACCCTTAGATTTATTCATGATTCTTTTGGCCATCCGTTGGGGTTCGAAAAAAGTGTGAAAAAAGAAATTAAGTTATTATATTGGGCAGTCATATATCACACTTCACGACGCCTTTCGCTCAGAATATTATCTAGCATAGCTACCCGCTCCACCGATCCTGCGTAAATGTCATCAATGGTCCCGTTGGAAAAGAAAAACTGAAACTCGGCCCAAAGATTCATGGAATAGACAGGGTCAGGCTGCCTGAAGAATAATGTCTCCAATCCACTCTCAGAGAGCTTCGCCACGGTATCCTGCCTTTTCCACCACCAGAAACCAAACAAGCTTGCGTCCTCAGGGCACCCGCACTCCAGGGTACCCTCCCAGTCCTTATCGCAGTCTTCTTTACGATCCGAGATCTCGTTGTAGAAATCAAAAACCCCGTCTCCCTTGTCGTTCTGTCGATTGACCGTGTGCCATGGGCAGACAATTCGAGTGTTCCCACTCCCGAAGCGTCCTTTGCTGGAGTTGCCATTGGCGGCTCTCTTGCGCATGAAAGCTAGCGCAAGATCCCTGCTCACAAGGGCAGCCTCGGGGAGGTAGGACTGTACGGAGAGCGCGAGGATACGGATGTCCTTATCTACGAAGTCCCCTTTACGAAACTCGTGAATCATTTCTAGGCCAGCTGCTGTGCCAATATCAGATGACGACCACAAATAAGATAAGGGGGAAAAACATACCATTTGCGGCCAAACGAACCTTCTTGTCGGCCGCTCCCCAAAGCTTTTGAAGCTTCTCCGATGATAACACGGGTTTCCCGTCTTGCGTGACAAGTTCTTTGATGGCCCAAGCATACTGAGAACTGACTTGAAGTATCTTGGGCTCCGATACCTTTGCTTTCTTTGCTGTGTTCTGTGTCGTAGCCTTGTGAAAATCAAGCAGTTTTCGTTTCTGGCGCTCCACAGTTGCCGCGTTTTGTTGGGCCTTCTCCTTTGCCTGTAACGCGGCACGAATTGCTGCTGGTCCGACAGCCGGCATCTGGAGAATCGAATCGGCGACTTTAGTCATTCCCAAAGTATGGCCCTGTGCCCATGCTGCCATCAGGTCATTCTGCTTGTAGAACGCCTCCTGCCTCTTCGCCGAGGCTGCAATGAATGCAGAATAGACCTTCCCCTCCAGACGCGTCAGTGATCGGAATTCCTTCTCCAAAATACCCCTTTCCTCTCGACCCAGTGAGTCCGACCCACTTTCGCCCAGCTTGGCCGAAATCGACTGAAGCTGAGATCGAACCTTTGACAGCTCGTCGGCATTGTGGCTAAGCGCCTCCCAATCAAGGTCTCGGCTATAGTTTATATCAGTAGAGCGATCTTGACAATGCAGCGGATACGTACACATCCTTGATCTGCCTGGAAGAGCCCAAATCGGAGCCGTTTTGTTGCTCCGCACTGCTTGAAGGACTTTCTTCTTCTGCAGTGGCTTTGGAAATATGAGAATCTTCCTTCTCGGACGTTGACGGTCTGTGAGATGTTAATAAGAGCCAATGGGAACAGAAAAGGACGCAGTCGACGCACGGTGTCTCAGACTTGTCTCTGGTCTCCTTGACTCTGTCTGCGGCTCCGGCTTCTTCATCATCCGATGACGGAGAGACAGTGGATTTAATCGATGTGGATAGTCGAGGGGAAAGAGGGTTTCGGTTTTTTGAGGGTGAGCCAAAGACATCAGGATCGATCTCGCCCAGTGCGTCTTCATCAGCCACAAGCTCATCCAAGTTGGAAGCTGAGGACTCGTGTTCAACCATCACTGAGTTCAGCTTCATGATCTCCACACACGACGCTCTCAGAGCGTCCAGTTCTTTAGTTGTGCTCTCTATTTGATCTTCTAGTAGAGCGCGCTTATCTGTATGTTAAATTAGTATATAAAAAAGAGAAACAATGTTGGGTGCACTCACTCCGTGTCACTCCGTCGTTCTGTCGGAGCTTGTTCAACTGCTTGAGATTTTTCAACAGATTCTCAATCTGCGCATCTATGCGGTTGAGATCAGCGAATCAATATGATCCATTGAAGACATAAGACATACTGCCAACAGCAAGTCTGGTCTCCCAGTCATCCTCTTCCACATCTTTCTGGTGCTGGCAGGTTGTCATTGGAGATGGAAAGGTATTCGGGATAATGGACGGCGGATACAGAAAAAATTGATTGTATTTGAATAAAGCCCCTATTTGCATCTCCTACCGAGGCGCTGGCGACGAAGTGTCGCCAGATGCTCGTCTCGAATTGCTTGGCAGGCCAATGCGTTCTGATAAAGACGCTCCTTTTGGATTTCTTCCTCGCGTCGTTGCAGCTGCCGTCGCTGCTCCAGCTCGGTGGCAATATGATCGATTTCCTCTAGTTCCTTCTGACGCTTTTGTCTCGCTTCCCTGGTTTCATCATCATCTTCGTCGGAATCGTCATAGGACGAGGGAATTCCGTCGTACCAGATCGCAGTCGAAAAATCGCGTGGTTGGCTATTTGACGGGGGTTCATCGCGAGGTGAAATGATCAGCTTCAAGCTGGGTATGCGCGGGAAGGGGTCATCCTCATGATCAAATCCGGTACCACCGGTTCCAACGGCCGTCCCTTCTGAACCCGCTCCTCCCTGGTGCTCCTCCCGGTCATTCTCCAACTCAAGCTCTCTTAGGATGAGCTCTACCTCTTCCTCTTCCTCTTCATATTTGTCATGTAAGGTAGGTAAGGCAAATTGAATGGAGTTCATGAAGCGCTGGTCTCTTCGACGTTGATTGATGACCTTTTTTTTCCTGTACATTGAAGATGGATTAGATGGAAGAGCATGGGGCTGCAGGATTTACCTTAGATAATGGCGTCTTTGCTTGGTTAGACCGTCGAAATAAATCCTTGGGCGCCCTCGTTTCTTTTTTGAAGTCATTGATGATGATAGCAATGGGAGTAAGGGCGAAGTAGCAGCTTCCTCTTGCAACCAATGGTAATTAAGTCTGCCAGAGAAAATCAGATGTAAATGAGGTGGGCATGCCGCACAATGCCGGGGAGCGGGTCACACAAGAGCGCATTTTGGTCGCACCACAGCATGACTTAATTCCATCAATAATGCTACCCAAGGCGACCCTTTCCATACTCTTCGTCTTCGTTCAGTTCATACAAATAATACATAAGATCGTAGCTACGCTAACATGAGAGCAGCGAGAAAGCGTCCCAAGTCAATCTCTGGCACCGACTGTGGATTTAAAGTCATGTGCGACCTAAAATGGTCCATGGTAGGACCTAATTCACTTATGGTAGGACCTTTTTAGAACCTTTCACGGAACGTCGACGGTGGCTCGTGCGTTTCCATCAATAGAGAACCTGGTATGTGTGTACACCAGACCTACCTAGATCCAGATAATAGGTCCCGCACCTCTTCCTTCACTTTCTGAAAGTGGTTCAATCGGATATATGATTTCGTGGGTCTAGAAGTCACCCATGCATCAAGTTCAACATTGAGATCGACATGTCATACCGACAGTTGGGCTTGTTGGTCTCAACTTTCGAAGGTCTATAAAAAAGGCAAGACTCTTGTATGTGCTAGTCGTTCATATTCAGATTTAAGTCACTCTGTGCAGTGCCTTCAAGAGCTGTACAAATCTTAAGCCGTTCTCAGGTCTCATCGTTGCCCAAAGTTTTTCTCCTTGTATTGAGACATTTGAGGATCATTCTTTAGTCATTCGAGGGTCGATCGACTGCGCAATTTATTTCTATCTACTACACCTGGGAGTTACTCTCGCTATTATCCATACGCGCTCTTAAAGCTCTGAGTTCTTCTGACTGCCGATAAATCGTATCCTCTGCAAGCCTCAGCGCATCCTGATGCGCTCCATCTTCAGGTGAAGGCGTAATGCCGTCAATACGAGCCTTCAGGCTCTCAATCTCTTCGTTCTTCTGACGAAGAAGCTCCTGCGCCGCCTCGTACTCCTCTTGTAGCTTCACTCCGTCATCACGGCGAGCCTTTATCAGTCGCTGGACTTTAGTCGAGAAGATGGTACCAAGCTGGTTCGCGGTCGATCCAGCGTCATAAACCAGCTTGGGCGATACATATGTCAACGCGCCACCACGCGCCGTACTGTGCTGGGCGCCAAAGAAAATCCAACATCCCGTTTCATGGGCAAGCGCCTCACACTGCCAAGTGTTAGCGAAGCATATGGTATCGCAAATAAAGCACCTTGTTTGCGAGGACTTCGACACATCGACTGAACCTCCTTGACGCTTCAGCGCCATTTCTCAAGGGGGTTGCCAGCCGTTTCGTTCGCAAAATTGTGCGCTCTGCCAAAAATGGTGAGCAGTTCGTATTTGTAAAATGAGGGCTCCGTACCCATGTCCTTGTTACCACGCTTGACACCCATCACAAAACCGTGTATCGGATTTGCTTTGGTAGGCTTGATGCTTTTGCGGAAGCCTTGGAAGCGTGTACCGAGGGTGCTGGGTGATGACTCCGATGGTTCTTCATCTTGATCATCGCTGTCACTGGCGTTCACATCGGAGCTGGTGCCGAGACGCGGTTCTGCTGGAGAACTCGATGAGAAAAAATTGCCGGGCGAGGTGAGGTTGACCGAAGACACTGATGAGTTCGCATCAGAGATGGGGGCCGTGTGATTCGCCTGGACAAGCGGGGTCTCCAGTGGAGTCGAATTCTGACCCCCAATGAACGAAGAAACGACAGAAGGAAATGTAGGAGGAGGAGGGGGACCATAACCTGGGGGTAATCCTTGGTCAGGTCCGTACGTTGGGATGTTTGCCATTTGCTTAAGTGATAAAATCAATGGGAAAACGTAACAATCGAGAATGATATAATGGTACCTTAGACATTGCCTGCATATGCAGGTATCTCAAACCTTCGCCTGTATGCTCGCACTGGTTGAGAGGAGGACACCCGTCGCACTGGCTGCACCGACGAACGGGAGTGGTGATGATTGGGGGTGGCGGACGAAGCTCATCGGAAGGCGTCGAATCTCGCTGCCTTGTCACCTGCGTCTTCGCTGCTAACTCCTTCGCTGCCGTATTACGGTTCTTCTCTGCCAGCTTGGCCTTCTTCTCTGCTAGCTTGGCCGCCTTTGTTGCTGCGGCGCTATGTATCGAACACTCCTTCAAAAACGGCTTGTGGTCGCATCGTTGGCATATGCGTCCCTTTGGTTCTGCAAGCCTAGGACTTCGAACCTTCTGTACGCTGGGCTCGGGCGGGGTCGTCTGTTTTTTTGGACTGGTGCTGGAGCGGAGAGTTACCATGATGGCAGAGGATGAGAGCGAGGCGATTTTCCGCCCATCAGGAAACTTGCGTAATCAAACTCGCCAAGACTTGCATCGAACAGGACTCAAATTGAGGCGAACGGACACTTGCAAAATTATTATACAGAGCATTTGAGACTGAACTCTAAGCTATCCGAACGAATTATTGTAGCACTACCCGAATGGGGTATGTTGACACCAGAGATCAATGCAACAACATCGCACAGCCCAAAGGGCCTACTCGATCAATCAGGACAAACGTGATAGTATCGCATTCAAGGGACTGGTCATTCCATTTAGCCCAAGCAATGAAAAATGATAATATTGGAAAAATGATCTATTTATTATAACGACGTCTGGCCTCTTCAGATTGGCGGATACGCATGCGGTTCCAGATACATAAGAATGTCCGGGTGTAAACAATCGCACGGTCCTGGCCCATAAAACTGACCGACTTGCGAATCCTGTTGAGCCCATGGTTTCCGCACTCCGCTGCACTTGAGTTAACCTGCATCAAATCTGGGTTTGTGTCGAAATAGTTCACTAGAAAGGACGCCTTGCCACACTTGTTATGACCTGCACTGTGGAACAGATCAACGACAAATAGGGTGTTTTGGAAGAACCTTGGTTCTCTCGTCATGCAGTAAGGCTGAAGGTTGCAAGCGAAGTCGTAAACGACAACCTCCGGAGCTTTCTTCCAATGCGTATAGATAGCCGAAAAAACCTCATTCCTCCCCTCCGATGCCGGGATGCAATGGAAACCATAGCAGATGCTATGAGTACACCACACAACCATAAGGCCTCCGGTTAGAGCATGTCGTCCATAAGTTGTGAAGAACTTTTGACAACCTTCGCCTCTCCTTTCCTTTCCTCCATAATCAATGCCACCATCATTTGCTAAGCGAGGATAGCGGGGCCGACGACGAATTTTGGGCTGGCTGTAGCACGAACCAGTCTGGTCGAGTGGGTCATTAGCTTTCCAGCAGACTGAGGCTCCAAATATCGTACCTTACTCCAGTGAGGCACGACATCTTCCGAGCCAACAAAGTCCCCTGCATCGCCGACATCATTGCTTATGTGGGCAATGCTGACGAATACCGCCCGAGATAGGAGCCAGCGAAGAGCTCCAAGGCTATCCCAGGAACGGAGGGGGTGTTGGGCATCTAGATCTATCTTGAGGAGGTTGAAAACGGCAGGGCACATGTTTAAGGACGGGAGTTTGTCCTTGGATGGTGCGAGTAGGAAGGTATGAAGGGCAGTCTGCATCGGCTTGTTGAGAAGTTGGAGAACGGATTCCTCAGCAGCAATTTGGAGGAAGAAGGATCGGTACTCGGCGGGTGTCTCCTTTTTGGATCGAAGAGTCGCTTCTCCAAAACACCTCAGGAAGAGAGCATGCAGCGAAGCATCAATCCCTTTGAGCAGATCTGCAACGGGTTGGAGAGCCATCAAACGCGCTCGCATCTTTTGCCGAGATTGGTTCCTTGATGGTCGGGCTTCCTCGTAAACGGCGTGGATGTCCTCTTCCGAATCGTCGCTCAAGCCAACCTCACCGTCGACATCGTTCCTTTGACGGTCATCGAGATTGGCGAGATCGTGAATGGGCTCTACCCAGTAAAGCGGTCCATCCGAGAGGAGTGTCCTCAGTTGCCTCCGAAGCTTCTGATCGACGAACACCTGGGGTCCTTTCACATAACGCACAGCGTCTTTCAGAGTGGATTGATCTGAAGTGGCGGAAGGGGATTGTAGGCTGGGTAGAATGTTTCGTTTGTTGAATGCGATGGTGACACCGTCCCAGATCGTAGCCCGTGGCGAGTCCAAGCAAATGTTGCACGTCATGTCATTCTGGAAATTGACTAGCCGCGCGTAGAGAAACCATACGGTGACAAGGTCCTTGTCCGATAAGAAAGGAAACTCGGATCCATGTGCAGTATATCGCCGGGAGATAATGATGGCCCAAGAATTGAAGGGGGTTTCAGAAGTGGTGTAAGACGCGGTGTAATCGTGAAGGAGCTCGTGGGTAATGAGCTTTTTGTTCTTCCAGTTGAATACTCCAAGACTACCGCAATCCGGCCCGATCCACCCTTCCTTGCACAGTGGGCACTTCTGGACCTCAATCTGCCGAATCCAACACTCCATGAGACCGTAGACCTCGCATGGTATTCGCAAGACCGGAAGGTGCGGGTTGCCCTCTGAGCGAGCTGATGGCTGGCACGGGCAGGAGCTTGTTTCGGATAAGGGGAATATGAAATCGGCCGGAGGCTCGTTGAAGACAGCTCTGGGGTAAACTGGGTCGCTGGCGATTCTCGCCCATTCGGGTGGCGGGATTGGTTGGAACGATACCGCTTCTCTCAGCTGAGACGCAGATCGGACAGGGGGATCTATGCAAACGGATAAGGGTTTAATATTGGGGATTGTACAAATGTACGCACCGTCAAAGACGAGGGGCCCTCGATTGGCATTCTCATCCATTGCGGTTCGGTCTCTCTTCAGAAGCCGTTGTAGATGATCTCTTGCTGAATTGATATGCCCACAGTTTTGTGTGCGGGCGTCCTTCGAGCACTTCCACCTTCCAGCACCATCGTCTGTCCCTTGGTGTTCAACGACCACTCGGTTCTTGTACGTGGACAGGATTCCGGGAGAAGGAACCGAGAACAAGCTCTCGTAAGAGCCCTCTTCGCCCATAGGCAGACGCGAAAAAATGATCGGCTCCTTTTCCCGATCTAGAGCGATGGTAGGGATATCAATCTTCAGCACTGAGAACCTGGGATAAGGCATACCTCGTCTGAATTGTATATCGCGAGGAAACATCGCATCTCCGTGAACTTGCATAAAGACAGTGTGTAGGCACGTCAAGGTTTGCCGTGATTCCGGACATAGGCAGGCCACAGAGTATCCGTTCGATGTTTCAACCCGCACGAGGTGATACCAATCCGAGGTCGGAATTCGGAGCCGCCTATTCCAACCGTTTGTGATGAAGAGAGTGTCTGTCAATTGGTTGAACTCGCAGTTGTCGTCCCAAACGGCTGATGAAAATGCTTCAAGAGCTCCTAAGTGGGAGCCAGCAAGCGTAGGGTCGGATACAGGGCCATCGGAGGGCACGAGAGTAGCGGGGGCAACAGCTGGAACTGTGCTCTCGGTTTCCTCTTCTTCAGACATGTTCTCCCACAGAAACGTCATCGGTTGAGCACTAGCCCCATCCTCCACAGTCGTTGCTTCGGAAAGTTGTGTCCTCCTCCTTTTTCGAGGGGCGGGAGGGTTTCGGACAGAGCGCTGCTTTCTCACAGGTGACTGCCAATCAATTTCGTCTACGTCGATTGTGTAGTTGATGATTTCTTCAGGCGACGGGGGGGCTTCATAAGAGATAACGACTTCATCGTCTTCCATAGTCTGAGCGAGGCAGGGGCAAGGACCGAGAGAAATTGGACAATACCGGCCTGGCCACTGTGCTTGAAATTTGATGGTCATACGCAGAGTGCCGAGCGTAAATCAATCGTATTGCGCTGTATTACAGTTAGAATACTTTGTACGAGTGCGATTACATCGCATTGACGCGGGACATACCTTGTCGGAGTCGAGCGAGTGTGAAACCATCGCGTCCCCGGCTGAACAAAACCCTCTCCGATTGACGAGCGCGATAGAATCG
>Ga0247732_10001098_pt1 | contig 11253 bp, 8 predicted proteins | sample UWRJL163409C2_FD_180940 | JGI IMG/M metagenome (GOLD analysis project Ga0247732, IMG submission 180940) | Plant litter microbial communities from Arlington Agricultural Research Station in Wisconsin, United States - UWRJ-L163-409C-2 | ecosystem: Environmental > Terrestrial > Plant litter >...
AGGCGCGCCCGAGTTCGTCGGCGGTGCGCTCGCTCCCCGACGACGACATGCGCAGGGTCGTGGCCTCGCAGTGCGGGCAGACCCAGGAGTGCGCCGCGCGTCCGCACCACGCGCAGACCGGGACGGCTCCCGGCCGGGCGGCGCGGAGGGGGCCCGTGCAGTGCCGGCAGCGGGCGGGCCGCCGGCACTCGCCGCACACCAGCGACGGCGCGTAGCCGGGCCGTGCGACCTGGACGAGGACGGGCCCCTGCTTCAACGCCTCGCGGGCGGCGGCGAAGGCCGCGGATGGCACGCGGGAGCCGCGGTTCTCTCCCTCGCGGGTGGCGCTGAGCACGATGCGGGGCGACGGACGGCGGGCCGCCGGTGCCTCGTGCACGAACCCGATCTCGACGAGCCGCTGCACCTCGGTGGTGCGGGTGTGCCCCGCGAACAGCAGCGCCGAGCCTTCGAGCTCCTGTCGGACGAGGGCCGCATCACGCGCGTGCACTCCGGGCGACAGCTGCTCGGCGAGGAGGGAATCGCCGTCGTCCCAGATGGCCACGAGCCCCACGTCGTGCGCGGGAGCGTAGACCGCCGAGCGTCGTCCGACCACGATGCAGGGGGCACTGCTCAACGAGCGGAGGAACTGCCCGTAGCGGGCGGGGTTCGACTGGTCGGCGTCGTGTCGGATCACCGCGTCGTCGTCGACGAACAGCGCCAGCGCGGCCGTCAGCTGCGCCTGGTCGCGGTAGTCGGGGACCACCACGATGGCGCTGCGCCCCCGCGCGAGCGTGCGCGTCGCCGCCGCCGCGAGCACGACGGCCCATTCGCCGACCGCGATCGCGGTCGAGGGTCGAGGGGGCGCGTCGAGGGCGATGCGCGCACCGGCGTCGAGGTGCCCGCTGAGGGCGGGGAAGCCGGCGATCACGGCGTCGGCACGGGCGAGGGACTCGTCGGAGACCCGCGGCGCGTCGGGTTCGGGCGCCGCCGCCCAGGTCTTCTCGGCGCGCACCATGCGCTTCGGGATGGCCAGCCGCAGGATGTCGGCCGCCGACCCCGCCGCGCGATCGGCGACGCGTCGGGCCAAGGCGTAGAGCCCCGGGGTCAGCACGGGCACGGGAGAGACCACCGCGTCGATCTCCGACAGCGGGCGCTCCCCCGGGTCATCGTCCGTCTCGACGACGTAGGCGTCGACGAGGCGCCCCGCGGTGCGCAGCGGCACCCGGACGCGCACACCGGGTACGGCATCGTCGACGAGTCGCTCGGGGATGGCGTAGTCGAACAGCCGGTCGAGCTGCGGCAGCGGCGACTCGAAGAGCACTCGCGCGACGCGCCGCGGCGTCACGCCGAGGTCAGCACCCGGTGCCGACACCTCACAGACCTGCAGCCGCGCGCAGCTCCTCCACCCGGTCGGTGCGTTCCCATGTGAAGTCGGGAAGCTCGCGGCCGAAGTGCCCGTAGGCGGCGGTCTGCGCGTAGATGGGGCGGAGGAGGTCGAGTCGATCGATGATCGCCTTCGGCCGGAGGTCGAACACCTCGAGCACGGCGCGGGTGATCGCGTCGTCGTCGATGTGACCGGTGCCGAAGCTCTCGACGTAGAGACCGACGGGCTGCGCCTTGCCGATCGCATACGCGATCTGCAGTTCGAGCCGGTCGGCGAGGCCGGCAGCCACGGCGTTCTTCGCGACCCAGCGCATGGCGTACGCGGCCGAACGATCGACCTTCGAGGGGTCCTTGCCGCTGAACGCACCGCCGCCGTGACGCGCCGCGCCGCCGTAGGTGTCGATGATGATCTTGCGGCCCGTGAGGCCGGCGTCGCCCTTGGGGCCGCCGACGACGAAGGGACCGGCCGGGTTGATGTAGTACTTCACGTCGGGCAGGTCGAGACCGGTCTGCTCGAGCACGGGGTCGATGATCTCGGCCCGCACCCGCTCGCGCAGGTCTTCCTGAGACACCCCGGGGTGGTGCTGGGTCGACAGCACGACCGACTCCACTGTCTTGGGTACCTGGCCGTCGTAGCCGAGGGTCACCTGGGTCTTGCCGTCGGGGCGGAGGAACGGCAGCTGCTCGGACTTGCGCACCGAGGCGAGGCGCTCGGCCATGCGATGCGCGGTCCAGCTCGCCATCGGCATGAGCTGCGGGGTCTCGGTCGTCGCGTAGCCGAACATGATGCCCTGGTCGCCGGCCCCCTGCTCGTCGCGGGGGTCGATCGAGCCGCGCTCGCGCTGCTCGAACGCCTTGTTGACGCCGGAGGCGATGTCGGAGGACTGGGCGCCGATCGAGATGCTGACGCCGCAGGAGTCCCCGTCGAAGCCGGTCTCGCTCGAGGTGTAGCCGATGCGGTTCACGACGTCGCGGACGATCGCGGGGATCTCGACGTAGGCGCTCGTGGAGACCTCGCCGGCGACGTGGACGAGTCCGGTCGTGACGAGCGTCTCGACGGCGACGCGACCGGTGGGGTCTTCGCGGAGGATGGCGTCGAGGATGCTGTCGGAGATCTGGTCGCAGATCTTGTCGGGGTGCCCCTCGGTGACGGACTCGGACGTGAAAAGCCGCAGCTCGGTCATGGTGCTCCTGATCGGCGGGTCGGGGATGGCACAAGTATGCCCCGGGTGGCCGACAGCCGGCCCGGGGCCCTTGTTACTTCGTCATCCTCGCCGCCGGGGGCGACGCGGATGGGAGATCGCTGCGGGGAGCGATCGCTCAGACGGCCTCTTCGACAGCGCGCAGGCGCAGCTTGTCTTCGTGGATCTCGTGGAGCGCGATCGTCAGCGGCTTGTCTTCGACGGTCGAGTCGACCAGCGGGCCGACGTTGTCGAAGAGGTTGCCCTCGTGCAGATCGGAGTAGTAGTCGTTGATCTGGCGCGCGCGCTTCGACGCGTAGATCACGAGCTGGTACTTCGAGTCGACCTTGGTGAGAAGGCTGTCGATGGGCGGGTCGATGATGCCCTGGTTACGAGTCGGCATGCGGAACCTCCTGGTTCGGTGACGGATGCGGCGCGCTGGGCGCCGAAGCATCCCCTCAGTCTACCGCGTCCGCCACCCGGGAGCCGAGAGTGCCCGTTCCGGCCGTTCGTGTCCGAAATCGCGGGCACCGACGGCGGGAACGGGCACTGTGGCGGGTCAGTGCGCGGCGACCGCGACGACGGCATCGGCCGCGGCCGGCACTTCGTCGTTGACCACGCGGTAGTCGAACTCGTTCTGCGAGGCGAGCTCGACACGGGCGGTGCGCAGACGCCGCGCGCGCTCCTCGGCGTCTTCGGTGCCGCGGCCGACGAGCCGCTGCACGAGTTCGTCCCAGCTCGGCGGCAGGAGGAAGACGAGCGTCGCCGACGGGTCGGCGGCTCGCACCTGTCGGGCTCCCTGCAGGTCGATCTCCAGCAGCGCGGTGCCCCCGCCGTCGAGGACGCGCTCGATCGGCTCGCGGGGCGTGCCGTAGCGGTACTTGTTGTGCACGGTCGCGTACTCGAGCAACGCGCCGGTGGCGATCATGCGATCGAACTCCGCGTCGTCGACGAAGTAGTAGTGCTCGCCGTCGACCTCGCCCGGTCGGGGCGGTCGCGTGGTGGCGGAGACCGACAGGTGGATCTCGGGGTAGTGCTCCTTGATGTGCGCGGCGACCGTGCCCTTGCCGACGGCGGTCGGCCCCGCGAGGACGACGAGCCGGCTCCGACCGGCGCGCGGGCCGGGCTCGGGCCAGCGCGAATCGAGGAAGGCCCCGAGGGCACGCCGCTGGCGTGCGCCGAGGCCGCCGAGGCGCTTGACCGGTGAGATCGCGAGATCGGCGAGGATGCGATCGCGCTTGCCCTCGCCGATCGCGGGGATCGCGGTGAGGAAGTCGGTGACGCGCATGGCGCCTGCCGCCGATTCGGGGTCGGCCAGCGCGCGTCGCAGCAGTTCCTGCGGGCTGATCACCCGGGTGGCGACGTCGCGCTTCAGTGCCGCGCGGGCGCGCCGCGCAGCGACGGCGCGACGGGATGCGGCGACCCGGTCGACCTCGGGCGGTCGGGGGGCATCAGCCACGGTCGGCTCCTCGGTACAGGGTGGCGCGCTCGGCGATGCGGTCGGCGAGACGGTCGGGGCCGACCGCGAGGATGCTGCGGCTCTCGTTCGCGATCACGTTCATGGCGACGTAGCCGAACAGGCGCGGGATGTCGGCGGGGTCGGCGCCCTGTGCGCCGAAACCTGGCGCGAGGATCGGCGTCCCCGCGAGCACCATGTCGGTCAGGCCGAAAGCCGCGCGGTCGACGGTGGCGCCGACGACGACACCGATGGAGCCGAGCGCCCCGGGAAGGCCCATGTTCATCGACCCCACGTCACGGGCCACCCGCTCGGCGACGCGCTGGCCCTCGATGGGCGCATCGTCGTCGACCAGAGCCTGCTGCACGACCGCGGCCTCGGGGTTGCTGGTCGCGGCGAGGACGAACGCACCTTTCCGATGCCGGAGCGCCGTCTTCAACGTCTTGTCGAGGGAGTCGGGCCCCAGGTAGGGGCTGAGCGTCACCGCGTCGGCCTCCAGCGGCGAGCCCGGCTCCAGCCACGCCGAGGCGTAGCCCTCCATCGTCGTGCCGATATCGCCGCGCTTGGCGTCGGCGATCACCAGGAGACCGGCGTCGCGGGCGGCGGCCAAGACGTCCTCGAGCGCGGCGAACCCCTTCGAGCCGTAGCGCTCGAAGAACGCCACCTGCGGCTTCACGATGCCGACACGGCCGACCGATGCGTCCACCACGCGCAGACCGAACTCGCGCGCTCCGGCGGCATCAGCATCCATTCCCCACGCCTTCAGCAGAGCTTCGTGCGGGTCGATCCCGACGCAGAGCGCGCCATGCGCGTCGAGCGCCCCCGCGAGTCGCTGGCCGAACGTGGTCACAGTCGTGCGGCCCGGTCGACGGCGTACTCCTGGAGGCTGCGCACCTCGAAGCCCTCGCCGAGCACTCCGAGAGCGCTCACGGCCGCGCCGAGAACCGCCATCGTCGTGAACAGCGCCTTGTCGGCGGCGACCGCGGCCGCCCGGATCTCGTACCCGTCGGCCCGGGCGAGCCCACCGCTGGGGGTGTTGACGATCATGTCGATCTCGCCGGCGTTGATGAGGTCGACGATGTTCGTCTCCCCCGACTCCTGGGTCGCCGAGTACTTGTTCACGACGCGTACGCGGATGCCGTTGCGCGCGAGGATCTCGGCGGTGCCCTCCGTCGCGATGAGCTCGAATCCGAGCTCCTGCAGACGATGGGCCGGCAGGATCACGGCGCGCTTGTCGGCGTCGGCGACGGAGATGAAGACGGTGCCCGACAGCGGCATACCGCCGTAGGCCGCCTCCTGGCTCTTGGCGAACGCGGTCGGGAAGTCGCGGTCGATGCCCATGACCTCGCCGGTCGAGCGCATCTCAGGACCGAGCACCGAGTCGACGATGTGGCCCTCCTTGGTGCGGAAGCGCTTGAAGGGGAGGACGGCCTCCTTGACCGCCACGGGGGCGTCCAGGGGCACGCGTGAGCCGTCGGCGACGGGCAGAAGACCCTCGGCCTTCAGATCGGCGATCGACGTGCCCGACATCACGCGCGCTGCGGCCTTCGCCAGGGGGATGCCGAGGGCCTTCGACACGAAGGGGACCGTGCGGCTCGCGCGCGGGTTCGCCTCGATGACGTAGAGCACGCCCGCCGAGATGGCGAACTGCACGTTCAGGAGGCCCCGCACGCCCACGCCCTCCGCGATCGCGAGCGTCGCCACCCGCACCCGGTCGATGTCGGAGCGTCCGAGCGAGACCGGCGGCAGGGTGCAGCTCGAGTCGCCGGAGTGGATGCCGGCCTCCTCGAGGTGCTCCATAACGCCGCCGATGTAGAGCTCGGTGCCGTCGTAGAGCGCGTCGACGTCGAGCTCGATCGCGTCGTCGAGGAAGCGGTCGACCAGCAGCGGCAGGCCGGGGCCGATGATGGCCTGGTCGGCGACGCGCACGAAGTAGTCGCGCAGGCTCGGTGTGTCGTAGACGATCTCCATGCCACGGCCGCCGAGCACGAAGCTCGGGCGCACGAGCACGGGGTAGCCGATCTCCTCGGCGATCACCACGGCGCCGTCGACGTCGATCGCGGTGCCGCTGCGGGGAGCGAGGAGGCCCGCTTCGTCGAGCAGGCGCGAGAAGAGCTCGCGCTCCTCGGCCAGGTCGATGGCCTCGGGCGAGGTGCCGAGGATCGTGTAGCCCGCCTCTTCGATGCCCTTCGCCAGGCCGAGCGGCGTCTGGCCGCCGAGCTGGCAGATGACGCCGAGGATCGTGCCCGAGGCAGCCTCCGCGTGGAGCACCTCCAGCACGTCCTCGAGCGTGAGCGGCTCGAAGTACAGGCGGTCGGAGGTGTCGTAGTCGGTCGAGACCGTCTCGGGGTTGCAGTTGACCATGATCGTCTCGTACCCGGCGTCCGACAGTGCGAACGAGGCATGCACGCACGAGTAGTCGAACTCCACGCCCTGCCCGATGCGGTTCGGGCCGGAGCCGATGATGACGACCTTCGTGCGATCCGACGGGGCGACCTCGGTCTCGAGGTCGTAGCTCGAGTAGTGGTACGGCGTCAGCGCCGGGAACTCCCCCGCGCACGTGTCGACGGTCTTGTAGACGGGACGGATGCCCAGACCGTGCCGCACTCCGCGCACCTCGGCCTCGTCGTCGCCGCGCAGCTGCCCGATCTGCACGTCGCTGAAACCGTGGTCCTTCGCGAGGCGCAGGGTCTCGGCATCCAACTCGGCGGCGGTGCGGATCGTCTCCGCGACCTCGTTGATGAGCACGATCTGATCGAGGAACCACGGGTCGATCGCCGTCGCGTCGAAGGCCTGCTCGACCGTCGCGCCCTTGCGCATCGCCTGCTGCAGCACGACGATCCGGCCGTCGGTGGGCGTCCTGGCGACCTCGAGCAGCTCGTCGACCGACCGGGGCTCATCGCCCCAGTGGAAGCTGGATCCGCGCTTCTCGAGCGAACGCAGCGCCTTCTGCAGGGCGGTGGCGTAGTTCCGGCCGAACGCCATCGCCTCGCCGACCGACTTCATGGTGGTCGTGAGCGTCACGTCGGCGGCCGGGAACTTCTCGAAGTTGAAGCGGGGCACCTTCACCACGACGTAGTCGAGCGTCGGCTCGAAGCTGGCCGGCGTGACCTTCGTGATGTCGTTGGGGATCTCATCGAGCCGGTAGCCGAGCGCGAGCTTCGCGGCGATCTTGGCGATCGGGAAGCCGGTGGCCTTCGACGCCAGGGCCGAGGAGCGCGAGACGCGAGGGTTCATCTCGATGACGATGATGCGGCCGGTGGCGGGATCGACGGCGAACTGGATGTTGCAGCCACCGGTGTCCACGCCCACGGCGCGGATGATGTCGATGCTGATGTTGCGGAGCTTCTGGTACTCCCGGTCGGTGAGGGTGAGCGCGGGCGCGACGGTGATCGAGTCGCCCGTGTGCACGCCGACGGGGTCGACGTTCTCGATGGAGCAGACGACGACCGTGTTGTCGGCCGTGTCGCGCATCATCTCGAGTTCGTACTCCTTCCACCCGAGGATCGACTCCTCCAGGAGCACCTCGGTCGTGGGCGAGTCGTGCAGACCGGCGCCGCCGATGCGGCGCAGGTCGGCCTCGTCGTAGGCGAAGCCCGAGCCGAGCCCCCCCATGGTGAACGAGGGGCGAACGACGAGCGGGTAGCCGAGCTTCTCGGCGCCGGCGAGCAGCTCGTCCATCGTGTGGCAGATGACGGATGCGGCGACGTCGGCGCCGGAGGCGAGCACGAGCTCCTTGAAGACCTGGCGGTCCTCGCCCTTGCGGATCGCGTCGACCTTCGCGCCGATGAGCTCCACGCCGTACTTCTCGAGGATGCCCTGGTCGTGGAGGGCCATCGCGGCGTTGAGGGCCGTCTGTCCGCCGAGGGTCGGCAGGATGGCGTCGGGCTTCTCCTTGATCAGGATGGTCTCGATGATCTCGGGAGTGATCGGCTCGATGTAGGTGGCGTCGGCGAAATCGGGGTCGGTCATGATCGTGGCCGGGTTCGGGTTCACGAGGATGACGCGCACCCCCTCTTCGCGGAGCACGCGGCAGGCCTGCGTGCCCGAGTAGTCGAACTCGGCGGCCTGGCCGATGACGATCGGGCCGGACCCGATGACGAGGACGGAGCGGATGTCGTCGCGCTTGGGCATCAGTTGTTGTCCTTCGTGTTCGCGGCGATGACCATGTCACGGAACCGGTCGAAGAGGTAGTTGGCGTCGTGGGGGCCGGCGGCGGCCTCCGGGTGGTACTGCACGCTGAACGCCGGGATGTCGAGGGCGCGGAGGCCCTCGACGACCTGGTCGTTGAGTCCGACGTGGCTCACCTCGACCCGGCCGTAGCCGTGCGGGCTCTCGAAGTCGCCGTCGAGCGGTGCGTCCACGGCGAACCCGTGGTTGTGGGCGGTGATCTCCACGCGGCCCGTGGTCTTGTCGAGCACCGGCTGGTTGATGCCGCGGTGACCGAACGGCAGCTTGTAGGTGCCGAGACCGAGGGCGCGGCCCAGCAGCTGGTTGCCGAAGCAGATGCCGAAGAACGGCAGGCGGTCATCGAGCACGGCGCGCAGCAGCTCCACGTGGTCGTCGGATGCCGCGGGGTCGCCCGGTCCGTTGGAGTAGAACACCGCGACCGGGTCGATCGCGCGGATGTCGTCGATCGTCGCGCTCTGCGGGAGCACGTGCACGTCGAAACCACGGGCGGCGAGATTGACGATCGTCGCCTGCTTCACGCCGAGGTCGAGCACGGCGAGGTTGCCCACGCGCTCGCCCGTCGCCTCGGTCACCTCGGTGACGTCCACCGAGACCTCGGCCGAGAGGTTGAGTCCGGCCATCTGCGGCGCCTCGCGGACGATGCGCACCTGCTCCTCTGCGTCGATGCTCGCTGCATCCCCCGAGAAGATCCCGCCGCGCATCGAGCCGACCGAACGGATGCGGCGGGTCACTGCGCGGGTGTCGATGCCGCGGATGCCCACGACGCCGTCGTTCTCGAGCGCGTCGTCGAGGGTCTCCTCGGAGCGCCAGTTCGATACGACGCGCGAGGGGTCGCGCACGACGTAGCCCGACACCCAGATACGACGGGATTCGCGGTCCTCGGCGTTCATACCGGTGTTGCCGATGTGCGGTGCGGTCTGCAGAACGATCTGGCCGGCGTACGAGGGGTCGGTGAGCGTCTCTTGGTAGCCGGTCATGCCGGTGGCGAAGACGACCTCGCCGAGGGTCGTGCCGAGGGCGCCGTAGGCGCGGCCGACGTGACGTGTGCCGTCTTCGAGGACGAGGACGGCGGACTCCGTGTGGGGCGTGGCGGTCATGCGTTTCCTGTCGGGAGGAGCGGGCGGATGGCGTCGGCGAGTTGGCGGGCCGATGCCTCCTGCGGGCGGATGTAAGAGTCCACGAGGGTGTCGGGTGACACGCGCCACGTGATGCGGGCGAGGCCGTCGCGTTCGACCACGCGATCGATGGCGACGGTGGCTTGGGCGGCGTCCACGAGACGGTCGGGGGTGATCGTCATGCGGGGCTTGCCGGCGAGGTCGAGGGCGATGCCCTTGTCGGTCACCGTGACGTCGGCGCGGGAGCGGAACCCGAGGCCGCGGATGGCCAGGCGCTCGAGTGGCTCTCCGTGGCGGGTGGTCGCGACGTAGAGGGTGGTGAACGTCGCCGTCGTCCGGGCGCCCTCGGGCAGCTCGCCGAACGGCGCCGGGTACGCCGCGTCGCGGCGCGCGCGACGCCACCACGACCAGGCGAGCAGGCCCAGGCAGAGCAGGGCGAGCCCGATCATGATCGTCAGGAGCGCTTCGCGGGTCATAGCGAGGCCGCCGGATCGTCGCGCAGCGCGCCGTCGGCGACGGTGACGCGACCGCGGTGGATGGTCCATCGCACGTCGCCGGGGAGCTCGCGTCCGACGTACGGCGAGTTCGTGCTGCGTCCGCGCAGGTCGGCCGTACCGAACGTGCGCGCGGGCCGCGGGTCGTAGAGGGTGATGTTCGCCGGGCTGCCGACCGTCAGCGGCGTGCCGTGGTCGGCGAGGCGGCCGATGCGGGCGGGCATCCGCGACATGACCCGCGCCACGTCGCCCCACGTCAGCATCCCGGTGTCGACGACGGCCTGCTGCACGACGCGCAGGGCGCTCTCGAGCCCGACCATCCCGTTCGCCGCCGCCTGCCACTCGCAGGCCTTCGCCTCGGTGGGGTGCGGGGCATGGTCGGTCGCGACGATGTCGATCGTGCCGTCCGCGAGCCCTTCGCGCACCGCCATCACGTCCTCTTCGCGGCGCAGCGGCGGGTTCACCTTGAACCGCGCGTCGTACCCGCGAACCAGCTCGTCGGTGAGCAGCAGGTGGTGCGGCGTGACCTCGGCGGTCACCGCGACGCCGCGCTTCTTCGCCCAGCGGATGATGTCGACCGACCCCGCCGTGGAGAGATGGCAGACGTGCAGGCGTGAGCCGACGTGCTCGGCGAGCAGCACATCGCGGGCGATGATCGACTCCTCGGCGACCGCCGGCCACCCGGCGAGACCGAGTTCGGCCGACACGGAGCCCTCGTTCATCTGGGCGCCCTCGGTCAGTCGGGGGTCCTGCGCGTGCTGCGCGACGACGCCGTCGAACGCCTTCACGTACTCGAGCGCGCGCCGCATGATCAGCGGGTCCCAGACGCAGAAGCCGTCGTCGCTGAACACCCGCACCCGGGCGCGGGAGTCGGCCATCGCGCCGAGCTCGGCGAGGCGCTCGCCCTTCTGTCCGACTGTGACGGCGCCGATGGGCTGCACGTGGACGTACCCGGCGGCCTCGCCCAGGGCGAGCTCCTGCTCGACCACGCCGGCCGTGTCGGCCACGGGCGAGGTGTTCGGCATGGCGAACACCGCCGTGTATCCGCCGGCCGCCGCGGCGCGCGAGCCGGTGAGGATGGTCTCGGATGCTTCGTATCCGGGCTCTCGGAGGTGGGTGTGGAGGTCGACCAGGCCGGGGAGGGCGACGAGGCCCGCGGCGTCGACGTCCGTTGCGCCCGCACGGGACAGGCCCGTGCCGATCTCGGCGATCACTCCGTCGTCGAGCACGATGTCGGCCGCCTGACCGCCCTCGATGCTCGCTCCGCGAAGAATCAGGACTCCGGTCATCGTGCGTCCTCCTCGTGCATCCCCGCGCTGCGGGCATTCCCTGCGCTACTGGCGTTCTCGGTGCGCTCCCCTGCGAGCAGCAGGTAGAGCACGGCCATCCGCACCGACACACCGTTCGCGACCTGCTCGAGCACCGTCGAGCGAGGCGAATCGGCGGCTTCGGCG
>Ga0247732_10001099_pt1 | contig 11248 bp, 5 predicted proteins | sample UWRJL163409C2_FD_180940 | JGI IMG/M metagenome (GOLD analysis project Ga0247732, IMG submission 180940) | Plant litter microbial communities from Arlington Agricultural Research Station in Wisconsin, United States - UWRJ-L163-409C-2 | ecosystem: Environmental > Terrestrial > Plant litter >...
CGGATTTTCTCCATTAAATGCAGCCAATGCATCTACCGGAAGTACAATTTGAGTTGTTGTTTTCGCACAATCTAATGCAACTCCAGAATCATCAAACTGTAAGGACATGGTCGAATTTGTATTTGCGCACCCTTTATTAAACAATCGGGCAACCGTACCGCTTGGACTAACCATTTCAATTTCTAAATCAGAAAATCTTGCATGTGTTACATTTATGTTTACGCTTACATTTGAAACTGTAGATGTTGATGACGGAACAGTGATAGTTCTTGTTGTATAAGTAGTTGAAGTTGGAATACTAACCGAACTGCCAAAACTATACAAATTACATGTTGTTGACGCTATATAGCCAATTGCAAATGATTTACTATTTACAGCATAATAAATATTCTCTGTTGGCTCAATTAAAACTCTGCAATTTGTTGAAATCACACTTGTTGGAATCAGGATACTTTCAGAACCATCATTTGGTACATTAGCGGCTAAAATTACAGGAAATGTTAAACCTCCATCTGTAGATAATTTAATATTTACATTTGAAGATCCCTGCAAAGTATTCGTATTATTAACACTCCAGGTAATTGTTTGATAGGATCCTGGCGCCCAACTTATACTCGTCGTATTTTGAGAAGTAACTGCAAATGGCCCAGTTGAAGAAGATACGTTTACAATCATTGCATCAGTATTTGTTTGAGCTGTTCCCAAAACCCCATTATCTCTTGCTGTTAGAGTAAAATGCAATGTTCTTGCAATAGACGAAACAGATTCCCATGTTGTTGTTAATCTATTTTGAAGAACAGAACTAAGACTTGGCATATATCGAATTAGCGAACTATTCGGAGCTACAGATCTAAATAATGGCCCGTCTGGCTTAGTAGCATATGCGATACTATTTCCATTTGAAGTTGTTGTTGCATTATCATTTTCTTCCCAATTATAAGTAGTGGCGCTGCCTTCAACATTTAAACCTGTACCGGTTAAAACGAAAGGGGTACTAATTGGAATTGTGTAATCTGCCCCCGCACCAATTGTTGGCGGATTATTTGTTAATGCTGTGCTTACCGGACAGCTTTTTCCTGCAAGATTATTTTGAATTTGTAAAATACTAACATAAGCAAAATAGTCGTCAGAATTGCTTTGAACATCATAATTTGTTATTCCGGCATATCCCATAATAGTAGAACCACTTCCCGGTTCAACATTTACGTTTGTTCTTTCTCCGGCATCATATGAAAAAGTATGATTTGCTCCCAATTGATGTCCTATTTCGTGAACCACAAAATCAATATCAAATGTATCACCTTCTGGTTTTCCGTCTGATGGTGAGGTGTAAGCGCTTCCTTTTTCAGAATTTACACAAACACAGCCAATACAATTTGCATTACCTCCGCCTCCAGATGCACCAAATAAATGGCCAATATCATAATTAGCTTCTCCAATTACACTGGTTAAAGTAGATTGTACTTGTGTATTCCACGAACCTTTTACTCCATCAATTGCATCCGAATAAGGGTCCGTTGAAGAATTTGTATAAATTACAGCATCATTATTTGCAATTAAAATTAATTGCACAGCCAAGTCTTTATTTAAAATCCCGTTAACTCTTGATAAGGTTGCATTCATTCCGGCAAGTGCCCCAACTTTTGTACCTCCAAAATAAGAAGTATATTCTCCGGTACATGACAATGCCAATCGCATTGTTTTAAAAACTTTATTATTTGAAGCTTCTTTGGCAGTTTTACCTGCACTATTAGTATCTGTTATTACATTATCTGTTTTACAAATTAATTTCGAAGAAGCTCTTTTATTTGAAGTAAACAAAACATATTCTGATTTATTATCCGGATTTTGCTCAATAAATTCAGTTGCTTTATCGGCACGAATTACCATTGTTTGCGTACCAATTGGTGAAACGCTAAAGTGTATTTTTGCCGATTTATCGTCTAATCCACGACCTTCGTAAGCTCTTATTTCAGGGTATTTTGCCTGTAATTCAGGATCAAAATTTGAAAATTCCCAAACTGAAAATCTTTCCAAAACACCTTCCGAGTTAGGAATGGTAATTTCTGAAGTACTATTTTTTGAACTTTTATTGGTTGCCGATGAAAGTTTTGCTTTCAGAAAATCTGAATTCAATTTATAATATAATTTATTCGAATCAGACGAATTTATACTTTTATTCAAAACTGAACCAGAACTCCTTTGCCATAAATCATCATTTTGAGCATGGCCTTTGACACAACAAAAAATAAGTAATAAAAATAGTAGCTGTTTATTCATACTCAAGGGATTTAGAAAAATCAAAATTAAGTGAATTAAATTAAATTCTTACATATATACGACAATTAATGGTTTTTTATCGACTGGTGAGCCTATTATCACAAAAAGTGACTTTATAATCTTAAAAAATCAATTAACCTTAGTGTCAAATTTAAAATAGATAGTATAAATTTGCACCATCCTAAACAATTTGCTTTGAAGCTCTTTCATTCTATAAACGATTTTCGATCAACCAAGAAAACTATTTTAACTCTTGGTACCTTTGATGGCGTACATATTGGTCATAAAAAAATTTTAGAACGAATTACCCAAAATACTGAAAACGGAAAATACGAAAGTTTAGTGCTTACTTTTTTTCCGCATCCGCGAATGGTGCTACAGGAAAAATCAGAAATAAAACTTTTAAATACGATTGCCGAAAAATCGAAACTACTCGAAGAAACCGGAATAGAAAACCTTGTTATTCATCCGTTTAACGAAAGTTTTTCGAGATTAACAGCCGAAGAATTTGTTCATTCTATTTTAGTTGATCAATTTCATATTCAAAAGATAATTATTGGGCATGATCACCGTTTTGGAAGAAACAGAACGGCTAATATTGATGATTTAATCGCTTTTGGTGCTGAATATGGTTTTGAAGTAGAGCAAATTTCGGCACAGGAAATTCAGGATGTTTCGGTAAGTTCTACCAAAATCAGAAAAGCTTTAGATGAAGGAAATATAACTTTGGCCAACGATTATTTGGGTTATGCTTATTTTTTAAGCGGCGAAGTTGTAAAAGGAAAACAATTAGGAAGAACAATCGGTTTTCCAACGGCCAATATCCAAATTGAAGAAGATTATAAAAAAATTCCTAAAAACGGTGTTTATATCGTGAAAACCTTTATCGACAACACAGCCATTTTCGGAATGATGAATATTGGTTTTAATCCAACTGTAAATGGACAAAAGCAAACTATCGAGGTCAATCTTTTTGATTTTGATGCTGATATTTATGGTCAGAAACTAGAAATTTCTTTATTGGAATATATTCGGGAAGAACAAAAATTCGGCTCTGTAGATTTACTTAAAGAACAATTAAATCAGGATAAAAAGACTGCCCTGGACTTTGTTGGGCAACTTTAAATAAGCACTCCAATACTTTTGGTTATTTTTAAATCGTCGTACTTCTTTTTTTAGTAAATTTGATATACAACTCTGTTTGTCAACAATTTACTATTAACTTCTTTAAAAATAACCACTATGAAATTACCTAAAGAAATTACCAACGGTTTTTTAATTTTCCTGGGAATTGGCATCTATTTTTTATTGATGAATCTGTTAGGACTCGCTGATTTGTTTTATTTACGTACGCTAAATGTCTTTTTTATATTTTATGGCGTAAACAGAACCATGCAGATGAATCTTCATGAAGGAGAAACCAACTTCGTATCCAACGCAGTTTCTGCTATGACAACATCTGTCGTTGGTGTATCCATGAGCGTTTTTGGCTTGTTAGTTTACAGTTACGCACGAGGTGGTGATGCATATGTAAAAACACTTTCTGAAGCATTTATGTTTGGAGGAAATCCATCTGTACCAACTTATTGCATTTGTTTATTATTTGAAGGACTCGCCTCTTCTGTTATTGTAACTTTAATGATGATGTTGTATTGGAACAATAAATATGCAGCCGATTAATTTTTTAGAATAAAATACATAATTTAAACACTCTAAAATCATAAAAAGATATAATTATATGATTTTAGAGTGTTTCTTTTTTGAAAATAACTATCAATTGTTCATTTACAGAATTCGGCATTGGTTGATTAGAACAATTTCGTTACTTTTGAAGCTTCAAAAACAATGTACCTAATGAGTATTACAAAACACAACTGGACAAAAGACGAGATAATCGCCATATATAATAAACCAATGATGGACTTGCTGTATGAAGCAGCAACAATTCACAGACAAAAACATGATCCGAACGTAGTTCAGGTATCTACATTACTATCTATCAAAACCGGGGGCTGTCCTGAAGATTGTGGTTATTGTCCACAAGCTGCACGCTACAACACAGGAGTTGAAGGAAACGACTTGATGAGTGTAAGTCAGGTAAAAGCTCAGGCTTTGCGTGCAAAATCAAGCGGATCATCTCGTGTTTGTATGGGAGCTGCCTGGAGAAATGTAAAAGATGGTGAAGAATTTGATCAGGTTCTTGAAATGGTTCGTACCATCAACAAATTAGACATGGAAGTTTGTTGCACTTTGGGTATGATTACCGAAAATCAGGCGCAACGTTTGGCTGAAGCAGGTTTATATGCTTACAATCATAACTTAGATACTTCTGAAGAATATTATAAAGATGTAATTTCAACACGTGGTTTCGAAGACCGTTTGCAAACGATCGAAAATGTTCGTAAAACGAATGTTACTGTTTGTAGCGGAGGAATTATTGGAATGGGAGAAAGTATTGAAGACAGAGCAGGAATGCTTGTAGCGCTTTCTACTTTAAATCCACAACCTGAATCTGTGCCAATTAATGCTTTGGTTGCTGTTGAAGGAACTCCGATGGAAGAAGAAAAACCAGTTGAAATCTGGGAAATGATTCGTATGGTGGCTACTACAAGAATTGTAATGCCGGATACACAAGTACGTTTATCTGCAGGAAGAACAAATATGAGCCGTGAAGGACAAGCAATGTGCTTTTTTGCAGGTGCCAATTCTATTTTTGCCGGAGACAAATTACTTACTACACCAAATCCTGATGTACACGAAGACATGAAAATGTTTGAAATGTTAGGATTAATTCCGCAAAAGCCATTTACTAAAGTTTCGCAGCCAAAAACTGTTGAAGCATCAGATTCTCAATTTGCTCCTTTAGGCGAAAAACCAAAATGGTCAAGACCGGGACATACTATTGAAAGAAATCTTGAGGCTTCGATCAAATCAAAAATTTAAGTTATTGAGTTAATAAATCTCTAAAAATATTTTTAAATTGCTTATAACAAGTGTTATAAGCAATTTTTTTATTTAAAAGAGATGAATTTAAAACAAATCGAAAGGGTAAAAAAAATCTCAAAATCTGATTTTATTTCCCAATACGTAAAAAACCAAATTCCCGTTGTTATCGAAGAGCTGACTGAAGACTGGCCGGCTTATTCTAAATGGAAATTATCATATATGAAAGAAATCGCAGGTGATACTATCGTTCCTTTATACGATAACAGACCTGTAAACCACGAAGATGGCTTTAATGAAGCGCACACTAAAATGAAGATGAGCGACTACATTGATCTTTTAGAATCCAAGCCAACAAACTACCGCATTTTCCTTTATAATTTAATGAAAGAAATACCAACGCTAAAAGACGACTTTTTATGGCCTGATATTGGCTTGAAATTAGTGAAGCAAATGCCCATGTTGTTTTTTGGTGGAGAAAATTCAAAGGTTTTTATGCATTATGATATTGATTATTCTAATATTTTGCATTTTCATTTTCATGGAGAAAAACAATGCATGCTTTTTGCTCCGGATCAGTCTAAATATATGTACAAAGTTCCGCACGCTTTAATTTCGAGAGAAGACATTGATTTTGATGATCCTGATTATGAAAAATGGCCCGCCCTTAAAAATGCCGAAGGTTATATTACTAATCTTAAACATGGCGAAGTATTGTACATGCCAGAAGGATATTGGCATTATATGAAATACTTAACTCCTGGTTTTTCTATGAGTTTGCGTGCTTTTCCAAAAAATATTGCCCATTTATCAAAGGCGGCTTATAATGTATTTATTATGCGGCATTTTGATATTTTGATGCGAAAATTTAAAGGTCAAAAATGGATTGACTATAAAAACGAAAAAGCAATTCAGAACACACATCAAAATCTGACGAAATCTGAAAATCTGGCAAAGTCTGCCTGATATAATTAAAAAAGCCGTTGTGAACTTAAAGGTTTACAACGGCTTTTTATTAAACCACTATTTAGAATACCATTTTTGTAGTAGTTACATTTCCATTACCAAAAATTGTTTTAATCAACAAAACCTGATTAGATTGTAAACCGGATATCTGCAATTCTGTACTATCTATTTTCTTTTTATTATAAAGCAATTTTCCGGTAACATCAAAAATAAAAACCTCTTTAATGTTTTCTTTGGTTGATGTTACCTTGATAATTTTCTCTTTTGCAGAAACCAAAATTTTCTGTTCCACATCTTCAATAGCAACTTTTTTCAAGGTTTTATTATTAGTATAACGCAACACAAAACGACCATCAAAAATACCTGTTGAAGTTGTAAAGGTATAATTGCCGGTTCTTAAATCATGAATTGAATTGGTAATTTTGTCTTCTAAATAAATAGCCTGATTAACCAAATTACCATCAACCTGATCTATAGAAATAGTAAAATTGCCAGCAATTGTGCTTTTATATCCAAGCGGTACAATATCAGTATCCGAAAAAGGTACGGCGCGTCCCTGAATTACAAGTTTATGTCCATTATTTACACTATAAAAATCCAAATATGGATTACCATCAATTGTTTGACCGTCATATCTGGTTTCATAATCGTTAGTAGCTCCTTCAATATAACCAATTAAAATTTGTTTAAAGGCACCACCATCATTAGTCATATTAAGCCATAACCGATTTTTTTCAAGTGCAGCTTTTGAAGTTTTTGCTGGTTTAAAAAACTGACTGTTTGAGCCAAAACGCATCGCATTTGTAAAAGTTACTGTTCCGGACGAGCTTGTTTCAGTAAAAAAACCTTGCCCGGCTGCTATTTTACCGCCTGGTATTTCCTTATTGTTTCCTGATGCTGTGGTTGCTGTTTTGGCTGCAACGCCCCCAGTTAAATTATAACTTGCATAATCATCTGAATTGTATTTATAAGAAGTTCCAAATACTACAGGCGTGTTGTGTGTCCAGAAATATAAGGTTCCGGTTAAAACCGGGTTATTCAAAATAAATTGATCGGCATCTAATGCTGAAGGATAAGGATTTCCGAGCAAATAAAATTTTCCGCTATCTAATGTCGCACTGGTTACATTTCCATTATTGGGAACTCCAATAAAAGAAGCTGTGTAATCGGCTCTGATTGTATTAGAATAAGTTTGCGGACCACGAATTATATAACCTTCTCCAACAACCATAGTCGTACTTCTGTTTGTGATTACCCAATTTGTTCCGCTATATCTAAAATATTTATCCCCTAAAGTTAATGGCGAAACATCAACCAGTTTTTGTGGGCTTACCGGAGTTGACCAATACACAAAATCGGCCTGGCGAATTTGCGGGCTTATTCGTTTGTAAATAATATTTCCGGTATTAATAACATTATTACGTTGTATTAAACTTGCATTATTCTCGAATATTAATTTTGTTCCTGTTGCAGATTCTACCGTAAGTTGGTTATCAATAAATAATGTATGTGGAGAATTTATTGTCACTTCTTTTCCCCCTTTTACTTTACAAGAGCAACCGCTTATATCTCCTGTTGACTGATAGTTTTCGGCAAATTCAATGATATCAGAAGATATCGGCACGCTCCCTTTCGACCATGTTGTTCCATTCCACGTATTTACATCCGGTGCTTTTATTACAATACTAACTGTTGGCAATGAAGTGCAGTTTACACCATCCTGTGCCGTAAAAGTATATGTTCCGGGAGCTAAATTAGCAATTGTATAATTGGAACCCGAAACGGAATAAGTTTGAGTTGATGAACCGCTTTGGTAAACTTGTCCATTTGTTGCAGATATAAATCCGTTAAGTTCTACACTTCCTGTTGAGATAACACAAGTTGGTTGTGTAATAGTAACAACATTGGGTGTGGGTAATGAAGATTTAACGGTAACAGTCGTGACTGAAGAGGCAAGGCTTTGACATCCTGTGGCATTTGTTACCTGAACAGAATAATTTCCGGATGTTGTTACCACTATACTTTTTGTAGTTGCACCCGTTGACCATAAATAACTTGCTCCGGTAATGGAAGTCAATGTAACATTTCCTCCATCACAAAATGTTGTTGCCCCACTTGTGGATATTGTGGGAACCGCAGGTTTGGCATTAACTGTTACAAAAATAGTTTTAGAACTGGTGTAAACAGATCCACCATAAGTAGTAGTATAGGTAAGATTGGCTTCATAAGAACCTGATACAGCATTTGTAAAAGATACTACTGATTGTTTATCAGGATAGTTTACAAAAGATGCCGCACCGGGAAGTTTTACAGACCAATGCCAGTTCAATGCAGCTCCGTCTGCTCCATCTTTTGCTGCGGTAAAATTAAGAGTGCTTCCCTCACAAATTGGCGCATTACTTGTAGGCTTTGATTGTAAAGTTCCTCCTAAATTATTAAGCTGCGCGAAAGTATATTCGGCATTGCCACTTCCTACACAAACGGCAAATTTTACTGTACCGATATACAAAGCAACCTGATTTGAGCATCCTCCTCCTGTGTCATCAATTTTCCCCGGTGGATTGATATCTACGATTGTCCCGGCGGGAAAACGAATAGAACTCTGATTTGTATTAAAATCCAGTACTCCATTAATAGTAACAACCAGAATATTTCCTGCAGAAGTTGATACTATTGGATCTCCTGAAGCCAACAATGTTCCGTTTATCGTTAACGATTTTATTGAAACATTTGTGCTAAGCGTTATGGTTGATCCGGAAGCAATAATAACATCATCATTTATAGTAGGTACTGTTCCGCCAATCCATGATGTTGTAACTGTCCAATTTCCCGTTCCTGTACTTGTTATGGTAGCTCCATTTGAAAATCCAAAACAAAATAACATTGAAAAAATAAAAAGTAATTTTCGGTTCATTTCACGTGGTATTTAAATTTAAACAATAGATCTTTTAGTAAATTATTTTTCAAAAAAAGCTCTTAAGAATTTTGCTTTTTTTTAGTCCATCCCTGAGGAAATTTTAAGGCTTTTTTATCACCTGTTTTTTCCTCAAAACACCATAAACAATTTACAATTTTCTATTAACTAAGGTTAAATTAACACGCTGTATTTCAGTCAATTAAACTCGATTTTACTATTTTAAGTTATTTCTCATAAATACTTTTTTTTTAAGTAATTCATCATATAAAAAATGCAAATCATCTGATTTTATAAATATGCATTTTTCATTATTTTTCAAAAATTATAATAATTTGAAAATAAATTATGTTAAAAATAAATTTAACCCCAAAAAAAACGTCTGGAAAACAATATTGAGTCGAAATTTTATTTAAAAAATAGTCGTTCTTTAAACGCGAAATGACCACTTAAAATGGAAGCTAAAAACTTACTAAAATAAAATTTTACGTGTTGAATGATATCCGTTTTTCAACGATATTTTTAGTAGCAAAATTTGATTTTTGGAAGATAGATTTTCAATACTAAATCTGGAGTTTTCTATCTCAGTTTTTCTGTAAATCTGTTTACCAGAAATGTCAAAAATTGCAATATCCTTAATCTCGTTTTTGTTAGCGTCGATAATTATATTATTGTTGTTTACAAAAACTGATATTTGATTTATTTCTCTCTCCGGATTATTTATTTTTAAATCTTTACTAATAAAATTCAACTCAAAACGTTCATTAAAATTTCCCTTTTTTGTAGAAAATAAATAGAGCGATTCTTTTAGATCATGTTTAATTTTCAAGTCCTTATCTTCAATAACAACATTTAGATTACTAAACAGTCCATCATCATGGTCAATACTAACACTAAATTCACCATCAATAGTGCTTGAATAGCCTAACAAAATAGAATCAGTATCTTCGAAAGGCAAACCTCTGCTCTGAATTACTAATTTTTTATTTTCAACAACACTATAAAAATCTACAAATTGATTTCCATTAAAAGATTCCGCATCATAACTTTCATCATACAAATTGGTTGCCCCGTTAATATATCCCAATAAAATTTGTTTAAAAACGCCTTCATTATTTTTAAGATTCAACCAGATTCTATGTTTTTCTACAATATTTTCTTTTGTTTTGGCTTGCTTAAAAAAAGCAGAATTTCGACCAGAAATGCGCATACTATTATTGAATTCAGCAATTTCAGAATTTTTACTGATTACAAAAAATGCTTGTCCTGAGGCAATAGTTCCATCAGGAATACTTTCATTTATACCTAATGAAACTGCGCCACGCGTACCAATACCTCCCAGCAAATTGTAAGCAGCATAATCATTAGATGTATATTTATTATTAGTTATTGGTGTATTATGTGTCCAGAAATAAAGAGTTCCTAAAATATTTGACGTGTTATTAGTCAAAAAAGCATCGGCACTTATTGCTGATGGATATGGATTACCAATTAAATTAAAGCCATATTCTTTTTCCAAACTCACCTCTACTTTTCCATTAGCCGGAATACCTTTAAATACGGCTTCAAATTTTGAAGGGTTTGTTGTTGAAAATTGCTGTGGACCACGTATACTATATCCTTTGCCGGGAATCATGATATTTGATGCATTTTCTATTTTCCACTTATCCAAAACAGCATCATAAGAAAAAAACTTATCCGGCAATGTATCTGGCGAAACATTAATTAGTTTTTCATTATAAACAGGCGAAGACCAATAAGTATAATCGAATTTTAATATTGGCGAAGATTTTCTTTTGACAGCAGCAATACCCGTATTTACAATATCATTGTCCCGCTGATATAAACTTGCTGTATCTTCTAAAATTAAAGTACCAAGGCCTGAATAGTCGAACTCAATTGCTAAAGTATTGCCGCTTAAAAGTGTTACTGTTTTACCTTCGTTAATATAACAGCTGCAGATATTTGAAGACGTTAAGGCCGGATAATCCTCTTGAAAGTAGATTTGCTTTCCGCCTGACGGTAAACCATTTGACCAACTGTGACCATTCCAAATTGAGGAATCCAAACAAAGGTTCAAACGTGCAATTCTGTGTTTGGATATTCCTGATACAGAATTGAAATCTCCACCAATCATTAATTTAA
>Ga0247732_10001101_pt1 | contig 11232 bp, 17 predicted proteins | sample UWRJL163409C2_FD_180940 | JGI IMG/M metagenome (GOLD analysis project Ga0247732, IMG submission 180940) | Plant litter microbial communities from Arlington Agricultural Research Station in Wisconsin, United States - UWRJ-L163-409C-2 | ecosystem: Environmental > Terrestrial > Plant litter >...
CTGAATCTAGCTGCTGCACGTGACATGAATCGCGCTTTGGACGCGACCATCAGTTTCTAGCGCATTGTCCGCGACCAGCATGGAGTCTTCGTCCTCCCAAAAGCTGGCTGAAAAGCCATCTTTGATTACTCCGTCGGCATCTCCACCGCCCGCCAAGGTCTCGAGTGCTGCACCTCCGGCAAAGCGACAACGTGTCTCCTCAACCCCTCGGCGCACGTTTGGTGATTCTCGGGATTCTCGAACTCCGTCGGTGCAAGACATCGAGAAAAGCAGAGCAGACTCCCTCAAACGGCTTTTCGACAAATGGAACTCCCTCCAGCGCTACGTGAGGGACATGGACGAGGACGATATCATCGATATTACCACGCTGGACATCGTCAAGGATAATGGTGTCTTGCGAGGTTCGAAGAGGATAGAATTCGGGCAGATTCATGTCTCCGCGACAGGGGAGTCAAGCGGTGACGAAGGAAGCGACCTGTCTGATGCCGACGACGAATATGGTCTCGATGAACTGGATGCCTTTGCAGATACGGGCACTTTGGAGAACGAACCACTCCTCAAGCATGTGCCGCCATTGGATGTCACAAACCCCATCGATGCGGAAGCTTTGCAGGAATTCGAGGAAGCGGAGCGGCGCAGGAAGGAGACCTGTGGCAGCGAGGGAGAGGAATCGGAAGTCCAAGTCTGGGACCTGACCTCACTTATTGGTGATGAGAGTGGCGGCGAGACTTTGGAGGAATATGGAAATACGGGGCCGGAAGGAGAAGAAGAAGATGAGGGTGTTAATCTCCCTACGGAGTCCTGGCGGCATTTCACAGATTCTGATGGTTCCGATGACGAGCTCGGAAACTGGACCGTCGATGAATCAAGCATCGTATACCCTGTGGCCAAGTACGAGGCCCACGAAAGCGAGGTCGAAGGACTAGAACCGCCGCCAATCTCGTCTTCTCCAGCTCCAAGTTCTCCGGTCAAGCCTTCTTCCGAGCCCCAGTTGCCAAGCCCCCCAGATTCACGCTCCTCCGCCGTCAATTTCTCGCTCAAGACTCCAAGTTCTCATCAGCTGCCAATCGTACCGCCCGACGAGACAGCAAACGACGACCTGGGTAGACCCGGATCATACACTCCTGAAGCCAACTTGCCCAAGGAGGAGAACCGCTCTCCTCTCAAGAAAATCAATTCCTCTCCCAGAAAGCCATCAGTGAAGCCCGTTGTTTTGGTCACTCCGCGGAATTTGCTTCCCCGGTCGCGAACGGAGGGGCAAGAGAATCCGACCAAGCCCCGCAAAATGGGGACCCCGTTACCTCAAACGAAGCCCGCCGAAATCATAGATTTATCATGCGAGCCTAGCAGCGACTCGCAGGACGAAGCTGGTGAACACTTTACGACCAAATCTGTAAACAATATACGATCAAGGCGCGCTCATGACGAATCACCACCCAACCATTCCGCAGGACGCAAATTCGCGAGGAGCAATCGTTCTGAATCCTCTTCCCCGGAGAGGCCTCCCAAGAGGCTTGCGAAGAAGAGGAAGCGACGTCCATCTGACGAGGATACGACTGTTGGAGACGACAATCAACCGCCGAACGGACTTAATGAGAGCAAAGTTGACAAGGGCAAAGGAAGGAGTGTTTCTCAGGCGCGAGAACGACCCAGTGGGTGTTCCAGTCTCTTGCATCTGCTCCTAAGGCTAATTGCTGACTCCAGACGATTCGCCCTCGCGAGATCGCAGATATCGAAGCCGTCGCAGTCCTTCTGAATCTGAGGATGAAGGACATTCCTCTTCAGATCCTCCTAAACCGCCCCCTCGACGAAGTCGATCCAGGTCGCACTTTGCGAGCGACCCACACCCGTACCCTTACGCTCCGTACCATTACCCTTCCCATCTCCCTCAGCCTTCTATGTTCTCCCCAATACAGGACCCCCGAGCACAGCTCATCATCAACCAAGCCATGCACCAACTTTCAGCTCTTGTAAATGGCTCTTGGAATCCGCCTCCAATCTACCCAGATGGACCTGTGCCGATGACACCATCCCATCGACACCGCGGCAAGTCGCCTCACCCGACTTACTCGACACCCACACATCACCCCCATCCTTACCCGTACTTCTTCGACCCGGCATTTTCAAATGCTACCATGCCGCCATCTTCTCCGGAGCCTTCGCCAGAGAAGCCGAGGGCGAAAACCCTTGTCAAGCGTAGCAAATCCCGCGGCAGACGAGTTTCTTTCAAACTCGATAATGATGGCCAGGACGAATACGACAGTGATGTATTCGGTACCAGAGCATCCTCGTCCAAGGCTAGTCCCCCCCGCAGGCGGGAAAAGACACCTGGACACAGATTGGTGGAGAAGGAATCAATCTCAGAGGAGGATAACGGACATACATCAGGATCTGTCGTATCAGACTCTGAAGAGGGAGATCGAGTCTTACCATCGTATGTTCGGGGACAAACTCCAGGTCCTTCGTCCTCCGGGACGCATAAAAAATCCCCCAAGAAAAGTAATAAACGCTCTTAGCTATGCATCTACTTATTTATGCTGTTGTATCTCCATCTTTCCTCGTCTATCCCTATGTGGTCACATGACAATCTGATCTGCGCCTGCCAGACGCGGCGGTAAAATATTTCATTGCTCTTTCCTTTCTGCTCTCATGCCCGGACCACCTATTCGCGAGGGCTACAATGCCAAAGCTCGAAAGTCGACAGCAGGATCTCGGAAAAAGGGAAAAGCCAAGCGAAACAAAAACTTGACTCAAGGAGAGACGGAAAATTCCAATGCAGAGATCGTTGTTCCAAAATCCCAAGAAGTCAAGGATCAGGAGCGAGCAAAGCGTATGCTTGAAGAGGTGCGGCCAATATTTGAAGTAATGACATGACTAGTCTTACAACGTACTAGCTTCAAGCACAAACCGAATCCAAGTGGACATCTAAGAAGAGGAAGCGACTCGAGAAATACATTGTTCGTCTTCGCGCTTCGCACGGGGTGAAAGTGGATCTAACTGTTCTGGTTGCAGGAGAAAAAACTGAAGAAGGAAGAGCGGTTGGAAATCTTTGAAAAGCTGGCGTACGCATCTTGTTTGCTCCGTTTGGTTGGAGCCTGACTTCCTCAAGCAAATCGCAGGCAACTCTTCCTTCATCTGCCCTTCAGTCCTCTTCAACACTCGGTACCGGACGTCCTGCAACGCACCAAGAGCTTCAGGACGTGCAGGAGGACAAAGAAATCAGGACAGTGATCCGGGGTCACGGACGCCGGAAACGCTCTGAACGATTCGCGGAAGTCGAGGATGAGGAGGATGAGGAGGATGATGCAATGGGGGACGAGGATGCAACCATGGAGGAACCTGTGATTCAGAATAAAAGACGAACGTCTCCGAGCCCCCAACCTCAAGCACCTTCGCGGCCTGCAGTGACGGAGACATATGACAGTGCACCTGTAGTGGGCAGTGCGCTGCAGAGGAAACCTGATGGTACTGTCAAGGCTCCTATCGTTCGGTCTCTGTCGAAACGTACCAAACAGGCACGCAATGCTCTCTCTCTGCTATTTGCTTGACTGATCACGCGTACAGCGATCTTGGGTACGGAGAAAAGTGGAAACGCCCGCATACGAGTCTGAATCTTCGTTCGACAGCTCCGATTCAGCGTACGATTCTTCGGAGGGAGAGGGTGGTTCAGAAGAAGATCAAGCATCTGGGTCTGAAGAAGATGACGAGCCGTCGGAGCCTTCAGAAGCTGTCTCAGAGCCAGTCAAGAAAAAGTCCCTCGGCTTCAAGGATTGGGCTTTGAAGCAGATGAGCACCGTGAAAGGATGGGATACCGAGCCACAATCACTCGCTACGGAAACCGATGCGCCTCCGCCACAGAAGAGGCAAAGGGTAGAAGGACCTATGCGCGGGCCATTGGGCGAAGAATACGCTTTGCCGGAGGGATCGTTCACGAAGCACCTATTGTACCCATCTCGGTCTCGTGAAGGGATCGTCAAAACAGTTTCGATCCAACGAACACCTGAAGTCGAGGCGTCCAGGATTTTGCTACCCATCGTAACGGAAGAGCAACCCATCATGGAGGCCGTTCTTATGAACCTAGTTGTCATTATCTGTGGTGAAACTGGTAGCGGCAAAACGACACAATTACCGCAGTTCTTGTACGAAGCAGGTTTCGGTACACCAGGAAGCGGTATTTTCGTTCAATATTCATTTTGAACAATGACTGATTGATTTCTGTAGAAAACCCGGGCATGATAGGCATCACTCAGCCGCGGCGTGTTGCTGCTGTCTCGATGGCTGCCCGGGTCGCCCATGAACTTGCACTCACTTCGTCGAAGGTGTCGTATCAAATTCGATACGATGCGACGGTCTCCCCTTCGACATCCATCAAGTTCATGACTGATGGTGTTCTGCTCCGAGAACTGGCGACGGATTTCCTCCTCACGAAATACTCTGTGATCATCGTCGACGAAGCGCACGAACGTAGCATGAACACTGACATCCTCATTGGCGTTCTGAGCCGCGTGATCAAGCTGCGAGAGCAGATGTGGAAGGACGGCGAGGGAGATGTAAAGGTAATTATTTATCTTTTCGTGCAACAAGCAGTGCTGATGTATCTCTAGCCACTTAGGCTAATTATCATGTCGGCCACCCTCCGAGTCAGTGACTTTGCTGAGAACACCACACTTTTCCCGAGTCCACCACCCGTAATAAGCGTTGCTGCCCGCCAACATCCTGTTACCATTCATTTCAGTAGGCGCACATACCCCGACTACGTCACTCAAGCCATCAAGAAGGCAACAAAAATTCATACTCGCTTGCCTCCAGGAGGTATCTTGATCTTTTTGACGGGCCAAAATGAGATTTCAGGTGTCTGCCGAAAGCTCGAGGCGAAGTTTGGAAAGGACGCAATCGATGCGAAAAAGCTGAGAGTTGGGAAAACACAGCAGAAGAAGATAGAAGAGATATGGTCTGGAAAAGACTTTGAGGACAAAAGAACAGTTGCACCTGCCCAAGGCACGTCTGTGCTTCGAAAGAGACTCAAGTATGCTAACAGTTTTCAATAGCGGATATCGAAGCCGAGGAAATCGACTTGGGAGATCTCCAAGACGACCTTGCGATGGATGTTGACGGGGAGGCGCAGCCGTACAACGATGATCCGGATGCATTAGATAGCGACGACGACGAAATCGACGAAGAATTGGGTCTGGACGAGGATTCTGACGGTAAGTGATTCGTATTGTGGCCCAACTCTGTCTGAATACTTTCAGTTCCCATGCACATCGTTCCTCTTTATTCCCTCCTATCAAGCGAAAAGCAAATGAAGGTCTTTGAGCCACCACCCCCTGGGCACAGGTTGCTCGTGGTTTCTACAAACATTGCCGAAACATCCTTGACTATTCCCGGTATTCGCTACGTTGTCGACTGCGGACGCGCGAAAGAGGTACGCTCCCAAGCTCTCTTGGAGCATCCTTTACTCATACAAATTACAGCGTCAATACGACATTGGAAGCGGCGTGCAAACTTTTAGCGTTTCTTGGATTTCGAAAGCATCTGCTGCGCAACGAGCGGGTCGAGCGGGTCGAACTGGCCCCGGACATTGCTACCGCCTCTACTCGTCAGCCATCTTCGAAAACCACTTTGAAAAATTTGCCAAACCGGAAATTCAACGGATACCTATTGAGGGTGTGGTTCTTCAGATGAAGAGCATGCATATCGATACCGTGGCGAAATTCCCTTTCCCTACTCCCCCTGATCGAATGGCCCTTCGGAAAGCTGAGAGAACCCTGATGTATCTCGGTGCGCTGAAACAACCTGGCCCGACAGTTGCTCAGACGGAAGGTCAAATTACACCACTGGGTCTGTCGATGGCCCTCTTCCCTCTTTCTCCGCGCTTCGCTCGTATGCTCGTCAGCGGCCAACAACATGGCTGCCTTCCTTACGTGATCTGCATAGTCTCCGCACTATCGGTCGGGGACCCATTCCTTTATGAAGAGTCTTTAGGTATTGAAAAGGAAGAGGCAGACGAAGAAGAGAGTCCGTCAGAGGAGAAACGAAAGAAACAAGCGCTCCGTAAATCTTTCCATCAGTCTCGTCAGGTAAGCGGCTGTCGTAGTTTCTAAAGTAGCCATTCTGACGCTTCTCAAAGATTCATTCATCTTTTGGTCATTACACTAGCGATGTTTTCAAGGTTCTTTCTGTTGTAGGAGCGTATGAATATGCTGGTGGTGGCCATGATTTCTGCGCGCAACACTTTGTGCGACCAAAGGTAAGGTAATCAGCGTTTTCGCCGCCCACTTGCGATTGACCTTCTGTGCTCCAGGCTATGGAGGAGATTCACAAACTGCGAGCCCAAATCAGCAACATCGTCAATCTCAATTTCCCTCAAGCCGATCCTCGATTTGAGGCGCGTCTCCCACCACCCAACGAGTTGCAGGTGTGAAGTAAAGATTGTCTTTTCGAGCGGGAACTTACGTCGTCCAGTTCAAATCACTGAGGCAACTGTTTACGGCGGCCTTCATTGACCAGGTCGCAGTTCGCAAAGATATATTGGAGAAGGACGGCGGCAGTGGGACTAAATATGCCTCATCGAGAGGAGTTGCATACCGAGCCATTGGTATCGACGAAGATGTCTTCGTTCATCCTTCGTCACTTCTCGCCGACCGACCGCCTCCTGACTATATTATTTTTGAACAAGTGGTTCGAACATCTCGGGTATTCATAAAAGGTATGCCCTGCTTTTTTACGTTTGGACGCTTCTCAACCTTTGCTTTCAAGGTCTGACGGTGGTCAACCCCGCTTGGCTATGGGCTCTTGGGAAGGACACAATTTGCACTGCTTCCAAACCTATCAAGAACAATTTGGGCGTGCCAATGATTATACCACGCTATGGATCGGAAGGATGGGAGCTCCCACCTATGAAAGCAACATCATAAAGTTGTAATCGACGTCAAATAATTATCCGTGATCCAAGATCCATTAGTAGTACCAAATGTATTCTAGCCGTGTCGTGTCTGTATGCGCTCATAAAGATCGTGGTATCGTACAGTCCATGTCCAATGCGTAAGTTAGGAAGGGTTCTTGTGCTTTTTGGGTATGAAGAGAGAAGGTGCAGGTTTGGGACGCTTTTTCGGGGGCGGTTTTGCTGGCAGACCGTTTGTGGGATTTGCGGGTATCTCTGTTTCTGCAGGACGCTTGACGCCTGAGGGTCTCCGAATCTGCGGATCTTTTGGCAGCCGATCATGTGTAGGTTCAGTCTTGCTTGTCGATGAACTACTTCCTTCGGGCCGGTCGGGTCGTTGTGAAGCTGCCAGTTGTTTTGGTGTCGAAAGTGGAGGCGGAGGCGGAGCCATTTCGACGTCTTTCTTCTGTGCATGAGGCACCTGGATTGCTGTTTCTGGCCGGTAAAAGAAGGAATTGTCAACCTGAAATCGGCGGGGTCAGATTAGCAGCCCTTAACATATTCACGGTGAGCACATACTGGCTGTAAAAAGCTTCGATTCCGAGCATCTTCCACAATCTGACGCCAAAATTCGTCGCTACGTTCAAGAGTTTTGACATTTCCAAGAATGAACAAAGAAGATTTTGCTCGAGTGAGGGCGACGTTCATCCGCCGAGTATCTAGAAGCATATCAGTTTTGCAAAAACATGGAGTATTTGATTCTCACCTGACAAGAAGCCTACATTCTGAACATTAGGACCTCCACGCACACAAGATAGGATGATGATATCTTTTTCTTGACCTTGGAAACCATCCACAGTGTTGAAGTGGAGCCTGCTCACTATATCTCTCCCGAATTTTCTCTCGAATGAGCGCCTGAGCTCCACAATCTGCGCCCGGTACATCGACACAATGCCAGTACGAGCAGCGAAGTCGAACCCCGCAGTTTTGTACTGGTTTGACAAGTTATCGAAGAGCTGAACTGCCATGTGACATTCCGTCATGTTCTTCAGAGATCGACCGTTTGACTCTTCTGATCCATGTGCAACATCAAAGAAACGATATGTTCCGAATTTCCGACTTGAATGCCAATGCCTCTTGGTCTTTTCTTCCATACTGGGCCCATCTTGCAGTTTGCCGTTATAGAAGAGGTTACTGGGAAGACGACTGATATCTGGATGCATGCGGTATTGAATGCTAAATTGCCAACTATAAGTACTGGCAGCTAGAAGAGTAGGAATGCGACATACCTCAGCAGGTGCACAGCTTTCGCTTGACTCTTTTGAAGGCGGACGAAAAGGGATTGATTGTAGCCCAGACGCGTGGCCTGAGTAACGTCTCAGCATATCATCCTGGACAAAATATTGAGCGACTGACCTCTTGCGAAATGACTGTAGGTGGAAGTTGCTGAGGATCTCCAACCATCACACAACGGGTAAACTGGTATCGCAGCGGAATCAGAGTACTTGGTTCGATGGCTTGAGCGGCTTCGTCAATGATGATGGTGTCAAAATCGAGAATTTCCAAGCTCTCGTGCCCGGAGCCTGACAAGGTACAACAGATAACATCAGCTTTGGTCAGAATCTCCATTCTCGCACTTCGTCGGGAGGCATCCATCGCTCTGAACGCCCCCTTCCTTGCGTCTTGCAGCTTGGTCAGCTTCTCTGCAGCACTTCGTCGTTGAGCATGAAGTTCGTGGTTCTTTGTCTCCAGGTCGATGCGCTCTTTTCCGTTCGTCACTTCGAGTCGTCCTTGCATGATCGCAATTTGCTCCTTGATCGACGCAATTTGCTTTTTGACCATTTCGATTTCAGCGCCATCATCCTTCGCCGTTACGTTCCCAAGTTTCTCTTCGACGAGGGTTTCGAGAGAGATCTCGCGTGTGGTAGCTCCGATTGAGCTGTCTGCACCGATGCGTACAATGTTGAGTGGGATTTTGCGTTTGTTGGGGCCTATATAGCCATCCTTGAGACGGGCCGCAATTTCGTCGATGGCGGCGTTACTAGGGGCGCATAGTAGGATTCGTGCTTTCTGGATTTGCTGTGGTTCGCTCTGTCCTTTGAACTGTTGTCCTACTGTGATAGAAGTGGCTGGCTTGGGTCTCTCGGCCATAAACTTGCCAACAAGGCCACAAATTGTTGATGTCTTTCCGGTTCCGGGAGGCCTGAGATAGATCAGGTCAGCAAAGATCGTAAAAATCTGGCCGACCTACCCTTGAATCAAAGAGAAACCATTCGTCTTCAAAACTTTGACAATAGCAGCGGCTTGAGGTTCGTTTACGTTGAAATTCTCCTGAGTCTCCTTGATTTCTCTTTGGGAAGCGGCGGGAGCGATCGTCAACGACGGTTTCAAAATCGAGCTGCAGACGTCCCAATTGTTGCGTAACGAAACCAGCGATCCGTATTCTCGATGCAAGGTGCTCAGACTGACACAATGTTAGATTCGTCTCCTCTTTTCTGGTAAATGGAACATACCTGAATAATTTCTTGATCTGCCATTCTGTATGCGGTTTGAGATAATCTTCTACCTGGCTCGAAGTGACACGTAGAATAGCGTCGATCTTCTGTCCTCCAGATTTGTATGACTGGACCTTGGCAATAATCCTCTTGTCGTGGATGGGGTTGGAGATGAGGACGACATCGGTTTCCGCCAGGTACCAATCCTTCTTGACAGGCATCTTCACCGACACGCTGACATCGACGAATGAGTCCACGAAGCGCTTGCTTTCAACGTTGCAGGCATATGAATCTTGTTCCTCCTCCTTGGCTTGTTGGAGCTGTGACCAACACTCGAGGAGGAGCAATGGCTCAAACACGCGGAAGTAGTGCTCATAGTTGTCGAAGAGATCTGGGACGCGGTTGAGCTTCAGTTTTTCCCCAGGTGGGAGGGGACCAGAATCGTCGTAGGTCCATGAGAGAAGAGATTGGTGGAGACCCGCGACACTGGGTCGTAGACGGGCAGCCTTCTCCCTAGCGCTGATTTCCTTCTTCTGAACTACCCTGTGGGCTTGGGGTAGGGAGATATCGCCAAAACCGATCAACTTCACTCCTCTATGCTCAGCACGCTTCTGCTTGACTGGGGACTTGACCTTGCCAAGCGACTCCAGCCCAGTTGCGGAGCCTTCACTGTGTGAAGAGTCTTCGTCGGAAGAGCTGGATGAATCGTCAGATGACGAAACGGTCTCCTTCTTGGGTTCCGGTCTTCGAAGCTGGGCGGCAGGAGCAGCCTTGGACGTGGATGAGGACGAAGATCGGAAAGAGGGGACTGTATGTGCCGCATCGAACTTTCGCTGTTCTGCTTCGGAAAGTTTTCCTTTGCTGGACACAGCCAGCTTCGTTTGCTTGAAGGTAGTTGTGCCAAAGGCGGAGGCGATAGGTCGTTGTTGTTGCACTTGCTTGGGAGGCTCCGCTTTGCTTTGTACAGGTTTTGACTTGACTTCCAGCTTGACTTCGTGCTTGACTTTGAGCTCGGGCTTGGTCTTGACCTCCTTCACTCGTTCGGGCTCCTTTGACTTGACATCGAGTTCGTCAGCCCACGCGGCCAAGTTTTCGATTTTGGTAGGGTCGAGCCTGGTTCGCTGGGGATTATCGGCGAAAGACCTGAACTTCTTCAAAACGTCTTCCGATGCGCGCAGCTTGTTCTCCTTGAGAATGGTCAAGAGAGACATACAAAGGCTGTACGACTGGTGCAAGATGTCCTCGTCGGTGATTCGAAGCCATTGGGTGGCAAAGGGGAGGAGTTGTTGGAGGATTTGGAGGAGCTCGTCACCAGCGCGCGAGAGCTTTCCTGGTGCCGATGGTTTTACTGTAGGGCTCATGTTGATTGCGTTTTCGAATGTCGTCCATTGCTCAAGCATCTCTCGGGCAAGGATAATCGCGTCACGGATCCAGCCGACCATGTCTTCGTTGGAGACGTAGTTGGACCACATCGGTACTCTCTTGAAAACAGTGGACAACGCTTCGACCATTTGACGCCACAGTCGAATGAGCCGGGAGCCAGGTCCAGTGGGATCTTCTGGTCGGAGGAACGCCGTGCTCTGGAGCCGGCCATGACAAAGGACTTCAAGAATGTCGCTGAAACACAGGAGGAAATGTGAGGAAAGGTCGCATGCTTCCAAAGGTAACACGATGTATGCTGTGAAGACGCCTAAAAAGGATATTATGCCATCCAGGGCTGCGTCGGGGCAATTGTCGAGGAGTGCGCCAAAGGATTCTGGTCTTCCATCGACATCAAAGGCCAGACCGACAAGCGACTCTCCGGCACGGCGCAAATCGGTTATGGGAGAAAGGATGAGGGTGATGGTACCGTCT
>Ga0247732_10001103_pt1 | contig 11227 bp, 10 predicted proteins | sample UWRJL163409C2_FD_180940 | JGI IMG/M metagenome (GOLD analysis project Ga0247732, IMG submission 180940) | Plant litter microbial communities from Arlington Agricultural Research Station in Wisconsin, United States - UWRJ-L163-409C-2 | ecosystem: Environmental > Terrestrial > Plant litter >...
TATTTAACAGTTAGCAAGGATAGGAAATTTGTTTATAGTGTAAACGAAAGTGGACAAAATAGTACAGTTAGTGCATTCGATTTCAATTCTTCAAATGGTAATTTAACTTTCTTAAATAAACAAGCTGCTGAAGGGGCAGATCCCTGTTATATTATTGTAGATGATGAAAATGTAATTTTGGCAAACTACAGTGGCGGCACTATAAGTGTTTTCGGTCGTAACGCAGATGGCACCTTAACAAAGGTTAAGCAGGTAATTAAACACACTGGTAAAAGCATAGACCCAAATAAGAGACAGGAAAGCGCACACGTGCATCAAGTTCAGTTTACGCCCGATAAGCGGCACCTAATTGTAAATGACTTGGGAGAAGACATTATTTACATCTATAAATACAATCCAAAAGACAACACTCCTTTAACAGCATTACGTTCGTTTAAAACAAATGCAGGTTCTGGCCCAAGACATTTGGCTTTTACACCCAAGGGAAAATTTGCCTATTTGGCTCATGAATTTACAGGAACTATTACAGCTTTCGGTTATGCCGATGCCCATTTAAATAAACTGCAAGAAATTAGCACAACTGAAACAAATTTTAAAGGAAAAATTGATGCAGCAGATATTCATGTTTCTGCAGATGGAAATTTTTTGTACGAGACCAATCGTGGCGATGCCAATACCATATCCACATTTGCTATCCTTAAAGATGGAACATTAAAACTGGTAGAAACGATTAGCACTTTAGGTAAAGGGCCAAGAAACTTCGCCATTGATCCTACGGGTGATCATTTATTAGTGGCGCATCAATACACTAATGATGTGGTAATTTTTAACCGCGATGTAAAAACTGGTAGACTTACAGATAGTGGCAAACGAATTAATGTAGGTGTTCCGGTTTGTTTGGTTTTTAGCAAATTGTAATCTCATTTATATTTCGGTCAAAAAATAATATCATGAAGAAGCTACTATTTATACTCCTTACTTTTCTTTTTACAAGTACTTTAAGTGCACAAAATCTTAAATTAATTGTAGGCACATTTACAAGAGCAAACAATAGTGAGGGCATTTATATTTATGATTTCAATACTAAAACTGCTGAGACAAAGCCATTAGGCATCCTTAAAAGCCCTGCCGACCAAGGTTATTTGGCTTTAAGCGATGATAATAAGGTTATTTACAGCACATACATGCTTAAAGATAAAAGTGCTGTAACCGCCTATTCTTTTGATAAAAGCACTGGAGCATCAAAATTGATTAATGAATTGCCTGCCGGAAATAATCCATGTTATATTATTACCGATGGCATTAATGTAATTACCGCAAATTACGGTGGTGGAAATATAAATGTATATGGCATTGCCAATGATGGCTCCTTGCAGAACGAAAAACAGTTGATACAACATAAAGGCAGCGGACCCGACCCTCGACAAGCAAGTGCACATGCACACCAAGTGGTATTTACACCAGATAAAAAGTATGTTTTGGCAGTAGATTTAGGCGAAGACAAAATCTACACCTATCATTACAATGCAAAAGCAGACAAACCTTTAATCTATAAAACAAGCATTGGCATTAATGCAGGCACTGGACCAAGGCACATAACTTTTAGTCCAAATGGTAAGTTTGTTTTTTTGGTGCATGAGTTTACTGGGAGAATAAATGTTTACAATTATCAGGATGGCAACTTGTTTTTAAAACAAAATATTGAAACTACACCTACCAATTTTGAAGGCAAGATTGATGGAGCCGCCATTCAAACCTCTGCTGATGGCAAATTCCTTTACCAAACCAATCGCGGTGACGCAAACACGGTTTCTACTTTCAGCATAGCTAAAAATGGACATCTAAAATTAGTTGAAACCATAAGTACTTTAGGTAAAGGGCCTCGTTTTTTTACGATAGATCCTAGCGGCAATTTTTTATTGGTCGCACATCAATACACCAATGATGTGGTTACTTTTAATAGAAATAAAAAGACGGGTAAATTAACAGATAGCGGCAAACGAATAAATGTGGGTACACCTGTTTGTTTGGTTTTTAGTAAGTAGAAAGCTCATTTACTTTGTCAATCTTCTCCACACTGACAAAGTAAATCTATACACCCTGCAATTCGCTTCAAACTTTGACAATCTATAAAAAGATTTTCAAAGTAAAGTTTATCAATAAAAATTTGAAGCGCAAGGTCAGTTCAATTATCAAAATCCAGTCCCGCCATACACTTTATTTCGCCTTTCGTAAACTACAGGCTGCATGCTCGTTACTGTCGGGGCTAAATAAATTGGGCTGTTGCTATTAAACCCCTCATATAGCAAAAACTGAGCTAGCTAAACCTGATAAAAGCGGAGATACTTTTTGGTATAGATGCTTCGACAAGCTCAGCATGACATTCACAAAAAAGATTGCAGCGATAGCAGGACTGACATTCATCTGAATTAAGCATTTGCTTTTCAAATAAAAAAATTATACTTGTTTAGATTTTTCTAAAATCTCCTTATAAAACTCGATATAAATAGGTAAGATCTTTTTCAAATCAAAATCCTGCGCTCTCTTTAAAGCATTTTCTTTAAAATACTTCAGCGTATCTTCATTACTTAAAATGGTAACTGCCTTATTTGCCATGTCATCAACATCGCCAACCTTACACATGTAACCACAAAAATCATCAATATTCAACTCTGGCAAACCACCCGCATTCGAAGTAATCACCGGAACTTTACAAGCCATTGCCTCTAGCGCAGCCAAACCAAAACTTTCAGATTCTGATGGCATGATGAACAAATCCGAAACAGATAAAATTTCTTCTACAGCATCTTGTTTACCCAGAAAACGAACGTGTTCGCTAATATTCAACTCTCTGCACAGTTGTTCGTTTGCTCCACGCTCTGGCCCGTCTCCTACCATTAGCAATTTAGATGGTATTTTTTGCAGCACCTTCTGGAACATCTTAATCACATCTTCTGTACGTTTTACTTTTCGGAAGTTAGAAGTATGAATTAAAATGCGTTCGTTATTTGGAGCAATTGCCTTTTTAAAATGATCTTTAGGTTGTAAGCTAAAGCGTGTAAAATCTATAAAATTATGGATTACCTTGATTTCCTTCTTAATATCGAAGTGTTTGTAGGTATCCTGTTTTAAATCTTCTGAAACAGTTGTTACGCCATCGCTCTGGTTGATAGAAAAAGTAACCACGGGTTTATAAGTGGCATCTTTACCTACCAAAGTTATATCTGTACCGTGTAAAGTAGTTACAAAAGGAATATTGATACCGTAGGTAGCCAAAATTTGCTTGGCCATAAACGCCGCAGAAGCATGTGGAATTGCATAATGAACATGCAAAATATCTAATTGCTCGAAACGAACTACATCCACCAACTTACTCGCAAGCGCAGATTCGTAAGGCGCATAATCAAACAAAGGATAATCCCTTACCGAAACTTCGTGATAGAAAAGATTAGCTGAAAAGAAATCTAACCTAGCTGGTTGGCTGTAGGTAATAAAGTGAACTTGATGACCCTCATTAGCAAGTGCTTTACCTAACTCTGTAGCTACAACACCGCTACCGCCAAAGGTAGGATAACAAACAATTCCTATTTTCATTAAATCGATAATTAAGTGCAGCAAATTAACCGATATTTGATGTACTTTGTGTTATCTAATGGTAATAAAATTGATTGTTTAAAAACAAAAATAGCCATCTTTAAAGACAGCCATTTGCTTATTGATATTGAAAAACAATAAAAGGTTTTTTGTAACCCAACTTCCGTTCTTCCGCTCTAATCTCGTTGCGTAGTTCTTCAACTTTTTCTATCTGCTTATTATACCTTTCTAAGGTTTTTTTAGCATCTTCAGTATCATTTTTTGCCTTTTTAGCCAATTTCTCCATCGCTTTAGCATCTCCAGATTTAGCTTGTTCACTACTATTTTGGCTTGTAGACTCTTTGGCATTATCATTAGCCTCTAAAAGTTTAACCCTTAGTTTCTCTACATCGGCCTCTTCTTCGGCCTCTTTAAGCTTTAACTCTTGTACTTTCATACTTGCTTTTAATGCTTCTTGTCTTGCTACTAAAACACCTAACGAATCCTTAGAAATTTTGGCATATAGCTTTGTCCATTAACCAATGTAGCGCCAGATAGCATTACCGATACTGTTAAAAATACCCTTTGCATATACTTAATTTTTTATGTTATCAGTAAATTTGAGTTATTCATTCCTTTTGGCAATTTTAGCCTTCGATTTCTCAATATCAGATTCCAAACTACTTGTTTTTTGTTTGTTAGATTTTAACTGTCCCGTTAACTTTTGAGCTTTTCTAGCATCATTATAAGCTGTTTTTGCAGATAATTCTTTACTTCCTACAACAGATTTGGTCTATTGATCGTTTGCTTTGTTCAGTTTGTATTCCAATTCTGGAACCTCGGCATTTAAGAATCTTGAGCTTATTTAAATTGATCGTTTCCTTAAGCAAAACTGCTCTAGCCTTCAACACATCTATACCAACTGGCGTAGTAGTTGACGCTTGCGCCTTAACCGAAGCCGTTAAAATAAACAATGCAGCAATAGCTACGCATAGCATTTTTATATGTTTCATAATGGTGTATTTACCATTAAAATGCAATTACAATCCCTTGTGGCAAAAACAGCGCTTAAGCACATCCAAGCAATATTTGTTACTTCATTAATAAGGAAACTATTGATTTTTGGGGAAATTAATCCCTAATAAGGATAAAACTAGCTTTTCATTTCAGACTGGATTACCAAATACATTTCGTTTGGCCTTTGTGTGCCAATAAAATATTCTAGTCCATCTCTATCAGTTAAAACTACCGCATCTTTACCAGAAGAATAGAACCGGATGCTCCCTTTTCTGTGCAAATTATATACTGGGTTGTTAAAAATATAATTACTGTAAGTAGCCTTACGAACTTTTACAATGCTATTTAAATCTATTTTAACCTTTTTCGCGGTCCATAAACCATCAATAATTACACTTTTATTCTCGATGATGATTTTGTATTGGATTAAAAATAATAAAATGATAGAAACTGCAATGATACCAAAGCCAACCACTAAAAAAAGATCTACAGTATTATCTCGATCACGCTCGTATACATAAGCAGCAAAACAAAACGCAGCCATTACCAACCTAATCGCAATACGAATATAATCGCGACCGATGTACTGTTTTTCGATATAAATATGCTTCTGATCCATTGTTATTTTAACAGCTCGAATATAGCAACTTTTTTTGTTGTTGTATTTACTTTATACCGATTGTCTTGCCTTAAACCTGCCACCCAAATAATTTCTCCATTGCCATTTATCAATAAAGGAATTTTTTCTTTTTGAGGAAGCGGCACTTTTTGATCGATTAAAAAATCGCTGATCTTTTTAAAATGTTTCATACCCAAAGGCATAAATCGATCTCCATCTTGTTTAAACCTAATAATTAATGGAAATATCAATTTATCTAAATCTACAAAAGCCTTATTGGCATTATTTTCTACTAAATTAGAATCAGAATAATACAATGAAATTTGTTGCCCATCAATTAAAACACTTTCATTTTGCGAGTGCATAAAATGATTTTCATGTGCATTTTCTGCTGGCAACTTCGAAATTATTACTGCAGTTCTATCTACTGTTGCCCTATGTGTATGACTATAAAAAGATGTTCCGCTTTGTTTAGCCAAGGATCCTAAAATCTCATCAACTACGAAACTTGTAAAATGAAAAGGTTTTAACAATTCGAAAAACAGTAACTTTTGAGGCTTTAAGCTTTCTATTTGCGCTTTCTCAATAAATAAATCTCCATTTTGGTAATTAAACAACTCTTTTCTTTTTTGTTCGATCACCTGTTGCAAAATTTCTTCTGTCTCTGCAAAACGATCTATATTTTCTGCAAAAGTTTGTTCTAAATTTGGGTTGAGCTCCTTTAAATGCGGAATTACATTTAGCCTAATCTTATTACGAGCATATTTTGTAGTTTCATTAGAACTATCCTCTACAAAATCTAAATGATGCTCAATTATCAAATCTTCAATCTGCTGCCTTGATAAAAATAACAAGGGTCTCACTAATCGCTCACGTTTTGGCAAAATGCCATGCATGCCACTAATGCCCGTACCACGAGTTAGGTTTAGTAGAAGTGTTTCTATCGAATCATTCTGATGATGGGCTAATGCTACATAATCATAGCCTTGTTCCTTTCTAATCTGCTCAAACCATTGGTAACGCAAATCTCTTGCTGCCATTTGGGCAGAAATTTGGTGTGTTGCTGCATAAGCTTTGGTATCAAAATGCGCTACATAAAATGGGACATCTAAATTAACTGCTAATAGTTTCACAAAAGCTTCGTCCCGTTGAGCCTCATCAGCTCTTAAATTAAAATTACAGTGCGCTATACTAAATTTAAATCCTGCGAGTTTAAATAGCTGAACCATTAATACCGAGTCCTTACCCCCACTTACAGCCAACAACACTTTATCGGCTACTGTAAAAAGGGCATTTTTTTTGATGTAGGTTAAAAATGGTTGTAAAGGGAACATGTTTCAAAAATATTTAATTTAACTAGCATAAGCTTACAACATTAAAAAAAAATAAAACTTAACTTTGTAAAGTGCAAAAATTACGCTTTTTCTTTCTTTTTTTATTTTCACCATTACTGTTGCTTGCGCAAGAGCGAACAAAAATTGTACTCGATCGTTCTGAGAGTGTACGTGTTGATGTTAAGAACAATAAAAGCTATGTTAAAAAGCCTATATTTAGGCATGACAATGCTACGCTAACTTGTGATAGTGCCATTTTTTATTCTTCACTCAACTATTTCGAAGCTTTTAGCAAGGTCCATATCAACCAAGCAGATACAGTAAACATTTATTCAGACTTACTAAATTATGATGGTAATGCCAAAATGGCCCACCTAATTAATAATGTACGCATGGTTGATCCAAGTTCTACCTTGACCACAAATATTTTGGATTATGACATGGCCAGAAAAATTGGGACTTATGTTGATGGCGGTAAAATTATAAACAAAGATAAAGACGTAACCATTAAAAGTAAAAAAGGCTGGTACTTTGGTTTTACCAATGATGCCTATTTTAAATACGACGTAGATGTAGTTACCCCACAGGTTAGGATTACAGCTGACACCTTACGCTACAATACGGTGAGTAACTGGGCACTTTTTGATGGACCAACAAATATTAAAGGTAAGGATGATAAACTTTACACTGAAAAAGGTGCTTACAATACCAAAGAAGATAACGCGATTTTTGGAAAAAACAACCTCTATACACAAGGCAGCAAATCTTTAAAAGGAGATAGCTTATATTATTATGGCAAAAAAGGTTATGGTAGAGCTGTTAAAAATATTACATTTTTAGATACTGAAGATAAACTTTTATTGCGGGGGCATTTAGGTGAATATTATAAAATAGATGAGCGTGTTGTGGTAACAGAAAATGCTTATGTAGGTATGGGAACTGCAGATTCTGTTCTCGTCAATGAGAAAAAGATCCCAGACAGCTTGTGGATAGGAGCAGATACTTTGCAGGCGCAAATGGTTCTGCAAAAGACCTTAAAACTAATTCCATCTCCCGTAATTTTAAAGGATAATGAAATAGGCACCGAAACGGCAGCAGAAAAGAAGGAGAAAGAGGATGCAAGAGCAGCTGCAAAAGCCGAACAAAATGCAGCAGTAACTCCTCCTAAAGCATCAGCAGCTACAAAACCAGATAAAAAGAAAGAAAGAGAAGATAAAAAAAATAAGAAAAATGCTAGCCAAGCTGCAGAGCTAAAGCTGAAAATAGATTCTGTGCCCAAACCGCCAGACTCCTTAGGCCTAAAAATAACAATAGATAGTGTTAAAATGGATAGCCTAAAGAAAGTAGCGCTGAAAAAAGATAGCGCAATCGTTCTTCAAAAAAAGGCTGATGTTAAAGATACGGTTAAAACTGCTAACAAAATAGCACCCAAAAAAACTGCTGCGGTTACCAAAACTGATTCTGCAGCAAAAGCATTCAACCCAAAGGCAATTGCACTGAAACCTGCAGCTAAAGATTCACTTCCTTTTAATCCTGCAGATACGGTAAGAACGCGATCCATTAAAGCTTTTCATAATGTGAGGGTTTTTAAAACAAACCTTCAAGCAAAGTCCGACTCACTTTTTTATACTGCAGCAGATTCTACTTTGCGCTGGTACCAAAATCCTATCATCTGGTCAGAAAGTTCACAACAAACGGGAGATACTATTTACATCCAGTTTAAAAACAAAAAAGTGAACAACCTACAAGTAATGGGCAATGGCTTTATGGTAAATACCGAAGGTGATTCGACTAAGTTTAATCAGGTAAAAGGAAAACTGATGACTGGATTTTTTACAGAAGGCGAACTTAGAACGATGTATGTAGATAAAAACGCCGAAAGTATTTACTTTACCAAAGATAATAAAGGTGCATACGATAAGATGAACCAAACGGTTAGTGGTAGGATCAAGTTCAACTTTGTTGATAAGGAACTAGACAACATGTTATTGGTTAACCAAAATGAAGGTGCTTATTACTCCATAAATGAATTACCTAAAGAGACTACTTTAACAGGGTTTATTTGGAAACCTGAATTGAGACCGATTAGCAAAGCTGATATTATTAAAGGATTACCATCTGCTAAGAAGCCAACTAAACCTGTAGCTAAATCAAAGTTTAGTCCAAAAACAACAGCTAAACCTACAACAGGAGCAAAACCAACTACTGCAGGCAAAAAGCCAATTATTGATCCAAAACAAGCAACAAAAAAGGAAGTTATTCCGCCAAAACCAATTGATAAGGCTAAAGTAGATAGTGTTAAGAAGGTAGATACGGTTAAATTAGATACTACAAAAGTAAAGGTTCCGATCAAAAATTAATTCTCTTTTAAAAAGGCAATTAATTTTTGCATGGCTATTGCCCTGTGGCTTATTTTATTTTTTTCACTCAGTTCCATTTCGGCAAAAGTTTTATGGTATCCTGTTGGCTCAAAAATTGGATCATAACCAAAACCTTTAGTCCCAGTTGGCTCAGTTCTTAATTTACCATAAACAGCACCTTCAAACAAATAGTTTACACCATTTTGTATAAGTGAAACTACGGTTTTAAAACGAGCATTTCTATTGCTAATGTCCTCCATTTTTTGCAATAAAAACATCATGTTCTCCATATCTCCTCTTGCACCGCTATATCGGGCAGAAAAAATGCCAGGCTCATTATTTAATGCTTCTACCTCTAAACCACTGTCATCTGCAAAACAGTTGATTTGGTAATTTTCTACAACATAGGCACTTTTTAAAGTTGCATTCTCTGCAAAAGTATTTCCTGTTTCAGGAATATCTACTTCGCAGCCAATATCACTCAAATTTAAAACCTCATACTTCGCAGCTAGAAGCTCACGAACTTCTAACGTTTTATTGGCATTATTTGTGGCAAAAACTAATTGTTCAATCATTATTTTAACTGTTGTAAACTACCCCAAAGTATCTTTTTGCTTACTTGATCGCTATCCAGATCATGGAGGTTTTTTGTGAAAACAAATTTAACATTATCAACCACAAACAGCTGATGCAATGGCTGTTCAGCTAAACCTAAAGTTCGCATGGCAACACCGAAAGACAATATCAATTCGCATTTAAAAAAACTTTTTAAATCTTCAAAACTGGCATTGGTGTAATTGGCGTAATTTACTAATGCGAAATCATTATTGGTTAATTCTATAGCTTTAACCAGCTTTCTTAACAATTCTGTTCCCTGTACTGAGCTTACTTTATTTGTGTTATCATTTACCAAAATTAAAATTCTCTTTTGGTTTTTACCCAAATATTCAAACTCAACCTTCTTTTCAAATACTAATTTTGGTTCTTCAACAATAGATAAAACAGGCGTAACTTGTTCTACTTGAGCAACAACTGGGGCAACAATTGTAATTTCTTCTACTTTTCTATTAGTAATAATAACAGGCCCTGCCGTAACACTTTGAGTTTGATCATTTACTAAATAAACATCGTCAGTAAAAAATAAACGTAAAGCTTCAGCGTTACTTGTTAGTTGGCTATTCATCTAATTTATTTTATTAAAATATTTTCTGTTAAAATTAGTTAAATATCTTATTATAGCGCCTTAAATTGTTACTTTTATCCATTAATATATATAGCTGTTGTCTTTTGTGAGAAAAGTCTGTTGCATTTCTTTTTTATGTTTGTTTAGTGTTGCTACATTTGCGCAGAATGTTGCTTCTATTAATGGCAAATCCATAAGTAGTAAAGAATTTATGTGGGTTTACAAAAAGAACCACTCTGGCATTGCTAGTGCATCATACCAAGAGTTGGCTGCCTATCTTGATCTTTACATCAACTTTAAATTAAAAGTTATTGATGCTAAAGTGATGGGTTTAGATGCTGATACTGCTTACAAAAAGGAAATTAATGGCTATGAAAAAGCCCTAAAAGCACAAAAAAAATCACACCCTAAAAACACAGCATACGATTTCATCATTAATGAATATCGCGAAGGCGTGTTAATGTTCAATATCTCAGAGAAAAAAATCTGGAGTAAAGTTCAAGAAAATGAAAGCCTTTTATTCGACTTTTATAGCAAAAACAACGAAAAATATACAGGAAAAAGCTTTGATGAAGTGAAAGGGCAAGTAATTGCAGATTATCAACAAAGTTTAGAGGAAGATTGGATTAAATCATTAAAATCGAAATATACCGTAAAAGTTAATGAAGACGAACTTAAGAAACTGGCTAAACCTTAGTTAAACTTCTAAATCGAATTTAATATTAACTTTGCACAAAATACAATAGGATAAAATTAGCATGAAGAAATTTTTATTAATAGCAGGTTTAGTATGCCTGTTTATAGATGTACAAGCACAAAAGAAAAATCTAGATAAGGTGGTTGCTGTTGTAGGCAGTAACATTATCCTCTTGTCTGATTTAAATCAGCAATATGCAATGTACTTAAATTCTGGCAACCCAGCAGATGAGAAAATCAAATGCATTTATCTACAGCAAATGCTTATTCAAAAATTACTGAAACAACAGGCAGAGATCGACTCTATTTTGGTTGATGACGCTCAGGTTGATGATGAGTTGGATAGGCGTATGCGCTACCAAGTATCACGTATGGGTGGACAAGAACGTTTAGAAACCATGTTAAACAAATCTTTACTGCAATATAAAGATGAAATGAGACCTGA
>Ga0247732_10001106_pt1 | contig 11204 bp, 11 predicted proteins | sample UWRJL163409C2_FD_180940 | JGI IMG/M metagenome (GOLD analysis project Ga0247732, IMG submission 180940) | Plant litter microbial communities from Arlington Agricultural Research Station in Wisconsin, United States - UWRJ-L163-409C-2 | ecosystem: Environmental > Terrestrial > Plant litter >...
GCACGACACCCTCTCGGAGGGGCTCAACCAACGGGTCGACTTCGACGAGGTCTTCGACCGCGTGCTGCTGCTCGTGGCCGAGGTGGCCTCGGCCCACAACACCACGGTGCACCCGAAGTCGAGCGGAAGCTTCGGCATCCTGCCGAGCGAGTACGCCACACCGCTCGCCCTCGCCCTCACCGAACTCGTGACGAACGCGGTCGAGCACGGTCTGGCAGGCCAGGAGGGTCAGGTCGAAATCGTCGCCACGCGCTCGGAGGAGAACCTGACCGTCGAGGTGCGCGACAACGGCACCGGGCTGCCCGAGGGCAAGGTGGGCTCAGGTCTCGGAACTCAGATCGTGCGCACCCTGATCCAGGGCGAGCTCGGCGGAACGATCGACTGGCACACCATGGTGGGGTCGGGCACGGTCGTCACGATCGAGATCCCGTTCCGCTGGCTCACGAAGCCCTAGCGCGGTTCCGGCGCATCCGGTTGCCCTGACTCGCACGCGCAAACGAACGAGCCGCGGATTCTCTGTGCCGGTCGCGGGTAAGAACGACTCGCACGAGAATCCGCGGCTCGCGGATGCGGTGCTGTTCAGTGTTTAGGAGGCGCGGCGCGCGCGTGCGGCGCGACGCTTGAGGGCACGGCGCTCGTCTTCGCTGAGGCCACCCCACACGCCCGAGTCCTGACCGGTCTCGAGGGCGTACTGCAGGCAGATCTCGGTGACCGTGCATCGTGCACAGACGGTCTTGGCCTTGTCGATCTGGTCGACGGCGGGGCCGGTGTTGCCTACGGGGAAGAACAGCTCGGGGTCTGCGGTGAGGCAGGCTGCTTTGTCGCGCCAATCCATGGGGGTGCTCCTTATAGTGCGGAAGCTTCGGCTGCCCTACGAGTGTAGAAAGAGGGCTCGGCCTAAGATTCGGGTGAGGGTCAATGGCACAGGGACTGCTGCAGAAAGAAATCTGCATGCGCCCACGTCACTGTGAGCAACATTGACCTCAAATATGGTCGCATACTGGTAATTGCAAATCAAGACTTTTCTAGGGGTAACGGCTGTGAGTGAACCGCTGAATTCGAAGCCAAATTCGGGTGAACAGGCGTCGGATCCGTCGTCGCGACGACCGATTCTGTTGCTCGCGCTCTCGGTGGTGCTCGCGGCGGAGGCCCTCCTCGCAACCGGTGTGACGGTGTGGCTCGTCGTCGAGTTGCTCACGGCGACGCCCGATTCCTTCGCCTCGGCGATCGTGATTCTGCTCCTCGCCGCCGGCCTCGCATGCGCCCTGTGGGCGATGGTTGTCGGACTGCTCCGTCGGCAGACCTGGGTGCGCGGCGCGGCCCTCACGTGGCAGCTCCTGCAGATCGCCGTGGCGATCGGATGCTTCCAGGGCGTCTTTGCCGTGCCGTCGCTCGGGTGGGCGCTCCTGATCCCGGCCGCCGTCGCCATCCTGCTGCTCATGAGCCCGCCCGTCGTCACGGCCACGCGCCGCGTCTCGTAGCTTCGCCCGGGGCTCGTTCGAGTCAGGCTCGCAGGATCGACGTCATCTTCTTGCCCCGGCCGACCTCGTCGACCAGCTTGTCCATGTAACGGATCTTCTGCATCAGCGGATCGTCGATCTCTTCGACCCGGATGCCGCAGATGACGCCCGTGATGAGCGACGCGTTCGGGTTCAGGGCCGGCGCATCGTCGAAGAACTGCTCGAACGTGACCTCATCGGAGATGGCCTTTTCGAGCTGCTCCTGGCTGTAGCCCGTGAGCCAACGGATGACCACGTCGACGTCGGATTTGAGCTGGCCCTTGCGCTCGGCCTTCGCCACGTAGTGCGGGTAGACGCTCGCGAAGCTCGTTGTGAAGATGCGGTGTTGCACGGGGCGGCCCCTTTCGGTTCAGCTGTCGATGCCGAGCTTCTTGCGCAGCGAGGCCACGTGGCCGGTGGCCTTGACGTTGTAGAGGGCGAGGGTGATGACGCCGTTCTCGTCGAGCACGAAGGTCGATCGGATGACTCCCGTGACTGTCTTGCCGTAGAGCGACTTCTCGCCCCACGTGCCGTATGCCTCGTGCACGGCCTTGTCGGGGTCTGAGAGGAGCGGGAACGTGAGGTTCTGGTGCTCCCTGAAGGCGGCGAGTTTCGCGGGCTTGTCGCGCGACACACCGAGCACTTGGTAGCCGGCGGCCGCGAGCGAGTTGAGGTTGTCGCGGAAGTCGCAGGCCTGGGTGGTGCAGCCGGGGGTGTCGGCCTCGGGGTAGAAATAGACGATCGTCTTCTGCCCACGGAAGTCGCTGAGCGACACCTCCACGCCGTCCTGGTCGAGGAGCGTGAACTCCGGTGCGGGTGTTCCCGCGGACAGTCGCGAAACGGTGTCGGTCATGGTTCTCCTCTGGTCGAACGAGCGTCGCACGACGCTCTCATCTCATGGTAGTGTTTTCCCTCGGCGCTGCAGTTTCGCGCCAAGGCACCTCTAGCTCAATTGGCAGAGCAACTGACTCTTAATCAGTGGGTTCCGGGTTCAAGTCCCGGGGGGTGCACCGCAAGCCCGGAGTTCTCACGAACTCCGGGCTTTTTTCAGATTCTGGCGAACGTGGCACGCGAAGAAGCCCGGGGTCGAATCGACCCCGGGCTTCTCTGTTGCTTACCTGAACAGCCTCAGCGTCAGTCCCAGTTCACCACCGGGTTGTCCGAGGCCATGTCGACCGAGGGGGTTCCGAGGGCCGGGGCGAAGTAGATCGAGCAGCGCCCGGTCGCTCCGTCCTTCGTGCAGTCGGCTTCGACCGACGGCGAGCCGATGTACTCGCCCTCGACCAGCGTGGGGTTGTCGTAGCTCGGCGTCGCCTCGAGGGAATCGAGCGTGGCGTTCGCGTCGGCACTGAGGCTGCGCGTGATGGTGCCGTCGGCGAGCTGCGTGCCGTCGCTGATGGTCGCAGGCAGATCGATTCCGCAGCCGGCGGCCAACGTGGTCGACGCGATGCAGGCGTCGACCGCTGCCCTCACAAGGCCGCGGAACTGCTGCAGCGCCTCCTCGGTCAGCGCGGGCTTGATCTGCGACGTATCGGCCGATTCATACGGCTCGGTGATCGTCACCGTGGTGGGGCCGGAGAGCGTGAAGTTCTTCAGCGAGGTGGCCAGCTCATACGTGCCGGGGAACACCTCCACCGATTCCGCGTCGACCTCTTGACCGTTGATCGTGAGTCCGAGGCCGTCGAAGGGCTCCGTGTAGATCGAGCCCGTGCCTCCACTGATCTCCCACTTTCCGTCGTCGTCGTAATCCGACGTGCTGAAGGTGGTGGTGATGGGCTCGCCGTTCAGCATGTAGGTCGCCGTGACATCGGCCGAACCGCTTTCGCCCTTGGTCTCGGGAACGTCGATCTCGGTGATCGGCGCCAGCTCGGCCGACGCGGCGAGAGCCTCGTCGGTGAGCAGCGTCGAATCGCTCGGAGGCGAGCTGAGGTAGCCGAGCGCGGTCTTGGCGTCGCCGTCGGCGATGGCTGTGAGGTAGTCGGTCACCGCGTCCGAGGGCGATGACGCCTCGGACTTGGGGGCTTCGCCGCCCCCACCGCCTCCGCCACCGGACATTCCGCCGATGCGCGAGATACCGAAGACGACCCCGACCACCAGAAGCACGACCACGAGGATCGATCCGCCCACGATGCCGATCAGGGCGCCCGTGCCGAGCTTGCGCTTGGGCCCCTTCGGTGCCGCATAGGACGGTGTGGGCTGGCCGCCGTACTGCGGCGCGCCGTACTGAGGAGCGCCGCTCTGGGGTGCTCCGTTCTGCGGTGCTCCATACTGGGGCGCGCCGGGGGCCTGGGGCGGCGCCGACGGCGGCACGTACTGTCCGCCTGCGTACGGCGGCTGCTGCGGAGCCTGGGGCGCGGACGACGCCTGCGGAGGCGCGGCGGGAGCCTGCGGAGGTGTAACCGGCGCGGACGGCGCCTGCGGCACATCCGGCGCCTTCGGCGTCTCGGGGGCGGTCGGCACCTGCTGCGCGTCAGGCGCGTCCGGCTGCGCCGGGGCACCGGGGAATGCGGGAAGCGGGGGAGTGCCCTGCTTGTCTTCGGCCCTGTCGTCGTTGTCGCTCATGATTTCCTTCATCGTTACGGAATGGGCTGTGCGTTCGGGCACACGGGCGAGCCGCGACATCGAGCGTTCGATATCGCGAAAAGCTCATCACCCCCCAGTCTGGTGCCAGACGAAGTCGATTGCAGCCCTCAACGCGGCGAGCCCCTCGGGACGGTCGAGATCGAACTGGTATTCGTGCGGCAGCGGGGGAGCGAGATCGGCGGGCCAGAACAGCCGCGTCACGTCGACTCCCAACGACTCCAAGCGGTCGGCGAAGGGCTTGGACTGCGCGTCTGTCAGGGGGTCGCCATTGCCTCCGCTGATGAACGTCGGAGGAAACGCCGCGGTCGCCCGGTGCATCATCGACATCTGCAGGAGCGACGGCGACGAGGCGAAGCGCGGGCCGCCCACGTATGCGTGCAGCGCGGTGCGGTTGCCCCATCCGACGATGCCCGTCGCGGTCAGCAGGCCCTTCATGTTGTAGATGCCGCAGTGCAGGATCACGCCGCGCAGCTGGTGTGCCGCAAGACCGGGCCGGATGCCGAGCTCGGCCGCGTAGGCAGGGTCGGTGATGGCGGTGGCCAGCTGGCTCGAGAGCTGCGCGCCCGCCGAGTCGCCGGCGAGAACGATGCGGTCGGGGTCGATGCGCAGCTCGTCGGCGTGCGCGACGAGGTAGGCGTGGGCGTCGTTCAGCTGGTGCACGGCGGTGGGATAGCGGCTCGCCGGACCTCGGGAGTAGTCGAGACTCACGACCGTGAAGCCTGCCGCGGCGAGCAGTTCGAAGTAGGGCGCGGCGTTCGCGCGCCCGCCCGAGATCCACGCGCCGCCGTGCGTCCAGACCACGGTCGGCAGCCCGGCCGACGCGCCCGACGGGCGGTAGACATCCAGAAGCGCGTGCTCGTCGTGCGGCCGATACCGGATGCCGGTGGTGCGGTCGATGCCGCCCGGTGCGTGGGCCTCGAGGGCCTTCAAGACGCGGGCCCCGTCTTTCTCGAAGACGTATCGCACGAACAGCGCCGACGGCCACGGGCTCAGCTTCCACGCGGAGATCGCGGCGGCTGTGACGGCGGCGATCACGACCGCCGCCGTGCCGAGACGGGCACGTGTGCGTCGATGGGTCATTGCAGGGCTCCCGTGATCGTGTCGGTGATGACGTCGCGCATGTCGGAGTCGTCGATCGAGGAGTCGCCGTCGCCCGCCTGCGGCCCGTAGTCGCCGAAGGCCGCGTGGTTGGCTCCCTCGATCTCGACGAAAGTCGTGTCTGCGGGCAGATACTTCTTGTTGGCGTCGATCTTGTCGGGAGTACTGAGCCCATCGGCGCTTCCCGACAGCGAGACGACGGCGAGGTCGGAACCGGAGAGGTCGTTGGCGCAGTACGACCCGAAGAGAACGAGCCCCTGCACGTCGGGCGAGTCGGCGTACATGCACGCCTTGACACCGCCAAGGGAGTGGCCGCCCACGAACCAGTCGGAGACGCTTGGAGCCAGGCCTGTGAAGGCCGAGAGAGGCCGCGTCTCGAACAGGCCGAAGTTGAGGAACGGACGCACGATCACAACCGTGTACCCGGCATCGACGAGCCCCGACAGCTTGTAGGCGTAGGCGACGGGCTCGATCTTGGCGCCCGCGATGAAGACGAGGCCATCGCCGTTCGCATCAGAGGCGGGGGTGAGCACCACGGAGTCGCGCGAATAGTCGATGACGACGGACGGGTCATCCGCCACCTCGGCGAGAGGCTCGCGCTCGGCGGCGGATGTGACGTTTGCATAGACGAGAAAGCCGCTCGCGCCCACGACGATCACGGCCACGAGAAGCGCGGCGACAGTGCGCAGCACAGCGCGACGGCGAGAAGTCATGGGGCCAATTCTCCCTGATCGTGCAACGCTGGGTGTATGGATCTCGAGGTGGTGGATGGGCTCACCATCCCGGCGGCGGAACTCGACTGGCGGTTCTCGCGGTCGTCGGGGCCGGGCGGCCAGCACGTCAACACGTCAGACAGCCGGGTGCAGCTGTCGTGGAGCATCGCCGACTCCGCCGTGCTCAGCGAGGCGCAGCGCGAGCAGCTGGTGAGCAGACTCGGTCGCCGCCTCACCGCCGGACGCCTCACCGTCACGGTCTCCGCCCAGCGCTCGCAGCTGCGCAATCGCGAGACCGCCCTGGAGCATCTCGGCGAGCTCGTGCGTGACGCGCTGGCGCCTCCCGCGCCGCTCCGGCGCGCGACAAGGCCGACCCGTGGCTCGGTGAGGCGGCACCTCGCCGGAAAGAAACGCCGGTCGGAGACCAAGCAGCAGCGTCAACGGCCCTCGGCCGAGTAGACGAGCGGCGGGTCGGCAAGGCCCTTCGCGCTCAGTTCTCTTCCGTCGTCGGCGGCGAGTTGCGGTCTATGGCGTCTGCCGCACGGACCAGCGCGAGGTGCGACAGCGCCTGGGGCGTGTTGCCCATCTGTCGTCCCGCGGCCGGGTCGTACTCCTCGGAGAGCAGCCCGACGTCGTTGGTGAACGAGACCAGCCTGTCCATGAGCGTGACCGCGTCGGCGAGCCGGCCCGAGCCGGCCCACTGCTCCGCCAGCCAGAACGAGCAGGCGAGAAACGGATGCTCGCCGGCCGGCAGCCCGTCGACGTCGCTCTCGGTGCGATACCGCATCACGAGCCCGTCGTTCAGGAGGTCGCTCTCGATCGCCTTCACCGTGCCGAGCATGCGCGCATCCGTCGGGGTGCAGAAGCCGGTCTGCGGCAGCAGGAGCAGCGACGCGTCGACCTCGGTGCTGCCGTAGTACTGGGTGTAGGTGCCGCGCTCGGCGTCCCATCCGTTCTGCTCGATCTCGGCGCGCACCTCGTCGCGTAGCTTCTCCCACCGGTCGGCCGGCCCGTCGAGCCCGAACTCGCGCACGCCCCGCACGGCCCTGTCGAGCGCGACCCAGATCATGACGCGCGAGTGGGTGAAGTGCTGAAGCGCGCCGCGGATCTCCCAGATGCCGTTGTCGGGCCTCGTCCAGTTCTCTTCGACGAAACTCATCAGGGCCCTCTGCAGCGGCCAGCTGAACTCCGTCTCCTCGGCGCCCGCGAGCCGTGCCTCGTGCAGGGCCATCATGACCTCGCCGATCACATCGGCCTGATACTGCAGAGCGGCTCCGTTTCCGATGCGCACGGGCGAGGCGCCCTGGTAGCCGGGCAGGCTCGTGATCTCGCGCTCGGGCAGCTCGCGTTCACCGGCCAGGCCGTACATGATCTGGATGTCTGCGGGATCGCCCGCGATAGCGCGCAGCAGCCAGTCGCGCCAATTCACGGCCTCCTCGTCGAAGCCGTGCGAGAGCAGAACCTGCAGCGTGAGCGAGGCGTCGCGCAGCCACACGTAGCGGTAATCCCAGTTGCGGACACCGCCCTGCGATTCGGGGAGGGAGGTCGTGGCCGCCGCCACGATGCCGCCCGTGTCTTCATGGCTGAGCGCGCGCAGCACGAGAAGAGACCGGATGACCTCCGGCCCGTACGGACCGTCGTGGGTGAGCGACTTCGACCACTCGGCCCACCACGATCTCGTGGCGACGAGGCGTTCGTCGAAGTCGAGCTGATGCGGGGGCTCCCTGTGCGATGGGAACCAGGTGAGCGAGATGTCGACGTGGCTGCCCTCGCGCACCTGGAACACCCCGCGGTGCCGGGTGTCGGCGGCCGTGAGCCGCGGGCCCCGCCGCACTAGCGCATCCGGCCCGGCGATGGCCACGAGCATCGGATGGCCGTGGTCGCGAGACTGGCGCACCCAGGGAACGGCCGTCGCGTACCCGAAGCGGATCACCAGCTCTTCGACCATCTCGACGTGGCCCGAGACGCCGCGTACCCGGCGCAGAACGTCGGCCCGCCGGTCGCCGTGCGGCATGAGGTCGATGACCTCGACCACGCCGGTCGGGGTGGTCCAGGTGGTGACCAGCACGAAGGTGCTGCCGTCGTAGACGCGCGTGCAGGTGGCGTCGGGCGACGACGGGGCCAGGAGCCAGCGGCCGTGCTCCTCGGTGCCGAGGAGGGCGCCGAACGTCGACGGCGAGTCGTAACGGGGAAGGCACAGCCAGTCGATGCTGCCGTCGCGCCCCACGAGTGCCGCCGTGTGGCAGTCGCTGATCAGGGCGTAATCCTCGATGGCCAGGCTCATTACCCCATCTTCACACCTGAAAGCCACGGTCGGCGCCCGGTACTACCCTGACTACCATGTCGAAGAAATTGTCATCGCTGATCATTCTCGGGGCCTCGGGCGACCTCACCTCCCGCCTGCTCCTCCCCGGCCTCGGCCAGCTGCTCGACGAGCAGAACGAGCGCCACCTGCAGTTGGTCGGCGCGGGCGGCGCCGACTGGAGCGACGACGACTTCAGAAAGGTCGTCGACACGGCCTTCGCCACGGTGCACTGCACCGGTCCGTCGGGCGACCACACGCGCACCACCGCCACCTATGTGAAGGCCGACGTCACCGATCCGGCCGTGCTGCAGAAGCTGATCGATTCGTGCGATGCCGCACCCGCGATCTACTTCGCCCTTCCGCCCGCCGTGGCCGTGGCCGCCTGCGCGGCTCTCGAGCAGGTCACCCGGCCGGCGGGGCTCACGCTCGCCCTCGAGAAGCCGTTCGGCACCGATGTGGCGAGCGCGGAGGCGCTGAACGCGCAACTGGCCAAGCTGGTTCCCGAGAACCAGATCCACCGCGTCGACCACTTCCTCGGCCGCTCCACCGTCTTCAACCTGCTCGGCCTGCGCTTTGCGAACCGCATCTTGGAGCCCGTGTGGAACGCCGAGCACATCGAGAAGGTCGACATCGTCTACGACGAGCAGCTCGGGCTCGAGGGTCGGGCCGGCTACTACGACACGGCGGGTGCCCTCATCGACATGATCCAGAGCCACCTGCTGCAGGTCATGGCCGTGGTGGCGATGGAGCCGCCGTCGACTCTCGGCGCCGACGACCTGCGCGACGCGAAGGAGATCGTGCTGCGCGCCACGAGCCTGAGGGCCGGCGATCCGGCCGCCTCGAGCCGACGTGCGCGCTACACCGCGGGCGACGTCGACGGTCGAGAGATGCCCGCCTACTCCAAGGAGCCGGGCGTCGTCGCCTCACGCAAGACCGAGACGCTCGCCGAGGTCACCGTTCAGATCGACACATGGCGCTGGGCCGGCGTGCCGTTCACCCTCCGCAGCGGCAAGGCGCTCTCCGAGCGTCGTCGCGAGATCGCGATCACGTTCAAGAAGGCGAACCGGGTGCCCACGGGGCTCACGGGAACCGAGCATCCGAACGTTCTGCGCATCTACCTCGCCCCCGACAAGATGTCGCTCGAGCTCAACGTGAACGGCCCGGGCGACCCCTACGAGCTCGAGAAGACCCAGCTCGACGCCCTCTTCGGCGACGGCCAGCTGCTGGCCTACCGGGAGGTGCTCGCGGGCATTCTCGACGGAGACCCCTCGCTGTCGGTGCGAGGCGACTCGGCGGTGGAGGGCTGGCGCATCGTGGCCCCGGTGCTCGAGGCGTGGCGCGCCGACGAGGTGCCGCTCGACACGTACAAGGCGGGCTCCGACGGCCCGTCGAAGTGGGCCCGCATCGGCTGACCCGCGCCTGCGCTGATCGAGTAGCGAGGAACGAGCGTATCGAGACGACTCGCGCGGTCAGGCGTGCGAGACGTAGCGACGGGGTTTGCCCTCGCCGAGCTCGGAGAGCGAACCGCGCCGCTGCACCTCGACCGTTCGTCCCAGCAGCGCGTCGAGGGCGGCCGTGACCCGCGCCGAGTCGCCCCGCACGATGATCGCCTCGACCCGGCCCGTCGCATCCTGCACCACCGACCAGCCGTGCGCGCCGGCCGCCTGCAGGTGCTGGGTCAGGTCGACGCACGGCACGCGGCTGCCGTCGGCCGCGAGGAACGTCGTCGCCTCGCGGCCTTCGAGGTCGGCGATCGCGAGCCGTCCGTCGACGTCGACCAGGCGCCCGAAGTCGCCCGTGCGGTAGCGCACGAGCGGCAGCAGCGGATTCTCGCCGGCGGTGACCACGATCTCTCCGTACGCGCCGACCGAGGCCGGCTGGCCCAGCTCGTCGACGACCTCGACGTGAACGCGCCGGTCGAGCACCACGAACGGGCCGTCGTCGGCACGGGATGCGATGGGCCGGGTCTCGTGGAGTCCGTAGATGTCGATCACGGGGCAGTCGTAGGCCTGCTCGAGGTCGTGGCGCAGCGCACTCGACAGGGCCATCGCGCCGGAGAAGATCACGAGCGGGCGGAGCGCCGTGACGAGCTCGGGTTCGAGCAGCTCGGCGAGGCTCGTGGGGCTGCCGCTGAACGCCTGCGGGTTCTGCGCGACGAGGAAGCGCCTGCGCGTCTCGGGGCTTCGCCAGCCGCGCTCGTCGAGATTGAGTCGGGCCATCGTGGCCTGGTCGAATGAGCTGATCACCGAGGCGTAGGTGAACGCCTGCCGCTGCTTCACGACGTGGGCAAGCGCGAGGCGGGCGTGATCCGGCGCCCACACGACACCCTGCTCGGCCGCGAGGGAGACCATGAGGTGGAAGGTGCGTGCCGTGTCCTCGATGTCGTCGGGAATCAGCAGCGCGCGTCCCGTGCTGCCCGAGCTCGACCCGTGCACAGCCCGGTCGAGATCGGCGTCGAGGGGCACGAACGCCGACACGTCGTCGACGAGGTCGTCGCGGGTGATCAGCGGAAAGTCCTCGAGCGACCGAAGGTCGGCCGCCCGTCTCCTGTAGGCAGGAAGGCGTCGAGCCGTGTCGAGGTGCTCGTCGATCCAGTCGGCTGTCGGCAGCGGCTGGCGCACGCGCCGCACGGCCTCGGCCGAGAGCCGGTCGCCTGTGGCGTGAACCCACGCCGGGGCATCCGGATGCGACCGCAGCGTCTCGAGCCGACGCGCGCCCTCGGCGCTGAGCGTCGGCCAGCGCTCGGCATCGACGAGGGCCGTCTGGCCGCCGGGCGTGTACTCGGCGATGGCCAGGGGGTCGTCGGGGTCGGGCGTATTCATGCCGTCGACGCTCATTCGTGGGTGTACCGGGCGGCCGCCTCGCGTGCCCTGGCGTCGTTCAGTGCGCGGGTCACCTCGAGCCGATGGGCGTGCTCTGCCGCGGCGGCCGCCAGCGCTCCGTTGCGCTGCAGGGAGTCGCGCATGTCGAGCAGCGATCGAGCCGTCTCGCGATCCTCGCCGGCGG
>Ga0247732_10001107_pt1 | contig 11201 bp, 3 predicted proteins | sample UWRJL163409C2_FD_180940 | JGI IMG/M metagenome (GOLD analysis project Ga0247732, IMG submission 180940) | Plant litter microbial communities from Arlington Agricultural Research Station in Wisconsin, United States - UWRJ-L163-409C-2 | ecosystem: Environmental > Terrestrial > Plant litter >...
TGTTAGAACATGGAGTTGTAGTACGTGTAACCGTGTATGTTCCCGGTGCACTTCCTGCCACATTGATCTCACCCGTTGCAGTACTTACGAATACCAGTCCGACAGGAGCTGATGTAAATACACCTGTACCTGTAGAAGTCGGGATCGGGTTAGTACTTCCTGTACAGATCGTGTTCGATGGGTAAGAGAAGATAGGGTTACCGGATGCAATCGTGATCGTTTGCGTAGCTGTGCTTCCGCAAGGTCCGCTTGTAGTATGCGTCACAGTATATGTTCCGGCTGTACTTGCTGCTACATTGATCTGTCCTGTTGTAGTACTGATGAATACCAGTCCCGCAGGAGAAGATGTAAATGTACCCGCATTCGATGCAGTAGGCGTAGGATTCGCAGTTCCTGTACAAATTGTATTGGAAGCATAAGAGAATGCCGCATTACCTGAAGCGATCGTGATTGTTTGTGTAGCTGTAGCTGAACATGTACCTGATGTAGTATATGTTACAGTGTAAGTTCCAGGTGTACTTGCCGCCACGTTAATTTGTCCTGTAGCTGCATTTACAAATACCAGTCCTGCAGGAGATGCAGTAAATGTACCCGTTCCTGAAGCAGTTGGCGTAGGGTTTGCAGTTCCTGTACAAATAGTGCTGGAAGCATAGTTGAAAGTAGCTGTACCCGATACAATAGAAATTGTCTGAGTAGCTGTACCGCCACATGCACCTGTTGTAGTGTACGTGATGGTATAGGTTCCAGGTGTACTTGCTGCAACGTTGATCTGTCCTGTTGTCGTATTCACGAATACCAGTCCCGCAGGAGATGCAGTAAATGTACCTGTACCTGCAGAAGTTGGAGTTACGTTCGCACTTCCTGTACAGATAGTGCTGGATGCATAGTTAAAAGTAGCGCTTCCTGCTGTGATCGTGATAGTTTGAGTAGCTGAAGCCGGGCATGCACCTGTTGTAGTATACGTTACAGTATATGTTCCCGGTGTACTCGCTGCAACGTTGATCTGTCCTGTTGTCGTATTCACGAATACAAGTCCCGCAGGAGATGCAGTAAATGTACCTGTACCTGAAGCAGTAGGAGTTACGTTTGCACTTCCTGTACAAATGGTGCTGGTAGCATAATTGAAAGTAGCACTTCCTGTTGTGATCGTGATTGTTTGGCTTGATGTAGCCGGACATGCACCTGATGTAGTATACGTTACAGTATATGTTCCTGGTGTACTGGTCGCTGCGTTGATTTGTCCCGTAGTTGCACTTACGAATACCAATCCTGAAGGAGAAGCTGTAAATGTTCCTGCACTGGATGTAGTAGGAGATGGGTTGGAACCTCCTGTACAGATACTGTTGGAAGGATAAGTAAAGGTAGCATTACCTGCAGTATTCACCGTTACAGTGATCCCTGTGGAAAGTGCACTTGTACAACCTCCGTTTGTTACTTTAACAGTATAAGTACCTGCTGTAGTTGCTGTATAAGTAGAAGCACCTGTTCCAACAGGAGTTGTTCCGTTATACCACTGGAATGTACCAGTTCCTGAAGCAGTCAGCACAACGCTTCCTCCTGTACAGAAAGTAGTTGCTCCTCCTGCAGAGATTGTCGGAGTGGAAACACCTGGAAGGTTAAGCGTAGCTATATAATCATTGTATGTTCCACATGGGTAACCTGAGTATACATTCGGAACGATCATGGCAACATATGTACCAGGTGCAGTGAAATTATAGCTGAGTGTAGAACTCTCGCATGCTCCGGCAGTCATGCTGGTAAGAGGAGCAGAAGTACAATCATAAGGGGTGAACATGATAGTATATGGGAATTCAGCAGTTACTGCCCATGTTACTGTTCCCGCTGTAGTTACTGTGAAAGTAAAAGCGTCTATATCTCTAGAGTTTGCATTGGCCCAGGCAGAACCGAAGAATGGCTGTCCGCAAGGCAATGTGTGGTAAACTGCAGGAGTAGCTGAACATCCTCCGTTGGTAACCTGTCCACAAGTTTCTGTTTCAGTAACAGCACCTGTCGGAGCAGTTAAGCTGCAAGGCGTAAAGTTTTGTACGCAAATTGTAAATCCTGTAGTTGCAGGCATGGTAGCATACCAGTCATAAACGCGGATAAAATAAGTTTGTCCTACTGCTAAGTTCGTCAGGTTAGTTACTTCTATGGCATCCGTTTCTGTATTGTCTACACATGCAATAGATGTAAGGGCGCCGCAGCTTCCTGAAAATACTTCAAATACAGCATCAAAGTTACTCGATCCGTCTACAGTCACTTTTGCATTGGCAGTAGTAGCCGTAAATTTAAACCATACGTCATCATTGGCTGTACCACTACATCCTACCTGCGATTGAGTAGCGCCTGCAACAGTTCCTGTAGTTGGGTTGCATGTAGCACCCTGAGTCAGGGTGGTAGCTCCAGCACAGTTGTCATTCGCTGGTCCTGTAGGTGGTGTGCCTGTAGTAGTATAAGAGTAAGTATCGAGTCCGATAACATCTGAATTTACTCCTCCTGGTCCTCCGTCAGTTACAAAGTAACGGAAAGCGATACGGGTAGTGATCGGAGCTGACAGTCCTGAGATCGTAATAGTGTATTGTGTCCAGGTAGTCGGGTAACCTCCCACAGTGAGTGCAGGATTGACTTGCAGCAGCAAATTACCGTATGTACCTACTGATGTTGGAGTGGTTCCTACATTCATCAAGGCATCAGTACCCATCCTTACCTCCAAACGGTCAGGATACTCAGCACCACGGCATTTTGTATAAAAAGAGATAACATCACCGTTGCTGATAGTCCTTACAGGTGTAAAAAACCAGTTACTCAGCGTAACTCCGGTTGCAGCGGAGATGTCAGAACTGTTTGAACCGACTGCCGCAAACTGCGCTCCTGCTTGTGGAGCAAAGAGTCCGGCAGTTGCTACTCCCCAGTTGGTGTTAGTAGAGACAGTGTTTACTGCGCTCATATTCAATACATACCAGTCGGTCAGAGTTCCTTCAAATCCTTCGGTAAATGACTGTGCATTTGCCGAAGAGAAAAAAGTACTGATCCCTAAGGCCATAAGCAGCAGGGACGACTTTATACTCGTTAAAAATTTCTTCATAAATTTTAAAAATTAGGTTTAGTGTTGCTTGGTGTTGATTTTACCTTCCTGTTTTTTTGCAGGAATAGAAATAGGCTTTGTGCTTATAGGTTGCGCATTACCTACATTGGTTTTCTGTGGTGGTTTAGCAGGTTTAGTTGCTGAAGGCAAGGTTGATTGTTGTGAACTACTCGGTTTTTGCTCAACCTTTGAAGGCTTTTTTTCCTGAGCAAAAAGCGAAGAACTGCATATTATACAGGCCGTCGCAATAATTGTCTTTAGTTGCATAAAAAATTAAGTAATAGATTAATTGCGACAAACTTACAACAAATTTATATTATCGGGCAAAATTCTGTTTTTTTTAACTTTTTTAACTTCTGATAATGAGATATTCCTGTCTCCGGAATATTTATTTCCGTTTATTTTTCTCCGGAAAGCACTGTAATTTAATCTCACGCAGCAATAACCCGGCAGGACAGTTCCGCAAAAAAACTATCTTTGCTGTTATCATTTTACAAACGAAGTATGAGTACGAAACAGGGTGAACTTTATATTTATAACAGTTTGACAGGCAGCAAAGAAAAATTTGAACCTGTGCACAAAGATTTTGTCGGGCTGTATGTCTGCGGGCCGACCGTCTATAACTATGTACATCTTGGAAATTGCCGTACCTTTATTTCCTTTGACCTGGTATACCGCTATTTGCTTCACCTGGGATATAAAGTACGTTATGTAAGGAACATCACGGATGTAGGCCACCTTGAGAACGATGCAGATGAAGGCGAAGATAAAATTGCAGTCAAAGCGAGACTGGAACAATTAGAGCCAATGGAGATCGTACAGCAGTACACGCTCGATTTTCATGACGTGCTCAAAAAACTGAACAACCTTCCCCCAAACATTGAGCCTACAGCGACCGGGCATATCATTGAACAGATAGAAATGATCCGGCAGATCATAGAGAACGGTTTTGCCTATGAAGTAAACGGCTCTGTGTATTTTGATGTCTGGAAATATTCTGAAACACATCCTTACGGAGAATTATCCGGCCGCAAGATAGAGGACCTGATCGCGGGTTCCAGGGAGTTGGACGGACAGGAAGAAAAACGCAATCCGCTGGATTTCGCACTTTGGAAAAACGCTTCTGCAGGGCATATCATGAAATGGCCTTCTCCATGGGGCATCGGATTTCCCGGATGGCACCTGGAATGCTCGGCTATGAGTACCAAGTACCTGGGAGATCAGTTTGACATACACGGTGGTGGCATGGACCTTAAGTTCCCGCACCACGAATGTGAGATCGCACAGGGCTGCGCATCTACAGGTTTGCCGCCGGTAAAATACTGGATGCATGGGAACATGCTGACGCTCAACGGCAGGAAAATGTCAAAATCTACCGGGAATACTTTATTGCCCGGAGAAATGTTCTCGGGAGAAAACAGCGTCCTGGAAAAAGCATACGATCCGATGGTGGTCCGCTTCTTTACGATGCAGGCGCATTACAGAAGTACGCTGGATTTCACGAGTGAAGCGCTCAACGCTGCCGAAAAAGGCTTCGAAAGGCTCATGGATGCCTTGTCAGTGCTGGATACTTTGCCTGTTTCCGGGCAGTCTTCTTTTGACGTAAAAGCATCGATCGACAGCTATTACACCGCCATGAACGATGATTTCAACGCACCTATCCTCGTATCTCACCTTTTTGAAACGGTCAAAAACATCAATTCAGTAAAGGATGGCAGGGAGACGATCTCGGCAGAAGATCTGAAATCACTTTCAACAGAAATGAAAGCATTCGTTTTCGATGTCCTCGGACTCAACCCTGTGGCTAAGCAATCAGATTCAAGGCTGGCTCCGGTAATGGACCTTGTGCTCGATCTCCGTCAGCAGGCACGTACCAATAAGGATTGGACTACCTCTGACCAGATCCGTGACGGACTCGCTGCCGCAGGCATTGTGGTCAAGGACGGCAAGGAGGGAACTACCTGGAATGAACAGTGATCAACCGGTAATAAATTCATAATTCAAGAAGATGCTCACACCCCAAACAGATAAGAAACTTTTCCTGCTGGACGCTTACGCGCTCATATACAGGGCCTATTTTGCATTCGCAAAAAATCCAAGGGTAAATTCAAAAGGACAGAATACTTCCGCCGCTTTCGGTTTTACCAATGCGCTCATCGATGTGCTGAAGAAAGAGCAGCCGAGCCACATGGCTGTCGTGTTTGATGCTCCCGGAGGCGCGAGCAACAGGGTAGCTGATTTTGCGGATTATAAGGCCCACAGACAGGAAATGCCTGAAGATATACGTTCTATGATCGAGCCGATCCAGAAGATCGTGGAAGCTTTCTGCATTCCGATGCTGATGAAAGAGGGGTTTGAAGCGGATGACGTAATAGGTACAATGGCCAAAATTGCAGAAAAGGAAGGATACGTCACTTATATGATGACACCTGACAAAGATTTCGGGCAATTGGTTTCAGATAAAATATTCATATATAAACCGGGGAGAGGAGGCGATCCTGCTTCGGTATTAGGTGTGCCTGAAGTCTGTGAAAAATTTGAGGTCGATGATCCTGTAAAGGTGATAGATATACTTGGGCTTTGGGGAGATGCGGTAGATAACATTCCGGGAATTCCGGGAATTGGAGAAAAAACCGCCAAAAAGCTGATCCAGGAATACGGATCGGTAGAAAACCTGATTGCCAATGCAGACCAGCTGAAAGGCAAGCAAAAAGAAAATGTGATCAATTTTGCAGACCAGGGAATGCTTTCCAAAATGCTGGCTACGATCATTACCGACGTAGATGTTGTTTTCGATCCTGAAGCACTCACCATGTGCGATCCGGATGCTGATAAGATCCGCGAGATTTTTACGGAGCTTGAATTCAGGAATTTATCCAAAAGAGTGCTCGGAGAGGAAATCGTAGTTACCGCACAGAAAACCACTGACGGGCAGTTGGATCTTTTTGGGACACAAAGCCTCGTGGAGAAACAGGAGCCGGAAGAAACAGCCGATCTGAAAACGATCGCGACTGAAAAACCGAGCTATCACCTTGTGACGAACGGAGAAGAACGCGAGCACCTGATGTCTTTGCTGATGGCGCAGACGGAGGTATGTTTCGATACGGAAACAACGAGCGTTGAGGCTTTGCACGCTGACCTGGTAGGAATGTCTTTTGCTTTCAAGGCAAGGGAAGCATACTATGTCGCACTGCCGGAAAGCCGCGAAGAAACCCTGGAGATCCTCGAGGTATTCAGGCCATTTTTCGCTGCTGAGAATATCGAAAAGATCGGGCACAACCTGAAGTATGACCTGCAGGTACTCGCGCGTTATGACATCGATGTGGAAGGCCCGCTTTTCGACACGATGATCGCACATTACCTGATCCAGCCGGAATCGAAGCACGGGATGGATTTCCTTTCGGAATATTACCTTAAGTACAAGCCTGTTTCTATAGAAACACTCATCGGAAAAAAAGGGAAAACCCAGGGTAATATGCGAGACGTGGATCCGGTAACTGTATCAGACTATGCCTGTGAAGATGCAGATATCACCTGGCAGCTGAAACAGATATTCCAGCCGGAGATCAATAAAGAGCACCTGAAAGACCTTTTCTACAACATGGAAATGCCACTGGTAAAAGTCCTTCAGAAAATGGAACAGGAAGGCATCGCCATAGACATTGAAGGCTTGAAAGAATTTTCGCGCCAGCTGGAGCAGGAAGCCATTGCCGGAGAAAAACTCATCCGGGAAATAGCAGGGATTGATTTCAACGTTGATTCTCCCAAACAGCTTGGAGAAGTCCTGTTTGACCACATGAAGATCTCCGCCAAAGCGAAAAAGACAAAAACAGGACAGTACCAGACATCTGAAGATGCCCTTGAACAATACAGAAACGATCACCCGATCATCGGGCATATCCTGGATTACCGCCAGATCAAAAAGCTGAAGAGCACTTACGTGGATCCTTTGCCAACGCTGGTGGACCCAATAGACAACAGGGTACACACCCATTTCATGCAAACGGTCACAGCCACCGGGCGTCTGAGCTCCAATAACCCCAACTTGCAGAATATCCCGATCCGCACTGAAAAAGGAAAAGAGATCCGGAAAGCGTTCATTGCGCGCGGGGAGGAGTTTACCATCATGGCAGCGGATTATTCCCAGATAGAGCTGCGCATTATTGCGGCGCTGAGCGAAGACCCGAACATGATCGCGGCTTTCCGGGAAGGACATGATATCCACGCGGCAACAGCTTCCAAAGTTTTTGCTACCCCGATCGATGAGGTAACCAGGGACCAGCGAAGCGCTGCAAAAGCAGTCAACTTCGGGATCATTTACGGACAATCCGCTTTCGGGCTGGCACAGAACCTTGGGATTTCACGCACAGAGGCAAAAGGGATCATTGACAGTTATTTCGAGCAGTATGCTACGATCAGAACATACATGGACAAGGCGATCAACGATGCGCGGGAGCTTGGGTTCGTAGAGACGATCATGAAGCGCAGGAGATACCTTCCGGACATCAATTCTGCAAATGCAGTGGTGCGTGGTTTTGCTGAGCGAAATGCGATCAACGCACCTATCCAGGGATCCGCAGCGGACATTATCAAACTCGCGATGATTGAAGTGGATAAGGTCATGACGGAACGCCAGGTGAAATCAAAAATGATCCTGCAGGTACATGATGAATTGGTTTTCGATGTGCATCATTCAGAAACCGAGCTGATGCCTGAGCTGGTGAAAACCGCGATGGAATCAGCGATTCAGCTGGTTGTACCTATGGAAGTAGAAGCCAAGCTGGCGAAAAACTGGCTCGATGCACATTGATATTTATCAGAGGTCGTAAATAATCTCCCAGCCCCTGCTGCGCAGTACGCGGTGGAGGGTAAGCAATTCCCTGGCGGAAGTCAGCGTATCTTGAATCGCGCTGAATGTAAGTGTATTTCCTGATGCTGTATAAGCAATCTCCGGCTGAAGCCCGAATGGGAAAACAATGCCTGGCTGCTCAGAAGTTGGTATTTCCAGGGAGCTGATGAACTGTTGCAGCAACCTTACGGATTCATTAGTGGTCCATTTGAAATCTCCCGCATGGACGGAATGGAAAAAATGTATTTTCTTTTTGGCGCGCGTAAACAGCACATTCAGCCTTTTGCTCCCGTTTTCCTGGTTCAGCGGACCGAATCGCATGCTGAATTTACCTTCTGTATCATATCCGTAACCCAGGCTGATGAATAGTTCATCACATTCTTCCCCCTGTACCTGCTCCAGCGGGCGGAAAAACGCCGTGCCTTGTTCCAGCTTTTCCTGTAACAGCGTCCTCGTAGCTTCATCCAGTGCATTCCAGATGCAATTCAGCTGGATTTCTGAAAAAGCCACGATCCCGGCTATGGATGTGCGGTTCAGAGATTTTTTCAGCAGGCTTGCAATCTGTCTCGCTTCTTCGGGATTCATCCGGTTTTCAAATATACCGCCTTCAACAAAGTAGCTTTTGGTAAAAACGGCGCCTGGTTCGGAAGGAGAAGGATAAACGATCAGCTCGTTATTGTAAAAATGCCGGTTGGAAAAAGCAATCAGCGCTGGTTGTTCGCTGCGGTAATGGTGCCTGAGGAACGTCTTTTCCCAGTAATAAGATGCCTGGTGCAACAGGTCAACTGCTTTTACCTGGCCTGTGAAATAACTTGAAGGAGACATTTGCTGTGCATCTCCCGCGATCAGGGCACGTTGTGAACGTTGCAATGCCCCCAGTGCCGCCGGAAGGATCATCTGGCTGGCTTCATCGAAGATCGCGCAGTCGAAAAGACTGGTTTCCAATGGAAAAATTTGGGCGATTTGCGTGGGTGTGCTCAGGAAAACCGGGTTCAGCAGCTCGATCCATACACGCGCATCAGAATCGAAAAGCTCACGTATGGTCGGATATTGCCTGGATTTTCTGAATGATTTTACAAGCAGGGATTTTCCTTTTTTAAGCTTGCTTTTCAATGCTTTTTCATCGGCAGTCAATTGCTGCGCAGGAGTGATAAGCAATCGATGATAATGGTCGAACTGCTGTTGTTGTTTCAGGATGATCTGTCTGGAAAAAAGATCATTTTCCGCAATTTCTGTTTCAATAATACGATTTAAAGTGTTTTTTAGCACATTTCCGTCATACCTCGCGAGTTCCGGGAATAAATTCCCGAATTGTACAAGGTTTGATTTGAGTACTATATTTTCGGCATCCTCCAAAGATTCTGCCCGTTGCATCAGCCTGTAAATACCGGCAGGGAGTTGAGTGATTGTATTTCGCAACTGTGCAAGTTCCAGGAAGTTTTGATGCGCCCGGGCCAGTTTTTCAAGAATCTGTTCGTTTTCTCCAATAAGAATATTGCTGTGGAGCTTTGTTCGGAATGCTGCCAGTGTTTGTCCTTTTTCCACCAGCGCTTTTTTCAGGTCCGCCGATAAGCTTGCTGTCTGGTTTAGCTCATTTTCATCTTCTTTTCCCAGTTGCTGAAGGATATAATGCACACTCTCAAGCTCTGTTCCGGGGTTTTCGATTCCCAGATCAAGCAGTTGATTTCTCGTTTCCTGTAGCAAATCCGCTTGTTGAAGCCTGGAAATCCAATTGTCAACAGCAATGGACGGAGATATGCCCGGATTGTTCAGGGCACGCAACGCGGCTTTCTGTGCCTGTCTCTTTTTCCACCAGCCTTCTTGTCCTGCCAGTTGCTGTTTCCAGGTTTGCGCCTGTGAAAGTGTGGGCGGGATTTTCCAGTGTACCTGTTCCTTGTCCAGCGGTTGCAGTGTTTCTGACTGTCGGATATAAGCCAGCCTTAGTTTTTCAAATTTCTTGCTTTCGCGCTTGCTGGTGAACAGGCGGTGGTATTTTTTGTATGATTCGTTTTCAAGGATCTGGCAGCGGGCACTTTGCCTGATGCGCATTTCCAATCCATCATAAGTCTGAAAATCAAGTGCCGTACAGAGCATTTGTGCTTCTGCCAGTAGATTTTCTATGGTTGTGTCTGTGTGTGTGCCGGCATTGAAGGCACTTTGCGGAAAGGACCGGAAAACAGCCGGAGAGGAAACCTGTGCGAGGCATTGCCGAACAATGCTTTCATGAGAGAGCCATTCCTGCATGCCAGGCGCATCGGAAGTAAATGGAACAGCAGAAAGATCTCTGCCGCGGAGCATCTTTTTAAAATCGGTGAAGGATATTCCGCCCACGAGGCCTTTGGATGCCAGTTTATGCAAACTCAGCTCAAGCTGGTCCGACAATTGTTCGGAAAGCATCAGGCTGGATGCGGCGGAGACTTGTTTCTGCTCCAGGAAATGCCAGGCATTTTTCAGGCTGTCTATGAAATCAGCAGGTTTGGTCTGGCTATGGGCCATAAACGTAAACACGTCCAGTTGGTGCAGGGACAGCTTTTTGACAAGTACTTCCAGTGCGACTTTCTTTTCAGATACGACCAGTGTTTTTTTGCCGGAGAAAAGCAATTTCGAGATCAGGTTGGTAAGTACCTGAGATTTGCCGGTTCCCGGAGGTCCCTGAACAACGAGATTGTGTTCCTGGAAACGTTCGAACACATGCTGCTGGTCGGAATCTGTTGCAGTAATTCGCTGTGCAGTCAGCTCAAGCCTTTCCGGAACGGATGCGGTTCCATCGCCCAGCAACTCCCTGACGATGGGATTTATTTCAGGCAGTTGAAGCAGTCCTTCGAGTTCCCTGACGATCTGGTACCTGTGGTGGTGAAAGTTCCCGAAGGCCTGGCAAATTACTGCTTCTGCCGGCAGTCCTTCACGGCTGGCATACGCCATAAAGTCGGTAGTCCACTCACTGAAAGGAAGCTCTGGAATTTCCCAGGCAAATCCGTATTTCCGAAGCAGCTCGTTTTTAAGAAAAGGATTGAAAATGGCATGTTCCCATGCAATCCGGACCTGTATTTCCTGCCGGATACGATTGATAATATAAGTTGCAGGAATAAGGAACAGCGGAGAAAGTACATGCTTACCTTTATTGTCCCGCCGGATGCCATTTACGGCCAGGCAAAGGGTGTCTGTATCTGAATTCCTTTTGCTGAGCAGGGTATTTTTGATCACAGCGCTCCACCGGGAATCCATGCTGAAAGTATAGTTTTCTGAGAGCGGTTCGTCCGTGGGGAC
>Ga0247732_10001108_pt1 | contig 11200 bp, 10 predicted proteins | sample UWRJL163409C2_FD_180940 | JGI IMG/M metagenome (GOLD analysis project Ga0247732, IMG submission 180940) | Plant litter microbial communities from Arlington Agricultural Research Station in Wisconsin, United States - UWRJ-L163-409C-2 | ecosystem: Environmental > Terrestrial > Plant litter >...
TCCCCCTCGTCCCCGTGCGCTGCAACGATAGCCCGTGCGGACCACATCCATCGCCGCATCGACAGATCAGAGCGCCGCGAGTCGCTCCCACAGATCGTCCGCCTGCGCCAGGGTCTGCTCGAGCGTGCCATTGCTGTCGATGACGACGTCGGCGATCGCGAGTCGTTCGGCGTCGGTGGCCTGTGACGCGATCCGGCGCGTGGCCTCCGTCTCGCTCATGCCACGCAACTCCACCAGCCGACGGATGCGCGTGGCCGGATCGGCGCTCACCACGACGATCTTCTCGAAGCGGTGGTACCCCTCCTGCGAGGACGCCTCCAGCAGCAGCGGAACGTCGTAGACCACGATCGCATCGGGGTCGGCTGCATCCGCCTCGGTCATCAGCTGCAGAGCCAGGGTCTTCACCCGCGGGTGGGTGATCGCGTTGAGGTCGAGCCGCGCCCGCTCGTCGCCGAACACGATCGCTCCGAGGGCGGCTCGGTCGAGGCGTCCGTCCGGGGCGATCACGGCGCTGCCGAAGCGCTCGGCGATGGCTGCCAGCCCGGGAGTACCCGGCTCGACCACGTCGCGTGCCAGCATGTCGGCGTCGATCACGACCGCCCCGTGGCTCGCCAGTCTCTGCGCGACCGCGCTCTTCCCCGAGGCGATTCCGCCCGTCAGCCCGATCAGATGCACCCGACAATGCTAGTCGCGACGTCGACTCACGGCTGGCGCACCTGGTTGAGCATCCAGCGCCAGGTCGGTGCGAACAAGGGGTCGCCGTCGGGGCCGCGCGGTGTGCGGTCATCCACAGAGCGGCCGTGCGTCTGCAACGGAGTTCCGACCGATAGCGAGCTGAGCAGGGCATGTCCTCCCGTGGGCACATCGGTGGGGTGAGAATCGGTGCCGAGGCCGAGCGTGCGCCACGACCCCACGATCCGGCCCTGGTAGAGGTCTCCGATGACATCGAAACCGTACATACGGGCGACCGGTGTCTCTCCCTTGCCGCGCATCCAGGATGCCGTGACGTCGTCGTAGGACTCCACCGGTGACGAGAACATCAGCGCGCCCTGCACACGGTAGTAGTGCGCGATGAAGGCGGACTCTCCCCCGCCCTGAGAATGGCCAGCCACCACGATCCTGCTCCAGTCGATGTGACCGTGCTCGAGGTAACTCCCCCAGCGGCCGCCCGGGTCACGGCGCTCGAGGTAGTGAACCGCCGCTCGGAATCGGCTGGTGATCGAGTTGGCTGTGCTCACATGACTGAATCTCGACGGATGGGCGCCGGTGAAGCGATTGCGCTGCAGCAGTGTGTAGCACTTCGCATCGGCGAGGCAGGTGCGCGTCACCGAGCGCCCGAGATTCGGGTAGTCGAGGCCGAGCACGCTGTACCCGGCCGATGCGGCGGTGCTCAGGAAGGCCGTGTAGTCGTCGGGAACCGCGCCTGTCGCCGGCAAGAACAGCAGCAGCGGAGCGGGTCGGTCGGCAGCCCTGGCGAGGTTCGGGAAGTCCGGCGCGGGGGCGATGCCGTCGAGGTACGGGAGCCGGAACCGCAGGAAGCTCTCTGTCGAGGGTGACCGCGCGGTCGGCGGATGCCCGGCATCCGCCACCGCGGACGCCGGTGTCGCAACACCCGCGCCCACCAGCACGGCCGCGACGAGCACCGCGAACGCGGCGAGCAGGCGACGACCAGGCATGTTCCGAATCATAGGCACCGAGCATCGACGCCACCAGGAAACGAGAAACGGCCGGACCCCCGAAGGGATCCGGCCGTTCGCTCGAGCGGTACTACTTAGTTGTTCGAGCTGATTAGTTGTTCGAGCTGAGCTTCTCGCGCAGAGCGGCAAGCGCCTCGTCGTCGGCGAGCGTGCCGGTCGACTCGGACTCGCTGGAGAAGGTCGAACCGGCACCGGGGATGTCCTCGATGACCTGCGAAGCCGCAGCCTCGACCTGCTTCTTGTGCGCTTCCCACCGAGCCTGGGCTGCAGCGTAGTCCTGCTCCCACTTCTCGCGCTGGGCCTCGAAGCCCTCGCGCCACTCGTTGGTCTCCGGGTCGAAGCCCTCGGGGTACTTGTAGTTGCCCTGCTCGTCGTACTCGGTGAGCATTCCGTACAGCGCCGGGTCGAACTCGGTGCCGTTGGGGTCGACGCCCTCGTTCGCCTGCTTCAGCGAGAGGGAGATGCGGCGACGCTCGAGGTCGATGTCGATGACCTTGACGAACACCTCGTCGCCGACCGACACGACCTGCTCGGCGAGCTCGACGTGCTTGCCCGACAGCTCGGAGATGTGAACCAGGCCCTCGATGCCCTCTGCAACGCGAACGAACGCGCCGAAGGGGACGAGCTTGGTGACCTTACCCGGTGCAACCTGGCCGATGGCGTGGGTGCGGGCGAAGACCTGCCACGGGTCTTCCTGCGTCGCCTTGAGCGACAGGGAGACGCGCTCGCGCTCGAGGTCGACCTCGAGGATCTCGACGGTGACCTCCTGGCCAACCTCGACGACCTCGGAGGCGTGCTCGATGTGCTTCCAGGACAGCTCGGAGACGTGGACGAGTCCGTCGACGCCGCCGAGGTCGACGAACGCACCGAAGTTGACGATCGAGGAGACGACACCCTTGCGGATCTGGCCCTTGGCGAGGTTGTTGAGGAAGGTGGTGCGGCTCTCCGACTGCGTCTGCTCGAGCAGCGCGCGGCGGCTCAGAACGACGTTGTTGCGGTTCTTGTCGAGTTCGAGGATCTTGGCCTCGATCTCCTGGCCGAGGTACGGCGTGAGGTCGCGCACGCGGCGAAGCTCGATGAGCGATGCCGGCAGGAAGCCGCGGAGTCCGATGTCGACGATGAGGCCGCCCTTGACGACCTCGATGACCGAACCGGTGACGACGCCGTCGGCGTCCTTGATCTTCTCGACGTCTCCCCACGCACGCTCGTACTGAGCACGCTTCTTGGAGAGGATCAGACGACCCTCTTTGTCTTCCTTCTGCAGGACGAGAGCCTCGACGCTGTCGCCGACCTGGACGACCTCGGAGGGGTCCACATCGTGCTTGATGGAAAGCTCACGGGAGGGGATGACGCCCTCCGTCTTGTAACCGACGTCGAGGAGAACCTCGTCGCGGTCGATCTTCACGACGGTGCCTTCGATGAGGTCCCCGTCGTTGAAGAACTTCAAAGTCTTTTCGACCGCGGCGAGGAAGTCTTCAGCAGATCCGATGTCGTTGATCGCGACCTGCTTGGGGCCGGTGGTCGTTACGAGTGTCATGTAGTGGTTGCTCCAGGATGGACGCCTCGGTTGAGGCATTATTCAGGCCGGGCGCAGCGGGTGGAGATGGTGTTTTCCGCGCACGGCAGGCGGATGGGATGTCACAAACGTGACGTTCTAGCTTAGCGTCTTCTGGATGGTCGTCGCCACCGCCCCCGGAACACTGTCAGGCGGGCTGTTTCGCCGTCACGATGTCGCGGATTGCGGGCTCGAGTTCGGGAAATTCGAAGACGTAACCGGCCTCGAGCAGCCGCTCCGGCAGCACCCAGCGGCTCTTGAGCACCAGCTCGGTCTCGGTCTGGATCACCGCGGAGCCCAGCTCCAGCACCCAGCGCGGGGCGGGCAGCCCGACCGGTACGCCCAGCACCCGGCGGATGGTCGCCATCAGTGTGCGACTGTCGGACGGGTTCGGCGAGGAGGCATTGATCGGGCCGTCCAGCTCTGGCCGGATCCGCAGGAAGCGGATGATGCCCAGCACATCGGCGATGTGGATCCAGCTGAACCGCTGGCGGCCATCCCGCGCGCGGAACTCGTGGAAGGTACCCGCCGCACGGCCAGCCTTGGTCGCGAACCAGCCGCCGTCGAGCTGCGGGCCGCCGAGTCCGAAGCGCGCCAACCGTAGCAGCGGCGTCAGCGCGCTCCCGTCGCCCAGCACGATCGCCATCCGCAGCGCCACCCGACGTGTGTCGGGCAGCTCGCGCGCGTAGAGCTCACGCTCCCAGGCCTGCGCGACCGATACCGAGAACCCGGTGCCGATCTCCCCCGTCGACTCGGTCATCGGGCGGTCCTCGGCATGCCGGTAGATCGTCGCCGTGGACGAATTGATCCAGAGCGGCGGCGGATGTTCGCAGTCGGCGATCGCGTCCGACAGTTCGCGGGTGGTCTCCACCCGCGAACGCAGGATCTCAGCCCGGTTCTCCGGCGTGTAGCGGCAGTTGACGCTTTTTCCGGCGAGGTTGATCAGCAGATCCGAGCCGTCCAGCAGGTCGGTGATCGCGGCGGTGTCGCCCCAGCCCACCGTGGCGCCGGTGCGCCCGATCGTGCTGACCCGAGCTCCCTCCGCGCGGAACGCGCGCGCGAGGTACTGCCCGATGAATCCGGAACCGCCGGCGATGACGATGCGTTCCGTCATTCGCTGACCACGGAATAGCTGAAGGACCCGGCGTATTCGTACAGCCGCCCGAGTCGCGGCGCTTCGACGACCACCGACACATGCTGCAGACCGGACTTCTCGTCGAAGCGCTCGACCAGCCGCACCACCGGAGCGATCGCCGTGGGGATCGGGATCGCGAATCGCCCGAACCGCACGGAGACGCGAGTCGAGGCGACGTGGAGTTCGCCGTCGACGACTTCGGCGTGCAGACGCGCCACATAGCGCCGCTGAGTGCCGAGGTGATCGACGAGACGTCCGCGCTCGGCCGTGATCGCATCCGTCATCTGCCGTTTTGTGCCCCAGGGGCGCCGAGCGCCGAACCGGAACTCCCTCGTCGCCAACACCGCGGTATTGCCCGCGGCGTCGACGACCGGGTGATTGCGCACCGTGAAGGGCACGCGACTGCTCCAGACCGGAAACAGCACCCCCTCCCGCTCCAGCGCCCAGAGCAGCGGCCAGAGCCACAGCCGTGGGGTACCGACCCGTTCGAACACGCCGTTGCCGATGCCGGTGCTGCCATCGGGAATGCCGTCGAAATAGGGACGGAGGCGCGGGTGCAGAGCATCGAGCTCCTCGCCGAGCACCAGGTCGTACGGGGAGAGCGCGTGGTTCGATCCGCCCTTGCGGGCCGGGGTCTGCCGAGCCAAGGCCTACCTTGCCGGCGAGAGCAGGGCCGACCGGAGGGTGTCGAGGCCGACGCCGCCGATATCCAACGCCTTCTTGTGGAAGGCCCGGATGTCGAAAGCCGACCCCTCGCGACGTGCGTACTCGTCGCGCAACTGCTCCCAGATCCGCTGCCCGACCTTGTACGAGGGTGCCTGGCCGGGCCAGCCCAGATAGCGGTTGACCTCGAAGCGCACGAATTCCCGGCTCATGTTGACGTTCTGCCCCATGAACTCGAAGGCGTAATCACCCGTCCACGGGCCCGAGCCGTCGGGCAACTGCTTCTCGAGGTGCACACCGATGTCGAGCACGACGCGAGCCGCGCGCATCCGCTGTCCGTCGAGCATGCCGAGCCGGTCGGCCGGGTCGTCGAGGTAGCCGAGCTGCTCCATCAGACGCTCGGCGTAGAGCGCCCAGCCCTCGGCATGGCCGGAGGTACCGGCGTAGCGACGCCAGGTGTTGAGCTGCGCCTTGTTGTAGGTAGCCTGGCCGATCTGCAGGTGATGCCCGGGAACACCCTCGTGGTACACGGTGGTGAGCTCACGCCAGGTGTCGAATTCGGTGACCCCCTCTGGCACGCTCCACCACATCTGCCCGGGACGGGAGAAGTCGTCGGTGGGACCGGTGTAGTAGATGCCACCCTCCTGCGTCGGCGCGATCATGCAGACCAGGCTCTTGACCTGCTCGGGGATGTCGAAATGGGTCTTCGACAGCTCGTCGACCGCGCGGTCGCTGGTCTCCTGCATCCAGCGCTGCAGCGCCTCGGTGCCGTGCAGCTTGCGGGCCGGGTCTTTTTCGAGGAACGCGATCGCCTCGTTCACCGAGGCGCCGGGCTTGATCTCCCGCGCGATCGACTCCTGCTCAGCGGTCATCCGGGCGAGCTCGTCGATGCCCCATTCGTAGGTCTCGTCGAGGTCGACGACGGCGCCGAGGAAGTCGCGCGAGGCGAGCGAGTAGATCTCGCGGCCCACGGCATCCCGCTCCGGCGCGTGCTGGGCGAGCTCGTTGCGGAGGAAGTCGGAGAGGTGCTGGTAGGCGTTCGCGGAGGCCTGGGCGCCCGCGTCGAGGTCGCTCTGCAACGAGTCGGGCAGCGAGCCGGACTCGAGGCGATCGTTGGCGCCCGCGGCGAGTTGGAAGAAGAAGCCGGAGTCGGCCACCTGCTTGTTCGCCTGGGTGATGATTTCCTTCACCTGGCGGATGGCGGGGACGTTGCCGCTCGCGATTCCGCTGCGCAGCGTCTCGATGTAGCCGTCCATTGCCGCCGGCAGGTTGTGCAGGCGCTTGGCCACGTTCGACCAGTCCTCGACCGACGACGTGGGTACCAGGTCGAAGATGTCGCGCAGTTCCTGGGCCGGGCTCGCGATCACGTTGAGGTTGCGCTGGTTGAACCCGGCCTCGTGCTTGTCGATGGAGAGCTGCAGCTCGCGGGCGAGGTCCATCTTGGTGACGTCGTCGATCGCATCGACCGCGGGCGTCGACTGCACCTCTGCGAGTGCGGCACGCACGGCCTCGATGGCGCGCTCGGCCCCGGCCGGCGAGTAGTCGGAGTACTCGCCCTCACGCCCCGGGCGGCCGATGTAGACCCCGAACTCGGGAAAGAGTGCAAGTTCGGTGTCGACCCATTTCTCGGCGACGGCGTCGATGGCGGTGGGAGTGCGGACCTGATCCGCTCCGGAAGATTCAGTCATGCTCTGAGCCTATTCCGGATGAGGGCTACTCCAGGTCAAGATCCACGCTGAGCAGGGCGACCAGTTCGTCGAGGGCCCGGTCTGCACCCTCGCCCTCCGCCTCCAGGGTGACCGCCTCCCCGGGGCCGACGCCCAGCGACAGCACCCCCAGGATGCTGGCGGCATTCACGCTGCGACCGCTCGCCGCAGTGAGCAGCACGGGCACGCCGATGCGCGCCACGGCCTGGCAGAACAGCGATGCCGGCCGGGCGTGGAGGCCGACGCTGGACGCGACGACGACGGTGCGTTCGGGCATGGGGTGCTCGCTTTCGATGCGGCGCGGAGGACCGCCTCGTCGAGACGGTTTCGGAGCACACTACCCGAGAAGCGCGTAGACCTCGGCCGGTGATGTCGCCGAGCGCAGTGCGGCGGCCCGCACCGGGTCGAGCAGCAGAGTCGCTAGCCGAGAGAGCAGGCCGATGTAGCCACGCCCGCGCGCGGCGATTCCGATGCAGACGAAGACGGTCTCGCCGTCCCAGTCGACGCCTTCCGGAAAGCGCAGCACCACGAGAGCATCGTGATCGACATCGGCGGCCGCCGCACGGGTGGCGTGCGGAAAGGCGAAGCCCTCGCCCACGAAGGTCGATACGCTCCCCTCGCGCTCGATCATCGCGTCGATGTACGGCTCGCGCACTGCGCCGACCTCGAGCAGCGCCTCACCGGCGCGACGCACGGCGTCGAAGCGGTCATCCGCGTGCTCGGTCAGGCGGATGGAACGGGCGTCGATCAGCTCGGTCAGCGGTCCCTCGAGTCTGGCCATGATCAGTGCGCCGCGGCGTCCCAGTTCGGGCCCGTGCCGACCTGCACGGTCAGGGGCACGGCGAGGTCGGCGGCGGAACCCATCCGCTCGACGACGATCCCGGTCAGCTCGTCCAGCTCACCGTGCGCGACCTCGAAGACCAGTTCATCGTGAACCTGCAGCAACATGTGCGAGTCGAGGCCACGGTCGCGGATGTCCGCGTCGATTCCCAGCATCGCCACCTTCAGGATGTCGGCGGCCGATCCTTGGATCGGCGCGTTCAGCGCCTGCCGCTCCGCGTTCTCGCGCAGCACCCGGTTCGACGACTTCAGGTCGCCGAAGGGGCGCCGTCGACCCATGATCGTCTCCGTGTAGCCGTCGTCGCGAGCCTGCTCGACGACGCTCCGCAGGTAGTCGCGCACCGCGCCGAAGCGCGTGAAGTAGTCGGCGATCAGCTGCTTGGCCTCGCTGGTCTCGATGCGCAGCTGCTTGGAGAGGCCGAACGGGCTCAGGCCGTAGGCGAGGCCGTACGACATCGCCTTGACCTTGGTGCGCATGGCGCTCGTCACGTCTTCGGGGTCGACCCCGAAGACTCGCGAGCCGACGAAACGGTGCAGGTCCTCCCCCGAATTGAAGGCCTCGATGAGCCCGGCATCGCCGGAGAGGTGGGCCATCACCCGCATCTCGATCTGCGAGTAGTCGGCGGTCAGCAGGGTCTCGAACTCGGGACCGCAGATGAAGGCGGACCGGATCTCGCGGCCGACCTCGGCGCGCACCGGGATGTTCTGCAGATTCGGCTCCGTGGACGAGATACGCCCGGTGCTGGTACCGGTCTGGTCGTAGCGGGTGTGGATCCGGTGGTCGGGCGCGATCGACCGCTCCAGCGTCTCCACGATCTGCCGCAGCTTCGTCGCGTCGCGGTGCTGCAGGAGCAGGTCAAGGAAGGGGTGCGGGCTCTGCGCCTGGAGATCGGCGAGGGAGGCGGCATCCGTCGAGTACCCGGTCTTGTTGGCTCGGGTCTTGGGCATCTGCAATTCGTCGAACAGCACCTGCTGGAGCTGCTTGGGCGAGCCGAGGTTCACTTCGCGACCGATCTCGGCGTAGGCGCGGGAGGCCAGGTCGAGGGCGGTGGCGCCGAGCTGCGCGTTCAGGCCGCTGAGAATGTCGGCGTCGACCGTGATGCCGGTGGTCTCCATGCGGTTGATCACCGGAATCAGCGGGATCTCGAGGTCGGCGAGCACGACACGAGAGCCCTCGTCCATGCGTTCGTTCAGGTATTCGGATAGACGAAGCACATACCAGGCCTCGGTGGCGGGGCTCACGGCGTCTGCCTCGGGAACGAGCTGATTCGGGTCGGGTTCGGCCAGGTGCTCGCCGAGGTAGGTGTAGACCTGCGCGGCGAGATTCTGGTCGTGGCCGCCGGGCTTGAGCAGCCAGGCGGCGAGGGTGGTGTCGAAGACGACGCCGCCGAGCTCGAGGTCGGCCGCGGCGAGGGTCTTCAGCATCGGCTTGTAGTTGAAGACGAACTTGGGCGAGTCGCCGGCAAGCCAGTCCGCCAGGTCGACGTAGTCGAGTCGTCCGTGCGCCCACGGAACGTAGACGCTGTCCGACTCGGAGGCGATGCCGAAGCCGGTGAGGCCGTCGATGCCCACCTCGAGCTGCAACCCGAGCGGCTTCGTGCCGTGGCCGGAGGCGTTGCTCAGCCAGAAGCCGAGCTCTTCGTCGACGAGGGTGCGCACAACGGGAATCTGCGTGACGGGCTGTGCTGACCCCTCGCCGGCCATCGCCGTCGACACGTCGTCGCCGGCGGCGGCAGCCAGCTTCAGCACCCGGTCGAGCAGGGTGCGGAACTGCAGTTTGTCGAAGACCTCGCGCACCTTTGCCTCGTCGAGTGGGCGACGGGCCAGGTCGTCGGGCCCGACTGGCAGCGCCACGTCGGTGAGCAGGTGGTTGAGCTTGCGGTTGCGGATGGCGCGGTCCTGCTGTTCGCGCAGCTTCTCGCCGACCACGCCCTTGATCTCGTCGGCGTGGGCGAGCACCTCGTCGAGGCTGCCGTACTGGGTTATCCACTTGACAGCGGTCTTCTCGCCGACCTTGTCGATGCCGATCAGGTTGTCGCTGGTCTCGCCGACGAGGGCGGCGACGTCGGGGTATTGCGCCGGTTCGATGCCGTAACGCTCGAAGACGGCGTCGCGGTCGTAGCGCTTGAGCTCGGAGACACCGCGCGCGTTGGGGTACAGGAGGGTGACGTCATCCGTCACCATCTGGATGGCGTCGCGGTCGCCGGAAACCACCAGCACGCGGTAACCCTCGGCGGCGCCCCGGGTGGCGAGGGTGGCGAGGATGTCGTCTGCCTCGTAGTCCTCCTTGGTCACCGTGGTGATGCCCATGGCGTGCAAGGCCTCTTCGAGCAGCGGGATCTGGCCGACGAACTCGGCCGGGGTCTCGCCGCGGGTGCCCTTGTACTCGGGGTATTCGCGAGTGCGGAACGAGTAGCGCGAGATGTCGAAGGCGACCGCGAGATGGGTCGGCTTCTCGTTGGCAACCAGGTTGAGCAGCATCGAGATGAAGCCGTGGATGGCGTTCGTGTGCTGACCCTCGCGGTTCTGAAAACTGTCCACCGGGAGGGCATAGAAGGCCCGGAATGCGAGCGAATGCCCGTCGATAATCAGGAGGGTAGGCTTTTCGATGTCCGGCACGGAAGCCAGCCTAACGGTGGCCTCTGACAGGCCGAAGCCCTCCCCCAGCCACTCTCTTAGGACGCCGATGACGATCTTCCCTGCCGACCTCGACCCCGAACTGATCGAGCGACTGGTCACCACCGGCGGCGGGGCGTTGGCTCGCAAGATGGGCATCGAGTTTCTCGAACTCTCGGCGGAGCACTCGGTCGCGACCATGCCGGTGGACGGCAACACCCAGGTCATCGGGCTGCTGCACGGCGGCGCGCACGTGGTGCTCGGCGAGTCGCTCGGTTCGGTCTCGTCGGCGATTCATGCCGGCCCGGGACGCTACGCCGTCGGCATCGAGATCAACGCGACGCACAGCCGTTCGGTGACCTCCGGGTTGGTCACCGGAACCTGCACATCGCTCGTCCTCGGCCGCACGCTCGCAACGCATGAGATCGTCATGCGCGATGAGGAGGGGCGCAGGCTCTCGACGGTGCGCATGACGAACATGCTGCGCGACCGCTAGCCCGCAGTCGTACATTAGCCGTCACCCGTTTTCGTGGCGCCGGTCAGAGTGCGTCGCGACTCTCGGGTCGCGGCTGTCGGGTCGCGGCTGCAGCTCTCCGGGGAGCGATGCCCCACCGACCCCGTCGCGGGGCAGATCCTCCCCGCTCCGGCGGTCGGGTCCTCGGACATGGACACGCGTCTTCCCAGCGTGCTGTGCGTTCGAGACGAATGCGATCAGGACGACTGCCTCGAGCAGCGCAACGAATCGCCGCCGGCGAGGAATGGCTGCTGGCGCGCTACTTCTTCGCGCTGAGCTGCTCGATGATCGCCTGGGCGACGTCGTGCATGGTGAGGCGGCGGTCCATCGACGCCTTCTGAATCCACCGGAAGGCCTCGGGCTCGCTGAGCCCCATCTTCTCGTTGAGCAGACCCTTGGCGCGGTCGACCAGCTTGCGGGTCTCGAAACGCTCCACCAGGTCGCTGACCTCGGCCTCGAGCGTGATGATCTGGG
>Ga0247732_10001109_pt1 | contig 11193 bp, 8 predicted proteins | sample UWRJL163409C2_FD_180940 | JGI IMG/M metagenome (GOLD analysis project Ga0247732, IMG submission 180940) | Plant litter microbial communities from Arlington Agricultural Research Station in Wisconsin, United States - UWRJ-L163-409C-2 | ecosystem: Environmental > Terrestrial > Plant litter >...
CGCTCGCTGCGGAGGCAGACGGTCATCAGCAGGTGCAGCAGAGCGTCGATCTCGGCGGTCACATCGCCGGAATGCCTCCGGGCCGCGCGCATCAGCAGCTCGAATGCCCCCTGCAGGTCGCCGTCCACCCGCAGCAGGATTCCGGCACGAGCGGCGACCGCACTGGCGAGGGTGTCGCTCAGCTCTCCCTCGAAACCGTCGATGGAGACGGTCTCCTCGAGCAGCGCGAGGAGCGAGCGGGTGAGGTCGACGCGGTCGGAGTCTGCCGCGAGCTGCGCGGCGTAGGCGAGCCGTCGCTCCCGAGCCGCCTGATCGGCGGTGAGTTCGATCGAGCGCAGCATCGTACGCAGGCTGGTGCGAGTGCCGCCGCGGCGTGCGTACTGACGGCTGAGCAGGTCGAGCGCGTCGGCAATGGCGGGATTCGTGCCGACCGAAGACGCCGCGCTGTGCCGGGCCCAGAGCTCGAAGTTGTCGCGGAGGGCATCGGCGAGGCGACCGTGCGCCGCACGCAACTGCTCCTCCGACGCCATCTGCACGATGCCGGAACGGATGAGCGGGTGCCGGAACGAGATGTGGCCGCTCTTGATGCGCAGGATGCCCGCCTCGCCCGCCTCGACCACGTCGGGGAACCACCAATCCTCCCCCGACGCCCGTTGCACCGTATCGAGGGAGGTCGTCTGGTCGAGCGCACAGAGCAGTGCGACAGCGCGCGCTCCGGGGCTGAGCGCCTTCACCCGCCCGGCGAAGACGATCTCGAGTCGGCGAGTGAGCGGCAGCAGCCCGCTCTCCAGGCTGTCGTCGTCAGCGTTGTCTGAGGCGAAGGTCTCCGGCAACTCGGTGAGGGCGAGCGGATTGCCGACCGCCTCCCGCAGGATGCGACGACGCACGACCTCCGAAAGCCCGCTCGCGCGCTGGGCGAGCAGCTCTTCCGAGTGGGCGGCACCGAGTGGTGCGAGATCGAGCACCGGGATGCCGGCGCGGTCCCAGATCGCCTCGCGATGCTGGAGGTCGTCGGTGCGGACTCCCCCGATCAGGCTGACCCGCGGCGTCACGATGCGGCGGGCCACGAAGGCGAGAGTCTGCGCGCTGGATTCGTCGAGCCACTGCACATCATCGATGAGCAGCACGAGCGATCGGTTGACGCTGGCCACGCCGATCAGATCGAGTACGGCGTTGGCGAGAGCGAAGCGCCCCGCAGAGCCGGTCGAGTCGCCTCCGAAGGCGTCTTCGAGGGCGTTGCGGGATCGCTCGGGCAGGGCAGGGGTGGCCTCGATGAGCGGGCGGAGCAGCTGATGCAGCCCCGATAATTCGATGCCGGCTTCCGTCTCCACCCCCAAGCAGCGGTAGACGGCGGCTCCGTCGCAGCCGGCCGTGTCCGCGGCGGCATCCAACAGCGCCGTCTTGCCGACGCCCGGCTCGCCTCGCACCAGGAGCGCCCGCTCCGGCGTCGCCCCCGAGAGCACGGCGGCCAGGGCTGCGAGGCTGTCGTCGCGTCCGATCAGCTTCACTCTGAACTCCGGTCTGCGTGGTGTCAACGGTCTGCCCCGAGGGGCGGGATCCGCCGCTGGCGACCGTTCTTTCGTCCGGTTCACGCCGTCGGAAATCCTGGTTCCCATTATGGGTTCGAAGCCCGACCGGCGGTCGGAGGAATCCTCCGATCACTGAGCGGAGAGTGAGACGTCTTCAGTGATTCCAACTCCCTGGTAGAGACGCCTCGCGAGCGGGGAGCCGTGCGCAGGATGCGACGTCCTGCCCCGTGATTCCGGCGATCCGCAGGGTTTCGGCTACCTCTCAGATCACGCAGAACAGCCGGCCTCCCCCGGGTGAAACGGGGATCGGCCGGCTGTTCGGTGGTCTGACTAATGACCCTTCCTGGGCTACCTCTAACGGTCGGACGGCACCCCGGAGACCGGTGCGGCACCCCGCGCCAGAGCGCCGGCCTCATAGGCGGCGACGCGACGCTGTACGGCCGCTACCCGCTCGATGTCGAACTTCGGTTTGCGGTCGAAGTCGTAGATGCCGTTCTCCTCCTGGAAGGTGTCGGTGAGCTGCGTGTAGCAGTAGCCGAACATCCGCGGGTTGTCGAGCAGCACATCCGTCAGACCGGCGAAGCGGGTGTACCAGTCCGCCTCGGAGGCGACACGCTGCCCGTAGCCCCACGACTCGGCGCGCGCCGGGTCGCTGGAGTCCGGACCCGGTCCGCTTCCCGCGAGCTCGGCGTTCCACCAGATGCCGCCGTATTCCGATACAAAGTACGGCTGACCGGTGTAGGCGATCGAGATCGGCTCGCCGTCGAAGGTATTGGTGTGCGGCAGATCGTCGTCGAGCGGACGCTGCTCGATCTCGAAGGCGGACGGGTCCTGCTCGTAGCTGTGCGAGTCGTAGACGTCGGCTCCGCGCACCCGGTGCGAATACCCGGAGGCGTCGAGCACGGGCCTGCTGGGGTCCGCCAGCTTTGTAGCCAGGTACATGCCGTGGGTCACATCGTCGAGCACCGTGATGCGGTCGTGCAAGATCTGGTAGGTCTCGTTGAGCGGGCACCACCCCACGATCGACGGGTGGTTGACATCGCGTTCGAGCGCTTCAAGCCACTGGGTGATGAAGGATGCCGTCGGTTGCTGGTTCTCGCCGGCGACTCCCGCGCCCGACACCCCCCAATCGCCGAACTCACCCCAGACCAGATAGCCCATCCGGTCGGCGTGGTAGTAGAACCGCTCTTCGAAGACCTTCTGGTGCAGCCGCGCGCCATTGAAGCCCGCATCGAGGGAGAGCTGGATGTCGCGCACCAGGTCGGCGTCGCTGGGCGCGGTCATGAGGGTGTCGGGCCAGTAGCCCTGATCGAGCACCAGGCGCTGGAACACGGGCAGCCCGTTGATGAGCACCTGGTGTCCGCGGATCGTCACCGAACGCAGCCCCGCGTACGACTCGACCCGGTCGATCACCCGGTCACCATCGAGCAGCTCGACGACGACGTCGTAGAGCTGCGGGTCGCCAGGCCCCCAGAGCCGCACGCGGTCCTGCGGGATAACGACGCGGACGGCCGGGGCGAGATCGAAGGAGGCATCGACCTCGCTCGTGGCGACAACGCCCTCCGCGTCGGTGACCGTCACCCGCACGGTCGATCCCTCGATGCTGTCGGTGAGAGCGGCGGAGACCGCGAAACTCGACCCGGCCACGTCGGGCGTGATGCGGAGGTTGCGCACCCGCACGCGGGGAACAGGCTCGAGCCAGACCGTCTGCCAGATGCCGGTGGTGCGGGTGTAGTTGCACCCTGTGTTGTCATACCAGGTGGCCTGCTTGCCGCGGGCCTGCGGTTCGCGCGGGGTGTCCCGTGCTCGCACGACGATGCTGATCTCCTCGCCCGCTTTCGCGATGCCGCGGAGGTCGGCGGTGAAGCTGGTGAAGCCGCCCCGGTGCCGGGCGACCTCGGTGCCGTCGACCCACACGGTGGCGTCGTGGTCGACCGCTCCGAAGTGCAGCAGCACGTCGTCATCCGCCCAGTCCGCGGGAATGCGCACGGTGCGGCGGTACCAGACGGCGTGCAGATAGTCGACGTCGCCGATGCCGCTGGCGGTGGATTCGGGAGCGAACGGCACGAGGATGCTGCTGTCGAGCTGACGCTCCCGCAGCCCTCGCTCCAGGCCGCTGTCGCCACGGTCGACCTCGAACTGCCAGGTGCCGTTGAGGGTGAGCCAGCGCGGACGCGCGAGTTGTGGGCGCGGGTATTCCGGGCGGGGGATGGTGTCGGCTGTTGGCTCGGTCACGTCGACCTCTCTGTCGTGATTCTGGGCGTTACGGCCCGTCGCCCCGCGCGGTGCTTGCGCAGGACGCCGATGCATGTTTGCATGAGCACGGCCGTTCTTGCTACGTAGCATATCGACCGAGTGTCACTAACACCACGAAGGAGTGGACGTCATGGGATCACCGCGCCCAGCAAACCCCGCACCCCCGGCGCTGAGCCGGCGGACCCTACTGCGAGCAGGAGCACTCGGGGCCGCCGGGCTCGGGATCGCCGCCCTCGCCGGGTGCGCATCGCCCGCCGCCGCCAGCACCGACATCACCTTCTGGCATCTGATGACCGGCGGTGACGGCGAGCGCATGAACACCATCGTCAACCGGGTCAATCGCGAACTCACCGGCGCGCGCGTCGATCAGACGGTGCTGGCCTGGGGCTCGCCGTACTACACGAAACTCGCGATGGCATCCGCGGGCGGTCGGGCACCCGACCTCGGCATCATGCACCTCTCCCGTCTCGCCGGCTACGCTCCCGGCGGCCTGCTCGACGCCTGGGACTTCGACCGGATGGGGCGCTATGGCGTGAACAAAGACAGCTTCACCGGCCCCACCTGGGATCGCATGCGCTTCGACGGCGACACCTTCGCAATCGCGCTCGACTCGCATGCCTTCGTGCGCTTCTTCAATCCCGAGATCGCCGACAAGGCCGGCGTGCTCGGGCCGGACGGCAGGTTGCTGCCCACTACGACGATCGACGAGTTCATCGAGCAGGCGGAGGCGCTGCGCGGCGCAACGGGCAAACTCGGCCTCTCCTACGGCTGGCTTGGCGACGGCTCGACGATGTGGCGGCTGTTCTGGACCTTCTACACGCAGCTCGGCGGCGAGATGAGCATGACCGGTCGCGACTTCCGGTACGACGAGGAGCCCTTCATCACCGCCGTGCAGAGCATGCAGAAGATCCTCTCGAGCAAGGCCGTCAACCGACGGTCAGACGGCGGATTCGGGTTCTCGGCCTTCACGAGTGGTCAGACCGGCGAGATGCTGGGCGGGGTATGGGAACTCACGGGCCTGCAGGGCTCGAAGATCCCGCTCGATGCCTCGCCCATCCCGAATCTGTTCGGCACGAAGAATGAGGCCGCCTGGGGCGACTCGCACGCCTTCGTGCTCCCCCATCAGTCGCACCCCGACGAGAGTCGGCGGGAGAAGGCCTACGAGGCGATCTCCCTGATCTTGAAGGCGTCGTTCCCCTGGGCAGGCGCGGGCCATACGCCGGCCTACCAACCGATCGTCGAGGAGGAGCGCTTCACGAAGCTGCTCCCGAACGCCCACTACGCCGAAACCGCGGGCTACCTGCAATACGACCCCGCACTACCCTTCGCCGGTTCGGGATCGAACTGGCAGAACTCCTTCGGCCAGGCGATCCAGGGCGCGCTACTCGGCACGGAGACCGCCAAACAAGCCATGAGCTCATTCGAGCGGATCACCACCTCCTACGCCCAGCACGCGGTCTGACCGCACCTGTCCCGGAAGGCTCAACGATGACCACTTCTTCGCTCACACCCCGCGGCCGCACGCCCCAGACACGGCGGCCGCGACGCTCGCTCAGCGGCCTGCTCTATATCGCCCCGTTCTTCGTGCTGTTCGGCTTCTTCCTCGCCTGGCCCACGGTCTACGGGCTGTATCTCAGCTTCACCGACCGCAACCTCGCTGGCTCGGCGGCCGCCCAGCTGGTCGGCTTCGCCAACTATGTCGAAGCCTTCGGCGACTCGCTGATGTGGCGCACCCTCGGCAACACCCTGCTGTTCACGGTCGGCAGCACGATCCCGCTGGTGATCGTGGCGCTCGCGCTGGCGCTGCTGGTCAACCTCAAGTTGAAGGGGCAGTGGCTCTGGCGACTGTCGTTCTTCATGCCATATCTGCTGGCCTCCACCGTGGTGAGTCTGATCTGGATCTGGCTGTTCAACCCCGACCTGGGCGCGGTCAACGCGGTGCTCGGGGCCGTCGGCATCCAGGGTCCAGCGTGGCTGCAAGACCCACAGACGGCCATGGCGGCCGTCATCATCGCCACCGTGTGGTGGACGGTCGGCTTCAACTTCCTGCTCTACATCTCGGGCATGCAGAACATCCCCGAGCAGGTCTACGAGGCCGCCTCGGTCGACGGGGCCAGCGGTTGGCGCCAGCTGTTCTCGATCACGCTGCCGCTCCTCGGTCGCACCACGGCCCTGGTCGTGGCGCTGCAGGTGCTGGCATCGATCAAGGTCTTCGACCAGATCTACCAGATGACCTCGGGCGGGCCGGCCGACTCTACCCGCACGATCCTCGAATACGTCTATGACGCCGGGTTCAGCAACTACCGCCTCGGCTACGCCTCGGCGATCTCGTACATCTTCTTCGTAATCGTGATCATCCTCTCGCTCGTGCAGCTCCGCATCTTCTCCAGGAAGGCAGGCCGATGACCTCCACCTCCGTCTCGATCCCCCGTCGTCGCGCCGCGGTCGGCACCACGGAGAGCACCCGCAGTCGGCCGCGCGCCCGGCCGTCCACGGTCGTCGCCTACGTCGCCCTCGGCATCCTCTCGCTGCTCTGGCTCGCCCCATTCCTCTGGGCGATCAACACCTCGTTCAAGTCGGAGACGGATGCCTCGGCCAGCCCGGTCACGTTCTTCCCCGCCCACGGCTACACCCTCGACACCTGGGCCCAGATCTTCCGGGCCGGCAGCGTGCCGCTGTGGATGGCCAACAGTGCCTTCATCGCGATCGCGGTCACGGCTCTCACGCTGGTCGTCTCCACGCTCGCCGCCTACGCCTTCTCCCGGCTCGACTTTCCCGGCAAGAAGGTCTTCTACGCGCTCACCATCGGCTCGATCATGGTGCCGACGCAGATCTTCGTCGTGCCGCTGTTCGACGAGCTGCTCGCACTCAACCTGGTCGACACCTACTGGGGCATCATCCTGCCGCAGACCATTGCACCGGTCATGATCTTCGTGCTCAAGCGCTTCTTCGACGACATCCCGCAAGAGCTCGAAGACGCGGCCAGAGTCGATGGGGCGACACGATTCCGCGTCTTCATCAGCATCGTGTTGCCGCTCTCGCGCACCATTCTCGCGGCTGTCGCGATCTTCGTGTTCATCGGCGCGTGGAACAACTTCCTCTGGCCGTTCATCGTCACGAACGACCCGAACCTGATGACGCTGCCGGTGGGGTTACAGACCGTGACCCCGGGGTATTCGGTGATCTTCGCCCTGCGCATGGCCCAGGCGGTACTGGCGGCCGCGCCGCTGATCATCGTGTTCATCTTCTTTCAGCGCCACATCATCCGCGGCATCTCCACCACGGGCATCGCAGGGGCGTAGGCGCGACTACCCGGCAGTGCTCTCGCGGACGACGATGTCGAAGTCGGTGTGGCGCTGCTGCGGCGCGCGGCTGCCGTCGACGTCGGCGAGCTGGTCAGCGATCATCTCCAGGGCATTGGTCGCGATCTGATCGAGCGACGGTGCGACGCTGCTCAGGGTGGGGGTCGAGTAGCGCGACTCAGCGATGTTGTCGAAACCGATCACCGCCACCTGCCCCGGCACGTCGACGCCGCGACGTCGGAAGGCCCGCAGCACCCCGAGCGCTGCGGAGTCGTTCATCGCGAAGATGCCGTCTGGGAGCGGGATGTCGGAGTCGAGCAGCGCGAGCGTGACGCGCTCCCCACTGTCGCGGGTCCAATCGGTCGGGATGATCAGCGCCGGATCCACCTCGATGCCGGCGGCCTCGAGCGCATCGAGGTACCCGCGCAGGCGCAACTCGGTCGTCGGCGTCGCGCCCGACGACCCGGCACCGACCAGCGCGATCCGTCGTCGGCCCAGCTGGATCAGGTGCTCTACCGCCGCCCGCACCGCCTTGCGGTTCGGCAGCCCCACGTGGTCGACCCAGCCGACCGTCTCGCGGTCGCCCACCAACACGATCGGGTAGTCCGCCCGCGAATTGCGATGGTCATCGGCGCCGACATTGATTGCTGCCATGATCAGGCCGTCGGTGAGCAGCCCGCTGCCGCCGCGGATGAGCGCCAACTCGGCGTCGTGGTCACCGTCGGTCGTCTCGATGAGCACCCGGATGCCGGCATCCGCGGCGTTACGGATGACGGCGTCGGCGAAGTCGGCGAAGTAGCGCTCCGCGAGACTCGGGATGGCGAGGGTGATGCTGCCCGTGCGGCCGCTGCGCAGCTGGCGGGCGGCCGCGTTGGGCCGGTAGCCGAGTTCCGCCAGACTCGCCTCCACCCTGGCGCGGGTGGCCGGTGCGACGTGCACGTAGTTGTTGACGACGTTCGAGACGGTGCGCTGCGAGACGCCGGCGTGACGCGCGACATCCCCCATGCTGACAGCCATCGCACGCCTTCCGTTCGGGTTCGCCCCAGTCTAGAAGCGGACTTCGGCTAGCCGAGCGCCCCCGAACCGGGGCCGACCCGCACCCGCTCGCCGCGCTCGTGCGAACGGATGGCGGCCATCGCCAGCTCCAGCGCCCTCCTCCCGGCCCGCGCGTGTACGGGCGGCTCGCTCCCGCTCCGCAGCGCCAGCAGAAGCGCGTCGACGTGTCGATCGACGGTGCCGGCGAAGCTGCGGCTCTCGTCGTCGAAGTAGCCTGCCTGCCAGATCTCGGTCGCGGCGTCGCCGACGCGCGAGAGCTCGAGTTGGCGAACGGTGTCGCGAATCACCGCGCGACCGGCGGTGCCGTTGATCTCGATCAGCTGACTGTCGGGGTAGGCGTATGACGACTCGTAACTGCCCACCATGGTTCCGACCGCCCCGGTGGCGAACTCCAGGGCCAGGGCCACGGTGCCCGTGGTCGCCGTCATCTGCGTCGCGACCGACACGATCGGACCGACCAGGTGCTCCAGCAGGTCGAAACCGTGGCATTGCGTCTCGATCAGGTTGGCGTGCGGGGTGCCTCCGACACTCCCCTCGCCGCCGAATCGCCAGGTCGCGAAGACCGTCTCACCGAGCTCGCCCGCCTCGATCGCGGCACGTGCTCGCTGCACCGGCTCCGCAAACCGGTGGTTGAAGTTGAGGGCGAAGAAGAGGTCACGTTCGGCGGCGGCGGCGAGCAGTACATCCGCCTCTCCCAGGTCGAAGACCAGGGGCTTTTCGACCAGTAGCGGCACCTCGGCCTCGATCAGCCGCAGCGTGGTGGCGAAGTGCTGCTCGTTCGGGAGGCAGACAGCGACCAGATCCGGATGCTCGGCCGCCAGCATCCGGTCGAGGTCGGTGTATGCGGTCGCACCGTAGCGGGCCGCGCGCGCCGAGGTCTTCTCGGGGTTACGCCCGAGCACGGCGACCAGCTCGGTGTCTGCGCGGCCCGCGAACACGCGCGCGTGCTGCTCGCCCCATGCGCCCGCGCCGACGACGGCGACCCTCGTCATCGGGCCGAGCCCTGCACGACCACGACCTTGCCGGTCTCGCCGCCGAGAAAGAGGTCGAAGGCCTCCCCGATGCGATCGACCGGCACGCGGTGCGAGATGACGCGACTCACGTAGTCCTGGTTCTCGCGCAGCAGACGCAGGTTGTCGTCGAGCTCGTCGAAGCGGAAGTACTCGCTGCCCAGCACGCCGTGCTCTGGGGCGATGAGGTCGCCGGAGACATCCAGGCTCAGCGCCTCGCCGTGGCCGACGCAGACCAGAACGCCGCGGGGCCCGAGCACGTCGAGTGCGGCACGTCGCGCCACCTCACGGCCAGAAGAGTCGAAGGCCACATCGGGCGCCCCCACCCCCGATGTGTCGCCGGCAAGCACAGGCGTCACGCCGAAGCTCTCCGCGAAGTCGAGGCGCCAGCGCGAGACATCGCTGATGAACACCGGGATGTCGCTCCCGAACCGCAGCCGGGACATCACCGCGAGCCCGAGGCCGATCGGCCCCGCGCCGGCGATGTAGACGCTCTCGATGTCCGGCCGCAGCGCCCGCGCCCGGGTCAACGCGTGGCCGCTCGTGCCCATCACGTCGAGCAGCATGGTCGCGTTCGCGATGTCGATGTCATCGGTTATGGGGAAGAAGTTCGACTCGTGCACCAGCATCCACGGTCCGTAGCCGCCGTCGTGACTGAAGCCCATGTCGGCACGCTTGGCCAGGCACTGGTTGGTCGCGCCGACGCGGCAGCTGCGACACTCGCCACAGAAATCCATGAGGTAGACGACGCCGCGGGTGCCGACCGTCGTGTCGGTGAACTCCCCTGCGCCCGCGACGGTGCCTGCCGCCTCGTGGCCCGGCGTCACGCTCGATCCGCCGAAGAACTGCCCCCGATCGCTGCCGCAGACCGCGTTCGCCTGCACGCGCACCAGCAGTTGCCCGGGGCCCGGGTCGCCGTACTCGCGAACCCGCGATCCGAGCTTCCCCTCGCCGAGGAACGTGGGGGCGGATGCGCTGCGAGTCGTCATCGGGTTCACCTTCGTCGTCGAAGTCGCCCGCTCGGGGCGCTCACCCCAGCATATTGCTACGTAGCAAGCGGTGCAGCATCGCCACAGCATCGACGTGAGCGATGCGCAGAGCATCTTCCTGCCCCACCCTCACCGTGGCTCACGGGCACGAAAAAGGCCCGGGTTCTGATGAACCCGGGCCGTGTTTGTGCACCCCCCCGGACTTGAACCGGGAACCCACTGATTAAGAGTCAGTTGCTCTGCCAATTGAGCTAGAGGTGCGTCTTCTCGGCCGGGAATCACTCCCCGAACCGAAGATCGACTATAGCAGGGTGGTGGGGGGCTCTGCCAAATCGCGAGCCGGGCATCCGGCCTGCCTAGAATCGAGGCCGGGGCGCACCCGGCGCACGAGGGAGAGAACATGTCGGACAACACCAGACTCACCGCGGGAGAGACCGCACCGACCTTCACTCTGAAGGACCAGGACGGGGCGGATGTCTCGCTCGCCGACTTCGCCGGCCACAAGACGATCGTCTACTTCTACCCGGCCGCGAGCACCCCCGGCTGCACGACCGAGGCCTGCGACTTCCGCGACAACATCAACTCGCTGAAGTCGGCCGGATACCAGGTGCTCGGCATCTCGAAGGACGAGCTGCCCGCGCTGAAGAAGTTCCGTGACGAGCAGGGGCTCAACTTTCCGCTGCTCAGCGATCCCGACCTCGCGGTGCACCAGGCGTATGGCGCCTACGGCGAGAAGTCGCTGTATGGCAAGACGGTCACCGGCACCATCCGTTCCACCTTCGTCGTCGACGAGGACGGCAAAATCGTGCTGCCGCTCTACAACGTCAAGGCCACCGGCCACGTCGCGTCGCTGCGCAAGAAGCTCGGCATCGACGCGTAGGTCACCGCGCAATCATCGCGCGGAAGGGCTAGTCGATCTCGTCAGACGCGGACTCGGGACGTTTGGTCGCGCGGATCACCGTCGGCGTGAACAGCAGCACCAGCACGATGACGGCCGGGATGATGAGCAGCCACCCGATGTCTGGACGGGAGAACAGGCCCCCGAAGCTGC
>Ga0247732_10001111_pt1 | contig 11188 bp, 6 predicted proteins | sample UWRJL163409C2_FD_180940 | JGI IMG/M metagenome (GOLD analysis project Ga0247732, IMG submission 180940) | Plant litter microbial communities from Arlington Agricultural Research Station in Wisconsin, United States - UWRJ-L163-409C-2 | ecosystem: Environmental > Terrestrial > Plant litter >...
GTGCCGCTGTTGACGGCCTGAATGCCATAGTAGCCCCCGCTAACCGTTGTCGCCTCAATGGTGAGCGACGATGCGGTCGCCTCATTGAACGCCAGGATCCCGGCAATGCTGAGCGCACCATCGGTGGTGCCTGTGGCGGTGACGCGGGTGGCGCCCGTGCCTTCGTTCACGGCGTAGATAGCCGCCCCCAAGCCCCCACCGCTATTTCCCAGCACAGCTGTGCTGGTCGCGTTGATAGTCAGATCGGTGGCCGTGGTCTCGTTGAGTGCGACGATGCCGGCAATGCCGCCCTGGACAAGACCCGTGGCGGTTATTGCCGTTGAGCCACTGCCGTAATTCTGCGTGAAAAGCCCGACGTAGCCGCCACCGACCGCTGCCGCATCGACGGTCAGGTCGGTGCCGCCCGGCCCGGTGACGTCGGGAAAGGGCTCAAAAAGGTCACCATCGTCGACCTCGCCATTGATGACGTTGATGCCGGCGAACCCTCCGATGGCCTCGCCCGTCGCGGTGACGCGGGTGGCTCCCGTGCCGCTGTTGACGGCTTGGATGCCATAGAAGCCGCCGCTAACCGACGTCGCCTCAATGGTGAGCGACGATGCGGTCGCCTCATTGAACGCCAGGATCCCGGCAATGCTGAGCGCACCATCGGTGGTGCCTGTGGCGGTGATGCGGGTGGCGCCCGTGCCTTCGTTCAAGGCGTAGATAGCCGCCCCCAAGCCCCCACCGCTATTTCCTAGCACAGCAGTGCCAGCGGCATTGATGGTGAGATCGGTGGCCGTGGCTTCGTTGAGCGCGACGATGCCGGCAATCCCGCCCTGGACAAGGCCTGTGGCAGTGACGCTGGTAAAGCGGCTGCCGTTATTGGTGACGAAAATGCCGACGTAGCCGCCGCTGACCGTTGCCGCATCGACGGTTAGGTCGGTGCCGCTCGGCCCGGTGACGTCGGGAAAGGGTTCCAAAAGGTCACCGTCGTCGATCTGGCCATTGATGACGTTGATGCCGGTGAACGCGCCCACTACATCGCCCGTCGCGGTAATGTTGGTAAAGCTGCCGCCACTGTTAACGGCCTGGATGCCATACAGGCCACCCAGAACCGACGTCGCCTCTATGGTCAGCGACGAAGCGGTCGCCTCATTGTACGCCAGGATTCCGGCGAGGCTGAGCGCGCCATCGGTGGTGCCTGTGGCAGTGATGCTGGTAAAGCCGATGCCCCCGTTGACGGCGTAGATCGCCGCGTCAAAGTCGTTCTCGCCGCCGAGCACGGCTGTAGCGGCAGCGTCGATTGTGAGGCTGGTCGCCGTGGTCGTGTTGAGTGCGACTATAGCGGCGCTGCCGCCTTGAACGAGACCTGTGGCGGTAACGCGGGTAAAGCCGCTGCCGTTATTAATAACGAAAATGCCGCTGGAGCCGCCGACGCCGCCGCTGACCGTTGCCGCATCGACAGTGAGATTGCCGGCAGTCGCCTGGTTGGTGGCGCCAATACCGATGATGCCGCCCTCGACCAGCCCGCCTGCGGTGATGCCGATCGAACCGCTGCCCTCGTTAGTGACCACGATGCCGGTGACTTCGCCTCTGATCCGCCCGCCGGTAGCCACGGTAATGCTGCCGGGATTGCCGCCGCCGTCCCCGGTGGCAGCCATGTAGATGCCATAGTACCCTGTGAGTACCGAGTTGTTATCGTCGATATAGCTAAGGGCACCATCGCCGTTGATGATGAGCGCGCTGTCGCCGCTAGGCGCGACATTGACGCTGAAGCCTGGCAGCGTTGTGACCGTGGCGTTATCCGCCGCGACGTTCTGCGTAACGGTGTTCGCGCCGTCACAGATGAAAGAAGGCGGGGCGCCGGTGCAGGCGGCCCAGCTCTCCACCGGCAGTGCGGCCAGGCCAAGTAGGCCGAGGCTTCCCGAGAGAGTCAGGCGCGAGACCGAGCTGCGAAGGACCGCTTTCAGTGAGCGATCACGCTCCTGCGTTTCGAAAATCATAAGCGTATAGCCCCGTATTCCCCGATCGGCCTTGGCCGATTAACGCCTGCAGTACAGGGCGTATGCTTAAGCGAGATGATGGCCGGGTGGGGGACGAGGTAATACCCGTCATATGCCGGGTGCACTGAAGGAAGTCACAGACTTCCTCCGCGGCCAGGCCAACGCTAAGGCGCCAGTAATACTCCACCGGGGCCACCCAGCGCTCGGATTGGGCGCGACGATCGCCAAGCGAATCACGCTAAACGTTCGACAGCCTCCTTCCTTGTTTCTCGATCCCTTAAAAGCACCGTGGTTTCTCGCGCATTGAGCGGCTTTCCGAACAGGTACCCCTGAGCCAATTCGCATCCGAGCACCCGCAACGCCTCAGCTTCCTGTGCGGTTTCAACGCCCTCTGCTGTGACTGACATGCCAAGCGATTTTCCGAGGCCGGCCACGGCGCTCACAATCTTGGCGCTTTCGGACGAGGACATGTCGTGCACGAACGAACGGTCAATCTTAAGATGGTCGAAGTTCAATTGTCGCAAGTAATAAAGGCTGGCGTTTCCTTTACCGAAATCGTCCAGCGCGATGCGTACACCTGCACTTTGCAAAGACAGAAACACTTCACGGGCTGTGTCGATATTCTCAATCGTCGCGTTCTCAGTGACTTCGACAATAAGACGGCGTGGCTCGAAGCCCGTTTCCGACAGGATGGCGAGCATCTGCGTCGCGAACGACGGGGCTGTTAGCTGAATTGGCGATATATTTATTGAAAGCGATAAGTCCGTCGGCCAGTCACATGCCACGCTGGAGGCCGCCCGAATTATTACGGAGGATAGCTGATCGATAATGCCCAGATCCTCGGCGATCGGAATGAAAGTGTCAGGGGGTACCATGCCCAAAATTGGATGGGGCCATCGCGCCAGTGCTTCAAATCCTGTGATCCGGCCGTCGGCTAGTTCGGCGATCGGCTGAAAATAAGGAACAATCGCTCCCTCCGCGACGGCGCGCCGAAGGTCTTTTTCTAGCTGAGCGCGTTGGCGTAAATTGTCATCCATTTCCGCATCAAAGAACTGATACGTACCGCGCCCCGAGCGTTTGCCCTCGTACATGGCGAGGTCCGCAAAATGTAGGAGCTCGGCAGGTGTCGTTCCATCTCGGGGCGCACTGGCAATTCCGACCGTCGATCCGCTCTGAACGAGGGCGCCTGCTATTTGAAAGGGTTGGTTCAGGCTTCGGACGATCTGACTGGCGAGGCGGCTAGGCACATCACTCCCGATGTCGTACCGAATGATGCAAACGAATTCGTCGCCACCCAAGCGTGCAACGGTCCCGCGTCGGCCAACCGTTGCGGTAAGCCGGTTCGCGGTTTCAACCAAAAGCGCATCACCCGCTGCGTGGCCATACATATCATTGACCCGCTTAAAATGATCAAGGTCCAACAGCAAAACCGCGCATTCCTCAACTGATGACCGCAGCGCTTCGAGGATGCCCGCAAGCTCAACGAATAAAAGACGTCGATTAGGCAAACCGGTCAACGCATCATGACGCGCCAACCGGTTGGCTTCAGCCTCTGCCACTGTTCGTCTTTTAACTTCAGAGCGTAGATCTGCTGCTCGACGAATGAGCAGAACAAACGAAGCAATTCCAACGACAAAAAGGACAATGAGATACTCGTCCAGCTGCCAGCTATCATGACTTTCGACGAATTCAGCAAGCGCTTCAAAGGCATCAAAATGGATGCAAAGCAGGGCAACAAGCATAGCAAGGACGGCAACCGCAGCAAGCTCGATCTTTTTCACAACGAGAGAACCGAGAAATTCCACCCCGCTAGCAACGGTTGCCAACATGCGATTCCTGGCCTCACCAGAAATCGAAGGCTGCTCAGGATCGTTCAGAGCCTTTGAAGCGATGTCGAGCGCGAAGCTGCAGAGACGTAGGTAGCTCGCAATATGTCCGGATGTGGACTCAACCAGATTGCTTGCCTCTCGCTGGGCCTTGGCCTGGGCGTCGACGCGGGCCGTCCAGAGCGTGGCGCCAATAACAGCCATCATCAAAACAGATGCGACGATTGCGGCGTATACTATTACGCGACCCGTCATCGGGGTGGTGGTGCTGAGAGGCTCAGCATCGACGACCTTATCCATCAGTGCCTTGAGATTGCTTTGTCTGCCACCGGCCCCTTGCCTGTCGTCTTCGCTGCGGATCAAGAGCGCCACTCTCTGGCACCTCAGTTCAGTTGATCATAGCTGATCAGGTCGAACTGGGGGGCGTTGGCTGCGAGGAAGCTGTCGCGCAGCACAAATGAATACTCCCGGCCCGGCTCAAGCGCCGACGGCATCAGCGCAGCAACGTTGGAATTGGCGTAGACGACGACATTCTCGCCGCCCGAAGTGCGAATGTGCAGCGCGGGCCCGATACGGCGTTGCTTTACGGAGTTGACGTCGAGGCCTGCGGTTGAAGGGCTGTCGCCAACGAGGGTGGCTTTGACGCGAACGAGCTTGCGCCATGTCGGATCCTTGGCCGGATCGTACTTCTCACCCAGGCGTTGCCGGTCCCGATAGGCATCGGCTTCTGCCAGCATCGCCTCGAGGCTTGGAAACCGGACGGCCCATTCCAGCATCTGCGTGTCGCGCATGATGCGGCTGGAAGCGTCCACAATCAGCTCACTTGCCCGCTGCGGCCTCGCGCCGCCCGCAACCAGATCGAGATAGCTCTTGAGATAGCGGCGTAGGCCATCCGAATCCTCGTACTGGATCGACAGACCTGCTCCAAGCGCAACGCCCGTCTGCTTCAAGCCGGGAGCGACGACCAGTACCGCACCATTGCCCACCTCGAGCTTGCCGACGCGCAATTGCCGCATGGCATCGAGCGCGTATTCGTCGGCCGTGCGGCCCTGCAAATCCTTTGCGATGATGGTCACGATCTCGACGTCGTTGGCGGCGGCATAAAGGTAGGCGCGCTTTGCGAGCGTCTCCTTCGCCGCAGGATCGAAGATGCCAACCTCGTCGTAAACGAAGCGATCGAACTTCCCGGGCGTCGCGTTCTTGTCAAGCTTTGGGACGGTGTCGAGCGTGGTGTCGAGCACGATGTTGCGGGTGTCCCCGGCCGTGGGCTCTCCTGCCCTGCCAAGCGACGGCATCTTGATGTCGGCAACGGTCGGAATCTTCACGTCGGCAATCGACGGTCGGGTAGTCGAGGCTACAGTCTCGCTCGCAGCAGGCGGCACGGGGGCAGGCGCGGGCTGCGGCGACGCGGCCGGCTGTTTCGATGGCGTGGCGGTGGCGACGGTCTTGCCGGAGCAGCCACCTGCCGACTGGTCACAGGAGTCCGTCCAGCCGGATTCGACTGCGGCAAGGCGCTTGGGGCGGCCTGGATGCGTCGGGCCGTCATCGACAGGCACCAGCGTGGAGATCGCTTTTTGTGCATCCTTGAGCGCAGCGCCCATCTTGAACAGGACGAAGCCGCTGAACCGGTCGGCTTCCAATTCAATCGGCGGCTTGCTGCCACCGGGCATCAACGTATGGCCTGAGAGGTGATGCCCGATCTCGTGCGCCATGATCGATACCGCAGCCCAGTCATTGTTCTGCGTATCGATGCGGATCCGTGCGATGAAGTTGGCATTGTAGGCGATAACGCGCTGCGGCAGCTTGTCGGGCCCGAGAAGGATCATCGCCGCGGCATTGGGTACGGCTGCCTCGACCACGCGGAAATTCTGCGGCAACCCTGTGAAGCGCATGATCTGCCGGACCACAGCCTCGCCATTGGTGGTGCTCCGCTTAAGCGACGCCGCGCTGACTTCGATGGCCTGACCGTCGAACGAGCACGCCTGCAGCATAGCGGCAAGCTCATCAGCTAGCGCCTTCTCATCAACGGGAGCTTCATCGTCGGCCACTTCCTTCTCCTCACGTGGCGGAGGGGGTACCAGTTGCGCGAAGCGGACCAGCGTTCGCGTGTCCGCCACGGGCAATATCGCTGGTGCGTCCGACAACCCCTCACTTTTGTCGGCAACCGCCTGGCAGATTTCCCTGTCGTGAAACTCTTGAGTGCCTCCATGTGCGCTGGCTGGAACCGGGGACACCAGTGCCAGCAAGTATACAATCAGCATCGCGCGGCCAGGCGAGGTCCAGCGATAGCGAACGGTGTCGAGGATGTCGGGATTCATCCAGTCTGCCTTTCCTGCAACGGCGAAGGCCACGGCCCACGCGTCAGCCGATCTGCGCCATCACGAGCTTGATGACGGCACGGGCATAAAGCGTCAGCAGCCCATACTTGATGACGACAAAGGCGAGCGCTCCGAGAGCGGGCCGCCACCACTGTCGGCGGATATCGATGGCGAAGAATTGGGTGAAAGCAAGGAACACAATCCCTGCCTCCACATAGGTCATGTAAGTGCCCGACAGTGCGCGGTGCTGCTTCACCAGTTCCGGAGTCGAGTGGAACAGCAGCGGCGCGAGGCTTACGATGCTGGCGATGAGAATGACGAAGTGCGTGTAGGTCGCAAGTACCAGATGCTCAACGAGGTTGAAGCCGCGGACCCGCCAGAACACAATGGTCGAGGCCATGAACACTGCGACGATGCCTAGCGAAAATGACCATTTCGAATAGGTCTGGATGAGACCAATCGCCCGGCTCAGAGTGGCATTCGTCGAGGCTAGATAATCGGTTTGGTTGATGACCAGCAGCAGAACGACAATGGCGGCGAGCAGTAGTTTGAGTGGATGAGTGTGCGATGCACGGGCGCCGAGCACATAGTCACGGGCAATCTTCCCCGGCTGCAGGACGACCTTCAGCCCGGCCCAGATTAGGCTGCCCTCGAACCAGCGGACCTTTTCCCAGGCCTCGGTCTTCAGGTCTATCCTGCCAAGGCGCTTTGCCTTCGCCTGCCCACAATCCGGACAGTACGACGTGGCGAGATCGGAGCCGCAGTTACGGCAAACAGGGGAATCGAAATAGGCGGTCGAAACCGCGTCGGGCACCGAGGGTGAATTAGCAAGCGCCAGTTTCCGCCTTATCGTTTCGAGCAGCTCTAAGTCTCCCGCTCTGATGCGCCAGATGGCGGCTCAGTGGCTTACTGATCGTTCTGCCGTCGATGCGACGACGCTCGTGATCGCAGCAAGACGCCGATAAACGGGCGCTTTCACGGCACCCGCGCTTTGTCTCGCCGATCGACCGACGTCATCGACGTGCTGTCCGACCAGTACATTCTCCGTGGAGCGCCAGGCCACGTCCGCTCGGCGACGACGCGATCGGCTGCGGTGCCGCCTGATCGCGAGGCCGGACGGCAGTCTGCTCAGCGCAATAAGCCATCCAAATCGAAATCGTCCCGACGGAGCAACTATATACGCCTAGGAACTTAGTGCAGCTGTCAGCGCCGCCCACGTCGCGGCGATGTTTCGAAACGGAAATTCGCGCTGATCGCAAGACCTGCTTCGCTGCCTGATGGCGGCCTTTGCAATTTCGGCGTCGCTCACCACAGCAACTCCTGACGGCAGAGCCGAGGCAAAGATGGCTTCTGGCTTGTATCCGTCTGGTATCCAAAGTCGGTATTGCTATGCTGCTCGCCGGCGAAAGGTGCCGCGTGATGCCTCTCGCTGGGTTTCAGTGGCCGGTCGGAACCATTCGGAGCGTCGCCACGTACTAAATTCAACGTGCCCTCTAAGCATTAGATCGGACGATAATTTGACCGGCTGGAACCGCCTGCGACTGTTCTGCCGCGTCCTCATTTTGTGGGCTCTGGTTCTTGGCAGTGCATCACCCACTCTAGCCCAGGCCGTTCCGCCTGGAGCAATCGACGAGTCCTTCCCGCTTCGAGCCGCCGACACGTCGAGCCCGCGCGATACGCTGAGTACATTTCTTCGTGATTTCCGCTACAGCGCGGAAGCCTGGCGGGACGGCAAGAGTCGTAACGTGATCGACCGAGCGCTCGCGCGCGCGCGTGACACCATCGACTTCAGCGAGATTCCCGACCTCGGCTACGACGCTGCGACCCTCATCAACATGGCTCTACTGAGTGAGGTGCTCGATCGGGTCGAGCTCCCGCCTTTGGAGCAGGTTCCGGGCGACGCCGAGCTCGCCGATGGCAAAGATGACAAATTAACCCGTTGGGTGATCCCCAATACCAAGATCGAGATCGTCAAGATCGCCGAGGGGCCCCGCTCGGGCGAATTTCTGTTCTCAAAAGAAACGGTCGCGGAACTTCGTACATATTACGACCTTGCCAGAGGAATTCCTTACAGACCCAACGCTCTGGGCGGCATTTACGAGGATGTCCTCTCCAGTCCCGGAGACTGGGTGCCCGAGAGCTTCCGGGACAGGCTGCCCGCGTGGGCGACTTTCGTCGCTGCCGGCCATGCCATCTGGCAATGGATGGCCTTGGCTTTCTTGCTGGCGATATCCCTACCGCTCGTCGCTCTCATCCTGCGGGCCGGCATCAACTGGGACGGCAAGCGACGCTCATCCAGCCCATGGCTCCGCTTCGGCACGCCGGTCGCGTTGATGCTCGTTGTCGCCCTGGCCGAGCTGTTCGAAAATCTCGCCGAGAATGTCGTCGGGCTTCTCGAGCTGCCGATGGAGGTCATCAGCTTTCTGGTCCTGGCGATTGAGGGGGTGGGCCTCGCTTGGCTCGTGTTCGTGCTGTCGAACCGGCTCGCCGACGCGATCGGAGGCCTGGGGATCGGATCCGACGGACACCGTCACCTCGACGTGGCGATGACAAGGATGCTGTTCCGCTTGATCAGCCTTGTCTTCATGATGCTCCTTGTCGCGGCTGCGGCCAGCAGGATCGGCATCCCGATCGCTCCCCTGGTGGCGGGCCTTGGCGCGGGCGGTCTGGCGATCGCGCTTGCGGTGCGGCCGACGCTCGAGAACATAATCGGGGGACTGACGCTTTTCGCGGATCGGCCCGTGCGGGTGGGTGACTTGTGCCGCTACGGGGACAATGTCGGCACGGTCGAGCAGATCGGACTACGTTCCACGCGCATACGCACATTGGAGAACAGCCTGGTCACGGTTCCCAATAGCGAATTCTCGCAAATGCAGCTCGACAATCTCTCCGCGCGCCGCACGCGCCTTTTGCAGACCCTGCTGCCTATCCGTCATGGGACCACTCCCGAGCAGATGCGCCTCCTGCTCACCCAGATCCGCGATCTCCTGAGCGCCAACCCGCTGGTGATGCCCAATACGTCCCACGTCCGCTTCGTCGGGTACGGTGCGTACTCGAAGGATATCGAGGTCTTCGCGTATTTGCGTTGCGAGAACGAGCACACCTTCCTGGCAGCGAGAGAAGAGCTGCTTCTAGACATCGAGGAGATCGTTCAGCGCGTCGACGCCGGTTTTGCCGAACAGGGTGGCACAACGTAGAAGTTTGAGGCTAAAGCACATTTCGCCAATATGTTCTCATCACGGTTTAGGACGACGGGGCTGCCGGAACTATCTGTCCAGCCTGATCGTTCGCTAGGCGATATTCGTTGCATCCCCGCCAGAACGCCGGAGGGGCATGGGGAGCTTGGCCATCAAGAGCACAAGAGAAGGCTCGCTCGACGAGAGGAACGCAGCCCACACTCATGGCGGCGATGGGCCGACGGTATCGGCGCTACTCGAGTCTCAGCACCACGAAAACGACCTTGACGCGCATCCGTCGCGCGCGGCGTGGCGGGAGCCGCGGTTCGCGTTCGGGTCGCAGATGGGCCGCCGCAGCGTATTCACGATATGGGTGCGCAACATTTGCCCGGCGAAGAGGTGTGGCTCGTCGGCGAACACCGCGCGACCGGCGAGCGCAAATACTACCTGTCCAATCTTCCGGCCGATACGCCGATCAAGCAATTGGCGGGCGCCATCAAAGCCCGCTGGGTCTGCGAGCAGGCCCACCAGCAACTCAAGGAAGAACTGGGCCTCGACCACTTCGAGGGCCGGTCATGGAAGGGGCTGCACCGACACGCGTTGATGTCGATGATTGCTCTTGCCTTCCTTCAGTCCCTCCGCCTCAAGCAGGCCAGAGGGGGAAAAAAGAAGCGCCGGACCGCCCCCGCAACCGAGCCTGCCCAAAATCCGGCAAGCCATCATTGACCACCTCTCCCGGCCTCCCGACCGACCTTGCCCGCACTGCGGATGCCGGCCGTCAGACCCTCCTAGCCATTATCTGCCAAAGTAGTGCTAGATCGACCCGAGACCAGGTGGAGCCGTGTGGCGCACGCAAGCAACGGTGCGCTCGGCCGATGATGCCGACGCGCTCGAACTTATGTCGCTTGGGCCGCCGCATCCGGTCGTGATCCGTTGGGCGATAGGCTTGTTGGCGGCCATCGACCGCAGGACAACGCATCGAATACCTCGGTACTGCAGCTATCTGGCCGAGCAGCAATGTCGACCCGACTACCCAACGTCACAAATCGAGATGATCTGCCCAAAGCGGGATATGCAAATAGGTGGGGTCAAAATCGCCAAAATCGGCCAAACTAACCCAATCGAGTACCCGCAGCCGTCTGTTCTTTAATTCCACCAGCTTCATCTGCCGCAGCTTTTGCAGTGTGCGATTCACGTGGACCACTGACAGCCCCGTAGCGTCGCCCAGTACGGCTTGGGTGATAGGAAAATCGTACTCGTTCTCCTTCACGAGGCCGACCGCGTTCATACGCAGCGTCATCTCGCAAATCAGATGCGCCATGCGGACAGAAGCTTCCCGTTGTCCGACGTTTGCAACCCATTCCCGATAAATCGCGGCATCGACTAGCGTCGTACGCCAGAGCGAGCGAGATAGTCGCGAGTATCTGTCGCACAGGTTCAGCAATGCATCATGATGAATGTAGCCTAGGGTACAGGACGTTATGGTCTGGAACGTAACATCCATAACGCCGAGGTGGAGGCTCTGTAAGTCGGGGATGTCGCCGGAGACGTAGAATGAAGTTATCTGACGCTTACCTTCTCCAGTGAACTTTGCTGCCCCCATCACCCCCTCAATCAAGAGGCAGCTGCGTGTCGGCCTATCGCCCTCGCGGACAATATCCTGGCCAGCGCGTGCTTGGACCACGTGCATCGGCAACGCGAGGACGGCTTGTTTCTCGTCTGCTTTGAAAGCGTCATAAAAATCAATTTTCCGGAGCAGATTCTGGGCGAAGAGATCCACGGCGCTTGTCCCGGTTACAGGCGGGAGCGCAGGTCTCTCTCAGCCGTCAGTGCCTTGGCAGTACCTACCGACGATGTAACATTCTTTCAAAAATATCATTTGTCCT
>Ga0247732_10001112_pt1 | contig 11179 bp, 14 predicted proteins | sample UWRJL163409C2_FD_180940 | JGI IMG/M metagenome (GOLD analysis project Ga0247732, IMG submission 180940) | Plant litter microbial communities from Arlington Agricultural Research Station in Wisconsin, United States - UWRJ-L163-409C-2 | ecosystem: Environmental > Terrestrial > Plant litter >...
ATCACTATCACTTGCAGTGGCATCATCCAAGGCAGCACCCTCTTCGAAGGCAGTCTTGTGCTTCTCAAAGTGAGATCCGTGGTTCCTTTTGAACACGAGTCAACGATTGAATGCAAACACGTAAACAAATCAACTTACTCTGGTCCTATAATGGTGACGATGACGACAAAGGCAGCGACGACGCCGATGAGGATGCCTTGAACCTGAAGGTAATGAGGGAGAAAAGTAAGTGTTCGAGTTCCTGATAGATAGAGTGGCTGCAGACCTTGGCGTAATCGGGAACATCTTTCAAAACCCCTTTGACATTGATCGTTGTTCTGAGACTCTCTCCCGCAGCTGTGAAGTGCAATCAGATGTATGCGACCACGTACGGGGTGACAAGACGTACTAGCTTCAATCTGTGCCGATGCGGAGGATACCATCTAACCGAAAAGACATGTTAACAACGGGGCCCGGTGGGGGAAAATGGAGCAAATGTCAAAGGTGGAGAGTAACTTACGTTACCGATCTGATAGGCAACACCAGGGAAGGTAGCACGGAAAGCAGGAGGAGACATCTCAGCTAGTAGAATGGGGATCTAATCTTTTGTCAGTACCGTGTAGGGAATAAATGGTACACATACAACACCCCATGCACCCTGTACGCCGAATTGAACACAAAAGGCCCCTGCTGCCAAAGAACTGAAAGAGCTGGGGATGATCCAAAGGGGAATGAAGACGCCGATGAGCAGAACATGGATACTGCGAGCAGTTAGGTCTGGAATCGAGGAGGATGTACAATATATTTACATGATTGTCAACCTTCGGCCGATGTATTGACTGATTGTACCGGCGAAGACACCACCTCTGGGGAAAGGATCAGCAATGCCACGGCCGAGAGAAGAAGGGAGCGTACGCAATAGCCCCCTAGGTAAAAGGTCAGCAGACAACGAAGCGGAGTAAATATGCAACATACACAGTTGCCGATGATCGTCGCGACTGTTGCGTTGTGTGCTGAGAATCCTTTGGAAGCTTGCAGATATGTTGGATACAAGTCCTATTCAAGCAAGGAGTTAATATATGCGGTTCAAATAGCGGAGATAACCCACCTGCGATCCATGCGAAAGAAAGTTGAAGCCTGAAAAGAAATGAATACCAGCACATCGTGACCATCGCCCAACGCACCTGTCATGAGCAAGACGGCATATATGCAGAGGAGCCAATGTCTCTTCAACATTTCCTTTGTTTCACGCACAAAGATCTTGGTCTTTTTGGTCGTGTTCGTCCCACGAGCTTTCTCGGCTGCCTTGGCCTTGAGGAAGAACTCGCTTTCAGGGAGAACAGCCCTAATCGCAGCGGCGAACAGAGATATTCCCGAGGCTGTCCAGAACAGTGCCCTCCAACCCGCGTCTACTTTCGGAACAAGATAGAGATTGATGACAGCGGCGAGCAGGTAGCCGACGGCATACCCCTCTTGAAGAACGCCGCTAGCGAGACCACGGGCTTCAACGGGCAGGTTTTCGAGAGCGGTGGCGGCTGCCAAACCCCAGATCCCTCCCATTCCAACGCCAAAGAGAGATCGAAGGGCGAGGAACTCTTTAAAGGTCTGAACGAATCCTGCACCCAGCTCCAGTACGGCGACGAGGACGAGATTAGCCACCAATGGCCATTTTCTGCCATAGCGGTCAGACAATGTTCCAAAGATAAGCTATATGTGTGTCAATCCAGCTGGCAATTGTGGAAATGGGTACGCACAGCGCCGACGGAGCGGAAGAGCAGAGTGAGCGTGATGGCGGTCGTCTTTGGCTGTGTCAACCAATCTTGCCAGGAAAAAAGAATACTGCCACGTACGATGCTATGGGTCGACTTTCCAAACTGGTCTTGCAATCTCGTAACGCTGAGAGAGACGGAAAAAAAGTCGATGGCGTCGCAAGTCCATGCAAGCCAGCTGAGATGATGGTGGTCAGACAGAAAGATGAACTTGGCATCACGAAACGCACCCAGAAAAGAAAAGCGCCCACTGCGTCCATGTCAAGGACGCCAAGACCTGCAACAATGGCCTTTGTGAGGCCCTGTCTTCCCGCTTGGGAACTAGATTTTTGAGAAACCACAGCGTCATCAGAGGGGTCTTCAAGAACCTAATCCAACGCGGTCCTATTTTATAGTTGAACTAGTGAACGAGAAGCTTCGGAAGGAACCATAAGCCCCAGTAGGGCTTCTGCCACCAGTAAAGACATATTTTTGGACAAGCTTCAAGGCTGCTGTCAACTAGCATTAGTTCAATGTGAACTTGATGCGATACCTCGCTTCCTTTGTGCTATCGCCCTTCGGGTAAAGACCGCTTCCTGAGCCCAAGTTAGATGATCCTCTGGCCGAGACTCTTGACTCTTGAAACATGAGTAGCCTCCTGTGAAGCTCCGTCGGACCTGCGTAATGAAAAATAGAGTGAAAATCGCGTTCGATTCCGCAGATCACAAACTGAAAATCGCGTCTGGATTCAAGTTACCGTTCAACGCTTCCTCTACTCAACGCATTTCACAACGCTGGTGAATGTACTCCTTTTCTGGGTGCATTTGCTGTTGCTCAGCCCAGTGAGCCCCACTGTCCGACGTCATTTCTGTCACCTGTGCAGAGTCCTGGCATCGGGAGTTGGAGACGTCGACCTGTCACCTGTGGAGATCACTTGTAAAAGACACCGCCCATCTGGCAGAAGGCCAGAGGCGACGGCAGTATCGTGAAATATATTATTAGAACGGATCGGCCGGGGACACCGGAAGGCGAATCGAATAACCTGGTTCCGTGATGCATCTGGCAAAATACATACTTGCGGCTTTGGTATGTTGTGGGCCAGCCCTCTTTGAACAGGTTTTCCCTAGCTCTGTAAGTGGATCCTCAGACAACTCCAGTGGAGGGCTCAGTCGAAATCATACGGATCGATACCAACAATAGCCATGTAATTATAATATGTTGAGCGCACATCTATACATTAGTTTTACCGTTGGAAGCTTAGCTCCAGTGCGCAGTATTGCCAACTTCAGACGAGGGGGGCGCTTCATACGCGAGTGAGCGAAAATTACATTTATTTCCTACAGATCACGATTACGACTTGTAGCATTAGTCCATGGGCATTTTCCAATTTCCAGCTTCTTAGATGTAGCACAACACAGAGTAGTTCTACCAAAGGTCGTCAATATTATGTCCAACAACAAAAGAATCACGACATACCTTGATCTTCTCCTCGTCGTTGTTGTAAGGGATGAAGGCACCTGAAGGCTTAAGCGGCATATCTACGTTACACAAGAGAGGGGCTTACCATCAAGCTTCTCGCTCGCCTTGCCGGGGTGCTCGGCGCCCTTGTGCGAAGCCTTGGCAACGTAGAGGAGAGTACCGTCAACGTCGCGACCACCTTCGACGGGCTGCGCGCCCAGGCTGTGCACGTTCAGCCGTCCACTTGTTTGCACCCATTTCAGGCGGGACATATCTCCAACCAAGATCTCATATGTGCCAAGCTGAAAGTTGTACATGAGCAAGAGATAGCACGGAGAAAAGAAATAACCTACATGATGTTCGTCACCTCCATATCCAAGGACAGCGCCCTCCTTGAAGACATCAGAAGCCTTCCCAAGTTCTAAAACCGGGATTTAGATCGTTAAAAGAGACGAAGGCAAGGGAAACTCACGAATGCTGCCCTTGACATATGCTCGGGCGATGTACAGATTCCAGCTCTTCTCCTTTCCGACAAGGATAGCATGGGGGGGAATGTTCTTGCCACGGTTCAAAAGCCAGGTAGCAGCGTTGCGACTGCCATATTGACGGAATTGTGCAGCACGAGCTTCCGCGTCGGCAACCCAGGCAGCGAAACCGGCCTGTTCAGATTCTTTCTGCGCTCGGATCAGTCGAATGTCCCCTAAAGTTTCGATGAAATAGGACGAACGTCATCTTTGTGGTTCTTGTAGGCAAAGAGGCCACCAGCGATGCCAGCTGCTCCGAGAACACCAGCAGCGATCTATAACGTGGGTTCATGAGCTCGGAACAGGTCCAAGATAAGAGGATCGTACTCCAAGTTCCGTCTTGTGCTCACCCAGCCAGTTCTTCTCTGGCGGAGCTGCGAAGGATATTAGCCGTATCCCGATCACCGTGATGATGATCGACTTACCAGGACCTTGACCCTGAGTTGGTTTTTCGTTGGTGTACTGAGGAGGGGGAGGTTGTTGGAAAGGTTGTTGCTGCTGCTGGGGCACAGGCTGAGGAGCAGCCGCAGGGGCGTGTCCTGCAGGCGGGCCTTGCATCTTGCCCCAGAGGGCCGGGACGATATCTGGTGCCCAATCGCCCTGAAGTAGACATGAGTATCATGAAGGAAGATCCGAAAGATCGTACGCACTTGGGAGCGATGAGGCTGGATGATTTTGTAGTAGCTTCCTGGGTCGCGTAAGTGACCAAAGCCAAGAACTCGAACAGTGCCACTGACCGTTGTACTGAACAACGTCGTTGTAGTTGTACTGTGTTCCGGGTTCCCAGAGCTGAACGTTGGTCATCGTAAATGTGAAGTGGGTGGCAAGTTTCTGGATGGATCATAATGCGGTTAGAGCTGAGCTTTTAAGCGAAACCCAGGTTGCCAACATTCCAGGGTTCAAATCATCCCGGATAGGGGGTCGATTCTTATTTCGTTGACCAGGCCTCGGCGCGTCGTCATTGAGATACTGATTGCGGATAATAATGTATCCCATGATGATGAAAACGTGAAGTGAGTGGCTAGATGGTGTCGTTGATAATCAGCTCTGACAACTGGTTATCCGATCATCTATGAAGCCTTGGAGAGCTGGAATGATGACTCTGCGAACCTGAGATCTGGCTTCCAATGGCGCAATAGGTAGATTTCCCAATTCAAGTGTTTTGAACACGATCTAGGCAGCGATATTCCTCTACTGATTGTGTCGAGGAGAGGCACATTATTGATTCCGGTCCGCATGGCGAGTGCCGCCCACCGATGCTGACAAAGATATTCCCATGGCCCCTTGGGCCTTGACTAAGGCTTCCCATCAGACCCCTGCATTGAAAGCTTTCAGAACTTCGAGGTCGACAAGGCTTGCCTTGTTTCTTAACACGCCAATACGCAACGTTTCAAATTCAAAACCACATCTGTCTTTTATCACTGTGTCTCCGGAAATCCTGCATCTCATCACCGCGACAAACACGCTATGCTACTCGTTTCCGTTTGTCTGAAGAGCTCAGCACGGAGAAACACTCGAACGCGAATAGCTAGTGCCATCATGTGTCCTTGTGCTTCAATTGTAACTTCAGCTACACAGGACCTAAAACGCATTTCACTCCTCCGCGACCTCCGTCAGTTTCAGCGGCCTACTGCCGCGTTCGGGTGTTTCATCTTGCTTCAAACTCAGGGCCAACCTTAGTTTTCACCCCGCTTTGATGGTGGTGTCGGTTGGCTATAAGAAGTCCCAAAAAATCACGTTGTGCCGCCTTCCCGCGACTCTCACTTCTCCTCGCAAAGATGTCGCTGGTGATCACAGAGACCAGTGGGTCCCAGCGCCTCAAACGCGCTCTAACAACTTGTCGACGACCTTTCACAATCCTATCACCTCAGCTTGGTCGATCACTTAGTCTGGCAAGCCTCAAGCTTAAATCAGAGCCACAGACGAGCCAAGCTTCAGAGTCGACGGTGGCATCAGAACCTCTTGATTTCTTTGCCGAGTTTTTGGGAAAGGGCGAAGGAATGGGACAGGTTCAGTCGACGGACTTGACGCTTTCGCGAAATGGACTTGGTGGACATGCAGTGGTCTATCTCGAGCACGCGAGCTCGACGACTTCAGTATTCTTTACAGTGCGTCACCCAATCCTTGTATTGAACAAATACCAATCTCAATCCGGCACAACAGGTTTCGTATTCCATCATCTACGGTGACGGGTCCCAACATAGCCTTTATTCTCAAACCCTTCCTTTATGGAAGAGAACCAGTCGCATCAAGACTCCGTTTTCAACATCTGGGCTCTACCGCTTTTCTATCTCCTTGCCTCTACCCTCATTACCATTCGGCCACCTGCTTTCCGTCCTCGACGACCCTCGAATCACCCTCCGCACAAGTTATGAAGCAAGTCTCCACATTTTTCATACCCGGTGGAAAGCCGAGACCCTGTACGTTACCACATACTATTTCAACATCCCCAAGAAGCTCAACGCATAAACTCTAGTGTTCGATTCCCTATTCGCCAAACCGCCTTTTGTTCAGCAGCCCTTCCAATGTCAATGATGCGCAGAAAGGCATATCTCGACAAATCACCGCTCCAGTCCCCCATACGCGACCCATCCTCTTGGGAGTTCCTTTCTACATGTATGGTCAAAGGAATGTTTCGTCCGCCCAATTCCAAGAAGGCAGGAGCGACCCCAATAACCATTGCCACCACTGTACGGGAATATCTTTAAGCAACGCTTCGTCTCTCACACAATTATTCTTAGCTCTACATCTCCGCGCCCGTAGGGACACCTTCGCTCCGTGTCGTATTGTCCTTCTGACACATATCCCTCAGCTTTCGTTTCATACCAAAGGTGTCATTCCCTGCTATCTCACGCTCGAAAGCCACAGCGCAGCAGGTCTCGACATCCTCGCCAATCCTGACTGTCAACGAATTCGACTACGGAGACAGTTGACTTATTTTCAACCCATTGGTCAGGTCGGCAATGGCAATTCAAGTCCTCGAGAGGAACAAGCACCCCTAGATTTGACCAGTTCGGAGAAGGTTAGAGTTCGTGGAACCGATGGCTACCTGCGAACCGTGTCGACAGAGGAAGTGATGGCTACCTGGTGCCTACCACCGCACAACGTGTCTCAAGAAGACACTCTGCGGAGATTGGAAGGGGAGATTTGGCTACCAGACACCTTGCAGCCATCATGTGAAACGGACTACCTTCGCATCGAGGTATGTGACATCCCATCCCCTATCACGCTATTCCGGCCAAGGTTTCCTGATGATATTCTAGTATTTTGTCGAGGTCTTGTTTCCGGCATCGCTGTCTTTTGCCCCACAGCAAACTTCTACCGATTCTCAGAAACGGCCATTTCCACATCGCGACAAACCTTTTGCTTCGCAACTCGTACATATCGCCTCTTCTCCCGCACCAGATGACCCTTCTTCGATACCCAGCCGATTTCTCCGACCGGCTCCTTCAATACCATCTTCGCCTCCCGTATCACCAACGAGCTCGACGTTTTCTGGCAGGTGCCGTCGAAGACAGACTCTTCAAGTTGTAAATATATAACAATCTCCAAACAGTAGTCAGGTTCCCCTAAACTTCAGAAAAATTGACCTAGGGTCCACTTTTGAGTATATAGAGGTATCGGCAAGCTGCGGTACTGCCGCATGCAATATTCAGTCATTGTCCGCCATATGATCACACCTTGACCACGTTATCGACTTTTGTATTTCCAGGCACTCTTCAGGACACCAATCCATTCAATGCGTCCGCGTCAGGTGTTGCATGTTACATGTATCAGCCCCTCTGCATTCAAGCCTGCCATGGCCCCGGCACCTGGGTCTTTGGCGTAGCAAATGTCACTATTTTTCCATCCTCGTCCCTCACTTCTTCAAACGGAGACATGTTCTCCTCATCGGCGCTTTCGTGGGTATCGTGAGATCGGACATCCCTCGCATTATCAGTCATATCACCAAGCCGTTCATTCTCCAAAATCTTGTCCGGAACCTAACGTTTCAAGCGGATCAAATCAATGTCGAAACACGTCGAAACCAAAAGCGCATACACAAAGACACGCACCGGTATCATCGAAAGATACGCCCCAAAGGCCGCAAAAGCCGCCAGCGTGAACACGCGACGAAAGCTTGCGATGTATGCCTCCTTCACCGCACCATACAGCGGCTCGGGAAGGGATTGAGCCATGTTGACCGATCGCTGTAAGCGTCGGATCAAATCCTCCGACCCGTTTCCTGTGAGACGATGACAAAGCTCCATGTCCAACCGGGATTGAAAGAGCGACGAAGTGATTCCCAAACCTCCAATATGGCCGATTCCTCGTAAGAGTTGCACAATTCCAGTCCCAGCGAGGGTTTGTGACTCTGGAAAGCGGGAGACGAAGGCGACTGTTTCCTTCCCGTTCAATATCAACAGAAAGGGGAAAGAAGGTCAAACTTACTCAATGTCGTTTGCAATAAGATAGCATTTCCGAAACCGAGGGGTATCTACAGGCATCGAAGTCTTGAGTAAAGTAGACACTAGCCAACCAAATGAATGCTTACAATTGGTAGCCAGCGTTGAATCCAACCCGAGTCGCCCTTCAACCCGGCCAAAAACAGTGCTGATATTGCTGGCAGGATACCAAACCCAATATTGAGCCGCTTGTAGCAGCCTGACGGCTTTATCGCCCAGCTGAGAGTCATTTTAGCACAATCCGCATGAAAAGGCAAAAGCGCATGAGAAGCGCATGTACATACCCCGCGAATAAAGAGCCAGCTGATACGCAAACACTGTTTTGAAGCAAGTGAAACCCAGCTTGACTGGTGGATTCACCTCGGACAACTTGAAACCAGGTAGGAAAATGATAGGTTACACAGACTGTGCACACCGCGACGAGGACATTGCTACATCCGATGAGAACTGGAATCTTCTGACGGAAGACCGAACGGGGGATAATTGGGTCCGGTGTGAAGTACGCTTCGTTGAGCAAGAAAAGGATACCAAGAAAAAGGGACAGAATCAAAGGGATGATAACGGCGGACGACGTGATCTGTTTCCCACTCAGTACGACATTCAGTGAAGTATTATTAATATTATTCGCTCACCGGGTATCCTTCATTGTAGTGTGTGCTTAAGAAAACCAGGAACAACCCTATCGATAGGGAGAGCAGAAAAGAGCCAGCAAAGTCCGCTCGACTCAGAATTTCTTTGGTGCTGCAATATTCGGGCAGCTTTTGGCATGGTCAGTTCACCAAAACGTGGCGAGATGAAGAGTCGCACAGTCACCACATATACGAGGTTGAAGAACACGAGAGCATATGAAAGCAGGAACACAGGAACCTGAAGAAGAAACGCCCAACGCCAATCAAGTCTAAACAATTGCGATTCAATGGTTCGGCGTCCATGAGGGGTGGTGTTAACGTACGTGTTAGTGATGATGCCACCGAACGGACGGCCGAGTCCCAGTCCCAGCTGCGAGAGGGAACTAGTTAACGAATACGGAGGTACCAGAGCTTAAGAGGACTTACCCAATAAAAGAGGTCACTTATGCTCTGGGGATATCCACGTTTCTGTGGGGAATGTGAGTTAAATCATGATCCTACTGATATTTGGCAAAATATTGTAACCACCCCGCGCGTAAAGTAGAAATCACTCGTCACAATACTGATCGAAGGCAAGTCAAATGATTACTGCCAGTAACCAGACAATCACTCACGAAGATGTCGCAAATATCCCTGCACATCCTAGACCACAGACCTGTAGTAGATTAGGAGCCTACTCACGGATGCTCAAGGCAATACGTACGAAGCGACCTAGGATCAACCACTCCCACCCACCCATCTGAAAAAGGCCCATCCCGGAGGTCATCCCAGGGAGGAAGTTGCCATATCCACCATTCCGTATTCTTTCCAAAATCTGAGTACCAGCTATACCACAGATAGCAACGCCGATCGCCGCAAGTAAGATGGCTGATTGACCGGCCTTTCGACGACCGACCAAGTTACACATGCGGCCATAAAGAGGGACGCAGGCGGTGGTGGATAGGAGGTACCTGCAGCTGTCATTCAGAAAAGGGAAGGGATGTAACGGTGGCAGAGTGGACGAACGCAGTTCCAATCCACACTCCCTGGTGTGATTGCTGAAACTCGGAAGAGATGGTTGGAATCACTGTGCTCCAATCAGCACCATCGCAACTGTTCGAGAAACACCTTACTTGTGGAGACTAGAGTCACTGATAATCATGGTCAATTAGGATGAGTGGAAGCAAGATAGGCATCGATCGAGACGCACGATTGAGGCCCTAGACCATCTTAAGCTGTTGTTTCTGGACTCTAGGAAAAGTAGAAATGACTCACAGCAAGGCACTGTGCGAGCCAAATGCCTCCTAAAAGGCTCCGGCGTTTTATTTCCGTCAGTTGCAGAGGCCCGACGGTTGCTGGTACCAGTTCGAGATTTTCGTCGCTTGGAAATGTAGAGCGTGAAGGCTTCGGGGTGTCTTCCACCCACTGAGAACGATGGCGAGATCTGGGGGATACCCACTGCCAGGCCCAAACCCAACTCCTGATTTTTCTATGCGTACGGGAATGACCTCCCCGCGACAAAGAAGTCAACGCAGACAGTGATGGGGAGGATCGGTTAGTATCCGTCGACGAAATGCTTGAACTGATGGAATTTATCCTTCCGTTCGCGACGAGGAGAGAAGATCTTTCGGTGGGGGAGGTGTATGGGCAGTGAGGAGTGTCCAACATGGTAGACCGGAGGAAAGGGCTCAAGGCCACATTTGATGGTCTCTTTATATTCGAGTCCCTTCGAGATTGAATCGAGCGTCTCTTCTTTTGGGAAGCAAGCGCTGGGTTCCAGAAGCCGCACTGTGCCATGACTTGAGTTGGAAGTGGGGCAATCGTTGATAACCTTTCGGAGTCGGTGTGATTTCGAAGCTGAATGATGTTACCAAAACAAATTAGTATAGAGAGCGAGGGCTCCATTTGGGCAAACCGTCGAACATCGCTGGAGTACCCGAGCTATGAGGAATAAAACTTAGTTGGCTCGGAGCTGTAAACCCTCGCCGTAGAAATGCGGTCGAAACTTCATTCGAAGGAAATGCTTTGAAGAGCCGTCAATTCGAAGAATAGACATCCTGATCCGCGGGATGGATAACAAGGGAATGAACTCCAAACCCGCGTGAAAGCTTTGACGGTCGAGGTGACGTGAGATGCCGCGCGACTATGTCTGCTGGCAGATAGTCTCCTTCAGCGGGTCAAACTTCAGCGAAAAATATGATGTTTCACTCCTTGCCTCATTGCGGTATATGTGCAACTCCTCGTGTCTGTGATGTCGGGTCGGATTTCTCAAGGGCGTGTGAGTGATGAGGTGTTTTGTGATCCACAACGACAAAGATTGAGTGCTGAGCCAAAAGTCAACTGCGTGGACTTAAAGCAATGGACGAACGAAAACCGGACGAGGCGTGGCTGTGCAACTAATATTTGGCCACTCTCCA
>Ga0247732_10001113_pt1 | contig 11167 bp, 9 predicted proteins | sample UWRJL163409C2_FD_180940 | JGI IMG/M metagenome (GOLD analysis project Ga0247732, IMG submission 180940) | Plant litter microbial communities from Arlington Agricultural Research Station in Wisconsin, United States - UWRJ-L163-409C-2 | ecosystem: Environmental > Terrestrial > Plant litter >...
CTGTGCTCTGACACGTCTTCGGATCTCTCTGAGGCTAGCGGGCATCACAGAACAGAATGACAGTTTTACAAGACCCATAAGCAGCACTGATCTTTCTCTCCGCGCAGGGAAAGACTTGCTTGCCTGGGGCTTTCCAGGACTTTGGGACTGCGGTTGCTCACATCAGTGTGCGGCACCATCTCAGGTAAGGGTTCAGTCTCGTTTGTTTTGGACCACGTTGGTTGAACATCGCCGTGGGCTTCGATATACGGCTTGCTCACTACATATATCAGCTCTATCTGCGCCGAACATCTTGTCGTTAATTATCGAGGCCCGACTCACCCCATGTAGACGTCCCACCGCGATTACCGCGGCCAAAGACAAATGGGCTCAAGCAATGACAAGGAGGATCTAATGCAACATAAAAATAACATGGTTTACGACCATCGAGATTTGACTATCTGTTTTCCGCTATCAGGCCATCCATGCGCCACGTATTCCCCCTCGGTCGTCTTCCACTTGGAGAACTGAATCTGTGCAACGGGGTTGTCCCTCTCGTTCTGACTCTTGATCTCCGCCTCGTTATTCCTTTCGAGAAGAATAATAAAAAGCTCAGACGCCCTGAGAATAGGACTCACCACTGGAGGGAAATTTCAGATTCGAATCGGTCGAATGGCGGGAAAGCGCGACGGACTCACGCAACTGGTGCCTCACGCCACGCGCACGCGCTCCATCTCGTGAGTGTCAAGTCTCTCCTAACGTGAGCCTTTCAAAAAATAATGATCTTTTTTTTTCTCGTATTTATCAGCCATCAGAGACCGGAGCAGAATGTGACCTTCTCTTCGTGGTGGTAACGCCGTTCCACGGGATGCTGGGTCGGAGAATCGGGCACGCTCCATCAGTCCTCAGGTGTCACAAACGGGACTGCCGTTGGGTCGCCAGGTCAGACTTCAGGGTCGCAATATGACCTTGATAGGGAACTCTAACCTTGGTTGGTTGGGATTTAACACAAAGTTCAAACGATGCCAACTCAGGAGGGGGATTCAATTTGGCGGATTGTTTTTTCCCTCGACAGACGTGATTGATGAAGCGAGTAGTAGAAAGTAATACGCAAACTGTTCTATTACTTCAATTGAAACGTTTGTTACACCCCCTCCCAACTGGTGCTTGTCATTTGTTTACGTCCAATATGACGATGCTATATCCGCTCCCAACGGGTGCTGCGGTGTCGAAAGTACACAGAGGCCGACTTATCGGTCTTCAACAGTAGTAAGCAAATACCCTTTCATTCAAATCGTATATGACAGCTCACCCAAGGGTTTTCATTCATCAACGTCCTTCTGAGAATCGCACGTCTATTGACATCGTCTGATTAATCTATTCAACCTACCTTTTCCGAGGATCCCGTTCATTTTCTGCAGTTGGTGGGCACAAAAAACTGTTCACCGACGGCAAATGCATCCGGTCTCTATACAATAGGCTATCGTCCTCTGGCCCTTGATTCGAGCTCAATTGCACCCTTTCCTTATGATCTTTACCTCACGCTAGACGCCACCGATTTGATCCTTGAAATCCACGTTGCGCACCCTGGAGGTCCAGTATCGTCACGCCTGACATACCTGAAAGTTGACCAAGCCCGACTCGGAGTATTATGACAAAATCATCGACTCAATGGTCTTCCCGCCTTATTGACAAGGCTTCCAACGGAGCCATATCGCTGGAATCTGCTAAATACGAACAATTACGAACTTTCGAAGGACAGCGCCGGGGAAGCCGATTCACCGGGAACCACTTGACTCCCAGTTTTCCATTCTGCTCCGCCTATGAAAGTAGAATGCATGGTCCGGATTAGCAGTAGGCGCAGGGCGCTTGTCTATTAATAGGCAAACTTTTTGGCAATGGCGACAGTAAAGCAATAAGAATAACTACAGCAGTGTGATATACAAAGCTGAACGAATGATATTGTACATAAATAGATGACCATGCAACGAAAGCGAATCATAGTTCTTCATGAACAGGAGGCGCGCCGGATAATGCTTGTGCAATCTGCTCAGGGCTTTTGCCCAGGATAACTTGGCTTGCATCGAAACCATCCTCCTGAGTCTCATCGCGAATAGGCAAGATGTGAACCTCTTCTTCCTTGCCCCCCTTCGTCACAACGCCCGACTTCACTCCAATGTTGTTCAAATCGACACCCCTGAGGTCGTCACGACGGACCTCGCCGTCACGAACAACAAAGAACCCACTGTCTTCCTCATCGTCTGCGATCCGGTGGACGCTGAAGATAGTGACCGCTCGACCCTTGACCTCGCTCAGGGCAGAGCTAAAGCCAAGGATCATGTCTTGGAGCTCATCGTTGAAGGCACCCAACACATTGTCGATAAGGTTGGGTGGGGGAGGGGGAGTTCCAGAAGTGCCGTTTTGGATGGTTTCCGCAAGCTCGACGAACGACGTGTGGGCTGCACATCGTCAGAACAAAAGAAAAGGTGATAAAAAGACAACTTACTCTTCATCAGATCGTTGAACTGTTGCCAATCTTCCCAAGTAACGTCATCTAGCCAAGCATAGTCCATTTTGAGGTCAGCTTGCGCCTCTTCTACAAGTTGTCTGAGTTTCTCTGTCGACTGTTCCAACTAAGAAGGGGCGTCAAGGTATACTCAAACAGTCAACGATGCAAACGACGAACCAGTCCCATTTCCTCAATGACGAACTTGTTCATCCAGCCACCCAGCTCGCGTTGAGACTCTTCAACCTTGAACTTGAATTTTTCGTCTACTTTCGACACAACGGTCGCCCAGCGTTCCTTCTCCTCCTTAGACTTGGCCTGTTTGGCCTTTTTGTCAGCGTCGTTGTCGACGAATTTCCATAGACTGGATTTCTCCTCCGCCTTCTTCAAGTACGCGTCGAGCCCTTTCAGTAGCCGATGTCCCTCCTCTTCTATCGCATCCAAAAGTCCCACAGTGCTCTTGTCGGCTGTGCCCCATCCAAGTCGTTGAAGATCGTCAGAGGCAGCAGTGCGCGTCTCCTTCAAACTCTCGGCGAGTCGGGGTCCTTCTTCGAGATACAAATCATCCAGCTGAATCTGCCAATTGCGGTGGCGGGCCTGGATTTCTCGACGCTGCTTCGCGGTCTTCGTGCGTTTTTCCGCAAGTTCTTCTTCTGACAAAGTAACCGGCTGGCTTTCGACTGGCGCAGCCGCATCCTCCGTCGGCACCTCCTGTGGTGTAGGGTCGGCAGCTTCTGTCTCGTCCGGTGTAGCCAGCCCCATTTCCTTCAAAAAGTCCTCGAGGTCGTTTTCCTCGACAAATGTCATATCGATGGTTTCCGGGACTTCAGTCGCTGCAGAGCTGGGAGTGGCACTTGGAGTGGACTGAGGCTCTGCCAGAGTCTTGACAACAGAGTCTTCAGTTGAAGAGACTGATGCAGTGGTATCGACAGTGGACGCAAACTTGTCTTCCTCCAAGGGCGTTGCTCCGGCAGTGCTCCCTTCGACCATAGTCTCCTCTGCTTCTTGTGGAGCCTCTTCAGGAGAAGCTGGCGCAGGGACGACTGGAGGCACATCCACGGTTTCTGCTGAAATTGTGGGGAGGGGCAACGATGTCGACAAGGTTGCTGAGGTGGGTTCATCCTCGGATCCGACCGTTGCTGTGAAGATCAGTATCTCATCGAGATGTAGAAATGGGAAAAACGTACGGGGTGGGGTTGAAGAACCGGATTTCTCTGTCACTTTCGCCCAGATCTGCGTAACGTGTGGGTCGACGTAGGTGCGCCTATGGTGACCAAGAATCCGAAGAATAGTGCGAATCTGCGAGGACCCATATTTGAAGGCCTGACAGCCGAGTTTCTTCCCTTGCTTCGAGACCAAAACCACGTAGGGCTTCCCGGTAATCCAAATGTTGTGAATTCGGGGCGTGATGTGTTGTTGTGTGAAAGAAGAGACCGCAAGGTAAAGATTATGGGTTTCGGTCGTAGAACGAACGACATATGGTCGAATGGCCACTGCGAGGGGTTCCACATGCTTGAGGTAAAGTGCGTCTAAGCGCCGGCGGGCACTCGCGTGCTGGAGTTGGAGGGGCTTGGAGATATAGTAACGCCAATGGTGGGCAATTGTTCTCTGGAGTGGGATAAGGCGAGGCTGAACATGACGCTTCCACCGAGGAACGATCGAACTGAACCACCACGGTTGAAGAGTACCCCTGTAGAACGGAAGGAGTGTGTCTCTCCAAAGAAGCTGTGCGTTTTGTTGTGCGCTGGTGGTGTATGGTTTGATATTCTCCATTGCTTGACGAACAGGCGCAACGTAGGGCTCTGCGTGGAGCTTCCCTAGCTCAATATAGGGCTGGGCGATATTATGTGAATATGATATGCTTCGGGTGATGGGTGGCAAAATGTAGGGCTCCAGGACGCGAGTGCGATAAGCCACCAGCGACCGACATAGCAGGGGTTCGGGAGATTCAGGAGGTCCCAAGAAGTTCGTCTTGCACAGCAGATACGAATAACTCGCGAAGACGAAAAGGCCGAGTAGGAATAGCTGGTCAAGCAGCGATCGTGGGCGCCGTTGCTTTGTCTGCTGAAAGTTAACTAAATGTCAGAATCCCCAAATATGACACCAACCTTTGATTTTAGCTTTTTCTGAGCCTTGGAAGGAACTGTGACCGGGTTTTGCGTCTGCTAACTCGGTTACTAACGGCTCGGGTTGCACGTGAAACGGACTCACTTCATGGCGCGCAGTTGTAGATTTCGCAACCGTTCGTCTGGTCGGAATAGGTTGTGTCGACGACGTGCGCGATATCGGCGCAGTCGGAATCGTTGGTTGCTTGCGACTGACCACCATGGCCGTTGACGTGTGACCGTGTTGACGTGGTTCAATGTTTGATCAACGTGTTTGGGACTGTTTATTATGATGACGTCATCATATTGGGGACTTGACCATTTGAGCCTCCAGAACGAGCACGGCTTTTCTACAACCGACATAAACATTCCGAGAGGTGACTATATGCGCTCCAAAGTGCATGTATTTACATATCCACAGATGAGCAAATGGGTGACGCCCCACCCCACTATTGGCGCGACCAACGACGCGTTCAGGCTCCCATCATCCCGACCTCAGGAAACCTCGGCTCCTTTTTCTCCTGTCCCTATTCAGGGAAAGCTGAAATATAGATCGGAAAAGCTTAAGGAAAATAAGCTTCGTATCAAAAAACCCACCATTAGACATTCCGGGTGCGTATATGCGCCTCAAATCGATCAACCCCGCACCGATTTACCGATCTAGTTCCAAGTCCTTCTCTACTCTTCCACTGTCTGGAAAGGAGCTGAGATTAATTGGAAATAACTTCAATGAAGACGAAGGAAGTTCTCTACGCACAAGGGACTTCAACGGGGCCAGCTATACAACCTTGCGCTTAAGCTCTACAATTGCAACGAGTCTTTCATTAGCCAGCCCATTTGCATCGCGTGCCCCCTCGCCCAAAAAAGAGGGAACCCCTTTGGACCATACAAGCTCCAGTAGGAAAATCAAGGTTCATAGAGGAAACCCCAATCACAGTGTAGGACTTGAGGTTTGTCGATCTTTCGAAGTAGCTCTGAACTGACGTTTTACCCCTCGCAGCCGTCCTCCCTCGAGCCACCAGGTCTACGACGAAGGCCCTCTGCACCAGTTCCATTGAGGTCCATTCACGAATTTGGACTTCGGCCTAATGCTTTGACCTCGAGCCCGCTGTTCAACGACTGCCTGGCACAATCTCCCCTACGCATTGAGAGCGGTTCAGCCTGGTTACCAACGTCGGGCCTGGGAGCTGTGGACTTCAATCGTCCACCATCTCGACTCTCGTTTTTCGAAGAGTTGGGTTTTGGCTGGAACGACAAGGAGCTCTTGGATACCAGTCGTCCGGGTGCTGAACGACTGAACTGCGAGTCTCCTGCATTCTCCTTGGAAGGTGTCGCGGCAGCAGCGACACCTGCTCCATCCCCTCAATCGCACTCTCGTCGCTGCGGACAGGAGAATCACCCGTCGAGGAGAACGAGGTCGCTATCAGCAATCGAAGGTCTAGATCTCGCTGCAGTCGACCTTCGCCATGTTGTGTCTGGGAGCAAGAGTGAGGGCGACGATGTTGATATGGATTTGACAAGCGACATCTTTCCTACAGCGGCAGCACTGGGCTCTTTCCCTCGTTCCTCCGGCACATCCTCGCCTGTCGTCAGGTCCAGCTCGGAGGGGTTCTCCACCTGGCTCGATGCCCCGTTCACAACCTGGGAAACCGACAGCCTCATCTCCCCACCTACCATCTACCAGAAATTGGCAAGAGTAATTCCGAACGGAGACGGTCGCTCTGAGCCGAACTGGCCTTCGGATACTTCCAAAGAATCCGACAATTCTCTCGACTGGCCTTTGTCTCGGTCCTCATCCGACTCGGATGATGCAGTTGATTGTCAGCCGGTTTATTCAAGGACTGGTCAGACCTCATCCGCTGCACGTCGGACGCGAAGTGGAACCATCATAGGACCTCAGGCTCCCGATCCACCAGGCACTCGACGAACTCGGAGTGGGACGATTACGATGCAAAGTTCCATCCCCCAACCCGGAATCGTGCTCACTACCACGAAGAGGGGGCGGAGCGGTACTATCGTTTCTGCGAACTCCAAGTCTGTTGCTACTATTATTGAGAGCAGCCCTCGTCCTCAGGTCGAATCTGCCGACTCCCTCAGCGACCTCGGCGATGATGAAAAGGAAGAAGGGTACCAGGATTCTATCTACATTCCCCCTTCCAGTGACTCTCCTGACGAGATCGACTTCTTGAGCTACGTCGACCCCTTTGGATGGGGGGACGAAAGCGGCGACGAAGAGTTCATTGATGGTGTTGGCCACAGCAACCGCCCTTTGAAATGGTGTGTTCCTCTCGATCCACCATCGCCTATAGTCACCCGCGTCAAGGCTTCAACGACCAATCAACGCGCTATTCGCAAGCGTGACAAGGCCATGCTGAGAATGAGGGCCTTAAGTAGACCCCGTAAAAGAGGTAGGGGGAGTCAGATAGCTTCGGTTCCTATCCGGGAACAGGAAGATGCCATCGAGGAAGATGAGCTTAACTGTCTCGACGACGATACCAACATTTGCATGTTTTAAACTGGTAGGTGGCCTTGACGATGCTCTACATATATTAATCTCTCTCTAGTATCATTCAGTGGCCGCAAGATTACAGGACCCTTTTTGTCGTCAATGCTCTTTGAAGTGCTGCTGCTGCTGCTTTTCTCTTGATTTCTCCGTCTTCTGTTTTGGAATCTGGTTTCTCTTACGCAGATTATGTTTTGACTATAAGCTCTGAACTTGATGTACATGATGCGAAAGGAGCGAACGGATGTTGTATTTTTCTACTCTTAGCTGCGTCGACTGAGTCCATGCTGGACTTTCTGGGACTGAGAATCCGAGCCCAGAAGACTTTGCAATATACGTCGCATTTTCTCAGCGCAGATCTACCCGTGTTGGGAGAGTACCGGCGTGACGCCGCTGGTGCTCCGACGATTTGTGACCGTGACCTCGAGGGACGGAAAGAGTGGCGGACTTGATAGGAGAAATACCATCATGATCAACATTGTCATCAAAGGCAGGACTTTGTTCCAACCCAAAACGACATTGAGCGACATTTGAATCACAGTCACTCAGTCATTCCCCCGTCAATTCATGCAAGTTGTTGACCTAGGAAAGTTTGGGATTTGTTGACTGGAAAACCTAGGATGACCTTGCGAGACGCAGATGATGGTTTCAAGACTTGTCTAGTTCCTCATTGCAGACATCATCTTCATCAATCCCTTTCTCCAGAATATTCTGGTCTCATTTGAAATACGGAGATGTATTTAATTGGTCAAGGGCGGATATGAGAAGGGGATCGGAGCATACGATTTATTCGAGGTTGTACGTATAAAAACTGAGATGATCCCGTTCCTAGGGTCAGCCATGTACTTTGCCTCGACTCGTCGTCAGGGTATAGCCGGGAAGGCCACCAACACGTTGAATCAGCGCTGCCGCCGTCTGGTAAAGACCCCTTTGATAGCGCAACTCGGAAGGTCTGAAAGGAAGACTCGTAGAAATCGTGGAAGCAGAGAAAAGGAAGTTGGAAGTGGAACCACCGCTTGAAGCACGAGCACACATGGCGTAGATCCAGTGTCTTTGTGCGAAAGGATCGGCTTTTGTGGTTTCGTGAAGATGATTGGCCAAGAGGGAGTCAAGTTTATTGAGCCACACAGGCTGTATTATTGATTACTTGAAAGCCTGGCCCTAGCTGATGCATGATGCATGATGATCGATGATGATAGAGGGCTGCCCACTTGTCATACTGAAGCAGCCGCACCCCTTTCAGAAAGTCACATTGCTGATCGGCCATGTCTGTTCGAGTCGAAAAAAAGCGACGGAGAAAGGGATTCTCGGACGTCAATGAACACGCTTTTCCCTCGTTATCAAGGGATATTGACGCCGAGCCTGTGTGTGGGCGTCATGAAATCACCGCTATTACTGAGCAGACAATGTTCAACATACCGGGTCTATTGAGCAGCCTTGGTGACTTGCCTTGAGCCTAGAAGCCACAGAAAACTCGTTGACAACGAATCAATCGAAGCTCTCTTCCGGTCCGGCTCGTGGCGCCTCTCTTCGGGCCCGTTTTTGCCCCAGAATGTGAAGGGTTCGAAGGGGGCCGCACGATCCGTCGCATATCTCGAATTTGACCTTTCCACGGATCATCGATCATCATCAGCATTGAAACTTGGGTTACAAACGAACTTCTAGGTAGCCTTTCGGGGGCGTGGCGCTTGGAAGTGCCCATGGGCTCGGAGAACTTCCTAGAATCCTAATACAAAGTCACGCCACGCCGCACAAATGGCTAGACCGTCCTAGTAGACCTCCTGGCAGCAATTTGCGCCAAGTCCAATTAACTCTGCCATGTTACCTGTGACAATGCACCGAACAATCGGGAATTCATCCCGTTTATTTTATCTGTCAAAGCTGAGCTCGGCGATATGAATGTGATAAGTAGCCTTCGCCTCACAGGGTAATATCGAATATAAATTCTGATCTATGCAACTTTTTGGAGCTCAACAATCGACTTCCCGACCAATCTGTCAATTGCAAGGGATGTTGAAAAAATGCGCGGATTCCACTGTCATTGTCCTAGCAAGGTTCCCGCTCAGCTGATGGATCCGAGCCGCACCACAATTCAAAGTCAGCAATACATATAACCCACTGCCGGCTGCTTGCAGTCGCTGACTATGTTGAAAGCCGGACTCCCCGCACACGACAATGCTATTTCGTGACTTGCCTTGAGCGGTCGATGGAGTAGTTCGTGCATTCACTTCCTTCGGCGCTAAGAAACCGTTGATACAAAGGGGCACGTTCAAATTCCAGAATGGCCGCCAGTTCTTTCAATCTTCCAGCCTCATCAAAAGATGTTGATGGCGTCAGAGGTATGTAACAGGGTGTCTTGCTGTCGATATGAAATCAAGTCGAGACTCTGTCTGTCCCGTTCAATATTCTATCATTACAAGCGCTAGAATCTGTTTCTAGCTGCCCAACGTTCAGCCAGAGCTTGTACACAGGGAACCAAAACGTTGAGAAGGATTCCGATAGTTGAATGTTCCCAGCTTTGAGGATCCAGGAGGAAAGAACTCTCCCTACTCCCAAGTGCAAAAAAATCTAGGACGCAATGAATTAGGCACGACGAATTCACGACCACTGGGACCGAATACCCCATTCTGCAGATATATTGAATGACCACGGCATGGCATGATCAGTCGAGTTTTAGGATAAAACGATACCAACTCCTGTTGAATCTGACAGGGAAAATGGCGATGTTTCATACTCAGAGCTTCTAGCACTCACTCGAGACTCCTGTATGTATATCAATCAAGCAATTGCGACTTGTTTCCACCCATCTGTCGGCCACTGCGGGGACAACTGAATGGCTACAAGTATCGAGCCAACGATGCGAGCATCTCGGCGGCTCGTTCCTTTCCATCTTCGGGTCGTCGCGTCGTTCCATAGCGAATAGTTGCGTTCTCGACCGGACAACTTCGGCTTACCCATATGTTGACGTCTGAATACATACATAGGTGGTCATGCACCAAACAGCGGTCATAATGTATGGGGACCAAAAGGAAGTCGACAACCACCCGGCCAGTGACGAGTGACTGACCTAAACCAGTACCCCCGAGATCTCATCAAACTCAGATCGATTAAGTTTCAGAAAGATAGCATGGTTGAAGGCTTGCAGACCTCAAGCCTTCAGGGACCGATGAGCTACTTCCAGCAACCCTGTCATGATCATGATGTGATCTCACCTTTCCGCTGAGAAAAAAAAAGGCAACGAATCCCAAGCAGAAAAGGACGACAGGAGAAATCCGTTTACACGCACACACGAGAGTACACGGGGCGACCGTGACCTTTTTTGAATGCCTTCCATCGGGAAAAGTAAAAGACTAATCGAGAAAGAAACCTGCCGGTCCACCTACTGTTGCGAGGGAAGAACGGCGGGGAGGCGATGCACAAGTGCGTCAACAGCTGGCGACCCTTAGTCCATTATCACTCCAACTTCTCATTGATGATGAACTTTGTCCAGATGGGCAAAAAAGGACTGTTAAGGGGTGTGCCATGCATCGTCGCCCCTGCTGCCTCTACATCCACGCGAGAGGATGGATAGTTGCTGGCTGCGCCCCTACAATGACCTCACGTGGTATTTGGGGCAGAACGGGAGGGCTGGAAGAGAGTGGCGTTCGTGGGTGCTGTTGGCTCTCGTTTGAACCGCGTCGTCTTGGCCGGATCAAACAAGTAACCTCCGTGAACGCTAGGCTCCTGTGTTGGGTTCAAGAATATCCTGACTGTCAATAGTGAGAACGCAAATGGTACAGTCAATGAAAACCAAAAGAGAGGAGAGACCAGAAAAAATGCCACGTTCAGCAACGTACATACGTGAGAAGGAGGCCAACTCGCAAAAGATCGGAAGTGACCATCGGCGCAGGGTTGATTGCAAAATGGGTTGTGGAAAAGTCAGGAAGTTGCTCGCAACCTTATTGGAGGGAGCGGCGCAGGCCAGGAATCTAGTCACAGGTTCAATCAACAATGCCGAGAACAGCGGTCAAGAACATATTGAATTCAGAGATATGGTCAGCAAGCAGAAAAGCAAATGTTAAGAATGATGTCAGT
>Ga0247732_10001114_pt1 | contig 11145 bp, 7 predicted proteins | sample UWRJL163409C2_FD_180940 | JGI IMG/M metagenome (GOLD analysis project Ga0247732, IMG submission 180940) | Plant litter microbial communities from Arlington Agricultural Research Station in Wisconsin, United States - UWRJ-L163-409C-2 | ecosystem: Environmental > Terrestrial > Plant litter >...
GCTGGGTTTCGCCCACGACTTCGCCGGCTTCGGCGCGGTGTCGGTCGACGTGACCCACGCCCGCAGCGACGCCATGGGCCATGACAAAACCAGCGCCAGCGGCCAGTCGTTCCGCTTTCGCTATTCAAAATCCCTGGCGGCCACCGACACCAATTTCAGCCTGATCGGCTACCGCTATTCCACTGGCAGCTACTACTCGTTCAACGAAGCGCTCAACAGCCGCAATGCCGGGCAAACCCTGGACACCTACCGCCGCGGCCATATGAAAAGCAACTTCACCGCCAACGTGTCCCAGCAACTGGGCGGCTACGGCGGGGTATACGCCAACGTGTCGAAAACCGCGTATTGGGACAAGGGCAAGGCCGACACCTCGGTCCAGCTGGGTTACAGCGTGAGTTCCGGGAGCATTTCCTACTCCCTCGGGCTGGGCCTCAACAAAGGCGCCGACAGCGACGATCGCAGCGTGTCCCTGAGCGTCAGCATGCCCTTGGGCGGCACGCGCAACCAACGGGTCACCGCCAACATGAACCAGAGCGGGCGTGGCGCGGCATCACGCACCGCGACCCTCAGCGGCAACGCGTTTGCAGACGACACCCTGGCCTACAGCGCGGGCGTGTCCCAGCAAGTCAACGGCCCTCAACGCGAGGCGGGCGGCACCTTTGCCGCCCAATACGACGCGCCCGGCGCGATTGTGCGCGGCGCCTACAACGCGTCCAGCGGCAACCGCCAATTGGACCTGGGCATGGAAGGGTCGGTGGTGGCGTACGGCAGCAACCTCATGTTCAGCCAACCGCTGGGCGAAACCAACGTGATCGTCGCCACGCCGGGGGCCGCCGACGTGGCGGTCAGCAATAAGCGCGGGGTGCGCACCAATGCCAATGGTTACACGGTGGTGCCGTCGGCCCTGCCCTATCGCAAGAACCGTGTGTCGCTGGACACCCAGTCGATGCCCGCCGACGTCGACATCGCCGAGCCGGTGCAGGAAGTCACGCCCAACCGCGGCGCCTTTGTGCTGGCGGACTTCGACACCCGGCGCGGCAAACGCATTCTGTTTCGCATCAGCGATACCCACGGCGAAGCGGCGCCTTTTGCCGCCCGCGCCGAACTGTTCGCGGCAGACGGCCATTCGTTGGGCAACACCCTGGTGGCCGACAAGGGTCGCGCCTTCCTGACCGGCGTGCCGCCCGAGGCACGCCTGGTGATCAGCGTGGACGGGCAAGCGTGGTGCAGCCGCGAATTGAAACTGCAAGACGACGGTCCTGCCGAGGGTGGGATTACGCAACTGAACATTCACTGTGAGCGCGCGGCCGGTGGGTCGGGCGCCAAGGATTCGTGATCATGAACATTTTCGCCAAAACCCATGCAGGGCTGATGCTGGCGCTGGTGTGCGCGGTATTGAGCGGCCTGCCGCAATCGGCGCACGCCTTCATCGGCGGCAACCTCGAATGCTCAATGCCTGGCTACCCGAGCAACGGCTACCGGTTCACGCCGGGCCAGGCGATCGATATCGCCTATACCGGCACGTGCACCATTCGCCGGGCCTTCCCGTATGCGGCTGGCATGAATGCGCAGATCGCGTACATGTCGGGTGCCGACCAGGCCCAGTTGCGCTTTGTCGACCCGTACAGCAACACCTACATGCTCGAGTTACCCCTCGGCCAATATGGGGCCAGTTGCCTGGGCGGGCCGTGCCGCCGCCTGCCGCTCAACACGGTGGTGCCCTATCGGTACAGACTGGTGGGCACGGCGCCCCGTACGACGGGCCGGCGCTATGTCCAGCTGTACCTTGGCGTGACCTCGCATAACTACGCCAATTGGGCCGAATGGTTCATGCAGTACCCGTTTAACTACACGGTCTACCTGCCCTCCTGCAGCCTGAGTTCACCGAGCAGCGTCGACCTGTCGTTCGGCACCATCAGCAGCGCCGACCTCAGCAACCAGAAGCAATCCACCTCGGTGTCAGTCACCTGCCCAGCCGCCGTGCAAGCCACCGCTACGTTGGTGCCCAGCCAAGCGGTGGTCAGCGCCAGTAACGGCGTATCGCGCACCACCTTGGCGGGGCTGAACATGCAGGCGCGCTGGGCCGATAACACGCCAGTGAACCTGAACAGCCCGCGCACTCTGCAACTTCGCCAGGGCAGCAACAGCCTGGGGCTGGGTTTCACCCCGCAATTGGCCAGCGGCCAATCCCCGGCCGGTGCCTTCCAGAGCCAATACACGCTGACCATCAATTACCTCTGAGGTCCTTGCCATGAACACTTCACTGCTCGCCCTGGTCCTGCTCGGCGCCAGCGCCCACGCCGCCGACACGGTGAACATCACCGTGCGTGGCACCCTCACCCGCCCGCCGTGCGCGCTGAGCACCAGTACCACCCTGGTCGCCGAGTTCGGCGATGTGCGCACCGACCAGGTGGCCACCACCGCGCCCCAGCCCATCCCTGTGCGCATGACATGCCCGGCTGGCTCCGCACTGAATGTGAGTTTCAGTGCCAACAGCGGCACCCACACCGCCACCGTCGCCAAGACCTCGATGGAAAACCTCGGCGTGTCATTGATCTGGGCGTCCGACAGCACCGCGGCCAACCTCACCGGCACTGCCCGGTCCTACAGCAACCTCAGCGGCAACGTGGATATCAGCCTCAACGCCCAGTTGGTGGCGCGCGGCGCGCTGACGCCAGGGGCGTTCTCGTCATCCATGGTCATGACCATCGATTACCTATGAAAACGCTCATCTGGAGCCTGCTGGCCGTCGCCGGCAGCGCCCTCGCGCAATCGGCGGATAACACCCAGATCGACGTCACCGGCAAGCTGATCGCTCCGCCCTGCGCGGCGCGCTTTCCCAGTACACAACAGGTGGACCTGGGCAACGTGAACCTCAACCAGTTGGCCGACGCCAGTGCCAGCGTCACCGACGTACCGCTGGTGTTCGATTGCCAGGCCAACAGCCAAGTCAGCCTTACCCTCACGGCGGGCGTGGGCAGCGTCGACAGCCACACCCTGCTCACCAGCCGCCCAGACCTGGGGCTGCAGCTTGGTTTGCTGAATAAAGGCGCGAAGGCTGATTTCAGCCTGGGGCAAACCGGCACCTGGCCGGTAGAAGACGAGCCACTGGAACTGACCCTGCGGGTCAAGCCCGTGTCCCTTGGCGAACTGCCCCAAGCGGGCAGCTACACCGCCATGCTGCTGATGCAGATGACGTACCGCTGACTACTGAAACTGTCGCGCTTCAATGCAATAGGTCAGCAACGCCTGGTCACTGTCCACGTCGAGCTTGCGCATGGCGGAGATTTTCTGTGCGCTGACGGTCTTGTTGCTGCGGCTCAATTGCCGCGCAATATCGCTGACGCTCATGCCGGTCACAAATAAACGCAGCACCTCCATTTCCCGCGGCGACAGGCTCTGGAAGCGCTCCTGCACCTGGTACGCATTGCCCACCACCGATGTCGCCGCAGGCACAGGCGCCTGGTAATTGCGCTGGGCACTGATGGCGCCCAGGGCTTTTTCGATTTCGCCGTGCAGGTGGTTTTTCTGGATCACCCCGGCTACGCCCAGCTCCTGCAAGCGGGTGAGGATCAGGCTGTTGGAAATCATGGTCAGCACCAGCACCTGGGTGTCGGGGAAGTGGCGCAGGATGTACTCGATCAGCTTCAAGCCATCGCCGTAGGTGTCATCACCCGGCATGTTGAAATCCGTGATCAGCACTTGTGGCCGATGCGCGCGCAACAGCTCGATCAACTGGCTGGAACTGACGGCCTCGCCCACCAAGCGATAGCGTGAATCGCGCTGCACGATCTCGCGTACGCCCACCAGCACAATCGGGTGGTCATCGGCGATCACAACGTTCATTTCTCGCATTATTTATCTTCCTTGTTCTGGGCAGAAAGCTCTGCAAGCAAACACTGCGCTACCGCCGTCAGCCGCGCGCACACGCCACGGATTTGCGTGGCGGCGTGGTTATCCAGAGGCGCGTCGTAAAGCGCGTTTTCCCAGGTCTGACACGCACTGGACAAGGCCCCGGCGCGCACGCTGGCCAGTGCGCCGTTGAGGCTGTGCAGGCGCTGGCGTACCCGCTCGGTATCGCCCACGGCCAAGCCTTGTTCGAGGTGCTGCACGTCCTCCAGCAAGGTGTCGGCCATCAACTGACGCATGGCCGGGGACAGCTCGATCCAACCCTCGCGGTCACGCTCCGGGGCCGGCGCCGCCAGGGCAGCCGCGCGGCGACAGTGGGCCATCAACGCCTGGCGCAGCATGCTCATGCTCAACGGTTTGACCACCCAGGCGTTCATGCCCACCGCCAGGCAACGCTCGCCCTCCTCGCGCAGGGCGTTGGCGGTGACGCCGATAATCGGCACCTGCACGCCTTGCTCACGCAGGGCGCGGGCCAGGTCGTAGCCATTGAGGCGCGGCATGTTGATGTCGGTGATGACCAGGTCGAACGGCTGCGAGCCCCAGATCTGCAAGGCGTGTTCGCCGTCCCGCGCTACGGTAGCCTGGGCGCCGAGGGCTTCGAGCTGTTCGCGCAGCACCGCCTGGCTGACCGGGTTGTCCTCGGCCACCAGCACCCGTACGTTCAAACACGGCGCGTCAAGACACGGCGGTGCAAACTCGGGGCTGGCCACTGACGGCGCGCTGTCAACGATCGGCAAGCTGATGAACAGCGAAAAGCTGCTGCCCAGCCCGGGCTCACTGACCACGCGCATGCTGCCGCCCATCAACTCGCTCAGGCGCGAGCAGATCGACAACCCCAGGCCCGCGCCGTTGCCATCCTGGCCACCGGCCACTTGGTAGAACGGCTTGAACAGCTGGTCCAAGGCCTTTTCCGGAATGCCCACGCCGGTATCGGTGACCTGCCATTGCAGCGCGACTTCATCCGCGAGCAGCGCCTGCACGGTCAAGCGCAAACGCACGCGCCCCGACTCGGTGAACTTGATCGCATTGCCCAGCAGGTTATGCAGAATCTGCCGGATACGCCCCGCGTCGCCGAGCAATTGGCGGGGCACTTGCGGGTCGATCTCTGCATCAATCTGCAAGCCCTTGTTGCGGGCGGTGGCGGTAAAGCCCAGCACCGCTTCCTCGACCAATTGCTGCGGGTTGAAGGGCGCCGCTTCCACGGCCATTTGCCCGGACTCGATCTTCGACACGTCCAGAATATTGCTGATCAGTTGGAACAGCACGGTGGAAGAGCCCTGGATGATTTCCAGGTACTGGCGCTGGCGCTCGCTCATGGCGGTCAGGGCCATCAGTTCCAGGTTGCCGAGCACGCCATACAGCGGTGTGCGGATTTCGTGACTCATGGTGGCCAGGAACACGGTCTTGGCCTCGTTGGCAGCGGTGGCTTCCTGACGGGCCTGGTCGAGCAACAAGGCTTCGTCCACATGCCGGGTGATGTCGTTGCAGCCGCACAGAAACACGTCTTCGCCCTCGTAGCGCGCGGCAACCACCACCACCTGCAGGTAGCGCCCCTGCACGGCCAGGCACATTTCGCCAGGGGTATCGGGGCCGTGGTTGGCCTTGAGGACCTCAACCAGGGGCGCGGTGCCGCCCAGTTGCAGGGCACGCTGGTTTTCCAGCAGCAATTGGCAGTCGCTGCGCCGCACCACACACAGCCCCGCCGGGGCGTTGTGCAACATGATGCGGTTGAACGCTTCGCTCTCGAACAGACGTTCCTGGGCACGCTGGGCCGGTCTGACGATACGGGTCTTGTACCAGTGGTTGATCCACCAGCCCAGCAGCACGGCCGCCAGAAATGTCAGGCCCAGGCCCAGCAACGGCCATTTGGCGTAGCGCAGGAAATCCTGGTAGCTGATGGCGTACAAGCCGGTCCAGTGCTCGCCGCCCTCACTGCTCATCTTGAAACGCAGGCCCTGGCGGTTAAAGCTCAGCCCAAGCGGCGCCAGGTGTTCATCGCCAAGGCTGCCGAGCAATACATCGCCCTCTGGCGAAATCAGCGTGAACTGGTTGTACACCGACAGTTGCAGCACCCGCTCGAACTCATCGACCTGAGACGTATCGACGACCGCCGCCAACGTCAGCAGGCCCTCAGCGTGATTGGCCGGCAACACGGCGGCGGGCGCATCGAGGCCGATCATGGCGACGAGGCTGCGGGTGTTGGGATACAGCTGCAAGGGTGCGCGCATCCAGCGCACGCGCCGGTCAGTGAGCAGCAGGTTTTGGCTCTGCTGCAACTGGTGCAAACGGCTCACCACCTCGCGGTAGCGCTCGTTCAACAACGGCTGATGCTGACGCAGGCCGCCAATGCCAGGGACGGCCAGGCTGGCGACATCATTGGGGGTAAACACGAACAACTGCGGTGAGGCGTAAAACGAGCTGGCCCAGTAGCCGCCATAGTAGTCGGTCAATTGCACGCCAAACGCCAGCGCGCGGCGCGTGTCATCCGCCGTGAAATCCGCACCGTAAGACAACGTGAACGGCAACGACAGCGCGAAGCCCTTGGCCTGCACCACGACCTGCCCGGCGTCGCGCTGCAATTGCACGACCTGGGTGGATTGCACCGCCGGCAGTGGCGGCGCATTGCTGCGGCTATAGCCGACGGCAACGTTGCGCAGGAACGCCTCATGCTCATGGATGATTTCCACCACGCGGGCGAAGTGAAACTCGACCTTTTCCTGTTCGGCATCGAGCAACCGCGACACCGCCCAATAGCAACTGCTGGACAGCAGCAAGGCGAGCCCGGTGAGCAGCAACAGGGCTTTGTTCAGGCGCTGGGAACTTTGCGCGAGTTTATCCAGGCGCAAGCTTGCATGTTTCATCGTCAGTACCGCAGAAGCCTGAATCAGGACGTGGAGCCTATGCATGATCCCGGCATTGGCCAATAACGCCCGGCGAACCGGGCGACCCTTCCTTCGGGCTTCTTGACTGTGTGACCCTGGCCGCTCAGATAAGTGCTGGCGCAGGGCCATCTTCGATCAACAACGCGCTGAATTTATCCGCCGTCACGCCCTGGGAGATCAGGAAGCCTTGCACCTGGTCGCAGCGAATACGCCGCAGTACCGCCAGCTCCGCCTGTGTTTCAGCGCCTTCGGCAGTGGTGGTCAGCCCCAGCTTGCGGCCCAGTTCGACAATGCTTTGCAGGGCCGACGCCAGGCTTTCATTCTCGGCACAGCCGTGCACCAGCGAGCGGTCGATCTTCACTTCGTTGAACGGCGTGGAGACCAGGTTGAAGTAAGAACTGAAGCCCTTGCCAAAATCGTCCTGCGCCAAGCCAAAGCCCATCATGCGCAGGCGGCATGCTCCAGCGTAGTAGCTACTGGGCAACTGTGTGGTGGAGCTTTCCATCAATTCGAAGGTGATTTGCCGAGGCTCGGCATCGCGCTGCTGAACCTGGGCCAGCAGGCGGTCGACGAGGTCGCATTGGTCAAGCAGGTGCGTGGGCAGGTTGATCGACACCGGCAGCCGGTAGCCGAGCTGCGCCCACTGGGCCTGGGCGGTCAGGGACTGGGCGAGGATGCAGGTCAGCAACTGGGTTTCCAGACCTTGGCGCTCGATTTCACCGAGAAACTCGCCTGGCAGCAACAGCCCCTCATCGGGGTGGACCCAACGCGCCAGCGCTTCGGCGCCGACGATACGCCCGTCATGCAAAGACTTCTTGGGCTGGAACCAAGCCTGGATTTCACCGTTGGCCAAGGCGCCCGCCAGGTGTTCCCGCGCCAGGCTGACACCCCGATGGCAGCAAGGTATACGGGCCTGGTCGGCAAGCTTGTCGAGGTAGTCGCGCAGGGCGCGCACCTGCGGCTCGCACACCGGCTTGGTGATCAGCCCGGCGACCGTCAGCCCAAGGTTGCCCGCCACCTGCCCGGCCCCAACCAGCATGCGCCGCGAGGCCACGCTCATCAGTGCCAGGGCCGGTGGTGCCTGAAGTTGCGCCAATTGCTGGATCAACTGCACGCCGTCCATGCCCGGCATCATCAAGTCACTGAGCAACAGGTCATACCGCTGGCGGGCCAGGCGTTGCAACGCGCTCGCGCCGTCCCAGACCACGTCGACGTCAAAGCCGCCGATGCCCTGGAACACGTTGATCAGGTACTCATGCTGAAAAGGATGATCCTCCACGATGAGCACGCGATAGGCACTCAAAGCAGGCTCCTCTGATACGGCTGCAAACACTGGTGGAGTACGCGCAACGTAAAGGGCTTGACCAGGCAGTGGTCCATGCCCGCATTGAGGCAGCGCTCGGCTTCATCGAGCATGGCGTTGGCGGTGGCACCGATGATCGGCAAGGCGCAGCCCAGGCGACGCAGTTGCTCGGTGAGTTCATAGCCATTCATGCGCGGCATATTGACGTCGGTAAGAATCAAGTCGAACGCGGCTTCGCCCCACAGTGACAGCGCCTCAATGCCGTCGCCCGCCAGCACCACGGTGCAGCCTAGCTCTTCGAGTTGATCACGCAGGATCAACTGGTTGATCAGGTTGTCTTCAGCCACCAGCAAGCGCAGGTTGAGGTTGATCTGGGCAGGCGCTTCGCAGGGCGGCGGCGACGGATGCTCCTCGATGCCCTGGGCACGGCTGACCGCCCGATTGAGGGCCTGCAGCTGGTTCAGGCCGATCTGCCAGCAAGCACCCGGCGCCTGATGCACACCATGCTCATCGGCAGCCGCCATCACCCGCGGCCCGGACCAGCGCGGCCTCAGGCCAGGGTCGACCGGGCCGGGGTAAAGCTCCACCAGCACCGCGCCAGGGTCGGCTTCTACCGAGTGCGGCACGCCCAATTGCGCCCGCGCGCCCCAGCGTCGCAACCAGCCGCCAATGCTCTCGGCCAGCTCGCGCACGGGTGACACCACGTAGACGCGCTCGCCCAGCAAGGGCAACGCCCACGGCTCATGCCCGTACTCATCGACCTGTTCCAACGGCAAGGTGAAGGTAAAACTGCTGCCCAGCCCCGGCTCGCTGACTACCCGCAGCGTACCGTTCATGAGGTGCACCAGGCGCTTGCAGATCGACAACCCAAGCCCGGTGCCCGCCACCACATTGGCATTGCCGTTGGCCTGGAAAAACGGCTCGAACAGGTACTGCTGGTCGTGCGCGGCAATACCTTTGCCGGTATCCACCACTTGCCATTGCAACAGGGCGCGCTCGCCTTCGCGGCTCTCCAGGCGCACGCGCAATACGATGCGCCCGCTCTCGGTGAACTTGAGCGCATTGTTGAGCAGGTTATTGAGGATCTGACGGATACGCGTGACATCGCCGCGCACATGGTCGGGCAGTTGCGGGTCGAGGCAGGCGAACAGTTGCAGCCCCTTGCTCTGGGCGGCACCGGCGTAGCCCTGGATCACCTCTTGCACCAGCTCCAACGGGGAAAATACGCTGAGTTCGAGGGACAACTGCCCTGCCTCGATTTTCGACACATCCAGCACATCACAAATCAGCTGCAGCAAATTCGCCGACGAGCCTTCGATAGCATTCAAGTAGCCCCGCTGCTGGTTGTTGAGGTCGGTGCGGGCGAGCAACTCCAGGGTGCCCAGCACGCCATACAACGGCGTGCGGATTTCATGGCTCATGGTTGCCAGGAACAACGTCTTGGCCTCATTGGCTGCATCCGCCAAGGTACGCGCCTGCTGCAGGGCCAGCTCCACCTGTTTGCGCTCGGTGATATCGCTGAACGCGCAAATCAACACTTCCTCACGCTGATAACGGGTGGGCGCGAAGCTCAGGAACAAGTGGCGACCGTCGGCCATTTGCAGCTCGTCGGTGTTGCTTTGCTCGCTGGGGTGAAAGGCGCGGCGAATCCAGCCGTGGCACAGTTGTTGGCGTTCCTGGCCGTTGCCCAGCCATTGGCGCGACAGGGGATTTTCCAGCACCACTTCACCGTCACTGCGGCGCAATACGCACAAGGCAACCGGCGCGATACGAATGACCGCGCTGCTGAACGCCTCACTTTCCACCAAGGCTTCGATGCGATTGGCTGCGGGGATAATCAGGCGCTGATCGATACGCCTCACCAGCCTCAGCATCAACAGGCTCGCCAGCAAACACAGTAGCAGGCACATCAGCAGCGGCAGGGCCAGGCTGGGCAACAGCGAACTCAGCTCCAGGCTGTAGACGATCTGCCATTGGGAATACCCCAGGTGTTTGCGGATGGCCAGGCGATCCGGCAACCCACGGCGGCCCTCCCAGCCGAAACTGGCCGTGCCGTGGTACTGGCGCAGCACCTGCGCAGCGGGCGGTTGCTGGGGCGTACTGCTGAAAATCAGCTGACCTGCGGCGTCGAGCAACATAAAGTCGCCGGCTTTTTCATGCTGCAGCGCGTTGATCAGGTCCGGCCCGTCGACCTCCAGGCCAAGCCAACCCGAGGACGGGCTACGGTCATCCAGACGCGTGAAGATATACAACGGCGAATCCAGCCGGCTTTGCTCGGTAAGCCATAGCTCATCGCTGACCGAGACGTTGCCGGTATCGACCGCCATCAGCCGCTGCAACACCGTCTGCGGCACAGCGTCCGGTGCCGGGCCGGCGGTGAACAGGCGCTCCACCAAAGGTTCGGCACGCTGGGCCACGTAGATCAGGTTGACCTGGTTGGCCTCCAGGTAGTCGAGCATCCGCCGCGTCAGCCACAGGCTCCAGATATTGCCGGCCTCCCCGAGGGTGATATGCACCTCCTCGGCAGGCACGTTGTTGAGGTTGCCCACGGGGGCCGTCACATGCCGAACCGTGGACAGGCCAAGACTTTTCAGCAGCGTCTGGCGGCTGACGAAAAAACTTTGGGCATCCGAAACCGCCTCATTCATATAGCTGCGCCGCAACGAAATCTCCTCGCTGAACGCCGCACGCAAATAGCTGTAGGCGCCCGCGTACACACCCAGCACCAACGCCAGGGCGAACAGGCGCAGCAGCTTGCGGGCCGCTTTGGGCGTGGAGAAGGTGGCGTCGAGGGGTTGCAAAAAATGTTTGAGTTTCATCGCCGCAAGCGTACGCAGCGCAAGGGGGCGCGAGAATAAGACGGATCTCAAAGCGCCATTGAACTCTGCCATAAAACGCTGTTCTAGACAGGTTCGCCGTTGCGTGCGTAGCATCGGCGGCCCTCCTTTGTACTCTCCATTTCAACAGAGCGATCCATGTCTATCCAGCAAACACCCGGGCACGTACTGCCCGCGCGCAGTGCCGCCAAAATGGAAGCGGCCATGGCCGTGG
>Ga0247732_10001117_pt1 | contig 11139 bp, 16 predicted proteins | sample UWRJL163409C2_FD_180940 | JGI IMG/M metagenome (GOLD analysis project Ga0247732, IMG submission 180940) | Plant litter microbial communities from Arlington Agricultural Research Station in Wisconsin, United States - UWRJ-L163-409C-2 | ecosystem: Environmental > Terrestrial > Plant litter >...
CCGGCGTCACCAAGCATCTGCGAAATCTCGAACGCCATGTCGGCGCGCGCCTGCTGGAGCGCTCGTCACGGCTGGTGCGTCCGACCCCGCAGGGACAGGCGCTCTACGATTCGAGCCGGGAGGCGCTGGTTGCCATCGATGCGGCGCTGGAGGGCGTCCGCACGGATCGGGGCGTGATGGAGGGCAGCTTTCGCATCCACGCGCCGTCCTGCATCGGCACCAAGCATCTCCACGGCATTGTCATGGCTTTCCAGCGCCAGCATCCGTCGGTCACAGTGGATTTGATGCTCGACAACAGGGATGTCGACCTTGTCTACGAGAACTTCGATCTGGCGATAAAATACGGCCGTCCCGCCGATCAGGAGCTCATCATTCGCCGGCTCGGCTTCAGCCGGCGAATACTCGTCGCGGCGCCCGGCTTCCTCAAGCAGTTCGGACCGATCGACACGCTGGAGCGGCTGTCCGAGGTCGGGCTCGTCGCCAGCGCGAGGATGGTCTCGCCGCGCGACGTGCTCTCGCTGCGTCACCGGAGCGGCAGTCTGGTCGATGTCCCGATCCGCTCGGTTCTGCGAACCAACAGCGCGGAGGTCATCACCTCCACCCTGATCAACGGCCACGCCGCCGGGCCGGTCCAACAGCTTCTGGTCAACGAGGAGCTTACCCAGGGGCGTCTCGTCCGCATTCTGCCCGACTATGAGGTGAGACCCACCGAGGCGTTTCTCGCCTATCCCTCCGTCCGCTTCATGCGCCCCATTGTCCGGGCCTTCACCGATTTCGCCGTGCCCGCACTTCGGTCGATCGACGGCATCACGGTAAGCGAATCCTGGCCATCGGAAGACAAGCCGGGCCTTACAATTCCGGTACGGAATGCGCTCAAGACGATAGGTTCGGCCGAAATATCGGCCAGCCTCGACACGCCCTAGCCGTTACTAAGCTGCCTGGGGCCGGGCTTACTTCGGGACATAATCTCACAGGCCAGGGACGTGGCTCGGCCGCCAACGGTCGAATGCAAGAAACGTCGGCCGTCAGTTCGTGAGCATCACGCTGAGACATTTGCGTTGGGCATGTTTGCGCCCAGGACACGGGTAATTTCAGAACGGTTCTGCGTACCCCAGTGACAGAGCGGCATGAGCGCCTCCACGAGCGTCCTTCCAAACGGTGTCACTGTATAATCCACCCTCGGCGGCACTTCCTTGTAGTCGTGTCGCAAAATCACGCCAGCCGATTGGAGATCCCGCAGTTGCTGGATCAGCACTTTCTCGCTGATCCCTGCGACCAATCGCTTGAGGTCTCCGAACCGGCGGGAACCATGCTGGAGGTGGTAGAGGATCAAAGGCTTCCATTTCCCGCCCACTACAGCGAGCGCGATATCGAGGCCACAGTCCGAATCGTCCGTACTCAAGGGAATCTCCTACTTACCTCTAGGTAGGTACTAAACAAATTGTCCGTTCCAGTCCATATCTGGGTTCGACAGCGATGGAGACGACAATGGGCAAGCTCGACGGGAAGGTGGCGGTCATAACCGGTGCCAATAGCGGCATCGGCCTCGCCAGCGCCAAGCGCTTCGCACGAGAGGGCGCGCGGGTGTTCATGACGGGTCGACGTCAAGCTGAACTTGACAGGGCGGTGGCGGAGGTCGGCCACGGCGCACGCAGTGTGCGAGGCGACGTCGCGGATCTGTCGGACCTGGACCGCCTCTACGAGACGGTGCGCCAAGATGCCGACCATATCGACGTGCTGTTCGCCAATGCGGGTAGCGGCGAGTTCGCGGCACTGCCGGTGACCTGAGACCCTTTTCTCCTCCAGCTTAGGCGAGAGTCCGAGGGTTGATTTGTGGCCTCAGGCGGCCGCGGTTTCCAGTGCGATTGTTGCCGCGAACTCGGCGGTGGATCGATTGCCGAGAGCTGAGTGAGGGCGGTTCACATTGTAGTCCTCCTTCCATGAGGTGATGGCGGCACGAGCCTGGCCCAGGCTCGAGAACAGGGTCTCGTTCAGGCACTCGTCCCGGAAGCGGCCATTGAAGCTCTCGACGAAGCCGTTCTGCATCGGCTTGCCGGGAGCGATGTAGTGCCATTCGACGCCGGTCTGCTGGCACCATTTGAGAACGGCCATCGAAGTCAGTTCCGTGCCGTTGTCGGAAACGATGGTCGCAGGCCTGCCTCGGATGGCGAGCAGCGCGTCGAGCTCGCGTGTCACCCGCAGGCCCGAAAGCGAGGTGTCGGCAACCAGCGCCAGGCATTCCCGGCTGAAGTCGTCCACCACGGCCAGCACCCGGAAGCGCCGACCGTCCGTGAAGGCATCCGACACGAAGTCAAGGCTCCAGCGGACGTTGGTCCGATCCGGCACCAGGATGGGACGCCTCGTGCCGAGCGCTCGCTTGCGTCCTCCGCGCCGACGGACCTGGAGCTTCTCCTCCCGATACAGCCGGCGCAGCTTCTTCTGGTTCATGACGATACCCTGACGCCTGAGCATGATGTGGATCCGCCGCCTCACGGCAATTGCAAGCAATTGCCTGCCGGCCAGGGGATAGCCGAAGCGGCGGCGCTCGCCCGCCACGGCCCTCATGGCCTCCCGCAGACTTGCATCGTCGGAACGGATGCTGCGGTAACGCACGCTGGTGCGATCGACGCCCAGCGCCTTGCACGCCCGACGCTGGCTCACCCCGTGCGCCGCACAGGCATGAGCCACGGCTTTGCGCCTCGCATCGGGCGTCACCATTTTTTTGAGCTGACATCCCTCAGGATCGCGTTGTCGAGCATCTGCTCCGCCAGCAGCTTCTTCAGCCGCGCATTCTCCTCCTCAAGCGCCTTCAGCCGCCGGGCATCGGACACGTCCATGCCGCCGAACTTGGCCTTGAACTTGTAGAAGGTCGCCGAGGAGATGCCGTGCTTGCGGCAGACGTCAGCGGTCTTAGCGCCCGCCTCCTGCTCCTTCAGCATCCCGATGATCTGTTCCTCTGTGAACCGTGAGGCTCGCATCGTCCGTCTCCATGATCGACGGACTCCACCTAAATCTGGAGGAGGATCAGGGGCTCAGGTCAGCAGCTGGGTCGCCGCCTTACGCGATGAGGTCAGTGAGAAGCGCGGGCGCTGGATGGCAAACAATGTCCGCGCCGTGCTTTCGATCATCGCGGAGTTCGCGCGAGAGAAGGAATGGCTGCCGAACAATCCGGTCAGAGGCATTCGCCGCGTGAGACGCGACCGAGCTAAGCCCAAGCTCAACCGTCCATGGACGGAGCGAGAGTGCCGATCCGTCCTGAAAGATGCGCCAGCCTATCTCAAGGTTGCGATCGGCTTGGCCATGTTTGCGGGATTTCGCAAGGGTGATGTTCTGCGCGTCAGAAAAGACGCCATTCGCGACGGAGCCATCCACGTTGTGACCGAAAAGAGAGACGTAGCAGTCATAATGCCGATCCATCGCGAGTTGGCGGCGATTCTAGAACACGCCCCTGAGCATGCCGCGGCCACTATCGCCGCCAACTCCAGAGGCCATTCGTGGACGGAGAGTGGGTTCAATTCCACATTCAGCAAGTTCATTGATCGGCTCGAGGTGGAAAAGAAAATCGCACCCGGGCTGACGATGCATGGACTTCGGCACACTGTTGGCACCCGCTTGCGCGAAGCGGGAGCAGAGCTAGACGATGTTCGGCGTTTGCTGGGCCAAAAGACGCTGTCGATGGCCCAGCATTATTCCGAATCGGCTAATCGATCCGAAGAAGCCCGCGAGATGATCGACAAACTCGACGTGCTGGGCGATCGGAATCCCCAAATTTTGGAAAACCTGCCCAAAATTTTGGAAAACTGAGCTTGGCTTGCAAGCCTAAGCCCTTGAAAATAATGGTGCCCAGGGACGGGACGCACTTCATGAGTGTTTCCCGTCCCTTAGCATCCGCCATTGTTACAACGGTGGCGGATGTTTCTTGGGATGCGGGGAGGCCAATGTTACAACGGGGTCGCCGAGAAGAACAAAGCGGAACACGGGGCTGACGTCATGAGCAGTTCGATTCCCGATCGCGAGAAGGCGGCACGCGCGCTGTGCCGTCTCGAAGGCCATCCCGAGAATACCAAGTTCGAGGGAAAGCCGATGTGGCAGTCCTATCTCCCGCAGGTTGATGCCGTGCTCGAAGCTGCCATCCCCAACGGGTGGAAGCTGGTGCCCGCCAAGACCGGCGGTGACACCCTTGGCAACGGCTAAAGGCCGCTACTCTAAGTCGTCGGGCGTTTCGCCGTAGCGCGCCAGCTCGACCGCCGGCTCGAACTCGCCCAGGTTCGGATCACCACTGCGCGAAAAAGCAATCGCTCCGACATTGCCCGCTGCCGACGCCATCTCGCGCGCGCGGCTCTTAGCCTGCGCGGCGCTCTGGCACTCTACCGGCTCCAGGCCGAACAGTTCGTCGAAGCCATTTCGGATGAACGGGATCGCAACGTAATAGGTGGTTTTTGCCATCTCACTTTCCTCTCGCCGCCGGCGCACCTCGCAAGGTTATTCACCGTCGACAGGTGTGGCGTCCAGTCCCGGCGTGATCTCCATCAGGTCGCAGGACTTGAGCCATAGCCGCCACCGGTGGGCGAACCCCTGCATTGCCTCCTCCAGCGTGTCGCCGGCCCCGCTGGGCGTGCCATGCCCGTCGCCGCTCACATAGACCGTGCCGATCGACCATTGCCACCAAACACGCTGGCCGTAGATCTCATGGCGGGTGATGACGCCTATGCGGGTTTCCCCGCTGCGGACGGAATAGCTTTCGAACTCGACGTCGTTTCGCTTCTTGAGCCACAGTGCCATGGCCGTCCTCTTCGCCGGGATGAGGCCTAGAAACGACAAAAAGCGCCCCTTGGGCAACCAGCGAACTGGTGCCAAGGGGCGGAAGATCGTCGTATGCGAGCGGCCTCAAGGCGGCTTCACCTCGATTGCCGTCATTTGCAATCCCAGCCAGAAGCCGATGCCCAACGCGACCGTGAGGGCGATGGCGACCGCCCACCACCTGCCGCGCAGCGCCAGGCCGCGCGGGGTGATGTCAGGGCTCACCTGCATGAGCGCGAAGCCCGCGATGTGGATGAGGCGCGAGAAGTTCGACGTGGCCGTGCCCAGCCAGTCTGACGGCTGCCCGGCAATGTTCCAGAGGACGCCGAAGGCACCCGCAAACACCGAGCCAAAGGCGAACAGGAACACGCCGTAGATGGCGAGATGGCTGCCCCGCCCGCCCTCGTGGTCGCTGCGCTCCCTAAGCCAGAGCACACGGTAGGCTGGCTCGATATACTGCGCGACGGTCAGCGACCCGGCCACTAGAAGCAGCAGCGCCATCGTGCCAGCGAGGTACTGGCTCGGCAGCACCGGGGCGACGATCCAGTAGGTTACCGCGACCACCAGCGACCAGAGCAGGAGGCTATTGTCTCTCAGAACCCGCATGGGGAGCCTCCATCAAAATCAAGGCGTGGGTCATGGTGTCGAGAACGCGGGCACTGGAGCGGGCGATCTGGGTGTGTTGGCGCCCGGCCGACTGGAGGTCGTCGCTTTCCCTCTTCAGGTTCTCGCGCTCGACCGCCAGTTCGCGGGTTACGTCCGCCCGTCCTTTGGCGTGGTGAGGACCCAGCAGAACGCGTTCGATGAAAGCTGCGACCTTCGTCATCCGCGCTGCCTTTCCCGAACGAGTTCGTTGAGGGTGTGCGTCATCTGCACCATCGCCCGGGTGGCCTCCGCCGAGGCTCGGGTCTGCTCGGTGTTCGCGGCGATCACCGAGGTCGACGTCGCGCTATCGGTGGCGAACTTCCTCGCATCATCGAGGTGTTCCCGCCGTGCTTCTGCGAGTTCCGTGATCAGCGATTTGACCCAGTGCACGAGGAACCCACAGGCGACCATGAGGACCGCGATGACCGACCCGAGGATCGGGTCGGCATTCACAAATCGCTGCGTCGCCTCGATGACTGGATCAGCCATGATTGGTCAGGCTCCGATCGGCTTCTTGGCGACCCACCTGCCGTACAGCGTGGTGACGCCGCCGGCGACCGCCGACAGCGCGGTGAGGTGGGCCGTCAGATCGCCCTCCCCGGTCATCAGCAGGTTCGCTTCGGTGGTGAGCCCGCCGAGGATAGCGATGATCGCGCCCCACGTTACGCGCGACAGGAACCACGGCTCGGAGTTGGTGGCATGGGTTGCCCGCGCCACAATCTCTTTCACCTCGGGGCTCTTGCGAACCTCCTGGATGACCTGTGAGGCGATCTCGCGCGACTGTTCGCGCGGGGCGCTGTTCAGCGGCGAGCGCACCACTTCCTCGACGGCGCTACGAAGGACGCGGGTCAGAATTTCGGCAGCGATCATCATCACGATATTTCCCATTTGAAGGTATGGCCGGTGGTCTCGGCGAGCACGGCAAGCGCCGTTGCCATGCCGGTAATCATGGTCAGAGCCACGTCCTCGCTCGGCACTTCCGCCGGCGGCTCGACAGCGACAGGGGCATCGCCACGCCAACCGGCAGCGGACCAGTCGGCGGCGGTGAGCGCGGCGAGGAAGGACTCGGCATAGCCGGCGATGTCTTTGGCGCGGTCGGTGCCGTTGACGACGGCGCGGGCGCCGACGAAGTCGTGCGCCTCGCCAGCGAGGAACTTCTCCATGCTCTTGCCGGTGAAGTCGCCCTTGCCGCTGAGGCCGGCGAGCATGCCCTCGAACAAGATGCGGGCGGAGATGGCGGGATCCAGTGCGAGGCCGGGATTGCTCACGAGATCGATGCCGATGATCTCGCCGAGGCGGCGATAGTTGTCCTCGTGCGTCAGTTGGACGTCGCCGCGGCCGAACATCGATCGACCCTTGGCATCGACCCGCCAGTACGGCGTCTTCACGCTCGGCAGCTTGCCGGCCTTCCACGCCTTCTCCAGCGCCGCGACGGCGCCGGCATCGGTCGATGCGAGGGTCTCTCGCACAGGCTGCATGCGCTTGGCGGTCTCGTGGTAGCTGGTCGCCAGCGGATAGGCGACGAGGTCGCGGTCGTCGAGGTTGAGCCGGGCGGCCTCGTCGAGCAGGCGGGTGAGGCCGCTGACCTGAGATTGGGAGAGCCGGCCGCCAAACAGCGACGAGCGCACCCGGTCGAAGAAGACCGTGCGGTTCATGGAGTGCTCCAGAAACGGAAAAGCCGCCCGGTCAGGGCGGCAGGGGCGGAGGGCGATTTTGCCCGGACTAATCCGAAAGGCTAAGATGTCGCGGGCATGAAGAGGAACGGTTAAACAGTGCGCGCGTTAGTTGTCCGCATGACCTTTCGTACAGACTCACCTAATTGCGCTCTATCTCGGCGAATTGATCGCCTTATTTCGAGCGGCACACTCATCGTTGAGCAGCATCCCGAATTGAAATCGACGACCCGCTTTGCTTTGCGCAGGGTACGGCGTCAGATGGTATCCAAGGGAATTGGCGCCGAACCACTTCGCCGCCTCGACGACTATATTGCCTTGCTGGGATTTCGCATTCGCCGAGAGCTATCAGCTTGATCTATGTCACTCTGGCCGCACCCGAATGCATCCTATGTGCCAAAGGGTTCGAAGGCGCGTGCGTCGTCATCATAGTTGCAACGATGACTACGATGGCCGTCTCTCTTGCTATCTCCGCCCAGGCCGCCCTTACCTCCGCAGGTGAAGTCAGGCTAGACGGGGCCTGCAGCACGGCCCGTTGAAGTCGGCGTGGCGCTGGCATAGGCCGGGCCCGACCTGGTGGACGTCGGCGATCGCCCGTCCTTGCCGGCCTCTCCAGACGGTTTCTTCAAATCGCAGGACGTGGTGTAGCCGCCCTTCGCCAACCGGTGCTGCACGCCGTCGATAAGATAGGTGCCGTCAATACCGGGGCGCGTGCCGGAAAGGATGAGAGGCGCCTCCGGCTTGGCCGTGGCCGTCCCGACGATCAGCACTGAACCGTCGCCGCCGTTGCGCTCGGAGCGCCCCTTCAATGACCTTGCCCTACGCTCGGCGTTCTCGGCCGTGCCTGACACGAAGCGGTCGATGAACGCCGCGCCACCTCCGCCCTCGACGTCGGCCTCGCGCTCCTCCCATTTCGACTTCTTCTCGTTGAAGAACCGCGCGCGAACCTTGCCGTGGCGAGGGCGGGAGAAGACCGGCGATATCGACCAGTTGAGCAGATTGACGCCGAGGGTCGCCAGTACCGGCGGCAAGGCAACGCCGCCAGCAGTCATGCCAGCGTTCGCCGGCGTGAAGATCGCCTTCCCGTCCTGCATCTTGAACGTGGCGCCCATCTCTCGAGAGATCCGCTGGCCCCAGTGCAGGAAGGATTCGAACTGCATGGCCCAGTAGGGCCGCTGCAGTGACGCGAGCTCCGAGGCTATAATGACCTCCGGAATGCCGGCCGACTGAGCGAATTTCTTCGCCGCGTCCCCGAACGTCGCATCATCAAGGTGCTGTCCCTGCGCGGCCTTAGCATCGGACTTCGGATCGATGCCCTTGGCGCCAATGATCAGCTCGCGGCCGCCGCGCTTGGATCCGCGGGAGTTCACGTCCGAAACGAAGCCCGAGAACGTCAGCCCCACACCGTCGACGGTGTCGCCGAGGCTGATGCGCATGAGGGCGCCCTCATCCGGCAGCTTGATGGCGCCGCCCACGTCGGCGAGCGTGATCGATGCACTGTCCGTCGCGGTGCCGGCGCGGTCATTGACATCGATCGACTTGACCAAAGGCTGGAAGCGCGAGGTGTAGTCGGTGCCATCGACCTCGACGCGATACAGAGGCCTACGCAACACTGGGAGCATCCCAGAGCTGAACGACTTCCTGCGTCTTCGTCTTGGCCGGCGGGTCGATCGGGATCCGGATGACCGTGCCCTCGGGGAGCTCCGGGCCCTTGGCGGCCAGTCCGGGGTTGAGATTGAGCACCCGCTCGTGCATCCCGATCATCGGCTTCTTGAAGCGCCGCCAGATGATCTTGGACAGGGTGAAGCCGCGGGCTTTCACCGTGTATTCCTCATAGGTGACGCTCACAGCAGCCCCCCGAACACGCCGAACACCGAGGCGGCGAACGGCGCCTCCGCCCGGGTCAATTCGATCTCGAGCGAGATCTCGCCAGCGACACCATCCCAGCCGAGCGTCTCGCCTGTCTCCTGAATGTCGGTGATCAGGTAGAAGCCGAGCAGGGTGAAATCGCCGCGCAGCAGTAGTTGCGAGACGCCCGACGCGCGGGCCTGCTCCAGCATTCCGATGGCGGTCAGCCCGCCCGTGAACACGTCGTCGTTTGGGAAGGTCACGCAACTGATGGTGAAGCGGCGCTCGCCGTCGCCCATATCCTCGAACAGCGGTGCCGCGCCGAGGATCTCGTGGCTTGCATATGGATATAGCGCTGAGCTGCGCGTGCGCTGAGGATTCAGCGGCGCCAGCTTCAATTCGACAGGGCCAATGGAGAAGAGCATCAGTCGAAATCCAGACCGTAATCGCCAAAGACACCGGCGAGCTCGCTCGACACGCGATCGGCGATCGCCTCCGCGTTCGGGCCGTTGATGTGGAACGTGATCGGGCCCACGGCGCCGCGCCCGCCGGATCCGGCCGGATGGATTTTCCCGTCCTGCGCAGGCGAGAAGAACTCCTGCCCGAATTCGTTCACCTGATAGAGCCCGCCGGCATAGACGCCACCGCCCGACGCGCGTCCGGGCCCGGTCGCTCGGCCAGCCGTGTCCATTCCGAGACCGCCAGGACCACGAGCACCAGCGCGATTAAGGCCAACGCCGGGGTATGCCGACGACGGCCGGATCGGCACTTCTACGCCGCCGGCGAAGATGGCCTTGATGCGATCAAGCACGGATCGAGCAGCCGCCTCGGCAGCGGGCCCCGCCGCGGCTACGCCGTCAGCCACGCCAGACTTGATCTCGCCCCAACCCTTTCCGACCGCGGCCTCGCGCTTGGCATCCTGCTGCTCGCGCGTGCGCCCGGTGAAGTATTCGACGGCAGCCGCAGCGATCGTTTCGCCATAAGAGGCGGCCAATCCGACTCCCAGCAATCCACCCGTAGCGCCGACCTTCGTAGGGCTGGGCATGCCGGCGGGAACTGCTGGAGATCCTGGAAGCCCGCCGCCAGGCAACCCGCCCGCACCAAGCCTGCCGGCCGCGGCCGTCAGCGCCGCTGCAGAGCCATCAAGGGCGACCGCCGAGGCGGCCAAGCCGAAACCGCCGGTGATGCCTTGGTAGGCCTTGTAGGCGCCCAGTCCGGCCAGGCCGACGCCTGCGGCACCGCCTGCGACGCCCGCGGTGCCAGCGAGGCCATTGTCGCGCAGCCAGCCGGTGACGTTGGAGAGGACACTGCCGACGCTGTTAAGCGCGCTTACGAAGGCCGGAATAATGGGATCGGACAGAGCGCCAATTGCATTGCGTACCTGCGCAAGCGCGCCGGCAGCCGCAACGAAGGGATCGCGGTTCTGCAGATCTTCCGCGGCGGCCGTGCCCGGCGCCGTGTTCATCTTCCGCTCTTTGGTCTCGTACTGCTCGCGCTGGGTGATCAGGCGGCCGAAGAGATCCGCGACGGTCTGGTTGGAGAACAGCTTATTCACGGCCTCGACGACGGCCGCTTCGTTGGAGGTGTCGACGCCGGCGTTCTTCAGCCGCGGCGTCAGCGTGTTCCAGGCGAAGTCAGCCGGATCGGCCGCGAACTGGTCGCGGAACATGAACTGACCGTTCTTATCGCGGAGACCCATGCGCTGCTGCTCAGCGCGCGCCTGCTTGGTCGATCGATCACCGATCATCTGCGCGGTGCTGGAACCGAGCGCGGTACCGACGCGGTCCGCGCCCATGTCGGAAATCAGCGCAGGCACGATGCGCGACAGGAATCGGTCATTCAGCGCGAAGCCGCCCGACTTGGAGCGCTTCGCCATGGTGAAGATGTCGCCCGGGTCGAACTCCATGCCCTCGACGCCCTGCGCCCGCACGACACCGTCAAGGAGCGCGCGGATCTGGGCGGGGTCAACGTTCTTGCCGAGGGTGTCCAACCCGCGCATGAACCGCGTCAGGCTGGTGAGGGCCTGATCGCTGCTCTTCATCGAGCTGATGACGGTGAAGGCCTGCGCGAGATCAGGAGCCAGGCCAAGCGCACCCTCGGTTCCCATTTGGGTGAGCGCGCCCTCGCGAATGAGCGAGTGCATGGTGACCGCGTCGACCGACTTGTAGCGTCC
>Ga0247732_10001119_pt1 | contig 11136 bp, 11 predicted proteins | sample UWRJL163409C2_FD_180940 | JGI IMG/M metagenome (GOLD analysis project Ga0247732, IMG submission 180940) | Plant litter microbial communities from Arlington Agricultural Research Station in Wisconsin, United States - UWRJ-L163-409C-2 | ecosystem: Environmental > Terrestrial > Plant litter >...
GCTCGCATGCCCGCGGGGTCTTGTTGACCTCGCGGGGGTTGCAACTGGCGCGCGGATAACAGAGAAGCGCGCGAGCGACAGAGACGCGCACGGAAGCACGCATCAGCTCGGACATCACGGAGCGGGCAGCAACAGCCCGCGCTGACAACAAACCGGCGCGAGGTCACGACCACGCAGGCGAAGCACCCACCGCCACACCACCCACCGCGGCGCCACCCACCGCCACCCACCACCACGCCACGCGGAGGCGCCGTGAGCACCCGCACTCCAATCACGCGAGCACGAGACATCCGCCCCCAACCTTTTGGTCACCTGCCTCGTCTAAACAAGTAGACAGGTGAAATGAACCAGCGCAACGAAGGAACACGAGTGACACGAAGTACGAAGACATGACCGCGGCAAAGACCTCGGCGAACCCCGTTGCGGCGGATGACTGGCGCGCCGTTCTCGCGACGCTGGTCGCCGAACGCGGTGACGCCCTCACCCGGTACGCCCGACTCATCTGCGGCAACAGCGACGACGCCGCAGACCTCGTGCAGGACGCCCTGGTGAAGACCTTCGGCCGACTGCGCAACGGCTTCACTGTTGCGAGTGCGGAGGCCTACGTGCGCCGCACCATCCTGAACAGCTACCTCGATGGCGGGCGCCGCACCAGCCGCTGGCGCCGGATCGCGCACTTCACCGCGACCCCGGAACTGCAGGAGTCCAGCGCCTCGACGACGGATGCTCGCCTCGACCTCGACGGACAGCTCGCCCAGCTCAGCCCCCGCGAACGCGCCTGCATCGTTTTGCGGTATTACGACGACCTCACCGTCGCCGGCGTCGCCGAACGACTGGACATCAGCCCCGGCACCGTGAAGCGCTACCTGAGCGACGCGCTCGCCAAGCTCGGCGCCGCACTCGACGAGCCCGAAGCCGACTCCGAGCGTGGCACGGAGCCCAGCACCGCCCCCACCATGACGACGACCACGACCACCACGACCACCCCAGACTCGACCACGACCTCCAGAGAGGGCAGCAATGCTCAGTGAATCCGACCTCCGCACCATGCTCCACGACGGCCAGAACGCGAATGAGCAGAATGGCCAGAGCACCCCGATCGATCTCGGCGCCGTAATGCGCCGCAGCGCACGCCGGCACCACGGCCAGCAGATCGCCGTCGGCACCCTTGGCACGCTCGCGGTGGTGGGTATCGGCGCGGCCGGCATCACCGGCATCCGAGGCATCTCGGCGGGGAGCACGAGCGTTGCCGGCTCCAGTTCGCAGACCGACAGCAGCCAGGCCGACAACGGCACGAGCAATGGCAGCACATCAGAGCAGGGGCCTGCCACGGGCGCCCAGCCGCCGGTGAAGGGCAAGCGCGCCTCCGCCGATCGCATCAACCCCTGTGGTGGCCCGCTCGCCCAGGTGCAGCCGGATGCCTCGGGGCTGGTGCTCTCCGTCGACTTCCCGGCCACGGCATCCGCCACCAGCGCCAGCATCACCGGGCAGGTCACCATGACCAACACGGGAACGGAGCGCCTCACCGGCAGCACCGCGGCCAGCCCCGCGATCACCCTGTCGCAGGATGGCACGGTGCTCTGGCACAGCAATGGCCCGATGGTCATGATGGCCGCGATGGTCGACCTTGCTCCCGGCGCCTCGATGACCTACCCCGCCTCGTTCGCACCGGTGCGCTGCACCGTCGAGAACGAGCAGGCCGAGAGCTTTCCGACCGACCTGCCGTCGGTCGGCGCGGGCAGCTACGACCTCTCCGCGGCGATCGACTTCAGCCGCACAGATGCGGCGGGCGACTTCGTGTCGACCGGCCTGATCTCCGGCGCGGTCGCACCGATCACCCTGCAGTAGCGCCCACGACGGCACGATCTCACCAGACGAACACGAAACCGCCACACGAAATGGAACGGCGCGGGAACATCCCGCGCCGTTCCGCGTTGGACTCACCATGACAACAATCGGACTCATCGGTGCAGGACATATCGGCAGCCAGCTCGCCCGCGTGGCGATCGCGCAAGGCTATGACGTCGTGATCAGCAACTCTCGCGGCCCAGAGACGCTCTCCGACCTCGTCGCAGAGCTCGGGCCGAAGGCGCGCGCCGCCACGGCCCTCGAGGCTGCAGAGGCAGCGGATATCGCGGTCGTGACCGTGCCGCTCAAGAACTACACGCAGGTGCCGGTCGAGCCGCTCGCCGGCAAGATCGTGATCGACACCAACAACTACTACTTCGAGCGCGACGGGCACATCTCCGCCCTCGACGAGGGCACGACCACCGTGTCGGGAATGCTCCAGGAGCACCTGCCGACCTCCAAGGTCGTCAAGGGATTCAACAACATCATGTTCGGCGATATCACCACGGACGGCACACCGGTCGGCACACCGAACCGCCGTGCACTGCCGGTCTCCTCGAACTTCCCGGAGGCCGCCGAGTTCCTCATCGGCTTCATGGACGAGGCCGGCTTCGACGCCGTCGACTGCAGCCCGCTGAGCGAGAGCTGGCGCTTCGAGCGCGACCGCCCCGCCTACGTCTCGCGGCAGAACGCCGCAGAGCTCGTGGCAAACCTGGCGAAGGCGCCGCGCACGCTGTAGGCGAACGCTTCACCGCGCACGCTTCGCGCACGCCGGGAGGAGGTGGCGGCCATACTTAGGGTGTGGCTGCCACCTTTTTCGTCGTCCCCCAATGGCAGGGCTCCGGCTCGGCGCGCGCGATGCGTCTGATCGACGGGGCAGAGGCGATCCGCGAAGATCTGCCCGCGACCTCCACCGTGTTGATCGACATTCCCTCGGGTGCCGGCAGCGACGAGGGCACCCCGGTGTTGCGGCTCAGCTCGATCGTCGCGGTGCGCGACGCGCTGCTGGCCGAGATTTCCGTCTCGACCGGGCTCGGCATCACCATCGGCGGCGACTGCGGGGTCGAACTCGCCCCGATCGGCCGGGCGGTCGAGACCGGCGACACCGCCGTGCTCTGGCTCGACGCCCACCCCGACCTGAATACGCCCGAGAGCTCCCCCTCCGGAGCATTCACCGGGATGGTGCTGCGCACGCTGCTGGGTGAGGGGGCGGATGTCGCGGTCCCGAGCATCCCGCTCGACCCGAAGCTCCTCGTGCTCGCGGGCACCCGGTCCTTCGACGACGCGGAGGCGGAATATGTGGCTGCGGCGGGGGTCACCGCACTCGATCCGCAGGGGCTGGACGCGGCATCCGTCACCGCGGCGCTGCGCGCCACCGGGGCTTCTCGCGTCTACATCCACGTCGACCTCGACGTGCTCGACCCCGCCTTCATCGACGGCGTCGACTCCCCCGTGCCCTTCGGCGTGACCCTCCCGCAACTGCTCGAGGTGATCGCCGCCGCGAAGGCCGCGCTCCCCCTGGCCGGCGCCGGCGTCACCGAGTTCGCGCCCGCGGAACCGGAGGCGGCGGTCGACGACCTGGGCAGCATCCTGAGGATCATCGGCGCTCTCGCCAGCTGAGCTCCCGCACTCCGGCGCGGCGACGTCACTAGCATCGACAGCATGACCAACCGAATCACTGTCGATCGCGACGGCCACGTACTCCTCATCGGCTTCGACCGCGCCGACAAGCGCAACGCCGCCGACTTCCAACTGCTGCAGGAACTCTCCATCGCCTACGGCGAACTCGAGCGCGACCCCGAGCTGCGGGTCGGCTTCGTCTACGCCCACGGTGACCACTTCACCGGCGGTCTCGACCTCGCGGATGTCGGCCCCCGCATCGGCGCGGAAGGCCTCGACATCACGGCGGAGGGCGGCATCGACCCCTGGCAGGTCTCCGGGCAGCGGCTCAGCAAGCCGGTGGTGATCGCCGTCCAGGGTACCTGTCTCACCCTCGGCATCGAGTTGATCCTGGCCAGCGACATCGCAGTCGCAGCCGAGTCGACCCGCTTCGGGCAGATCGAAGTGGCCCGCGGCATCCTCCCCTTCGGCGGCGCGACCATCCGCTTCCCGCGGGCGGTCGGCTGGGGCAACGCGATGCGCTGGATCCTCACGGGCGACCTGTTCGACGCCGCAGAGGCGCACCGCATCGGGCTGGTTCAGGAGGTGGTGCCAGACGGCCAGCAGTACGACCGCGGTCTGGAACTGGCGCGGAGGGTCGCTGCACAGGCGCCGCTGGCGGTGCAGGCCGCGCTGGCCAACGCGCGTACCGCCGTCCGTGACGGCGATGCCGCAGCAGAGTCGGGGTTGCAGCCGGAGCTGGTGCGACTAGCGTCGAGCGAAGACGCCGCGATCGGCATGACGGCGTTCGCCACCCGCACCGCGGCCGAGTTCGTCGGTCGCTGAGACCATCCCAGGAGGACCCGTGTCCGAGAACAGCAGCGCACCGCCCCAGTCGACCATGCCGCCCGTGCCCGCTCCCGACACAACCGAGTTCGATCTGATCGTGATCGGTGCCGGAGCGGTCGGCGAGAACATCGCCGACCGGGCCGTGCAGGGCGGTCTCACCGCTCTCCTGGTCGAGAGCGAGCTCGTCGGCGGCGAATGCTCGTACTGGGCCTGCATGCCGTCGAAGGTGCTGCTGCGCAGCGGAATCGTGCTGCGCTCCGCCGAAGCGGTCGAGGGTGCGGAGGAGGCAGTCACCGGCGGTCTCGACGTCGCCGCGACGCTCGCCCGACGCAACAGCTTCACCCACGACTGGAACGATCAGAGCCAGATCGACTGGGTGAACGGTGCCGGCATCGCGCTGGTGCGAGGCCACGCCCGATTCACCGGCCCGAAGACGCTGGATGTCGACGGCACCACCTACACGGCACGGCACGCCATCGCGGTCAGCGTCGGCTCCGACCCGCTGTTGCCCGACGTGCCCGGGCTGAAAGACGTGAACCCCTGGACCAGTCGTCACGCCACCAGCGCACAGAAGGCCCCCGGCCGCCTCGCCATCATCGGCGGCGGTGTGGTCGGCGCAGAGATGGCGACCGCGTACTCGAGTTTCGGCACGAAGGTGACCATGCTGAGCCGCACCCCGCTCCTCAGCAATCAGGAGCCGTTCGTGAGTGAGACGGTTCAGAAGTCGCTGGAGGACGCGGGCGTGACCGTCCACGTCGGCGCCAACACCGGCGCGGCGAAGCGCACGGATGCCGGGGTCGAGCTGAGCCTGGACGACGGCAGCACCATCGTCGCCGACGAGGTTCTCGTGGCCATCGGCCGCGTGCCTCGCACGATGGATCTCGGCTTCGAGACGATCGGCCTCACCCCGGGTGACTGGCTCGACGTGGACGACACCATGCTGGTGAAGGGCTTCGACTGGCTCTATGCCTGCGGCGATGTCAACCACCGTGCCCTCCTCACCCATCAGGGCAAGTACCAGGCCCGCGCGGCGGGCGACGTGATCGCGGCCCGGGCGCTGGGCACACCGGTAGACGACGCACCGTTCGGCGTGCACGTGGCGACGGCAGACCACGAGATGGTTCCCCAGGTGACATTCACCGACCCCGAGGTGGCATCGGTGGGTCTCACCGCCGCCGCCGCAGAGGAGGCCGGGTACGACATCCGCGTCATCGACTACGACCTCGGTGCCGTCGCCGGCGCAGCGGTGCAGGCGGATGGCTATGAGGGCCACGCCCGCATGGTGGTCGACGAGAAGCGCAAGGTGATTCTCGGGGTGACATTCGTCGGTCAGGATGTGGCCGAGCTACTGCACGGCGCGACCACCGCCGTGGTCGGACAGGTGCCGCTGGACCGACTGTGGCATGCGGTGCCTGCCTACCCGACAATGAACGAGATCTGGCTGCGGCTGCTCGAGACCTACGGCCGCCCGACCGTCTAGCGCAGGCTGGCGTAGAGACCGAGCAGGCTGGTGGCGGTGGCCGCCCAGCCGAAGGCCTCGGCATGGCGCCGAGCCGTCTGCGACAGTTCGGCCAGGCGCGGTGCGTCGTCGAGCAGGCCGTCGATGGTGCGAGCCCAGTGGTGCGGATCGCGCGACCGCACGAGCACACCCGACACGCCGTCGGCGACCGACTCGACCAGTCCCGACCCGTGGAAGGCGACCACCGGCGTTCCGCTCGCCGCAGACTCCACCGCGACGATACCGAAGGTCTCCGAGCGCGACGGGATGACCGTCAGACTCGCCGAGGCGAGCAGGGTGGCCACCGCGGGCCGACCGAGTGCGCCGACGAAGCGCACGTCATCGCTGACCCCCAGGTCTGCGGCGAGCGCGCGTAGGCCGTCGAGGTAGCCCTCGTCGCCGGGCGTCGGCTCGCCCGCGATGACCAGCACGGCACGGCCGTCCCGCAGCAGCGCGAGGGCGCGGATGGCGAGTTCCTGATCCTTCAGCGGCTGGATGCGGGCGACGACGGCGAGGATGTGGCGATCGGGCGCGATGCCCAGCGACGCGCGCAGGCGCGAGCCGCGATCATCCTGGGCCGTGTCATTCGGTGCCGTGCCATTCCGTGCCGTGCCATCCTGTGCCGTGTCATTCCGTGCCGGACGGAACAGGTCGAGGTCGACGCCGGGTGGAACCACCCAGACCCGGTCGGCGGGGGCCTTTGCCAGGTCGATCAGCGCGGTCGCCTCCGCGGCGGAGCCGGCGACGATGGCGCTGGCCTGGCCCGCGAGGAACATCTCGGTCATCACTCGGCGTTCCGACTCCGCGGACTGCCCGGTGTCACGGGTGGCGTTCTTGAGTGCCGCGACCGTGTGGAAGCTCTCCACGAGCGGGATGCCGAGCTCGAGAGCGACCGGCAGCACCGCGAGTCCGCTCAACCAGTAGTGGGCGTGGATGATGTCGTACCGCGGTGCCGACCGCCCGGTGAGCACCGCCACCGCCTCACCGAACTCGTCGACGACCTCGGCGAGCCGCTCCTTGGCGAGTGGCCCTGCGGGCCCGGCCGGCAGTTCGTACAGAGTGACCCCGGGCGCGATCGTCCGGATCTGCGGCGGTCCTTCGGCGCGGGTGAGCAACTCGACGGTCGCGCCGCGTTTCGCCAACTGCTCGGCGACCGACAGGATCGCTACGTTCATGCCACCGGCATCGCCTCTTCCCGCGCCCGCGAGAGGCGAACTGTGCATCGACACCATCGCGATCCGGGGCGGCCGGATCGGCGGTGACGGCGGGCGGTCGAGCGACATGCGGCAACCATATAGGCGCGCCCCGAGCGTTGGCCGGGGAGGTGACCCGCGAGGGGTGTACAAACGGAACCATGCCCGAATACCCCAATCCTCCCGAAGACCTCAGCAGCAGCACCATCGTCATCACCGGAGCGAGTTCGGGCATCGGGCGCACCGCGGCCCTGGCTCTCGCTGAGCGCGGCGCGACCATCGCGGTGGTCGGTCGCAACCCCGAACGCACCCGCATCGTCGCGAATCAGGTCGGTGGCCGGCCGTTCCTCGCCGACTACGACCGTCTCGATGACGTCCGCGCCCTCGCCGACGCGTTGCTGGACGCGTACGGCTCCATCGACGTTCTCGCCAACAACGCCGGCGGCCTGGTGGCGAGGCGTGGGATCACCGCCGATGGCCACGAGCGCACCTTTCAGCACAATCACCTGGCACCGTTCCTGCTCACGGCGCTGCTCGGCACGCGCCTGGTCGAGTCGTCGGGGCGGGTGATCTCCACCGCGAGCGCGGCGAACCTGGTCGGTGCGCTGCGGTTCGACGACCTCGAGTTCGCCAAGCGGCCATACCTGGGTGGCTGGATCCCCTATGGCACCAGCAAGCTCGAGACGATCATGTTCATCCGCGAACTGGCTCGACGGGTTCCGCAGATCACGGCGTACTCGTTTCACCCGGGCTATGTGGCGACGGAGTTCGGCGCGGAGTCGCCGCTGGTGCGACTCGGCAACTTCGTCACCAGGGGCAGTCTTGCCATCAGCCCCCAGCAGGGCGCGGAGCCGCTCGTGCACCTCGCCTCCACCCCCGAGCTCGGCGTAGCGAACGGCACCTACTTCGACGGACTGAAGCCTTTCGGCCGCACCCGCGCGGTCGCCGATGACCCGGCCGCCTGCGCCAGACTCTGGGACGAGACCGCCCGCATGCTGGGATTGCCCGCATGACGTCTGACCTCTCGGGCCGCACCATCGTCATCACCGGGGCGAGTTCGGGTGTCGGCCAGGCCGCTGCCGTCGCGCTCGCTGCACGGGGCGCGGCCATCGCCGTCGTCGGCCGCAACCCCGAGCGAACCCGTGCCGTCGCCGAGCAGACCGGCGGGACCGCCTTTCTGGTCGACTTCAGCCGACTCGACCAGGTTCGAGAGCTCGCGGATGCCCTGCTCATGCAGTACGACCGCATCGACGTTCTGGCCAACAACGCCGGCGGGTTCATCGCGAAGCGCAGCATCACGGTCGACGGCTTCGATCTGGCCCAGCAGAGCAACTACCTGGCATCGTTTCTGCTCACCCATCTGCTGCTCGACCGGCTGACCGCCAGCGACGCACGGGTGATCACCACTTCGAGCAATGCCACCCTGTGGGCAGACCTACACCTCGACGATCTGCAGTTCGCGAGGTCGCGCTGGCTCGGCGGCTGGCGGGCGTACGCGAACACGAAGCTCGAGAACATCCTGTTCGCCACGGAACTCGCTCGTCGCACCGGGCTGCAGTCGTATTCGTTCCACCCCGGTGAGGTGCGCAGCGGCTTCAGCTCGGGCCTGCCGCTCATGCGGTTCGGCGAGGCAGTGGCGGGGAGGTTCATCTTCTCGACACCGGAGAAGGGCGCGGAGGGACTCGTCTTCCTCGCCACGTCCGACACGGTCGGTGCGGCGAATGGCACCTACTTCAGTCGGCTCACCCCGAACGGTCGCGCGCACCGGCGTGCCGGGGACGCACAGTTCGCGCGGGACCTGTGGGATCGCACGGAGAGCCTGCTGGGGCTCAGTTCGAACTAAGAGTGCGTGCGGCGCCTGCGCCGTCGATCCAGGCGTACACGCTGTGCTCGCGGTCGAACTCGGTGGGCAACATCTCGCTCAACCAGGAGTCGACGGAACGCTGGAGCGACTGGCCGCAGTCGCGCAGCAGCCAGCACACCATCACCCGGCCAGGACCGGCGATCGGGTCGATGTCGTTTGCGCAGTCGACCTCGAGGAAGACCTGGCCGCGCGCCTTGACCGGCAGTGAGGCGAGGATGGCGCGAATGGCGGGGATGCTCCGCTCGGTTCCGGCCAGCAGCAGTTTGTCGGTCGCCGTGGGGCTCCAGCGGATGGAGTCGAGGGCGGCGTCGGGCACCACTGCGTCGGAACTAAGCACAGCCTAAGTATGGCATGCCTTACCTACTGTGCCAGGGCTGATTGCTGGGCAACAGGTGGTAATCGACCACCGCCCGCATCGCAAACACGGCACGATGGTGCCATGCCCTCTCCCGACGACGAATTCTCCTATCTCGAGCAGGAAGCCGCGGAATTCGGCATCCTCACTCCGCTGCAGACCCCCCACCGCACCGCCGTGATCGACCCCGAGGGCTACGACCTCAGCGCAATCGTGTGGGGGCAGCATCCGTCGACCACCTACTTGCACGGCGCTGGACTCAATGCCCACACCTGGGATGCGACCATCGCGGAGCTCGGAGCCCCCGCGATCGCGGTCGACCTGCCCGGTCACGGAGACTCGTCGTGGCGACGGGATCGTGATTACCGAGCATCGCGCAATGCGGGAGCGGTGGCATCCGTGCTCGACGCCCTGGGCAGCGGACCACAGCTGGTCGTCGGCCAGTCTCTCGGCGGGGGCACGGCCATCGCCCTGGCCGCCCAGCGCCCCGACCTGGTCACCGGCCTGGTGATCGTCGACTTCAGCCCCGGCCTGACCTCCGATGCCGCCGAGCAGGTCACCGGATTTCTCGCCGGGCCGCAGGTCTTCGCCTCGCGCGATGAGATCGCCGAACGAGCCATCGCGTTCGGCTTCGGTGCCTCACGTGCCGCGCTCGACCGCGGCATCGTGCTGAACACCCGCGTGCGCGATGACGGCACAGTGATCTTCAAGCATCAGTTGACCAATCTCGAACCGGGCGAGACCGTGCAACTGCAGGATTTCGACACCCTCTGGGCCGACCTCGCTCGCGTCACGGCACCGGTGCTCCTCGTGCATGCAGAACACGGCTTCCTCTCTCCCTCCGTCGTCGCCGAGTTCCTCGACCGCGTGCCCGGTGCGACAGCCGTCCAGCTCGGCACGGGTCACAACGTGCAGGAGGAGCAGCCGGTGGAGCTTGCCGCGACGATTAGGTCCTTTGCGGCCGGGCTGGCCCGCTGAACGGCTACGTTCTGTGACGGTCTTCGCGGTGGCACCGAAGACCGACCAATAGCCTGGAGCGATGACCGAGACACCGGGGAAAAGGCCCGATCGCGACGATTCCGCCTGGGGTTTCGACACCCTGCAGATCCACGCCGGAGCGGCGCCGGATGCCGCGACCGGCGCGCGCGCGACGCCCATATACGCCAGCACCAGCTTCATCTACGAGAGCTCGGAGCAGGCGGCGGCGTCGTTCGCACTCGACGATCTCGAATCGTATGCATACACCCGGATGTCGAACCCGACCACCTCGGTCGTCGAGCAGCGCATCGCCCGCCTTGAAAACGGTGCATACGCGATCGCGGTGGCGAGCGGACAGGCGGCGACCGCCCTGGCCATCCTCAACATCGCGCGCTCGGGCGACCACGTGGTGGTCTCCAAGCAGATCTACGGTGGCACGCTCAACCTCATCCTCGGGCGTTTCTCGGAGATCGGAATCACCGCAACGCTCGTCGACGACCTCACGGACCTCGACGAGTGGCGGGCAGCCGTGCGCCCACAGACCCGCGCCTTTCTCGCCGAGAGCATCGGCAACCCCACCGGCGCGGTGCTCGACATCGCAGCGGTGGCGGATGTCGCGCACGAGGCGGGCGTGCCGCTGGTCGTCGACAACACCCTCGCCACGCCGTACCTGGTGCGGCCGCTCGATCATGGCGCCGACATCGTGGTGCACTCGACCACCAAATTCCTCTCCGGGCACGGCACGGTCATCGGCGGAGTTATCGTCGACGGCGGCAGCTTCGACTACTCCGACGCCACGCGCTGGCCCGGCTTCTCCTCCCCGATCGGGCAGAACCCGGCCGGCTACTGGGAGCGCTTCTCCGGGCGCACTCTCGCCTACTCCCTGCGGCTGCGCACGACGGTGCTGCGCGACTACGGCCCCGCCGTGTCACCCTTCAACAGCTTCCTGCTC